>ERZ795049.4885-NODE-4885-length-12865-cov-68.127635_pt1 | contig 12865 bp, 7 predicted proteins | sample MGYA00375133_ERZ795049 | MGnify/ENA primary metagenome ERZ795049 (study PRJEB30178, sample SAMN05720147) | activated sludge metagenome | isolation source: anaerobic digester from wastewater treatment plant | place: Japan | collected 2015-04-20 ...
GGCTGGAAAATCAACAACTGATCCTGCCTTGTTTAAAAAACGGGGGGATGTGAGTACGCGTGAAAATAGCTTGACAGTGGCCCGCGGCCATCCATTATGTATATAGTGAATTTGTCTGCGCAAAGAGGTAATGATGAAAATTGATCTTAGCTTTGAGGACAATACTGCGATCCTCGTAGTTGATGGGATCCTGAACAGCGAAAACGCCCATATATTTCAGGAACATCTAAATAGAGTCCTCAAGTCCGAAGCCACCATCCTGGAGCTCGATCTTAACAACTGCAACAACATCAGCAGCACCGGCATCGGGAAACTGCTGCTATTTTACAAAGACTTTCTGGGCAAGGGCGGCGAGATAGAGGTTACCCGCTGTTCCTCCACGGTTTACGACCTGTTTACCATGCTCAAACTCAACCAGCTTTTCACCGTCAATCTGGCTTGATGAAATCCACCAGCAGCGTCCTGATCGTGGACGACAGTTCCAGCCTCGCGCAAAGCCTGTGCAAGATTCTGGCCATGCACGAGATCAGGGCTGACGCTGTCTTCAACGCCCAGGACGCCTTGCATAAGATCAGGCGCAACCGCTATGAGTTGATGCTCTGCGACATCGAGATGCCGGGTTTTACCGGCCTGGAACTGCTGGAACGCATTCGCCAGGATGAAGAACACGACCTGGATGTGATCCTGATGACCGGACATCTGGAACCCAACTATTTCATCCGGGCAATTCAACTGGGCGCGGTGGATTTTATCAGCAAACCCATCGAGGCACAGCAGTTGGTGGGGATGATCAGCTGTCACCTGAAGCGCAGGCATTCGCGGGATAACCTCGAGCAGTTCATGCAGCACCTGGACACCGCCAATATGGAGCTGGTGATCGACCCCAAAAATCTTTCCCTCACCAGCATTTCCCGGGTGATGCGCCTCTTTTTCAAGCAAAACCTGCATCTGCCCCAAAACCTTTTCAACGAACTGCTGATCTGCGCCGATGAAATGGTCTATAACGCCTATATCCACGGCACCCTGGGACTCTCCTTGGAGCAGCGCCATTGCGCTCATGCCGAGCAGGAGGCGATCATCCTCCAAAAGCTCAGCCTGCCTGAAATAGCCGCCAGGCGCATCCGGTTCTCCGTTTTCGTGGACTACCAGCAAAACACCATCAGCATCGGCGTTAGTGACGACGGCGAGGGTTTCGACTACGATGACTGGCTGCAGCGGGTCGCCAAAGAACCTACCCTGAGCCTTGACTTTTATGGCCGCGGAATAGCCATGCTTTACCACCTTTCCGATAAACTGGAATTCTCCCAGGGAGGGAGCAAGGTGCAGATCAGCCGCAAACTTTACCCTGAACGGGCTGCCCGGATATGAAGGCTGAACTCCTGCTGGCTGAAGCCCTGGCCGCCACTCCGCGGCCGGATGCCTCCAGTGTGCGCCTTTTGCTTGCCGAGTTGCTGGATTGTTCTCCCGTGGAGATTCCCCTCAAGGGGCAGGTGGAGCTATCCGCAGAAAGCATCACCCGCTTTTGGGACTGGCATGCCCGCCTCCAGCAGGCTGAACCTCCCCAATACATACTGCAAAAAGCCTGGTTTTACGGCCTGGAGCTGAAGGTCAACCCCTCTGTGCTGATTCCCAGGCCAGAGACGGAAGGCTTGGTGGAACTGGCTTTGGGCTTGGTCAGGCCAGATGCCGGGATTCTTGAGATCGGCACCGGCAGCGGAGCCATCGCCATCGCCCTGGCCACCCATCTGCCACAGGCTGCAATCCTTGCCACCGACAGCAGCCCCGCCGCGCTGGAACTTGCCCGCCGCAACGCCCTCGCGCACGGCTGCCACATCGACTTTCACCTCTGTGACCTCTTTCCGGACACAGGAGATTCTTTCGACCTGATCATCAGCAACCCCCCCTACATTTCAGAGGAAGAGTTTGCCGCGCTGGAACCCCGGGTTCGCGATTATGAACCCCGCCAGGCATTGCTGGCAAAACAGGACGGACTGGAGTTTTACCACCGCATTCTCCGCGGGGCAAAGGAGCGTCTGGCCCCGGGAGGCAGAGTCCTTTTCGAGCACGGGGCCACCCAGAGGGCAGCCATCCGGCACCTGGCACAAACACTTGGCTACTCCTGCTTTCTGGCTCAAAATGACCTGGCCGGGCGGGAACGCTATCTGGGATTTTCACATATAAAAAGGATGTAAACATGGACAGATTTATCATTGAAGGAAACCGGGAATTAAGCGGCACCATCAGCGTTAGCGGCGCCAAAAACGCCATCCTGCCCGTAATGGCGGCCTGCCTGCTTGCTCCCGGCAAATCCGTACTGCGCAACGTTCCCAACCTGATCGACCTCAAGACAATGGCGCATCTGCTGCGCGTCCTGGGTGCCCGGGTGGAATATGAAAACGGCATGATGAGCATCGACTCCCGCGATGTCTGCTTCTTTGAGGCACCCTACGAATTGGTGAGCAAGATGCGCGCCTCCATCTATGTTTTAGGCCCCTTGCTGGCGCGTTTGGGCGAAGCCCGGGTCTCGTTTCCCGGAGGCTGCGCCATCGGAACCCGCCCCGTGGATCTGCACCTCAAGGCGATGGAAGCCCTCGGCGCTGACATCACCATCGAGCATGGCTACATCCACGCGCGGGCGGAAAAGCTCACCGGAGCCCCCATCCACTTTGAAAAATCAAGCGTGGGCGCCACCATTAACGCCCTCATGGCCGCCGTCTTCGCCTCCGGCACCACCCAGATCTTCAACGCCGCCATGGAACCCGAGGTCGATTCCACCGTCGAACTGCTCAACAAGATGGGCGCCAGGATCCAGGGCTGCGGCAGCACCACCCTCACCATCGAGGGAGTGGAACGCCTCTTCCCCGTGGAGATGGAGATGATATCAGACCGCATCGAAGCCGGCACCTTTCTCATCGCCGGAGCCTTGAGCACCAAGCCGGTCACGGTGGAAAACTGCCTGCCCGGCCACCTGGATGCCCTGCTGGAAAGGCTGCGTGCAGCGGGCTGCGAACTGGAAGTGGCGGAGCGCTCCATCACCGTGATCCCCCCCGAGGTCATCAAACCCGTGAACATCCTCACCCTTCCCTATCCCGGTTTTCCCACCGATCTGCAAGCCCAGTTCACCGTCCTCATGTCCCTGGCTGATGGAGTCAGCTTCATCGAGGACACCATCTTCCCAGACCGTTTCATGCACGTGGCGGAGCTGAACCGCCTGCAAGCCGATATCCGCATGGATCGCAATGTGGCGACCGTGAAAGGGGTGAAACAGCTCAGCGGAGCTGAAGTGATGGCGACCGATCTGCGCGCCAGCGCCGCTTTGGTTCTGGCAGGACTGGTAGCCAAAGGCAGCACCATTGTTTCCCGCATCTACCATATCGACCGTGGCTATGACCGCATAGAGGAGAAGCTCAACGCGATTGGAGCCCGCATCACCCGCGAGAATGCCTGAGCTGGTTCTGGTTACGGGAGGAGCCGGATTCATTGGCTCCCACCTCTGCGAAGCGTTGCTGAGACGGGGAGACCGGGTCGTCTGCCTGGATAACTTCTGCGATTTTTACTCGCCGGAGGCCAAAAAGCGGAACCTCTCCACCTGCCTGAAAGACCCCGCCTTCACCCTGGTCGAGGCGGATATCACCGACCGCGCCGCCCTGGAGGATGTCTTTGACCGTTTCAAGTTTGATCTGGTGATCCATCTGGCTGCCCGGGCGGGGGTGCGCCCCTCGATCGAACAGCCGGAGCTGTATTCCAGCGTAAACCTGGATGGCACTATCAACCTGCTGCAGCTCTGCGCCCGGTACACTCTGCGCCGCTTCATCTTCGCCTCTTCCTCCTCGGTCTATGGCGCCAATTCCAAGCTGCCCTTTGCCGAAAGCGACCCGGTGGATAGCCCCATCTCCCCCTACGCCGCCACCAAAAAGGCGGGCGAACTGCTCTGCCACGCCTGGCATCACCTGCATAATATATCCATGCTCTGCCTGCGCTTTTTCACCGTGTACGGGCCCCGGCAAAGGCCGGATCTGGCCATCCGCATGTTTGCCGACCTGATGATACGGGGTGAATGCGTGCCCATCTTTGGCGACGGTTCCAGCAGCCGTGATTACACTTACATTTCTGATATTGTGGCTGGCATCCTGTCCGCCGCTGACCTCACCCGCGAACGCCTCTGCTACAAGGTGGTCAACCTCGGCGGTGACCACGGCGTCCCGCTTCTGGAGATGCTGCGCGCCCTCGAGAAGGTAAGCGGGCTTCAGGCGCGGATTCAGTATCTGCCTCCCCAGGCTGGCGACATTCCCCACACCCGGGCGGATATCTCCAAAGCCAAAGCCTTGCTTGGCTTTGCCCCCCGCACCAGCTTTGAAGAGGGCCTGCAAGCCTTTTGGAACTGGCTGCAAGACCAGATTTAGCAAGTATAGGCATTCTTCGTTTCTTTTCTTGCCCACGAATTTTCGTGGAAAGGTGGAAAGGTGTTTTTGAGGTGGAAAGGTGGAAAGGTGAAATGGTGAAAAGGAGCTTTCGTGGTGAGGTGGTGTCGTGGTGACGTGTTGATGGTGGACGCAGCCCAGAACAAGCCCTCCAGGCCCCAAAACCGTGTCATCCCGGGCAAGCCGGGGTCCTCGACGGATCGGCAACGATCCGGTGGGGTGGGACAGCTTGACCCGGGATCCAGTCTTTTAAAATCAACCACCAAACCAAGAAACAAACCACACCTGACTATATACTGTGTCATCCCTGGCAAGGGATCCCCGACAGATCAACAAAAGATCAGATGGGAAATAAAAACCCCCGCGGCGATGCGGGGGCAAATACGCAGCAGGAAAGTCCTGCCAGAGTTGTTTACTTGCGGGTATTCGCTACGGGCAGCTTGTGGACGCGCTTGACTTCAGCTTTGACGTCGGACGCTTTGATTTTCCGGGAGATGGCATTGGCATTGACAGTGGGAACAAGCTCTGTGTTCGCCATCTTGCTGCCATCTGCCTCTGTGGAGGCTGTCACGTAGAAGAACTGGTAGGTCTCGGTGCCCTGATAGGCATAGCCAAGGTCATTGATGCCAGTTACAATGGCTGTCCAGGGCTGGGCTGCATAGGGATCATTCGAGCCATAGACGTTGTAAGATTGGGCTCCCGTTACCTCATCCCAGGTAATGGTGGGATAGCCGCTGTCCAGGGCGATGGAGATGATGGGGGCTTCCACGCCAGTCACCGTTTCAATGACTCCGGCCCGGATCATTAAGTCAGAGTCTTCACCCAGGTACCAAGTTTGGTCAGTGGGGTTCCAGTAATAAGAGCTGATCCAACCGGAAAGCGGAGCGGATTCATCCGTGCAAAGGCTGGGGCAATTTGGATAGTCACCAACCTGTTTGTAAGCGACCATGAAGCTTTCGCCGGCAGCAAAATTGAGGCCCAGGGCGGAAACGTCGTAGTAGTTCCACTGGCCCAAGGTGCAGGGCACAGGGTCCGGGGTCACATAGAGTTGGTTGGGTAATCCGTCCACCCAGTTGTAGATGGCGTATTTCAGGTTCGGGTTGGTGGCTGCGCCGGAAGGCCAACTGCTATCATTAATCCTGAAACCGACGCTTTGGAGGGTAAGCGGGGCGGCATAATACCAGAAATCGACTCCAATTTCCGATCCGCCATTGTACCACGCGTAGGAATTATCCGGCTCATCCGTATCCAAGTCGTCCGAATAGTCCATATTTCCAGGCGGCGAGAAGGTGATCTGCTCCAACTCTAACATGTTGTTGGTGTTGTCCATATCATTGACCAGGGTGACGGTTAGTTTCACCTGATAGTCGCCTGCCGTGGTAGGATAGGCAACAACTGGAGGCGCGGTGCAGGTGAAGTGGACTGGTTCAGTTGACACGGGGAAGCTTTGATTGGCCCAGGTCTGCGTCCAGAGCGCGGTACCGGTTGCCTGGTCCAAAACCTCAATCTTCACATCGCCGGTTACGGGGATATTGCTGTTGCTGGTGACGTCCGCTTCGTAGAGAATGGCGTCTCCCGGCTGCAGGAACATATCGCCTGTGAAATAGAGACTGGTAGCCTCAAGGTCGAGGAAATTCCCGGTGTAGGTGACGTCGGCAGTAAATGCATAAGACATTGGATTGGTGAACACATCATCATTACGATACCATCCATAGGTATCTATATAGGTGTAACTGTTGCCGATGTCACCACCAACGCCCAAAACGCCGACATTAATATTTGCGGTGGCGTTGGGTACGGATAGCACAATGGCAAATTTCTCTCCGCCCGCAAAGGTACGATTCGCTTCAGGAATACCGGCGAAATCGAAGAGTGTGGCACTAGGAAACCATGATATTTCACTATACTGTTTTAAAACGCTGGGGGGAGCAAATCCAGACTCGTCAATATTACCAGCTGCATCAACCGGACGCAACTCAGCCATTACCTGAGGCTGTCCTTGCGATCCAGCTTGATAAAATCGCATTAACACGCTATTAAATACACATGGTCCTGTGGGTTCAAATATTACAGCAACACGTGGAACAGCTGGAGCATCAAGATCCGGTAATATAAAATAGGTGTTAATCGAACCCGTCCAGTGCTGTAACTCAGTAGCTCCAAGCATGGTTAGCGCCATTAGCGCAATTAATAGAACAATTAGTTTCTTCATAATGTTGTTCTCCTCTTTTCAGAGTTCTGTGGTTTGAAGAATTAAATCGATGGGAGCTCCTTAGCCGGATGCCCCGCTTGCGGCGGGTCCGGGAGCGGCTCCCGGTTTGATATTGATTCATTAAGCATGGTTCGGACTTCCGCGGCTTGGCCGGGCACGTTTTTAGCGTGTATATGTGCGATGTTGTTACGTGCAAAGCAGTGCCTGGACAGGAACGGAAAATCCGATGCCAGAGTGTAGTTATGTTGGGCCCCGTGGCCGGTTTGTGTGGACGCATCCACCATGCCGGCGCCTCTGCCCCTGTTTAGGCAAAGATGGTAATGACACTTGTCGGTAAAAACAATGTCCAATCATCTCTCCTTACATTCCGCCGCGCTGGCTGGCAGTGTTAAAAACCACGGCGCAACCGAACTGCGCGGCATAAAAAACAAAATAGTAATTCACTGAATAATACCTATTAAGTCAGTCAAAGTCAACTCAATAAATTGATGTTTTCCGTGTCAAGCTTTATTTTTCAGATTCGCGGCAAATCTTTAGAAAAATGCCCACAGGCTGCCCTGAGAAAGATGGACACGGGCTGGGAACATCGTATAGGCGTGGTGACATGGTGGCGTGTTGGCGTGTTGCTGAAAAGAGATAGAATGCGGATGACAGGATCTTTGAAGGTGGAAAGGTGGAAAGGATAATAGAACGCGGATGACAGGATCGACAGGATCTGCAGGATATAGATTTTAATAGACCTTTGTTGAAAGGGTGGTAAAGTAACCACCCGACCCCAAAAACAAACCACCACCAGACTAAAAAACCGTGTCATCCCGGGCAAGCGCATGCTTGACCCGGGATCCAGTGCCCAGGGGTGGCAAAGTCCGTTTGCCACAGAGACCGCAGGTCTCTTTCAAACAAGCAACTCCGTTGCCTCTGCCGAACAGACTTCGGCAGTCCACGAAACAAACCATCCCAGACAATAAAACTGCGTCATCCCGGGCAGCCAGATACCCTTGACATTTAATGTTCCCGGCTGAAACAGTGTTGGCCCTCGTTTGCGTGAGTGAGCTAAGTCTATATTTTCCGTAGGTCATCCTTAACTTGGTGAGGGATGACCTAAGGATGATGGCCCCAAATGCAGGAGCAGCAAGGGAGGGCGCTATGAAGGATTATGCAGAATATTGCCGTTGTATTTGGTGAATGTAATGCTATTTTGCTTGCAATATTTATATATGATGGTGAAATGGTGTTCACGCAGATTGCCGCGGATTGGGGTTTTGGGGTGCAGTTTCTGGATTTGGTGCCTGTGTTTTTGGCTGGACGCTTGTCTTTAATCCTGTTCTTTTAATTCGTGTTAATTTAAGGGCTGCCGAAGTCCGTTTGGCAGAGGCAACGGACTTGCCTGTTTGGAAGAGACCTCCGGTCTCTGTGGCAAACGGACTTTGCCACCCCTGGGCACTGGATCCCGGGTCATGCGGTTCACGCAAATTCTCGCGGATAAAAAGGCGCAGATTACCGCGGATTGGGGTTATGGGGTGCAGTTTCTGGATTTGGTGCTTGTTTTGGGGAAACCTTTCCACCATTCCACCTTTCCACCTTTCCACTTTTAATAATTCGTGGATGATTATTCTAAAAAGACTGGGTCATGGCGCAGAAGCACCTTCCTGTCCTTTGCGCTTTTATTCTGAATACCGTTTCAATTCCTAACTCTCCACCCGGGGGTAATACATACAACATATTGCCACAGTTGATGTTCTCTCGGAGGCGAAAAAAGAACTTGACAAAAACACAGCCCTTATGCTTTCTCTCATAATTGAGAGATCGCTTGCTATATAGTTTTATCCTTGGGCTACACTGGTGAAAACACATCGGGGTAGCGTAGCAGCAACGCTCTGCTGGTTTTACATAGCAAAGCAAGGAGATGTGATGCCGCGAAATTTGGTTTGTTACTTTGTTTCGTATGGGATCCAGGGTTTGATTCCTGTATGGCGTCGCGTCCAAAATCCGCACCTTTCCCGTCTCAGAAAGACACATCAACAATCACAGACAATCATCAAGGAATACCCTACCGGCGTTTGCGAGCCCGTTTGCATGATAACATCGCACATTATCACTCCAGAACACGCCGTAAACTCCGCGAAACCATTCCTTGGGCATTCATGCAAACCTTCGAAACCTATTATGCGAGGCTATATCGCATAAGAATGAACTCACCTATAACCTCATCAAAAACTTACTCAAGGAGTAAATAATGAGAAAACCTCTTATTATTGCCCTGTTCCTGCTCTTGGTGGCTTTTGCCTGGGCCGACGTTTATCCCATCGGCACCTTGGGTACGAGCACTTCAAGCGTGTACGGGCCTTTCACCGGCCTATGGGACTACAGTTGGACCAAGACTATAGTCACCGCCACGGAGATGACAGCAGCAGGCTACAACGGCACCGACAATATAACCGGTGTCGGATATCATATTGGAAACTCGCCATCCAACTACACAATGTTGGGTCTGCACATGTTCATCCGGCATACCACTCTCAGCAGTTACACCGATCTCACAGACGAGACCGGAATCGCCATGCCGGATTCCGCCGCTTTCACCCAGGTCTTTTCCGGCGATCTGACCTTCAACGGCGGTGGCTGGTATTATATCTCTTTCAACCTGGGTAGTTTCGATTGGGACGGAACCAGCAACATCGAGATATTCTGGAAAAACTGGGACGGCACTTACGTGTCAGGTTACCCAAACTGGACCTACGCCAGCACCGGCACGGACTACAAAGTTGTTTATAAAAACCAGGACAACAGCTTCCCCACTTCAAATGGAGCGCGTTACACCAACCGCACCAACCTGGCAATCGTTACACCTGCAACAACTCCCCCCAACCCGGCTATGCTTGTCTATCCCACTAACGCCGGCTGGACCTTCCTGAACGGAGTTCTGTCCTGGAGTCCCACCGGCGGCGGCATAACCGATGGCTACGACGTCTATCTGGACACAGTGGACGGCAGCACCCTGGTGAGCGACAACCAAACGGGCACGAGCTACACACCAACGCTGTCCCCCGGCACTACCTACTACTGGAAGGTGGTACCCTACAATGCGGCTGGACCTGCCGCCAACTGCCCCGTCTGGAGCTTTAGAACCCCAACTGCCACGCAATTGGCGGAAAGTTTTGAGAATACAACCTTCCCGCCTGCTGGTTGGACCAATCCGGGCTCCTGGAACCGCAGCACGACCAGTCCATTCCATGGAGCCGCGTGTGCCTACAAATACGCTTCCTCGACTCCCGTCATCCTTTCCACACCGCTGCTGGCTATCGATGGAAGCTCCACCCTGGATTTCTGGTACCGCTCAGCAGCAACCACTGGTATCGGCCAGATTAAGGTGCTATACTCCACCGACCGCCAGAACTGGACCCAGGTCGGTACCACTATCGCGATGCCTACAAACACCACCTGGAACAACACTTCGGTGGCTCTGGGCACAATTCCTGCCGGTAACTACTACCTGGCCTTTGAGGCTTCAAGCTCTACAACCTCTTCAACCAGTGTCTATATCGACCATGTGTTTGGCCCCGAAGCGGCTGCTCTTCCGCCTGAACCGGCAAGTCTGGTCTATCCCTTGGATAATGGCTGGACCTTCCTCGATGGCACCCTTAGCTGGACTGCGTCAATGAACGGGGGACTGCCAAGCAGTTATGATGTATATTTAGGCACTTCCAACCCTCCCAGTTTCGTAGCAAACCAAACCGGAACTTCGTATGCTCCCACTCTCGCTGCCGGAACCACATACTATTGGCAGATTGTTCCCCGCAACGATACAGGCACGGCAGCTAACTGCCCCGTCTGGAGCTTCAAGACTCCGACCGACACTCAACTGGCTGAGAGCTTTGATGCCACTACTTTCCCTCCTGTCGGCTGGGTTAATCCAAACTCCTGGAGCCGCAGCACGACAACTCCATATTATGGAGCCGGTTGTGCCTACAAATCAGCCAGCACAACTGCTGCAATCCTTTCCACGCCACTGCTGGCTATCGATGCAAACTCCGTATTGGATTTCTTCTACCGCACAGGTTCCACCACCGGTTACGGCTTGCTTAATGTGAAATATTCAACCGACCGCCAGAACTGGAACCAGATCGGCGCCACCATCGCGATGCCCACAACCACCACCTGGAACAACGCGTCAGTAGCTCTGGGCACGATTCCGGCTGGCAACTACTACCTGGCTTTTGAGGTATCTACTTCTACCTCCACTGCCAGCATCTATATCGATCATGTGTTTGGCCCCGAAGCGGCTACGGTCGTTCCAGACCCCGTAACCCTAACCGCGCCTGCGGATGCGGCTGTCGATGTCGTACTTAAGCCCACCTTCACCTGGACCGCTGCCACCATCGGCGGTATCCCCACAGGCTACAAGGTATATTGCGACACCAACGCCAATCCGGTCACCCAGATCGCGGATGTTAGCACTACCACCTACACTGCCACCACCGCCCTGGCCTATTCCACGACCTACTACTGGAAAGTTGTGGCTTACAATGCTAATGGCAACTCTGCTGACAGTGAGATCCGTAGCTTCACCACCATGGCAGATCCCACCATCTACACCTTCCCCTGGCTGGAAGACTTCGGCACCACAGGCACCAACTTCCCGCCTATGAATTGGACCAGATGGAGCGGCTTACTGACCCAAGACCCGGTTACCCTGACAAGCGCGAGCGGCTATTGGGTTCAGGACGATTTTGCCAATATCGTCACTAGTCCCACCAACAAGAGCGCCAGAATCAATATCTACGGCGCAACAACGATCAGACACTGGCTGATGACCCCGCCCATCCAAATGCCGGGAACCGGTTACCAACTGGAGTTTGACATCGCGCTCACTGACTATAACTACGCCGAGCCTATCACTTCTGACCCCAACGGCACCACAGGCGTGGACGACAGATTCGTGGTCCTCATCAGCGATGGGAACTCCTGGTCAACAGCCAATGCCGTGAAGATTTGGGATAACGACGACCAAACCAGCGGCGGTATTTATGAGGTGTACAATGATGTTCCTCATACCGGTGCCCATTACATTTTGCCCTTGGATAACTACACCGGCATCCAGTATATCGCCTTCTACGGTGAATCGACCGCCAGCAACGCTGACAACGACTTCTTCGTGGATAACGTATTGATCCGCGAGACACCTGTTGCTGCGGTCTTTACAATAGCTCCCGCAATCACAAGCTGGGATTTTGGTATGGTTCCTGTGGGTGGTTCCGCTGAGAAGGAATTTGCTGTCACCAATACCGGTCCTGGCAACCTGATTGTTTCCAGCATTACCCAAACCGGGACCAATCCCCCCTTCTCAATAGTTCCGACCCCCGCCCTGCCCTGGTCGCTGACCAGCGCTGATCCTGCCAACACCTTCAAGGTTGTGTTCACGCCCCAGACTGCTGGCGGGCCATTCACTACGGATGTGACGGTCACCTACAACAACGGAGCCCAGGCTACCTACACGATCAGCTTCACCGGTTCCGCCTACCTGCCCGCCACCCTGCCCCTCACCGAAGGCTGGGAAAACGGACAGGGCAACTGGATCATTGTAAACGGGACCCAGACAAACAAATGGCACATCGGCGCCGGCGATGCCACTTACGGACCCTATGAAGGCAACAACTTCGCCTACATTTCCAATGATGAAGGCACCACAGTTGCCTACACTACTAATTCGGCATCTGTTACCCACATCTACACAGATATCGCTTTCGACGAAGACTGCATGGAATTCCCGCTTTCCTTCCAATGGAGATGCAGAGGCGAAGGCACGGCCTGGGATAGAATGAGAGTGTATCTGGTCGATACCAGCGTCACCCCCGTTGCTGGAGCAGAACTGACAACCGGACAGGTGGGATTGGCGAATTACAATCTGCAGACAGCCTGGACAGCCGCAACCATCACCCTGCCCGGCAGCCTTTCAGGTACGTTAAAGCGTCTGGTCTTCTCCTGGAGGAATGACTCCAGTTCAGGAAGCCAGCCGCCCGCAAACATCGACAACATCAGCCTGACCGCCGTTCCGAACCCCACCGGTCCGGTCGTGGCGCCCAACCTGGATTATCCGGCTGACAGACAGACTGACCTGCCCAAGAACGGATTCTCCTTCCAGTTCAGTTGGAACATGGCCGGCAGCGAACCCGATACCTACAACCTCTATCTGGCAAATGTGGCTGACCTCGATCCAGGCTATACCTCGGAC
>ERZ795049.4889-NODE-4889-length-12863-cov-4.587445_pt1 | contig 12863 bp, 11 predicted proteins | sample MGYA00375133_ERZ795049 | MGnify/ENA primary metagenome ERZ795049 (study PRJEB30178, sample SAMN05720147) | activated sludge metagenome | isolation source: anaerobic digester from wastewater treatment plant | place: Japan | collected 2015-04-20 ...
CGCCGACGCCGGCCTGGCGGGCGGCCTTGATCTCGGCGATCAGCTCCACGAGGCCATCGAGCGCCAGGTCGCGCATTTCGAAGAACCGCGACTGGATCAGCTCGGCGCGTTCCTTCATTTCGGCCTCGGGGAAGTTGTGGCAGGTCTGGCAGGCGTTGTTGATGTTGAGCAGCGGGCTGCGGACGTGGTGGTCGCTGACCTTGAGCGCGCCCTCGCGCACGTAGGGCATGTGGCAATCGGCGCACGCGACGCCGGAGCGGGCATGGATCCCCTGGTTATACATCTCGAATTCGGGGTGCTGCGCCTTCAGCACCTGGGCGCCGGTCTCGGCGTGGGTCCAGTCGGCGAAGCCGGTCTCCTCGTAGTAGGCCAGGATCTGATCGCCGCGCAGGCCGTTGGTCCAGGGATAGGTCAGCCGCTTGCCCTCGCCCTTGAAGTAGTATTCAACATGGCACTGGCCGCAGACGAAGGTGCGCATTTCCTGGCGCGTGGCCATCGTGTTGGGGTCATAGTTGTCGATCCCCTCGACCTCGCGCTTGAAGGCGGCGATGCCCTCGAGGAAGCCGGGGCGGGTGACGCGCAGGGCCATCGTTTCGGGATCATGACAGTCGATGCAGGCGACCGGATGCAGGCCGTGGGGATCATCGAGAGTCTCGGTCATGATGGTTTCCATCTGCTTGCGCGCCTCGAAGTAGGGCAGCGGGTTGAATTTTTCAAAGCCGGCGATCAGATCGCCGTCGCCCGCGATCTTGTAGGGGACGTAGGTGGAGGCATGGCAGTGCAGGCAGGTGCCGGCCTGCTCTTTCTGATGCCGCTGGGTGTAGGTCTGGTCCTCGAGCATGTAGGCATGGCCGCGTTCCTCGCGGAAGTCGATGGCGAAGGCATAGCCGGCCCACATCGTGGCGAGGCGGGGGTCCTCCTCCAGCTTGGACTGGGCGACCTGGGTGCGGGGGTCGGCGTCGGTGGGCCTGCGGACCATGGCCTCGCTGCCGCCGAAGCGGGTGCGCTGCATGTCGACGGTTTTGAGATACATGTCGTACTGAAGGGGGAAGTTTTTGCCCCAGACGGCCGGATCGACGGTCATGTCGTCCAGCTCGACGACGCGGAAGAAGGGGTTGCGGGCCTCCTGTTTGCGCTCCTGGATGTTCATCAGCAGGGCCGTGATGGCGAGCGTGACGATGCCGGAGAAGATGGCAATGGCCAGGACAAGGGCGATGAAACGCCCGCCGGTGACGCGCCGTTCCAGCGCGCCGGGTTGGTCGGAGGGGTGGGGTTGGGTCATGATGGTCTCTCCGGCGGAGATGGCGGTGGTTCAGTCCCCGTGGCCGACTTCGCGGTGACAGCGGATGCAGTCAACGCGCTCGCCGCGGGTATGGGTATCGATCATCGCCACGATATCGCCGTGGCAATCGCGGCAGGTCTGTTGGGTAATCTTCCGGTTGCGCTCGGTGATCTGGATCGGCTCATGGAACTGGCCGGTGGTGAAGGCGACCGAGTGATGCCAGCCATTGAGCGCCTTGGTCGTCCACTTGCCAAGGAGATTGTGCGGGGTGTGGCAATCGTTGCAGACGGCGACGGCATGGTGCGAGCCGCGCTGCCAGGCTTCGAACTGACCGCGCATGACGTGGCAGTTGACGCAGGCGGTCGGGTCGTTGGTCATGTAGGAGGCCCCGCGGGCGTAGACGAACGTGTAGAAGCCGACGCCGGCGGCGGACCCGGCGGCAAGGCCCAGCGCGACGGCGGCGATCAGGGCGGTTCGCGTGGTCAACCAGTGGGCCATCGCAGGGATGCTCCATGGCAAGTTGGATGATCCTAGCAATCCCGGGCGGCAAGTCCAAAGAAATCGGGGCAGGTCGGCGGCATGACCTCGGGCGCCCGAGGGGCCAGGCCCGGGGCGCGGAAGGGAGTGTCCGAGGATGGGGCCGCTTTGAATCTGACGATGGGAGAAATGGGGGGCGCCGACCGGTGATTGCCGGCTCAGACCCATCACGCGGCGCGCGATCGGCCTACCGGTCGTTCAGGATCTTCGTCCCCTTGGCGGAGATGCGTTCACAGACGGATTGGACGCTTTCCTCGCCCGCCCAGATAAGCTCCAGTTCCATGTTGATCATGGCGTAAAGTTCGTTCTGGGCCGGTGTCTGGGGACGGCTGCGGCAATGGTCGAGGGCCGCGATGAAGTACTCCTGATGCGCGGGGGGGCGCTGGTCCAGGTAAGCCGGGCTGGCAGCGAGTTCCCGCAAGGCGGGGGTCATGATGTTGCGGTCGATGAAGATGCGCGAACCCTCCGCGCCGGAGAGAAATTCAAGGAGCTTCCATGCTTCCTCGGGATGCCTGGCCCTGGTTGGGATCGAGAAGCAGGACCCAAAGTTGGCGATGGCGCGGCCGTTGGGCCCGATGGGCAGCATGGCGACATCCCATTTGAAGTCCGCCCGCTTGGTGTATTCGGGGACGGCCCAGTGGCCGTTCCAGCCGATGGCCGCCTGCCCGTTCTGGAACGGATCGATCTGCGCGGTCTGCATGGTTTCGCTGGCGACGACGCCCTCCTTCAAGCGAGCGTCCGCGATCCATTGGATCGCCTTGATCGTGAGGGGATCGTCGAAGGTGCAGCGGGTCGGCTTGGCGGGATCGTCAACCAGGTCGCCGCCGAAGGACCAGATCACACTCTCCCAAGGCAACTGAGCGGTGCCATAGACGTCGATGTCGCCATCGCCGTCGGTGTCGCGCGTCAGCCTGCGGGCGATTTCGAGGTAATCCTCCCAGGTCCAATCGGGTCCCGGCACGGGCACCCCCGCCGCCTCGAACTGGTCAAGGTTCAGGAAGGGAATCATGATGGCCGTATCGGAGGGGGGGCCGTAGAGCCGGCCATCGATCGTCAGCCATTGCAGGGGGGTCGGGTGGTAGGCCTCCAGGTTGATCACGTCGCTCTGGGCGATGAGATCGGTCAGATCGAGCAGGGCGCCCTTCTCGACAAAGCCGGGATAGTAACCCGATTCCATCAGGACGAGGTCGGGTGGGTTGCCCGAGGCGGTGAGGGTGAAGAATTTGGACCAGTAGCCTTCATAGGGGACGTTGAGCACCTTGACCTGGATCTCGGGGAACTTCGTCGAAATGGCGGCGAACATGTCGCCCCAGATTTCCTGCTCGATCGGCGAGCCCATGCGCAGGTAGATGATGACGGGGTCGTCCCCCGCCTGGCGGCAGCCCCCCGCCGCGGCCAGACTCAGCGCCGTCAGCAGAAGCGAGCGCCAGGCGCGGGCGCGAAGGCCGCGGCGGAAGGGGGGTTGGGGTGAGGCCGGCATGGTGCGAATCGCTTTGCGAAGCGCCGGTCAGAGCTCGTCGACCGGACGAGGTTGGCCCGCTTCTTCGAGGTAGGCGAGGATATTGGCCAACGGGGTGATGGCGTCGGGCGCCTTGGCACAGGCGAGCAGAAATCCGCCGCCGCGGCCCAGTTCGCGTTTCATGCGGCGGATCTCGCGGCGGATCTCGTCGGGCGTGCCGAAGGGCATCATCCGCTGAGCGCCGAGGCCGCCCCAGAAGCGGATATCCCGGCCATAGCGCCGTTTCAGGTCATACAGATCCATGCACTCGGGCTGACAGCTTTCCATGCAATCGAGGCCGACCTCGATCAGATCGGGGATGACTTCGGTGTTGTCGCCGCACATGTGCATGGTGGCAAACAGACCGTAGTGATGGACGCGTTCGTAGATCCGTTTCCAGCGCGGCTTGAAGAGCCGCCGCCACCGATCCGCGCCCATGATCATGCCGCGCTGGCAGGCGTGGTCGTCGGTGAAGCAGATCGAATCGAGCGGGGCCTGGGCCATCAGGTCCACGCTCTGTAACAGGTACTCGGTGATGTGGTCGAGGAGCTGCTCGGCGAATTTTTCGTTCAGGGCCAGATCGACGAGGAAATTTTCGAAGCCGCGCAAGGTCCAGGCGCGTTCGAACAAGCCGAAGACGGTCCAGCAGATCCGGAAGCGGTTGGCCGATTGCGCGATCTCCCGCGGCCAGCGCGGCTTGACGTACTGTTCGAAGTAGGGTTGGAGGCCGGGCAAACGATAATCGCCCATCTCCGGCTCGTGAAGCGGCCAATCCTCCAGATGGCTGATATTCCCCATGCGCCACGAGCAGCCGAGGATGTCCTTCTGCGTTCCGTCGGGTTGCGGCGTCATGCCGGCCAGGGTGAGCGACCCGTCAAAACCGGTCAGCGCTCCCAGATAGGATACGCTGTGCTGCTCGCGCCAGTGCTCGTCGCCAAACCAGGCGGAAAGGGCCTGGTCGTGCTCATAGAGCATCAGATCATCGTAGGGGACAAATTCCGTTTCCTGAAACTGGAAGGCCAGTTTCACGACATCGCGGGGCTGCAACGTCGCCTCAATGGTTTTCATGCTCGGAACCCTCTTGAAATTGCTGAAGCTTGAGCGAGTATTTGTCGCGCAGGGAATCAGGGACGTTGTTGGCAAGGCGGTATTCCAGATTGCCCCGGTCAAATCCGGGATGGTTGAGCGCCCACTCATACAGGTCCCTGCGGCCCAGGTCGGGGAGCTCGACCGGCTGGTTGATGACGCGGCGCGTGAGGTAAGCCGCGAATTCCTCCTGGGGGACGGCCGCGGCAAACAGATCGGAATCCAGGATGGCGCCGAGGGTCGCATAGCGAGTGTTGTAGCCATACTGCAAATCGGCGCGCGCCAGCTTTGCCAGGAGCTCCTGATACCAACTCTGGCCGATCTGGTCGCCCAGGCGCAGGTCCGTAAAGAGGGTTTTGAGGAATTCCTCGTCGGACATGATCTCGCTGGAGAGATTGATCGAGTCGCGCAGGATATCCGCATTGGTGAGGGTATCGTAGAGCCGCGCCTGGTTATTGGCTTCTTGCTCGGTCGGATTGCGCCGGCACCAGACGCGCCGCGCGTTCTTGAGCGTGTGCATGCGGAAATTGAAATCGCGCAGCATTTCGTAGTTGCCGTTGGGCGTTCCGTCGCTTTGGAAGAGCGCGGAGTCGGTGTTGTCGGGGGTCTGGCTGTAGACCTCCCAGAACAGGTTGATGACCGAGCCCCAACCGGCGCAGGCCTTGAGCGCTTCGCGATTCCTGGCCCCCTTCTGGGGCGTGTAGCCGCCCGGGATGCCGAACTCACTGATGAAGACGGGCGGCCCGTAGGGCCATGCGCCCGTCAGGCTCTTCTCCGCGTTTTTGAGGATGCAATCCATGTGATCGTAGACGCGCTGCGGGAGATCGCTGGTGTGATTGGTCGAGTTGTATGCGGAATTGGAGACGAGGTCCATCCGGATGTAGGGCAGCACGCCATTGACGACGCGCATAAGGGTGGGGTCCTCGATGACGGGCTGAATCGTAATGACTTCGACATAGTGATAGACTTCGACGCCCTCGATCTCCGGCAGGGAATTGCGGCCGTCCTCGACCGCCTTCTGGCGGTTATTGAGCCAGCGCCGGAGATACTCCAGCCGCTCCTGCGACGGCTGCACCTTGGGATCGGCAACCTGATCAAGCCCGCTCATCAGGACATGGTCCGTTTCCCAATTGCCGAGCAGAAAGACCTTGCCGGTCCCCTGGTAGGTCTCCATCAGGTATCGCGTGAAGTCATAGAGCTGCTGATATTCTTCATCGAAGGTGGCCTGCTCCCAATCCCAGGAAAAGGTAATGTCATTGGTCGGCCAGGCCCAGATGACGAAGAATTTAAACGGCAAGTCGAAGAATTCCTGATAGGTCGGGGTGTTCTGGACGAGCCGGACCATGGAATTCTTCTTTTCGCGGGGCAGTTCGGGCATATCGGGGTAAACGTCGCGGTAGCCCTTGCCGCCCACGTCGGGACCGACCATCGTCTTGAAGGCGTCGCAGCCGATATCGAGCATCTGGCGGGCCTGTTCGATGAGGCCCGGTTCGTCGGTCAGCTTCTTGTGCCATTTGAAGCCCTGAGCCGCCCCGCGGATCGGGAAATAGGCGAACTCCCCGGAGTCGGCGGAATCGGCCGCAAAGCCGGCCAGCGGCAGGAATGCAGCCACGGCCAACAGGAACAGAGCGTTGCAGATACCCCGCAATGTCATTGGAAATATCCTCCTGGTTTCAAGCAACGTTTTCCCGGAAAGACAACGTTTCACCGCACGGGAGCGCGCCGGCCCGGCTACTCGTCGCGCAGAAAGGCGTCGAACAGGGCCATGGCCTGCTCGGCGCTCAGTCCGGCATCGATCACCAGCCGCGCGCGGGTTGTCGCCTCGTCCCCGGCCTGGAAATCCCGCCCGAAGAGCGAAAGATAAACCGAGCGGTGGTAATCTTCGTTCTCCGGCATCGAGATGGCAAAGCAGTCCTCGGGCCGGCCCATGAGAAGCGCCGCCAGACCCGTGTCGGGGTCGCGGCGCATCGCCAGGGGGGCGGCCAGTCGCGGCATGATGACCCACGGCAGCGGGTGAGGCTCGAGCGTCCAGCGTCCGTCCGCGAAGAGGGCCGTCGCGGCTTCGTCGCGCGGGAAGGCCTGCCACCCGCCGTTGGCGGCCGGGGCTTCCATGAACCCGCGGCGGCCGCCGTCGTCGGGATTGGCGGCGACACAGGCCGAGGTAACGGGAAATCCATTGAAATACGAGGCAAGGAAGACTTCGAAATGGTGCAGGTTCTTGTGCGGCCGGACGGTGAGCCGCAGATCCGCGACATTGCGCTCGCGCCAGCGATAGACGGCCGTCATCTCCAGGGGATGCTCTTCGTCGGGCCGCCAGTCGACGCGGACGCTTCCGTCCTGCTGGACCGCCGCCGTGCTCGGCCAGTCCCAGGCCGCCGTCCCGAAGCGAACGTCGGGCGTGAGCAGCCGATAGGGGGAGAGCAGGCCGAACATCCCGGCCAGTTCGGTCCCCGTTGCGCTGTGGGTCAGCGGGATCAGTCCGCTGGACATGCCCTCGGGATGCAGCGTTCCCTTGAGAAAGCCGGTATCGAAATGAAATTCCGGCCCGGCGGCCGTGAACGACAAACCGGCGGCGGAGGCGGCCGGTAGATGCTGCTGGGAGGTCGGGTTCATGCTCGCGATCCTTCTGGTTCGAAATTAGTTCCAGCGGGAGGTTATGGGGTTTCGGTTCGAGAGGGTCAGACGGTCGCCGGCGCGGGGGTCGTTCCCACGGCGTTCAGGTGGCTACGCAGGAATTCCTGAACCTCGATCACCTTGCCCGTGTGCGCCGACTCGACGGCCGCAAACAGGAGGGCGGCGCACTGGATCTCGTCGTCGAGATGGCAGGCCGGGGGCGGGCCGCCATCGAGCCAATCGACAAACATCTCGGCGATCCACTCGTTGGTCCAGACCGGTTGTTGTTCGAGCGGGAGATCCTCGGTGAGCGGGTGATTCCAACCATAGTCGCGCATGACGCGCAGCCAGCGCCGGTGGAGTTCGAGCGTTCCGTCCTCGCACTCGGCGCGGAAATACTCGTTGTGCCAGCCGTTGTAGGTGCAGGCGTTGGCCTTGGCGCCTTCGTACATGCAGCGCGTTCCATTGAGCATGTCGATGATCACCATGCCGGTGCTGTCGCCCGCGAACTCGCCCCAGGGGGGATTCCAGGTAAGCGCGTAAACCGTCTTGGCGTCGCTGCCGGTGAAGGCGCGCAGGATATCGAAGTGGTGCACCGACCCCTCGATGAGGAGCGGGTCGGGGATCTCGTGGCGGAACTTGCCCCAACTGCCGAACTTGCGGCAATTGTGCGTGAACCGGCCGACGACGTAATTCAGCCGGCCATATTTGCCGCTCTTGATCGCCCGTTCCAACGTCTGCATATCCTGGTCGAAGCGGCAGGAGAGCGTGATGGCCATCTTCTTGCCGGCGGCCTTGACCTTCTGGTAGACCCGGCAGGTGGATTGCATCGTGTCGGTGATCGGCTTTTCCGACAGGATATCCATGTCGTAGCGCAAGGCGATATCGACCACGAGTTCGTGGGTTGCGGGCGTCGTCACGATGATGACGAAGTCCGCTTCGTTCTCGGCGAAGGCGCGTTCCAGATCGGTGTAACATTTCTCGGCGGGGAGTCCCAGGCCCTGCTGGGCCTTCCAGAAACTCTCGGGCTGCAAGTCGACCGCGGCGACGGGCCGCGCCTTGCCCATCTGGATCAATCGCGGCATGATCGTATGGGCCCAGGCATGGCCCATCAGACCCAGCCCAACCTGAATGAAACGGTAAGGCTTCGGCATGGAGCAATCCTATCGGTGTTGAAGATGAAAGGTCGTGGTTGACGCCGGGGGAGCTGCGCAACCGGGGGACGTTCCTAAGCCGTCGTGGCCGGGCCTCCAGATCACGTGCAAAGGGAAGCCGCGGCGGAGAACAACGTGAAGCGCGGCCAGCATCGGGCCATCGGCGGATTCCTGTCAAGCGTTATTTATCATGTGATAAATTCCGGCTGGGAGATCGCCGGCGCTATCCGCCTTGACGCTGCGCGGGGGATCGTCGAAAGTGCGGAGGCCGTCGCGAGGCGCCGCGCCGTGCTGCAAGTTGACCGTGTTTGCGATGCATCTCGATCCTGGCCGCGAGGGGTCCGCCCATGCCGTTGTCGCGCCGCCGCCGCGCGCTCCCACTTTTGATCCTGATTCTTGTTCCGCCGCTGGCCGGGTGCGCCGGTCTGGCCGGGAGGCAGCCCGTGCATACGGTCGAAGTGATCGCCCACCGCGGCGCGAGCGCCTCGGCGCCCGAGAACACGCTGGCGGCGTTCACGCGAGCCGCCGATCTGGGCGCCGATGCCATTGAGCTGGACTGCCGGCTCACGCGCGACGGGCAGGCGGCGGTAATTCATGATGCCGCGCTCGACCGCGTCAACGCGCTGGGGGGCGAGGTCGCCAGTTTCCCGCTCGCAGAACTGCAGACGATCGATGTCGGTTCATGGTTCGGGCCGGACTGGTCCGATCAGACGATCCCGTCGTTGGGCCAGGCGTTGGATCTGGCGCGCGATCGCGGGCTGGGGGTCTACATCGAAATGAAGGCGGAGGCGGAGCCGGCGGGGCTGATCGACCGGCTGCGCGGGGACTACGCCGGCCGGGGCCGGCTGACGCGCGACGAGCTGGCGCGCGCCGTGCTGCTGATCGAGGGATTCCAGTCGCCCACGGCCCGGCTGGTGCGGCGGGTCGTCGAGGAGGTCCGCGCGCGCGGAATGGAAGAGCAGGTGCTGCTGCAGTCGTTCTCGCCGATCGCGTGCGCCGTGGCGCTGCACGCGGCGCCGGAATTGCCGGTCTTCCTGATCGGCGAAAGCAATCCGGACCTGCCCGCCCAGTGGCCCGAGTTTGTCGGTTGGGCGCGGGCGCTGGGGGTCGACGGCATCAATGTCGCCGCCAGGGATCTGACGTGGCAACTGCTGCACGAGTGGCACGACGCCGGAGCGCGGGTCGGGGTCTGGACGGTGGATGACCCCGAGCGGATCCGCGCGGCGGCCGCGCTGGGGGTCGATGCGATCACCACCAACCGGCCGGAGGTTGCGTTGCGGGTTGTGGGTGAACTGGGGCTGCGCGCCCGCGGCGGGGGGTGAGGGCGGAAAGCCCGGGGGAGTCGGCGGCTTGACATCAGGGCGCGCGTTCTTTAGTGTCGCAGAATTCTCCGGCGTGCCCACCGGGGACGATAGGATCGGACACCTTCGCGCACCTTCGCTCGGCTGGAGCGGTTCGTGACCACCCCGCAAAAAACCATCCTGACCGGCGACCGGCCGACCGGCCCGCTGCACCTGGGCCATTACGTCGGCAGCCTGGCCAATCGCGTGCGGCTGCAGCACGAGTACCGCACATTCGTACTCATCGCCGACATTCAGGCGCTGACCGACAATTTCGACCGGCCCGAGATCGTCCGCCAGAATACGTTGGAGGTCATGCTGGATTATCTGGCCGTCGGCCTGGATCCCGAACGGGTGACGTTCGTGCTCCAGTCGCTGGTGCCCGAGATTCACGAGCTGGCGATTCACTACCTCAACATGGTCACGCTCGCCCGCGCGCTGCGCAACCCCACGGTCAAGAGCGAGATCCAGGAGCGCCGGGAACGCGAGGGAGGCAGCGACATTTTCGGCGAGCAGTTCGACATTCCGCTGGGATTTCTGATCTATCCCATCCACCAGGCGGCCGATATCACGGCGTTCGATGCCGATCTGGTGCCGGTGGGCGAAGACCAGCTCCCGATGATCGAGCAGGCGCGCGAGGTGGTCCGGCGGATCAACAACTATTACGGCGAGGGGACGCTGCGCGAGCCGGAGGGGCTGGTCGGCGAGCAGCCGCGGCTGCCGGGGATCGACGGGAAGGCCAAGATGAGCAAGTCGCTGGGCAACGCGATCTATCTGAAGGACCCGGCGGCCGAGGTCGAGCGGAAAGTCCGGATGATGTTCACCGATCCCAATCGGGTCCGGGCCGACATCCCCGGCCGGGTGGAAGGCAATCCGGTATTCATCTATCACGACGCGTTCAATCCCAACCGCGAGGAGGTGGAGGATTTCAAGGCACGCTACCGCGCGGGGAAGGTGGGCGACGTGGAAGTGAAGAACAGCCTGGCGCGCGCGTTGAATGAAATCCTTGAACCGATGCGGGCGCGACGGGCAGACTGGGAGCAGCGCCTGCCCGCGGTGGAGCAGATGCTGCTGGATCACACGGCGCGCGCGCGGGCGACGAGCGCCGCCGTGCTGGACCGCCTGCGCGAGCGGATGGGTTTGCGGCCGCTGCGGGCCGGTTAGTTCCCAGTTCCAACGAGGTCAGCCAGCGCGATTGAAAACCCGTAACGCGATTTGTCATTCCCCCCCGGCGGGGTGGGGCCATGTGCTGGCCAATTGGCTCGTGCCGGGTCTGGGCTTCCTGTTGCTCGGCAAGAGAACGCGTGGGTTGATCCAGCTGGGCCTGGTTGGCGTGACGTTCGCCCTGGGGCTGCTGCTCGACGGCGGGGTTGCCTGGCCCGCCTGGAGCATCCGCCAGCCCGACTTCAACCTGATCAACAATTTCACGTTTTTGATCCAGCTCGGCGCCGGGCTGCCCGCCCTGGTGAGCCTGGTAGCGGGGCTCAAGGGCTGGACGTTGCTGGGCGGCGCACCGTGGGCTTCGTATTTCGAGTTGGGCGCGTATTATCTGGTCGTGGCGGGCGCGATCAACTATTTCGCCGCATGTAATTTGTATGATCGGCACGTCGGGGGCGCGGCGCGGCCCGGTCGCTCCGGGGATGAATCGGCATGACGGAACTGGGTCTGATCCACCTCGCGTCGGCGATTTATCTGTCGGCGGTCATCTGCCTGGCCGTCAGCGTCAATGAGAACGACGAGCCGATGCGGATCGTCCGCGAGACGCTGCGGCGCTGGGCCAAGTTCATGGGAATCGCCGCGGCGATCGGCGTGGTTGTGTTTCTGATCGGCTGACCGGGGCCGCGGAGGGGTTGGAGTCCAAGTCGGTCGCGCCCGGAACCCAAGGTTGCCGTCCGAAATCCGTCGATCCGACCGATCCGACGGATTTTGACTTTTGATGGGGGGTATGCGGCGTGCTACCCCGCCGGCCGGCACGCCGACGCAGGGGCGAGAATTTCAGCTTGACTCCGCCACGGGCCTTTCCTACTCTGATCCTGCTACAGGCGCTCTACATATTCCATATACCCAACCCATGGTGAGAGAAGGAGGGAACTGGTATGATCAAGCGGTTAAAGGGCTTTACCCTGATTGAGCTGCTGATCGTCGTGGCGATCATCGCCATCCTGGCGGCGATCGCGGTGCCGAACTTCCTGGAAGCCCAGGTGCGTTCGAAGGTCTCCCGCGTGCGGGCGGATATCCGGTCGTTGGCGACGGGTATCGAGTCCTATTACGTAGATAATAACATCTACCCGGCGCAGGCGTCCTCGAACCCGCAGGATGGAGCCTACGGGGCCAACTCGACGGTCACCAACGCCAGTCAGAATTTGCGCAACATGCCGACGTTCCGGCTGCGCGTCCTGGTTCAGGGATCCAATCCTCAGCGGTGGGACATCAACACGCTGACGACGCCGGTCTCGTACATCACGTCGTACTTCAGCGATCCGTTCGCCGACTCGAAGGGGGCGACGTTCAGCTACTCGCGTGACTCATTCAATCGCGATGGCTGGATCGTCTGGTCCTACGGCCCGGACACCGATGAACGGGTGACGCCGACCAACACGACCCACCCGGTCGACAATGGTCCGATCCTGGATCCGTCGGGCGGCGACATCCCCGTCGTGCTGGGCGCCGGCGGCATCCCGTATCCGGAGACGACCTATTACAACCCGTCGTTCGGCCATCCGTCGGTGCGTATGACGAACATCTCGACCTACGACCCGACGAACGGCACCACCTCGGGCGGCGACGTTTACCGCGTCAAGCAGTAAGCAGCGCAGTCAGGATTCGGGCTGGGGTCCTGCCCAGTCCTTGGATAGGCCGGCTGAGATCAGCCGGCCTTTTTCTTTTTTTCTCGCTTGGGGAATGAGGGCATCAGCAGGGACCCAAGTGACGGAAGGGACGGAAGGGAGGCATGCAACTCGAAGATTTGTCCTCTATTCTCGGGATCGCTGGGGTCGGTTCTGCCGTCCCTGTGGGACTCTGTCGCGATGGGGATCCCGGTACCCGCTGAAGTAGCGGGCTGAAATCTGCCGTCCCTGAGGGGACTGGCCTGCTGAAGAGTCCGGCAGGGCCTGGGTTGTTCGAATCGACGTTCAGCCCCCATTTTCATCCCTCGCTGGGAACCCGCCGGTTCAAAACGAAAGGACGAAAGGGCTGGTTTTCGAGAGCCGAGGACGAGGGACGAGAGCCGAGAGCCGAAATCTGGGTGGGCCGTTGGGGGCGAGGACGAAGACGAAGGATGATTTCCGGTGGCATCTGGGACATGACAATCGGCAAATCCTCTGCCACGATAGGCGGTTGTGAATGTGTCCGCC
>ERZ795049.4892-NODE-4892-length-12861-cov-4.081915_pt1 | contig 12861 bp, 13 predicted proteins | sample MGYA00375133_ERZ795049 | MGnify/ENA primary metagenome ERZ795049 (study PRJEB30178, sample SAMN05720147) | activated sludge metagenome | isolation source: anaerobic digester from wastewater treatment plant | place: Japan | collected 2015-04-20 ...
GCTGGTGCCGGCCCCGCTGTGCCAGGCGACACCGCTGGCAGGCTCGCAGACGCTGCACGCCCGTTCGCCCGGCATTGTGGTGTTTGCGGTCGAGCCGGGTCACATCCTGAAAAAGGGCGATCTGGTAGCCGAGATCATCGACCCCATTGCCAACCGCACCGAACAGGTGCAAGCGGGTGTGGATGGCATTTTTTACGCACGCATCCGCGACCGTTACATCACCGCTGGTGGCGAGCTGGGCAAGATTGCCGGTGCCCAGGCGTTTCGCGTCGGACCGCTGCTGGGTGCCTGAAAGCCGCCCGCAGCGCCATCAATCCAAAGCCATGACCCACACGACTCCTCTCAAACTGCAGGTTGAAAACATCCACAAGCGCTTTGGTTCCAACGAAGTGCTCAAGGGCGTGTCGCTGACGGCCCATGCGGGTGATGTGATCAGCATCATCGGCAGTTCCGGCTCGGGTAAAAGCACGTTTTTGCGATGCATCAATTTGCTGGAAAAGCCGCACCTGGGGCGGATACATGTTGTTGATGAAGAGTTGCACCTGACGGCCGCGCCGAACGGCGAATTGCATGCCGCCAATCCGAAGCAATTGGCCCGCCTGCGCACCAAACTGGCCATGGTGTTTCAGCATTTCAACCTGTGGGCGCACATGACGGTGCTGCAAAACATCATCGAAGCCCCGGTCCATGTGATGAAGGTGCCGCGTGACCAGGCGATCGCAATCGCCCGCAAGTACCTGGCCAAAGTCGGCCTGGAGGGCAAGGAAGATGCCTACCCGGCGCACTTGAGCGGTGGCCAGCAGCAGCGTGTGGCGATTGCCCGTGCGCTGGCGATGGAGCCCGAGGTGATGCTGTTTGACGAACCCACCAGCGCGCTCGACCCCGAACTGGTGTCCGAGGTGCTCAAAGTCATGAAGAACCTGGCGCTGGAAGGCCGTACCATGGTGGTGGTGACGCATGAGATGGGTTTTGCCCGCGAGGTGTCAAACCACCTGATTTTCCTGCACAAGGGCCAGATTGAAGAAGAAGGCAACCCTACGCAGGTGCTGTCCAACCCGAAAAGTGTGCGGCTGGCGCAGTTTTTGTCGGGCAGTCTGAAGTGACCCGTGAATCAGCAACGTGGCTGCTGCGTCGCCGTCCATTTGACACAGGTAGCAGATTTTGGGTTGAGTCCCCCTGCGGACCCGGCTTGCAAGTCCGTTCGCAATCTCGATCCGACTACGCCTCTGACCTCAAATTTGCGGCGCTCGATGCACCGCACCGACAGGCTGAAAGCATCATGAGAAGACCGTTCAATGGTGCATTGCCGTCAGGCCAATCGCACTGCCGTCAGCACCAGGCACGCCATTGCCAAATCCGTCTGCCTTGCAACTACCGCGTCGCCAACTGCTGACCCGTGCCCTGCTGGCACCGCTTTGGCCGGGGCTTGCCTGGTTGCAAGTCAGCCGTGCAGCCGCAGCCACGCTGGTCAAGCGTGAGCTGGTGTTTGCGCGTGACCTGGGCAGCCACCCGGACACCGCCATCGAGTGGTGGTACGTCACCGGTGAACTCCAGGCCAAGCAGCAGCAATACGGCTTTCAGTTGACGTTTTTTCGCTCGCGCGTGCCCGCCACGCAGCACATGACATCGGCATTTGCCGCCCGGCAACTGATCTTTGCGCACGCTGCGGTCACTGACCTGAGCGGCCAGCGCTTGCTGCATGACCAGCGCATTGCCCGCAGTTCCGGCACGGCATCGGTGGACCTGGCGGAGGCCAGCGAGGCAGACACCCACATCAGGCTGCGCGACTGGTCGCTGCAGCGGCGCGAAGACGGCCGCTATCTGGCGCGGGTGACGGCGCAGGACTTTGCCTTTGCGCTCGATCTGACCCCAACCCAGCCGCTGTTGCTGCAAGGCGAACAGGGTTGGTCGCGCAAAGGTCCGCAGGCCACACAAGCCAGTTTTTACTACAGCCTGCCGCAGCTCAAGCTTGCTGGCGACCTGACCCTGGCTGGCAGCACCCGGCGGGTCAGCGGACGCGCCTGGCTGGATCACGAGTGGAGTGATGCGCTGCTGCACCCGGAGGCGGTTGGCTGGGACTGGATTGGCATGAATTTGTTCGATGGCGCTGCGCTGACTGCCTTTCGCTTGCGCAACAAAGCTGGCGCCACCTTGTGGGCGGGTGGGTCGTGGCGCGGTGGCGGTGCTGCCAAGCCGGTGGTGTTTGCGGCCCAGGACGTTCGCTTTAAGGCCGGGCGCATCTGGAAAAGCCCGGCCAGCGGTGCCAGTTACCCGGTGCAGTGGACGATTGACCTGCCAGCCGCTGCCATTGATGCCGGTTTGCCAGCGCGCACCAGCTTCACCGTGCGCGCCCTGCTGGACGCTCAGGAACTTGATAGCCGCAGTTCAACTGGTGCCATTTACTGGGAAGGTTTAAGCGAACTGTCAAACCAGTCGGGGCAGCCAATAGGGCGTGGTTATCTGGAAATGACCGGCTACGCCAGCCCGTTGAAGCTATCCTGAATGGCTGCGCGACTTGCTAGCGCATCGGCTGCAAACCCGACCGCAGCGACCCATTTGGCGCCTGGCTTTTGACCCACAACTGGGCTGTGGGCTGGCAAGTACCGCACAAGCTTGCCATGCCGGGGTCGGCTCTCGCTATCGACGCGGTCACTCTGGTACATTCATTATGCTACAAAATGCAGAGCTTCTCGCGCAGTATTCATAAGGGCTGGAGGCCAATTTGTCATCAAGCTCAGAAGCCTTGCGCTGATCCGGACTGAAGTTCCTCCCAATTATTCGAGGCCCTGATTCGCGCTGTTCACCACCGATGCTCAGGCAAGACCAGCTAGATCAGCAAGTTTGCTTTCTGGTGAAAGTTCTGCTGCTCACTTGAACATTTTTCAAAGTTGCCTTTGCAGTGGGCAATTGGCCGAAGCTGGCGTTGAACGACCGACTGGTGGCCCCGTTGTCTGGCGATCACGAAGCGTTCCCCAGTGCGACCAAGTGCCTGCAGTTGCATCGCCTAAACTTGGCCGCTATGGCAAACAAGCTGCAAGTTCTGGGTATCGAATCTTCCTGTGACGAAACCGGCGTGGCGCTGGTCGAGGTGCGTGGCCCTGGAGTGCCGGTGCTGCTGGCGCACGCGCTCTACAGCCAGATCGAGATGCACCAGGCTTATGGCGGCGTGGTGCCCGAGCTGGCCAGCCGGGACCACATTCGCCGCGTGCTGCCATTGACCGAGCAGGTGTTGGCCGAATCGGGCCGCACGCTGGCAGATGTCGATGTGCTGGCGTTTACCCGCGGCCCCGGTCTGGCCGGTGCGCTGCTGGTGGGTGCCGGTGTCGCCTGCGCGCTGGCGGCCGCGTTGGGCAAACCGGTGCTGGGCGTGCATCACCTGGAAGGACATCTGCTGTCGCCGTTTTTGAGCGCTGATCCGCCCGAGTTTCCGTTTGTGGCGCTGCTGGTGTCGGGCGGGCACACGCAATTGATGCAGGTTGATGGGGTAGGGCGCTACCAGATAATGGGCGAAACCATTGATGATGCGGCCGGCGAGGCGTTTGACAAATCGGCCAAGCTGCTTGGCTTGCCTTACCCCGGCGGGCCGGCCCTGGCGAAGCTGGCCCAAAGCGGCAACCCGATGGCCTACAAGTTGCCGCGCCCATTGCTGCACAGCGACAACCTCGATTTTTCCTTCGCCGGGCTCAAGACGGCCGTGATGGTGCAGGCAAAAAAGTGTGCTGCGGCCCAAAGTTGCCTGGTGCCAGCGCTGCCGCCTGAAACCTTGGCAGATCTGGCGGCATCAACACAAGCCGCGATTGTCGAAGTGCTGGTGAAAAAGTCGCTGGCGGCGCTCAAACAAGCCCAGATGCAACGGCTGGTGGTGGCCGGTGGGGTCGGTGCCAACCGGAACCTGCGCGAGCAGCTCAACGCCGAATGCGCGCGCCGTGGCGTGCGTGTGCATTATCCGGAACTGCATCTGTGCACCGACAACGGTGCCATGATTGCCATGGCCGCAGCCATGCGACTGCAGTCGGGCCAACAAAAAGCCAGCGAGGTTTACGCTTTTGACGTCAAACCGCGCTGGCCGCTGGATGCCATTGTTGGTAGCTAAATCAGGTTGTAGCCCTTATGGGATATGCGCTGACAGCTATCATTTTCAGTGAATCACCAACTCGGTGACGCGACTGACCGGCACCACCTTGGTCAGCTTCAGGGTCAGCACGCCATTTTCCAGCTTGGCTGCGCTTTGCGTGGCATCAATGTCTTGCGGCAGCTCGCAGGCAAAACGGTATTGGCGCGGCGAACCTTCGGCGCTGGACAGGCGCACCACATTGCCTTCGATGCCAACCACCAGTTGCTCGCGGCTGACACCTGGCACGTCAAACGACAGGGTGAATGACTGCTCATCTTGCTCGATTGTTGCGGTGGCGCTTTGGCCGCGAGACTCCTGACCTGGTTCCAGAAATTGCGCCGACGGACGGCTGGTGGTGTAAACATGACGGCGAAAGCCAACCGGGGTGAGAGGGGTAAACAGCATGAGAAAACTCCTTGTAAACTGCGCGGCCTTCACAACGAATCTGCCGCTTGGGTCTAATCTGTGCGCTCTCGCACGCTTTTCAAGAGAAATTTCACCATGTTTATTCTTTTTCCCAGGGTCTTGAAATGGCTCGCTTTGGCGCTATTTCTGCCCGTTTTTGCCCTGGCGCAGCCATCTGTAGGACCGATCAAGATCGCCATGATCGAGGGGTTGAGTGGTCCGTTTGCCAATCCTGGCGAAGCAGTGTTTCGCAACCTGCTGTGGGCCACCGAGCGGGTCAACGCGCGCGGCGGGGTCAGACTGCCAGCGAGCGCGGGCGGCAACCAGCCACTGGTGCTGGAGCGTTTTGACAGCAAAGGGCAAAACGAAGAAGCGTTGACCGCCCTCAAGGCTGCCATTGACCGGGGTGCGCGCATCGTGGCCCAGGGCAACTCGTCGGCACAGGCTGCGGCATTGATTGATGCGATCAACAAGCACAATGAGCGCGAGCCGCAAAAGCGGGTGATTTTTTTGAACTACTCGGCGGTTGATCCGATTTTGACCAACGAAAAATGCAGTTTCTGGCATTTCCGCTTCGATGCCCATGCCGACATGCGCATGAGTGCGTTGATGTCGGTGATAAAGGACGACGCTGCGCTCAAAAGTGTTTACATCATTGGCCAGGACTACAGTTTTGGCCAGGCGGTGGCGCGGGAAGCACGTCGCCAGTTGACCCAGTTTCGCCCGGATGTGCGCATTGCCGGGGACGAACTTCACGCAGTCGGTCGGGTCAAGGATTTCTTGCCCTACGCGAGCAAGATCAAGGCCAGCGGTGCGCAGGCGGTCATCACCGGCAACTGGGGCAACGACCTGACCTTGCTGGTCAAGGCTGCCAAAGAGGTCGGTTTTGACGGCAAGTTTTACACCTTTTACGGCAACGCGCTGGGCGCGCCAACCGCCATGGGCGATGCCGGCATTGGCCGGGTGCTGGCGGTGGCCGACTGGATGCCCAACGTGCCAGGCGCGCAGAGCGAAGCCTTTTACCAGGCCTTTCGCAAGCGCTTTCCAGACCCGGCAGACGACTATGTGCACATGCGCATGCAATTGATGATGGAAGCCCTGGTGCAAGCCATTGAAGCTGCAGGCACTACAGATTCAATAGCTGTCAGCACACAACTGGAAAGGGCTAGCGTCACTTTTCATTCACAATCTGGCAGCATGCGGGCAGTCGATCACCAGTTCCAGCAGCCGCTGGTGGTGGGGGTGATGGAGCGCAAGGGTGCAGTTGGCGTCAAATTCGACGTGGAAGGCTCGGGTTATGGTTTTCGGGTCATCAAGACCATTGCCGCCGCCGATGCCCAGCAGGCCAGCACCTGCAAGATGCAGCGTCCCTGAGCGCTGTGCGGTGTCTGCGTTTGATGCCCGGGCGGCTCGGATGTCGGCCCGGCTATACTCACAGGCTCTGCGAAATCAGCAGCAGTGCACGTCAGGGGCAGTTCCAGCGCCTGACGCAAGTTCTTAAATCACAGGAAAAAACATGATTGCATCCAGTATCAAAGCCGCTGTTGTCAAAGACAACGCACGCCAAGCCGGTGACACCGGTAGCCCCGAAGTTCAGGTGGCACTGCTCACCGCCCGCATCAACGAGCTGATGCCCCACTTCAAAACCCATGCCAAAGACCACCATGGTCGCCGCGGTCTGCTGCGCATGGTGAGCCGGCGCCGCAAGCTGCTGGACTACTTGAAAAGCAAGGATGCTGACCGTTATGTGGCGTTGATCGCCAAGCTTGGTCTGCGCAAATAATCGCTTGAAGAGAATGACAAACGCCTGAGTTAGGTCACTAGCTCAGGCGTTTTTCACTTGTTTTACGTTGGAGATGGCAAAAACGGAGCGAAGCTGTGTCATTCCAAAGCTGCATGACCCCAAGGTGGGGCGTGTGACTCTGGAATGGCATCGTGTTCTGTGTTGTCTGATCCGGGCTCGGGCGAGGTGGCCTGCACCTTCCAGTAAATCCTAGAACGACAGGAAAAACAGATGACGATGTTCAAAAAAGTTAGCAAGACCTTTCAATGGGGTCAACACACGGTGACGATGGAAACTGGCGAAATTGCCCGTCAGGCCAATGGCGCTGTGATGCTGGACATGGACGGCACCGTGGTGCTGGCCACCGTGGTGGCCAAGACCGAAGGCAAGACCGGTCAGGATTTTTTTCCGTTGACGGTTGATTACCTTGAAAAATTCTATGCAGTTGGCCGGATTCCTGGCAGCTTCTTCAAGCGCGAAGGCCGCGCCAGCGAGTTTGAAACACTGACCAGTCGGCTGATTGATCGCCCGATTCGTCCATTGTTCCCGGAAGGTTTTTTCAACGAAGTGCATGTGGTCGTGCACACCCTGTCACTCAACCCCGAAGTTGATGCCGACATTGCCTCATTGATTGCGGTCAGCGCGGCGCTGTCGATCAGCGGCGTGCCGTTCAGCGGCCCGATTGGTGCTGCGCGGGTGGGCTATGTCAACGGCGAGTATGTGCTTAATCCGGGTATGACGGCGCGCAAGAATTCAGCCATGGATCTGGTGGTAGCTGGCACCGAGTCGGCTGTGCTGATGGTTGAGTCGGAAGCACAGCAATTGTCGGAAGAAGTCATGCTGGGTGCGGTGGTGTTTGGCCATACCCAGGGCATCATTGCCATCAACGCCATCCATGAACTGGTGCGCGATGCGGGCAAGCCGATGTGGGACTGGAAGGCTCCGGCCAAAGACGAGGCGCTGATTGCCAAGGTTGGTGCACTGGCCAACGAGAAGCTGGCAGCCGCCTATCAGATTCGCAACAAGCAGGCCCGCACACAGGCGTGTCGCTCGGCATATTCGGAAGTCATGGCAGGTCTCAAGGCCGACGGCGTTGAGTTTGATGCTGTCAAGGTCGAAGGCATGTTGTTTGACATTGAGGCGGGCCTGGTTCGCGGTCAAATTCTGGCTGGCGAACCGCGCATTGACGGCCGCGACACCCGCACCGTTCGGGCCATCGAAATCCGCAATGGCGTGTTACCCCGCACCCACGGCTCAGCCTTGTTCACCCGTGGCGAAACCCAGGCGCTGGTGGTCACCACCCTGGGCACAGAGCGCGATGCACAACGCATTGACGCGTTGTCCGGCGACTATGAAGACCGTTTCATCCTGCACTACAACATGCCTCCCTTTGCCACCGGTGAAACCGGTCGCCTGGGCACCCCAAAGCGGCGTGAAATTGGCCATGGCCGCCTGGCCAAGCGGGCGCTGGTTGCGGTGTTGCCCAATAAGGAAGACTTTCCCTACACCATGCGTGTGGTGTCTGAAGTGACCGAGTCCAATGGTTCATCTTCGATGGCCTCGGTGTGCGGTGGTTGCATGAGCCTGATGGACGCTGGCGTGCCGCTGAAGGCGCATGTGGCAGGCATCGCCATGGGCCTGATCAAGGACAACAACCGCTTTGCGGTGCTGACTGACATTCTGGGCGACGAAGATCATCTGGGTGACATGGACTTCAAGGTCGCTGGCACCACCAACGGCATCACTGCCTTGCAGATGGACATCAAGATTCTGGGCATCACCAAGGAAATCATGCAGGTCGCACTGGCCCAGGCCAAGGAAGCCCGCATGCACATACTGGGCAAGATGACCGAGGCAATGGGTACCGCCAAAACTGAAGTATCCAATTTCGCGCCACGCCTGTTCACCATGAAGATCAACCCGGAAAAGATCCGCGACGTGATTGGCAAGGGCGGCGCGGTGATTCGTGCCTTGACCGAAGAAACCGGTACCCAGATCAACATCGACGAAAACGGCACCATCACCATTGCATCAAGCGACCCGGCCAAGGCCGAGGAAGCCAAACGCCGCATTGAGCAGATCACCGCCGAAGTCGAGATTGGCAAGGTTTATGAAGGTCCGGTCGTCAAGATTCTTGATTTTGGTGCCTTGATCAACCTGCTGCCTGGCCGCGACGGCTTGTTGCACATCAGCCAGATTGCGCATGAACGCGTCGAGAAAGTCACTGACTATCTGGCTGAGGGGCAGATCGTGCGGGTCAAGGTCATGGAAACCGATGAAAAAGGCCGCGTGAAACTGTCGATGAAGGCTCTGCTGGACCGTCCGGCACCGTCCGCGCAGGATAATCGGGCCTGATGACGGTGCTGAGTTGATATATAATTGATAGCTGCTAACGCATATTGTATAAGGGCTAGAGGCTTAAATGACCATGAAGATGATCGACATGACGGGGTTTGGCGGTGCAGAGATTTTGCATCTGGCTGAGCGGCCTGTGCCGGTGCCGGGTGCGGGCGAAATGCTCATTCGGGTGTCTGCCAGTGGTGTCAATCGTCCGGATGTGCTGCAAAGGATGGGGCAATACCCGGTGCCGCCAGGCGCCTCGGATATCTTGGGGCTGGAGGTGGCCGGTACGGTCGAGCTAGGTGATGTGGCGGCACTGGCGGCGGCGGGCTTCAACCCTGGAGACCGGGTGTGTGCGCTGGTCGCTGGTGGTGGTTATGCCGAATTCTGCGTCGCACCGATTGCGCAGTGCCTGCCGATTCCGGCTGGTTTGAGTGATGTTGAGGCAGCCAGCCTACCTGAAACCTTGTTCACGGTCTGGAGCAACATGATGGACCGGGCGCGATTGCAAGCCGGTGAAACCGTGTTGATTCAGGGTGGTTCCAGCGGTATCGGGGTCACCGCCATCCAGTTGGCCAAGTTTGTCGGCGCGCGGGTGCTGGTCACTGCGGGCAGCGATGACAAGTGTGCGGCTTGCCTGGCGCTCGGGGCAGATGCGGCCATCAATTACAAAACCCAGGATTTTCAGGCCGAGGTCAAGCGTCTGACCGATGGGCAAGGCGTGGATGTCGTACTGGACATCGTGGCTGGCAGCTATGTGGCCAAGGAAATTCAGTGTCTGAAGGACGACGGTCGCCTGGTGATCATTTCGATTCAGGGCGGTGTCAAGAGCGACTTCAATGCCGGGTTGGTGTTGCGCCGCAGGTTGACCATTACCGGTTCAACCCTGCGACCGCGCCCGATCGCGTTCAAGGCGGCTATCGCGCAGGCTTGCCTTAAAGAAGTCTGGCCGGCATTGGCGGCAAAGCGCATCAAGCCGGTTATTTATGGCACATTTGCGGCTGCAGACGTGGCGTTGGCACACACCTTGATGGAGTCGAGCCAGCATGTGGGGAAAATTGTTTTAACTTGGAGATGATCAACATGAAAAAACTGATTGCGGGTAACTGGAAAATGAACGGCAGCCTGGCTGCCAACGAAAAACTTCTCAAAGACATCCTCGCGGGCCTTGGGCAGGCGAAGTGCCAGGTCGCGGTGGGCGTGCCTGCGGTTTACCTGGCGCAGTGCCAGGCGCTGCTGACCGGTACTGCTATTGATCTTGGGTCGCAGGATATTTCTACACAGGAGAGCGGGGCCTACACCGGTGAAATTTCAGGTGCCATGCTCAAGGAGTTTGGCGTGCGTTACGCCATCGTCGGGCATTCGGAGCGTCGTCAATACCATGGTGAAACCGATGAGTTGGTGGCACTCAAGGCACAGCGCGCCTTGGGTTTCGGTATCACCCCGATCGTCTGTATCGGCGAGACCCTGGCAGAGCGCGAAGCCGGCAAAACCGACGAGGTTGTCAAGCGGCAACTGGCCGCCGTGATTCACACCAACGGTCACTGCATCAGCGAAATTGTGGTGGCGTATGAGCCGGTGTGGGCAATTGGCACCGGCAAAACTGCAACACCCGAGATGGCGCAGCAGGTGCACGCGGTGTTGCGCGCGCAACTCAAGGCGGCTTCCGAGCAGGCAGACCGCATCAAACTGTTGTACGGTGGCAGCATGAACGCAGCCAATGCGGCATCGTTGCTGGCACAACCGGACATTGACGGTGGCTTGATCGGCGGGGCTGCCTTAAAGGCCCCGGACTTTTTGACGATTATTGCCGCAGCCGCTTGAGAATAAAGCGCCGATAGCTATTGAATTAGGAGCAGTTGATGGGTGTTGTTTCGACAATCTTGCTGGCTGTGCAGATGATTTCTGCGCTGGCCATGGTTGGGCTGATCCTGGTTCAGCATGGCAAAGGGGCCGACATGGGGGCAGCTTTCGGCAGCGGAGGTTCGGGTAGCCTGTTCGGCGCGAGTGGCAGCGCCAACTTCCTGTCACGAACCACGGCAGTGCTGGCAACGGTGTTTTTTGTTGCGACCTTGTTGCTGGCATATTTTGGTTCGGTTCGCCCGGCTGCCAGCGCTGGCAGCGGTAGTGTGCTGGAAAATGCTGCTTTGGTGGCACCTCCTCCTGCGGCAGTTGCACCGGTGCTGCCGGCCTCTGGCGCAGCGCAGATTCCGGCCAAATAATTGCACTTGAGATTCGTCAAGTCCACAGGAGATTTGAGGGATTTCAGGGTAAACTCTTAGTTGACCGGGCTGTTGAAAGACGAAGAAATGCGTCGGGCTATCCAGGTCATCCAAAAGGCCGTCGTGGTGAAATTGGTAGACACGCTATCTTGAGGTGGTAGTGGCGAAAGCTTTGCGAGTTCGAGTCTCGCCGACGGCACCAAGTTAAATATGTCAGATGCGTACAGACGCACTGAATAACCCATTGAATCAGACTCGCAAGATGAACCTTGATCAATATTTGCCAGTTGCCCTTTTTATCCTGATCGGTATTACAACGGGTGTCATGCCGCAGGTGATAGGTTATGTGCTCGGGCCAAATCGACCTGATCCGGCCAAGAACTCCCCTTACGAATGTGGTTTCGAAGCGTTTGGTGATGCCCGCATGAAGTTTGATGTCAGGTATTACCTGATTGCCATCTTGTTTATTTTGTTTGACCTGGAAACCGCCCTGCTGTTTCCGTGGGCCCTGACACTCAAGGAACTGGGTCTCTATGGTTACTTGGTGGGTTTGGAAATTGTGACCATTCTGACAATTGGGTTCATTTATATGTGGGCCAAAGGCGCTTTGGATTGGGAGTAACAGGATGATTGAAGGTATTCTCAAAGAGGGCTTTGTCACCACGAGTTACGACAGCGTGGTGAACTGGGCGAAAACTGGTTCTGTCTGGCCCATGACCTTTGGTCTGGCTTGCTGCGCGGTCGAGATGATGCATGCCGCTGCAGCCCGCTACGACATCAGCCGCTTCGGTGCCGAGGTGTTTCGCCCAAGTCCACGTCAGTCTGACTTGATCATTGTCGCGGGCACTCTGACCAACAAGATGGCTCCGGCTTTTCGAAAGGTTTACGACCAGATGGCCGAGCCGCGTTGGGTGATCAGCATGGGCTCTTGTGCCAATGGCGGTGGCTATTACCATTACAGTTATTCCGTGGTGCGGGGTTGTGATCGCATTGTTCCGGTCGATGTTTATGTACCAGGCTGTCCTCCTACTGCTGAGGCGCTGATTTATGGCATATTGCAACTGCAACGCAAAATCCGTCGCACGCAAACCATCGCGCGGGTTTGAAGGCTACAGCATGACAACATTTTCCATTCGACCTGAAGACATCCAAACCGCTGTCGAGGCGGCCCTTGGTCCGATGTGCATGCATGTTTCAATTGATTTTGATCAGGTGACTGTGGTCGTTTCAGCGGAGGACTACCGGGCTGCGGCTGTTGCGCTTCGTGACAACCCCGCTTGCCGGTTCGAGCAGATGATGGACTTGTGCGGTGTGGATTATTCTGAGTATCCCTCTGGCACTTCAAGTGGTTTGCGGTTTTGTGTTGTGCTTCACTTGTTGTCTGTTAGCCTGAATCAGCGCCTTCGATTGAAAGTGTTTGTTCCTGACGACTCTGCGCCTGTGATTTCAAGTGTGACGGATGTGTGGAGTTCGGCGAACTGGTTTGAGCGCGAAGCATTTGACTTGTATGGCATCGTGTTTGAAGGTCACGACGATCTGCGGCGCATCCTGACCGATTATGGTTTTATCGGTCATCCGTTTCGCAAGGATTTTCCGTTATCCGGTCACGTCGAGATGCGTTATGACGCGGAGCAAAAACGTGTGGTGTATCAGCCTGTCACGATTGAGCCACGCGAAATTACCCCGCGGGTCATCCGTGAGGAAAACTACGGGAGCTTGCAAAAGGCAGTTTGAGTTATGGCTGAAATAAAGAATTACACACTCAACTTCGGGCCGCAGCACCCCGCAGCGCACGGTGTTTTGCGTTTGGTGCTGGAACTCGATGGCGAGGTGATTCAGCGCGCTGACCCGCATATTGGTTTGCTGCATCGTGCCACAGAGAAACTTGCCGAGAGCAAGACATATTTGCAGACGTTGCCTTATATGGACCGGCTGGACTACATGTCGATGATGTGTAATGAGCAGGCCTATTGTCTTGCCATCGAAAAAATGCTGGG
>ERZ795049.4895-NODE-4895-length-12857-cov-4.548117_pt1 | contig 12857 bp, 11 predicted proteins | sample MGYA00375133_ERZ795049 | MGnify/ENA primary metagenome ERZ795049 (study PRJEB30178, sample SAMN05720147) | activated sludge metagenome | isolation source: anaerobic digester from wastewater treatment plant | place: Japan | collected 2015-04-20 ...
CTGCGAAGGCGCGGAACCGGGCAAACTCAATCGCCTCTGGCTGCGGCGGCAGACTACCCTGTTCAACGGCGCATCAAACATCGTGCAGGATGGCGGTTTGGCGGCGCTCTCCGAGGCGGGCCAGCAAGAATGCATGGAAATCATCCGTTATTACATGAACAACGCCCGTATCATCCGCGAAGGTTTGCAGAAGATTGGCATTACGGTATACGGCGGCGTGAATGCTCCCTACATCTGGATGAAGACGCCCAATCATCTCAGTTCGTGGGACTTCTTCGACAAGCTGTTGAGCGAGGCACACGTGGTCGGTACGCCGGGATCCGGGTTTGGGCCCGCGGGCGAAGGCTTCTTCCGTCTCAGCGCATTTGGCCACGTTGAGGACATCGAGCGCGCCGTCGCCAGCGTGCAACAGAACCTGCAACTGCAGTGAACCGCTATGTGAAGCAGGAAGGCGGTGCGACATGACGCAAGAGCGCGATGACATGCCCAAATGGCCCGAGAAGGCCTATAAGAATTATGCCTGGCTCAATAGTCCGGATGCGCGCATGGTCCGCATCCTGTCCGAGTTCCTCGAACCACAGAGCCGGTTTCGCCGCTTGGGCGTGCGCGATACGGTCGTGTTTTTCGGTTCTGCGCGGATTCTCTCTCCCGCCGAAGCGACGGCGCGCCTCGAAACCATCGAGCGATCTCAAGCCGAATATCCCGAAGAGTCCGCCGCGTTGAAATCGGCCTTGGCCCATGCCCGGCATTCCGTGGCGCTGTCGCGCTACTACTCGGACGCCGCCGCACTGGCCGAAAAACTCACCCGTTGGTCGCTGTCGTTGCCGGGCAATGGCCGCCATTTCCTGGTCTGTTCAGGGGGCGGCCCCGGCATCATGGAAGCGGCCAACCTGGGGGCGAGTCTGGGCGGGGGCATGTCGGTCAGCCTCAACATCAGCCTGCCTATGGAGCAGAACCCCAATGCTTTTCAGACGCCGGAACTGGCCTTCGAGTTTCACTACTTTTTCATGCGCAAGTTCTGGTTTGTCTACTTGGCAAAGGCATTGGTGGCCTTCCCAGGGGGTTTCGGCACGCTCGACGAGGTGTTCGAGACGCTGACGCTGCTGCAAACCGCCAAGACGCGCAAATCCATGCCGGTGATCCTGTATGGCAGCGAATACTGGAAGGAGATTGTGCATTTCGACGCTTTGGTGAAGCATGGCATGATCGACAAGGACGATCTGAACTTGTTTCATTTTTGCGACACCGTCGACGACGCGTTCGATTGCCTCAAGGACGTCCTGTCCCGTCTTTCTCCGCCTTCCCCAAAAAACAGCTCCCCGCGCGCGTGACAGCAGCCTTTTCGGAACGCGACACGGAGCGTGGTCGCGCCGGAAATATGACACGCGGCGAAAGACCCGCTACACTGTTTTCGTGCGCATCGAGCGCGACAACGCGGAACGGCATATACGAAGGGGCATCCATGTCACGGGCGAATTTCATCCGTATGGCGGCGAGCGTGGCCGTGTGGACGATTCTGGCGGCCATTCCGGCCTTTGCGACGATTCAATATGTCAACGTATCGGACGGATCCGCGCAGGGGAGCGCAAACTTCGCGAATGTGGACCTGGATTTTTGTCATGCCTTTGACGGGGCCAGGGCGACGAACGCCGGGGAGGTTCGATGCATCAAGGACGGGCGCCGCGAATCGAGTCGGCTTCCCGGCGTGTATCTCCACCCGACCGCTTCGTTGGAAGACGCCGTTCTCGCGTACGACGGCGTAATGATATTTCCATCTTCTCCCGAGAAGCGCTCTTTTTTGGTGTTTTGGATCGGAATCAGGGAGGGCGTTCCGTGGAGCGTTGCCGAGAACCCGCCCAACGGCGTGCGGTTCCGCGTCACCGTGGAGGGCGCAACCGTCTTCGAGGAGGAGTTGAAGGCGAGCGCATACCGCTGCCGCGCCGTGAACATGGAGGCGTATGTGGGCAAAACCGTGCGGATCGAGTTCCGGACAAACGCCATCGACGGCGACAGCCGCTACGATTGGGCCGTGTTTGGCGATCCGCTGCTCGTTTCCTTGCCGCCGTCGCACGACAATGCCGGCGCCGCGCCGGGCGAGGAGACAGGAGTGGCGTTGGCTCAGGTGCGGTGCGCCGTTCCCGCTCATGTGACGCTGCGCATGGGCGATCAAACCGAGGAAGCGGACCTTCCCGAGGGAGAGCGCTGGCTCCCCATCTTCTTCAAAAAGAACGCCCCGGTCACGCTGGAACCTGCATCCAACGATGTGCGACTGGTATCGGTGGCGATCGCTCCTTTCGCTGCGAAGCTCGTCGTCGAGGATGTGGCGCTGGACTCGCCGTTCCTCACCGTGGACAGGCCTTACGACGTCTTGATGACGGTGCGCAATGCGGGCCGCGGCGTCTACCCTGGCGGGGCGACTGCCGCGCTGACCGATGTCTCCGGAAACACGGAGGCCGCTTCCCCCGCCGCGCCGGAATCTTCGGACGCATCTCTGACGCAGCCGATCGAGGAGTCTCAAGAAATCGCTCCCATGGAGCCGGGCGAGCGGCGCGTCATCTATTGGCCCGGACGGAAAGCCAGTTCTCCCGGAGACCGGACGATCAGGACCCGGCTGGTTTGGAAGGAAGGCGCTCCGCCGGTCTATGACGACCGGCGCCTTGCCGTGCACGTTTTTCCGCCCGAACCGGCGCGCACTTCCGACAGGCCTTCCCAGGCGGAGACGCATCTTCTCCTTGGCGATGCGCAGGCCATGGTCGCCACGCCGTGGGCGAGACTGATGGTGGTTGCAGACAAGGACAAACACGCGTACCTCATCGCGGAAGCCTGGAACGGCGCGACGTGGCAGCGCGCCGCAACGCTGTATCCACTGGCGCGTGCGGTCATTGCGCAATCCGACGAGGCGGGCGCGCGGCAGGAACTCGCCATCCGCCTCAACGAATGCACGTACGAAAACGACCGGCGCCTGCTGATCGTCGGGGCCGAAGCGAAAGCGCCGGGCGGCGAGACATGGCCGATTCGCATCCTCATCGCGCCCGACAAGGAAAACGGCCGATTCGGCATTCTCAGCCGTTTCGGCGCGCCGCGTCCCACAGACCTGGTCGCGTTCTCCGGTCCCGAAATCCTTGCAGGAGACCGCGCGTTCGGCGCGAACAAAACCGGGGCGCTTTTTCCAGGGCTGGAGTTCCTGGAACGGGAGGAGAGTTCCTCTTCCGAACGCGATCTGGCGCGACCGTATAACGATCGTCGCGTTCCTGCGGTCCACAAAATCACGACGCCCCTCATGGCGGTGCAAGGCGATGATGTCTTGATCGCATGGATGTGGGACATCCGTCAGCCATGGGCCCATGAAACGTTCTATCCGGCCGCGCGGTTTGTGTCCCCTGCTCCGGACATGGGACTGCGCTGCACGCGCCTGTCGTTGTTCGTGCCGTCGGTCGGCGGCGAATACGTGCCGGAAAACGCGATCGAAAGCGTGCGCCCCCATCACATGGAGCGCACGGAACATGTCGAGATCGCCGGTTTGCTCGTGATCGACCCCAAAGCCCGGCACGCCGGCGATCTGGGCAACCCCGTCGCCGCTCCTCACGCCTGCGGACTTCTGCTGGAATCCATGCGACAGTATTTCGAGACGTTCGGCATGCCCGAACCGTCCGCACCGCCCCGCTCCTGGAACGACACGCGCGCGTTGTGCCGCGAAGCGTATCTCCGCACGCTATGGAACGAAACGCCTCCCGGCTGGTCCGCGTGCAAAGACGGAAAGCCCGGCGCGTTTCCGGGCTACGCCGCATTGCTGGAGCTCGACCGCCGCGCCGGCGTGAACGCGGAAACGGACATGGAAATGACCCGGCGCATCGATGCGGCGATTGGCCATGTCGTCCAAAAGGAAGGCCCCGACCGGCTTTGGACAAGCGCCGGATCCCGCATCCTGCTTGGCGAGGCCCCTTTCCTCTTCGGGCGGCTGCCCGAAAACATCGCCGCGATGTGCGACGCCGCCCGCGCCACGCTCGCACAACGCGAAAACGGCCCATGGGTATGGCGTCCCGAGAGCCCCGAAACAGCGGCGCTGGGCGAGTCGGGCGACGCGACCCTATCCCAAGCCGCACAGGCGTCGTTTTTGGTCCTTCGAGCCGCACGCTTTTCGGGCGACCCGGAACTGGCGCGACAAGGCCTCGACGCCATGCGGCAGATGGAACGGCACGACGTGCCGCGCGGCGCACAGTCGCAGGAATGCCCGTTGCGTCAACCCGACATGATCGCGTCCGCCCAAGCCGTGCGCGCCTACTGCGAGGCGTATCGTCTCACGGGAGATCCCGCGCACCTTGTTCACGCGCGGTATTGGGCGTGGACCGGCCTGCCCTTCCTCTACACGTGGAGCGCCGAAGGCCGCCCCGCAATGCTGTACAATTCCATAGGCATCCTGGGGTCAACCTTCTTTCATCGCAGTTGGATCGGTCTGCCCGTCATACGCAGCGGCTTGATCTACGCATACGCCTTGCAAGACCTTGCCGAATTCGACGACTCGTTTCCCTGGCGCGCCATTGCCCAAGGCATCACAAGCAGCGCCATGCATCAGCAATATTCCGACGGCCCCAGCACAGGATGTGTTCCCGATTCCTGGGACATGGTTCGCAACGCGCCCAATCCCGCCGACCTCAATCCCGGGGACATCCTTGCCAACGGGCTGCGGCTTAACGGCGTCTCGCCGGAACCCTCATGGGCGCGCGTGGAAGCGCCCGATGGCTCCCGCATCCTCGTAAACGCGGCGGCGACGATTCTTCGCGCGACGCGGGATGCCGCCGGCGCCGTTCACCTGGAACTCAAGGCGTCAGCGCCGGGCGCAGGATACCTTCTGGTTGCGCCGATAGCCGAGCCCAAGGCTGTGACCGGATCCGGACCGCGCGTGCAGGACAGCGCCGTCCTCGCGCAACAGACGAACGGCTGGCTATACGATCCGAAACTGCGCGCCGTGACGATCAAACGCCTGTTTGCGGACGCCCCGGCGCCTATCGTCATCACGCCATGACAAACCGGTTTCTCTCCGATTCTTTCGTCCGATCGCGCGGGATAAAAATCGCCCCGATGCGTGTTACGTTGGAAGCGGGGAACGAAGCATACGGCGGCCCCACCAAAACCGCCGAAAAAAACAGGAGACATGCGATGAACAAGAAGTGCTGCCATGGCATATCGGCCGAGGCCATCGCCGGCGCGTTGCTCCGGTTGAGCATAGGCATGTTGTTTTTCGTCGCCGGTTTGAACAAGGTGATGGGACCCAAAGGGGCCGCGGCGGTCTCCCAAGGGATCATCGAACAATTCTCGGATACGTATTTGCCATGGATCCTGGTGGCTCCCTATGCCTACGCCCTGCCCTATCTGGAGGTTGCCGTGGGCGCACTGTTGTTGTTGGGCCTGTTCACCCAGTCCGCGCTGACGGCGGCAGGCCTATTGCTTCTTTCGCTGGCGTTCGGCATGGCCGTGAAACAGGAGTTCGCGGTGGTGGCGCAAAACCTCAACTACCTGCTGATCACGGCCATTGCCCTCTGGTTCGCGTCGCGCGACAACCGGTGCGGGCTCGACCGGTTTTTTCGCCGCGCGGATTCTTGCTCCTCGGCGCCCCCTCTTGGTTTCTCGCTATTGGATCGCATTCGGGCGGTTGTCTCGCGCTCTTGACTTGTGGCAGACTCAGAAAATTTTTTTCGCGAAACCATCAACATAGGGCCAGGAAAACACGGCGATAGGACCCGCATGACAGGAGCTGGCTTCGTCCAAACCCTGTTTCCTTCGCGTCGCGTTTCGTCGCACAAGGAGCGTTGTATGCCCGATGAGCGAGCGTCGTCCAGCGTCAAGGAGATGAAAAAGGCCGCGCCGACGCGGCGCATCCTTTTGAAGGGGATTTGTTACGGGGCGCTCGCGGCGAGCATGCTTTGGGCCCTTTTCCAAACCTACCGTTCTCCCGTGCACGTCAACGACGATATTCTGATTACCTTGACCTACGCCAAGAACCTGGCGGCGGGCAATGGATTCGTGTTCAATCAACCGCCCGCCTCGCTCGGGACCACCTCCCCGTTATCGGCCTTGCTGTTCGCGGCCATCAAGGCCATGGTTCCCTCGATCGACCTGATCCGACTGGCCATTTGGGTGTCGGGCCTGGCGTGGTGCGGCTGCATGGCGGCGGTCTTCGTGTTTCGGAAGGCTTTTGGGTTGGATTTGTGGCATAGCGCGATCCTCGCCGTTGCCATGACGTGCGTGAACGCTCCCTATCTGGGCGGCGAGATGGCGCCGTTTCAATGCGTCTTGCTTCTGACCATTGGCCTTTACTTTTGCGGCCTCTACGCGCTTGCCGGCGTAGGCTGCGCGTTGTTGTTTCTGGTTCGCGGAGAAGGAGCGTTGTTGTTTCCGCTTCTTTTCGCGTATCGGGCGTTTGTGAGCGTTCGCAGCGGCGTCATGCCCCGAGGGCCCGAACTTCGCGCACTCTTGAAGGAGTTGGCGGCGATGAGCGCGGGACTGGGAGTTGTGCTGGGCGTCTGGTCCGTTTACGCCTACGTCACCTTCGGGGCCGTCTTGCCCGAAACCCTTAAAATCAAGATGATTCAGCACAAAATCGGGTGGCCCGGGGCCTTGCCCTATACAGCCACGGTGGTTCATGTGTTCCGGGATATTATTTTGGGTCATTCATGGCAGGCCTACGGAGTGCCGGCATTCGCGGCGGCGGGTGCGTTCCTCGCCTTCCGGAAGAGCCCGGCTTTCGTGATATATGCCGCTTGGTCCATGGGGCAAATGCTGGGATACACGATCCTGGGAGTCACCGGATATTGGTGGTATTTGTATCATGTTTTGTTCTTCTCGTGCGCGCTGTTGGCGTTGGGAACCGCCTTTTTCGTCGAGAGGATTGGGGCGTGGTCGCGCCGCCCAATCGCGGCGGCGATCGCCGTGCCGCTGCTTTTTGCCTTGGCGCTGGCTCCAACCTGGAAGAACATGCGCGATCGTTCCGTCCATTGGCTCGAGAAGGGGGGAGATCGCCGTTCCTATCCTTACATGCAAATCGCGGAGTGGCTCAATCGCCATGCCCAGCCGACCGATTCCATTGCGGCAGGCGAGATAGGCTACTTGGGCTACTACTCGAATAACCGCGTCATCGATTTGGCGGGGCTCGTCTCGCCGGAAGTCACGAAAATGCTTGTCGCAATGCACGAAGCCCACATGACGGACGTGTATGGCCGCCATGAGGCCGCCGTTTTTCGGAAGTTTCAGCCGGACTACTTCATGCGCATCTATGGAAGCAAGCCCGACGCCATTCCACCTCCTCCAGCAACGATCAGGCTCGGGGAGGTGAAGTATGATTTCGTGCCGGGGCAGCTATACCACGCGCCGCCATGGGTTCCGGGGGGGGAACTGCACGTGGCGGACCTCTACCGCCGGTCCCCGCGCCAAGAATAGCCGTTTTCGCTGGCGTCTGATTGCCCGGGGTCGGCCTGCGCCCACAGGAAAGAGGCGCCCGCAGCCTTTCATCGCCCAATTGCAGTTGCATCCCGATGGGGCAGCATGCTAGACTTCACACGACGCTGCGGAGAGGTGACCGAGTGGCTGAAGGTGGCGCCCTGCTAAGGCGTTGTACGGGCTTAAACTCGTACCCGGGGTTCAAATCCCCGCCTCTCCGCCAGTTTTTTTTGCTTCGTCTTGCCGGTTTTTCGCCTGTCCCACGCCCCCCTGCTGTTTTTGATTTTTGTGTGCGTCTGTAGTCTGTTTTGGGGAGCCTAAGCCGTTCGCAACATGCAGATCGGGCGCGGCGGAAAAACCGCCGATGACCATGCGCATGCGCCATTCCTCGGCTTTTGAATGCGATGGCCCTGAGGGAGTGTTGTAGGCGCCAAGGCGGGCGTGATACAATTCAACCGGATTGAGGAAAGACGTTGACAGCCCCGGCACGAATTCGCCATGGGACGTCGGCGCGCGAACGAGGCGGATGAGGAAAAGAGAGACCGCGCCCATGCTATTTCGACGACATGCCCAACCGTCCGCTTCAGAACACAAATCTTCCGGTTCCGATCCGGCGCAGGAGGCGGAGGAGCTGTTCCCTATCGAATACGACATGATGCTCAAAGGCGTCGTCATCATGCGCCGCGGCAAGCCCATCCGCCAGTTGGGCGTCACGGTGAACGGCTGCACCCGGCTGGTCACCAGCGGCGATGCGGTGGACCGGCAGACCTACGAAGCGCTTATCGCCATAGGCGCCATTCCCCCGCCCCGGCCTAAGACCAAGCCCCCAGCCCATTCCGTCCCCATGCCTCCGCGGATCGCCGGCTCCGAGGAAGGAAACGAGGCCTAGCGCTGTGGCGCGCACCATTGCCGCGGCCTTGATCGTCCGCGATGAAAGCGCTCTTCTTGCCGAATGCCTCCAGGGCGTGCGCGGGCTCGTGGATGAACTGGTGGTGGTCGACACGGGATCGAGCGACGACACCGTCGCCATCGCCCGGAGCGCCGGAGCCAAAGTGCCTTTTTTTCTGTGGTGCGACGATTTCGCCGCCGCGCGCAACGAGTCGCTGTGGCACTGCACCGCGGATTGGGTTTTCATCATCGACGCGGACGAGCGCATCGTTCCGGACGATCTGCCCGCCGTCCGCGCTCTGGCCCAGGGATCCCAGGACAGTTGCTACCGCTTCGTCACGCGGAACTACACCAACACCCGATCCGTCAGCGAATTTCACCCCTGCGCCCCGGACGATCCCATAGCGCGCGGATTCGCAGGATGGTACCCAAGCGCCAAGGTGCGGCTGTTTCCCAATCGCCGGGGCGCCGCGTTCGAAGGCAACGTGCACGAAAGCGTGGTCGCGTCGCTCGAACGCGCCGGAATCGTTGTGGTCGATTGCCCCATCCCCATTCACCACTACCCGCTTGAACGCGGATCGGAGCGGGTCCGGCAGAAGCAGGAGCAATACATCCGCCTTGGCCTGCACAAGCTGCAAGCCGCCCCGGATGACGCGCGCGCCGCCGCCGAACTCGGCAACCAATACGCCGAGATCGGCAACTATCCCCAAGCGGCGGCGGCCTATCGCGAATCGCTCAAACGGGATCCCTCCAACCCCGTTGTGCTGAAAGACCTGGCGGGCGTGCTGCATCTGCTTGGCCGCAACGACGAAGCCAAGCGCTTCATCAAAGTGGCCCTGGAGCTCGACCCGGCGTACGCGGAAGCCTGGCGCGCCCTAGGCGTCATCATGATGGCCGAAAAACAGTGGCGAACCGCCGTTGAATGCTTCCAACAAGAGCAGCGACATGCGCCGGAAGCGCCGGAGGTCCATCGCCACTTGAGCCTCGCGCTCGAAGGCGATAACCGCCTTGAGGAAGCTGCCCTCGAATCGCGCGCCGCCCTCGAATCCGCGCCGGATTCCGTGGAAGCCCTGCAGTTGTACGTCCACCAAATGCTTCGTCTCGAACGCCGTCCCCAAGCGCGCGCGGCCCTGCTCGATCTGGTGAGCCAAGGTCACGATCTCCCTAATCTGCACAACGTGATCGGCGAACTCTTTTTTTACGACCACTTGATCGAGGAAGCCAAGACGCATTTTCGCCGGGCGGGCGCGATGGGGCTTGCCGCCGCGCACAACAACCTCGGCGTGGTCTTTTTCAACCAAGGCCAGTACGAAGAAGCGCGGGAAGCCTTTCTGAACTGTTTGGCCATCGACCCGGAACACCGCGGTTCGTTGCGCAGTCTGGGAATCGTCGCCAAATACCTGGACAAACACTAGCCGCCGCTTAGCCAGGGCGGTGGCCGATCTCGCGGCTTTTCGAAACGGCTATTTCTACCTGCGGCGAGGGCCGCGCCGCCGCTGGTGGGGCCGTTTGCGGCGCGAGGGATTCCTGCGCAACTCCTCTCCGGACGGGGCGGGGCTCTTTTCGGCGGCGATCGAAACGGCGATCGGACGCACTTCGCGGGCGCGCTCATCCTCGACGGAATTGTAACTGCGGCATCGTGGGCATTGCGACACGGGATCGCCGCTTTCATCAAGGTAGGTGAATCCGCAGAAAACGCACCGCCAATGGTACTGCTTCTCGAGAAAGCGCCGTTCGCGCCGCACGGAAAATTCGGTGTACGCCCATATTCCGGCGACGATCGTCAACAAGATGGCGCTATACATCAAGACCGCGCTGGCCAATTCGATCTGGATCATGGCCGGCGCGCTCCCAGGGACGCCGTCACTTCGGCCCGTTGCATATCTTCGGACGCCGAAACGAACTCGAATTTCCACAGGGCTTCCGTCAGGAGCTTGACGATTCCCGCCTCGTCCTCCGGCGGAGCCTTCACTTCAACAACCTTGCCGCTTGCGTCGACCGCTATCAGCAGCGTCACGGGCTGCGAGAGGTCCGCGTCCTTCACGGCGTAGAGGCCAGACAATCGGGGATAGTAGGTCACCGCACGATCGCGCGGATCCGAAAGCCACGTCAAGTCGACCGAGACCCCTACCGGCGTTTGCACAATGGCGATGCGGCCCTCCTCCTGCATGCGCGGATCCTCCAGCCCCGTCGCCCGCGAAAGGGCAAGCCGCAACGCTTCGACGCCTTGCCCCAAACGCGCCCAAGAGTCGGGCGATCGCTCGACGCGCGGCTCGCCTGCGGGACGATCGATTCGCTTGATATCCTCCGTCGCGAGCCGGGGCGGGGCCATGGGCTCAGCCGCGAAGCGCGGCAATTGGATAGCGGGCAGTTTGGGGCCTGCATCCTCCGCATCCGCGTGAAAATCCGGCATCATGAACACGCTTCGATCGGTTTCCCAAGGCGGAAGCGGCTGGTCATTTCCGGAAAACAACGCCAGTTTCGCCAAGCGAGAGCCGTCCTCGGCGGGCAAAATCTCAAGAACGCCGTACTGCGCTCCCCCGCTCGGGGCCATGACCACGATGCGAAACAGGGTGACGGCGGAAAGATGCAGCAGGGCCGACACCGCCAACGCAAGCCATATGGGGCGGCTAGCCGGCAAGGCGCGGGACGCTCCGCGGCGCGATCGCGGGTTTTTCTCCCGGAAGACGCCGCCTCATGGGGCGGTCTCCGTCGGCGATTGAGCCGGAATCCGATAGCGGACAATGCCGACGCTGTTCGCCAAGCCGAGGACTTCGACCAGCCGCCCGGTGTCCACGCGGGCATCGGGGCGGATCATCAGCGCCATTTCCGGGCGGCGCTGCCGGGCCTCGGTCAGCAACTGCCCCAACTGACGCATCGTCGCCACTTCCTCGTCGTTGAAAAAAACGGGGCCCTTGTCGTCGGGACCGCCCGGCGGCGGAAGAAGGGAAACCGTGGCGTCTTGCGGATCAACTGTCCGCGCTCCCTGCGTTGCGGGCATGTGGAGAAGAATGGGCGGGCGCGTGACAAAGGAGGAGGAGAGCAAAAAAAAGGCCAACAGCAAAAACACGACGTTGATGATCGGCGTTGCGCTCATCTCGGCCACGAGTTTTCGTTTTCGTCCTCTGCGGAAATCCATGGAAAGAAAAGCCTTCCCTATCCGAGTCCATCGCGGCCTCGCGTCAACAAGTCCACCAATTCCGACGAACGCACTTCCATTTCGAGGATCATGTTGTCCACGCGCGTCACGAAATAGTTGTACGCGACCAGGGCCGGAATGGCCACCGTAAGGCCGGCCGCCGCGGTGATCAGGGCGTTGCTGACTCCCTCGGCCAGGTCCGCCGGATTCACCTGCCCCTGCAACGCGGCTATCTTATGAAACGCCTTGATCATGCCGGTGACCGTGCCCAGGAGCCCCAACAGCGGGGCGACGTTCGCGCAGGTGGCCAGCCCCGCCAGATACCGCTCCAGGCGCGGCACCTCCAGATGCCCGGCGTCCTCGATGGCCGCACGGATGTCCGCCTTGCCGCGATCCTGTTTGAGCAAGCCCGCCTTGGCCACGCGCGGCAACGGCCCCTCGGTCGTCTCGCAGACGTCCGCCGCTTCCTGCGCGCGATTTTGCCGCAACAAGGTGCGCATCGCGTCCATGAACTCGCGCATCTCGACATCGGCCTTGCGCAGCGAATACAAGCGCTCGATCGTGATCGCGAGGGCGATGATCGAACACAACAGGATGGGCCACATCAGCGGCCCGCCTTGCCAGATGATTTCGATGGGGGTCAAAGACACGGCGATTTCCTCCCGCACCCGGCCGGAACCGTCTCAATGGCTGACGAGGGTGCCCAGTCCGCGGACGGTGAACACTTCGAGCAACAAGGCGTGCGGCACGCGCCCGTCGATAATGTGCGTCTTCTTGACGCCATAGTCAAGCGCTTTGAGGCAGGCCTCCACCTTGGGAATCATGCCGCCGGAAATGACGCCGTCCCGCGTCAACGCATCGATGTCTTGGTAGGTCACATGCTGAATGAGCGACGCCGGATCGCTTGGATCGCGCAGCAAGCCCGGCGTATCGGTCAAAAACAAAAGTTTTTCGGCTTGCAACGCCGCGGCCACTTCGCCCGCCGCGGTGTCGGCATTGATGTTCCACGTGCCGCCCTTCTCGTCGGTCGCCAACGGAGCGATTACGGGGATCATCCCGGCTTGGCATAGCACGTTGAGGATTTGAAAATGAACGCCGGTGATCTCCCCCACAAAGCCCAGATCGGCGCCGTCGGCCGCCGTCATCCGTTTCGCGTGTATGAGGTTCGCGTCCTTGCCGCTCAGGCCGACGGCGTTGCCCCCTTCGATGTTCAGCAGCGACACGATCTCCTTGTTGATGGTGCCCGACAACACCATTTCGACCACGCGGATGGTTTCCTCGTCCGTTACGCGCAGGCCGTTATGGAATTTCGCCTCGACGCCCAATTGCTTGAGGCGGCGATTGATTTCCGGGCCGCCGCCGTGAACCAAAACGACATTTATTCCGACACAGGACA
>ERZ795049.4904-NODE-4904-length-12846-cov-8.772731_pt1 | contig 12846 bp, 10 predicted proteins | sample MGYA00375133_ERZ795049 | MGnify/ENA primary metagenome ERZ795049 (study PRJEB30178, sample SAMN05720147) | activated sludge metagenome | isolation source: anaerobic digester from wastewater treatment plant | place: Japan | collected 2015-04-20 ...
TACTCCCCTACCAGGATTTCCAGCCCCAGTTCTTCCTCGATCTCTCTCTTCAGGCTAGATTCCCGCTACTCGTAACGAGGCTGGAGGCATAACCCCGAGTGCGGCATAGATCCGTCTCTGCTTTGCAAAAACTTCGCCGACCTGCAGACTTGGCCCAGTTCTTTCAAAGCATTCAATCACATCGAGCTTGTTCAGAAGCCCCTGCAGAGTATAGTCCTTGAACAGGCCGGCATCCTGCATACGCTTCTTTATCAAGGACAGGTAAATCAGAGCCACAAACTCTACGAACATCTTGCCCTCAAGGCTCTGCTCGGAGGAAACAAGGTTGCGTCTCATGTTGAGCCGATCCTTGAGGTTGCCGAAGGCCTTCTCGACAAGGTCCTTGTTGCCGTAGAGCTCAAGAGCGGTGATTGAGTCCATAGTCTCGTTGGAGAGCAAGGCGAAGAAACCGAACAGGCGCTTCTCCCTTGCCACGACATCCTCCCTGACAGCTACTCTGACTCCTCGTTTGGGAGTGGTTCTGGTTTCGAAGTACTTGCTGTATCCTGCCTCGTGCTCCGGCACTCTCTTGCCGGACTCCAGCTCGTTCCTTAAGACAATCAGACGGCAATCGAAGGCCTTCTCTTCCTCGGCCCCCTATCGATGTTGTGTAGTAGTGTACGTAGATACGCCTGGGTTCTGTGATAACGCCGCTCTTATACGGCCGGTGCTGCTTGTAGTCCCACTCCGTATGCACTGTATGTGGGGTTCTTGTCCCCGAGAATCAGGTAGTACGCGACGGACAGGTTCTGCTTGTACGTCCCGGGGATGCACCGCTTAAGATCCTCCGTGATCCCCAGCTTCGCTCCTATGGAGTCGAAGAGACAGGTGGCGCCGTAAAAAAGCCTTGACGTATGGTTGGCCGGCACTGGTCCGGGTTTTGCCGCCGCCGCAACCTGTTCGGCCTTTCTCCTCCGTCCTCTGCCGTCGGTAGGCTCTATTTCTCCGGTCTCTTGAGTGACCGGCCTATCAGGGTTCTCTTTGCTCTTAACTGCTTCTTCTCCCTGTCCCAGTAGGAGACCGATTTGTAGGCGTAGGTGATTCCAGAGTGTTTGTCCTTTTGAAAGACGATACCTTCCATAGCCATACCGCCTTCGATACCCAAGCCTGAACAGTTGCGACTGGCCCTGCGGTAATTTGGACGGCCTGTTTAATTTCAAGGTTCAAAAGAAAAGGGAGACCAGGTTTCGAACTTGTCCAATTTGGCCTCCAGAACCGTTGCGGTTACTGGGTTACGTTCTCTATTTCAGTTTATTTTGGACAACAGTAATTAATGATAAATTGTTTCCCTAACCCCCAACCAAATCCATCAGTTTTTCGTAACTATCCACTACGTCATAGTGGACGTTTCTTGGGGCAATTTGTTGGTTGAGGTCGTCGAAGAACCGGCGGGCGCAGTCGATCTTGAGTTGCTCTATCTTCTTCAGTTGCATGGTTGACATGGAGCCTTTGGTCTCGGCCACAAAATATACGTGTTTGACGCAGCCTTCCTGGAAGGCAATGGCCCAATCGGGGTTGTAGTTGCCTACCGGCGTGGGAATGAAGAAACCTCTGGGGAGTTTCGCGTAGACTATCACTTCGTTGCTGGCGTCCAGGTCGTTGACGAATTTGCGCTCTATTTCGGAATCGGTGATGGCGTAATCGTAGATGTGGTGTTTCAGCCGATCTCCAGCTTTGCGGAAGTTCTGGTTGCTCTGGGCTTCGGTAAAGATGTCGATATCATGTGTCTCTTCCAGGCTGTTGTAGGCCAGATGCTCGATTATTAACGTCGCTTTCTGTTCATTTATTAACCGTGACGCTTCCGTCATGAATTGCTCTGGATTGACAGCAAACTGGTCGAAAACAGTTTTTTGGATATTCGCCAGGATATGCGAAACAGTCTTGCGCGTGAGCTGGACCGCCTCGGAGATCTTTCCAATAAGGTCGTACCGTACCTGGGTATGAATGGGCCTTTGGCTCTGCTCCCGTCGTGTTTGACCCACTCGGAAGCCTTTCCCATCCCTGATCTCTTCAAAAATTGCTTCTTCTTTCAGTTCTCCGGCAACAACCTGATATTCCAGCGGTGTCACCTTCAGTTCCTGATCAATGGCAGCGACGCACTTGATTACTAGCTCTTCGGTCTTGAATTCGACTTTGTAGGCAGCCTTCCTGTTAATCCGGCTCCAGAGTTCCTGGAATTCCTTTTTTTTGAAATTGTCGTTCAGCAGGTTGGTCTTGGCTGCCCTGTCGTTTTCTATTTCCGGCAAAGCGGCGCCTCTGTAAACGCTGTCAACCAACTGGAATATCTGTTCTCTGTAGGGCTTCAGATCCTCAGGAAGTTCCACCAGATCGCCGTTTTTGATGGCTTCGTGGTAAGCCTCCGTAATGTGTCCATTTCTATCAACGTATTTTTCTTGAATAAGGTAGTACTCAATTCCCTTCGCCATATCCTGGGTTACTTCCACACCACCGGAATCGGTCTGGAGATGCTTCCCGCAGAAATATTTTGCGTCCGCAATCCTGGGCCTTTCGGACAGGGATTCGCTGATGTCCTTCTGGAGGCCAGCGACAAAATCCTGGTAGCTTTCGCTGGCCACAACGGTAAGGACATTTGTCCTGTGCACCATGGAAGGGTTGTCCTGTCTCTCTCCCAGGTAATTGACACATATTCGCAGTCCCCGCCCTACCTCCTGACGCCTTGAGACCGTATTGTCGCTGTGCTTGAGAGCGCAGATTACGAAGACATTAGGGTTGTCCCACCCTTCTCGCAGAGCCGAGTGGGAAAATATGAAGCGAACCGGTTCATCAAGAGAAAGAAGCCTTTCCTTGTCCTTCAGGATAAGGTCGTAGGCGTCAGTGTCATCCGAAACCTCTTCCTGGAGTCCCGTTTCCTCGTTTCTTACTTTCTTGGTACTTGGATCCACTATCTGGCCCGATTTACGGTCTATGGAGAAATAACCGTTGTGTGTATTCGATACCGGGATACCTTCAAGGTATTTTCTGTACTCAGGCTTGTCCAGAAGAGGCAGATCCTCAAGGCAGGCTTTGTACTCTTCTTCAAACATACGGGCATATTCACCCTGCTGCTTCTCACCTTCTTGATAGACACGGTATTTTGCGACTTCATCTATAAAGAAGAGAGAGAGGACCTTAATGCCCTGATAGAACAAGACCTGCTCCTTTTCGAAATGAGCCCGGATCGCTTCTCTGATCTGTATCCTCCGGAGTTCGGTCTCGTTAACGTTCCCCACGGCTTCTCCGGCGGACAGCTCCACTCCGTTGGTGAAATTGACCGTGTCCCTTGTGGCATCGATTTCGGAAACCACGAATCCTTTGTATTGGTCGAGTTCCCCAGACAAGTCAAAAAGGTTGTCGCCCATTCCTATTTTCCGGATGACCCTTTTTATCGAACTGGCTTGCCTGACCTCCATCTCGATTCGGGCAACGGGACTTTGCCGGGATATCTGGATAGACTCCAGATAAAGGTATGCGTTCGTTCCACTTAAGCCCTTGACTGAAATGCCCCTGACGGCGATCTTCTTGACCAGTTTCTGGTTGTAGGCATCCAGGGCATCGAGCCGGTGAATCTTGTTGTGGTTCGTTTTGTGAGTGGCCGAATACCGCAAGATCATCAGCGGGTTGAATTCCCTGAGGGATTCAAGGGTTTTCTTACCCTCCATCTTCTGCGGTTCGTCAAGTACCAGAATCGGACGGTTGGCCTTGATCACATCGATGGGTTTCCTGCTCTGGAATTCATCCAGTTCCTGGTAGATCCGAAGGTTCGCCTTGCTTTTGGCATTGAACGCCTGGATGTTTATTATCATTACGTTGATGCCCGAATCGGACGAAAAACTCTCCAGGTTATGCAGTTGTCCCGAATCGTAGGTGAAGAATCTGATCTTCTTCCCGTAGATCTCCAGGAAATGCTCGGCTGTTATCTCGAGGGATTTGTAAACTCCCTCACGGATCGCGATGCTGGGAACCACAACGATGAACTTGCTCCAGCCGTATAACTTGTTCATCTCGAAAAAGGTTTTTGTATAACAGTAGGTCTTGCCGGTCCCGGTTTCCATTTCTATATCAAGGTTTACCGGGGATATGCTCGTTTTGGCAAGAGCACTTGAGACCGGAAGGTTCTGACGACGCTGAACTGCCTGAATATTCTCCAGAAGTTGCTGTTCTGGTATGGAAATTTCTGCGTTTTTGAAACCGGAGCCATCAAGGTCAACTCTTCCAGTTTGAAAAGCTCCTTCGCGGCCAGGGTCAATTCGGTAACTGATCCCGGAAAGATTTGGCTGTCCCTTGAAGCAATCAACGACTGATTCGACCGCTCTTGTCTGGTAAGCCTGGTGTTTGAATTTAAATTTCATGCGTTGTCTCCGTGTTTGCCCTCTGTTAAGGCAGGCATAGGTAGATCCATTTTTCCTTCCGTGGCAGTTATTCGATAATTACGAACAACTGAATTCTCTTCCGACTCACGTTGGACCTGTTCGTTGCCCTCCTTGCGAACTATCGAGAATTCCTCGGTAGTTACCTCCGGTACAAGTCCCCCTTCGGGGGATTCCTGTGAATGTTTTTCTGTGATCATATCGTCTTCACCTCGGTGTGAGGTGATATAGCCTTAAATATCTGTTCTACGTTGATCTTGGCGCTGTCATCGTTGAATCCAGCGTCTCGGAATACCACTCGCAATGGTTCTCGCCGTGCAATTTCACGCACAAGATCCTCAGTGATGCCCCCGTCCTGGTCGAAACAGGCGGCAAGAGCATTGCCGTCAACAAAAAGGACGTCTTTACCCATTATTGTTTCTTTTGTGACAGGAAGGGAAAGATCGACCCCCCAGTCGAGAAGAACCTGAAAGAGAAGATCTTCCGGTGTGCGGTCTTCCTTGATGTTTTCGGACATCCAGAGAAGTTTATCCTGGTTCACCGCGTCGGGGGTGTAGTAGATATCGGCCATGTTGGAGGAGTCAACCTTAAGGACGCGAAAGCCCGTGTCCAGATCGGTTGTCGTAATGGGATTTTCTTCCTTGATCTTTTTCCCGGCTCTGCGGATGCGCTCCTTGCCGATCTCGGCGATGGTCTTGTACCCCGACTTGAATGCCTCACTATTTTCGTCGCAAGGTTCGGGTAGCTGCACCATGATAAATCTGCGGTTGCCGCCGTCTTCGGCGTTAAGTTGCATTATTGCGTGAGCGGTGGATGAGGAACCGGAGAAAAAATCCATTATAATAGCGTTATCGCTCTCGTTTATAGCTTGATTAATTAGCTCAGCTAAAAAGAGAATTGGTTTCTTACCACCCCTAAAATCCGTATCTCCTTCTTGCCTGCAATTTCCGAAACTACCCGAAAAATCGTAATAATTTGGAATTGATTGTGGTTTAAGTGATTCTCCTTGCTGCAATTCATTTCGCCTAACAGTTGGTACTCCAGAGTAAAACTTACCTTTAGTCGCACTTTCCCTTTTGGGGCCTGTAAAGTACCGGAATCCAATACCATCCTCACCAATTCCGAATACTTTATACAATGTCCCTAAACCGTCCAGATCCCTACGCGGAGCAAGATACTCTGCGAAATATTTTCCAGAAGCGTTAGTAACCAAAACACTACCTGTTGCCCAAGTCTCTTTCAAAGCATCAATCGATGGATTTACTTTTGAAATTTCATAATGGCCTTCAGGGAATATCTCCACTTCTCTTTTCCCTAAAATTTTCTTTTGCCCCGCTTTTTTTCAACTATTTTCCAACAAAATTTTTCAAGGGAATATTTTTCTGTCCTTTTAACAGGAACATGCGAAGATTTCTGATATACCAATACTTGTTCAATCAGTTTCTGATAATCATTCTTCTCAGCAAGAGTTTTTGAAGCGTAGCGAACTTGTATATAGTGAGTAACCAAGTGATTTGTCTCTGAAAATATCTCATCCATTAAAAATTTTAAATTATTTACCTCACTATCATCAATACTGATAAAAATTACTCCATCTTCACTCAATAAATTCCTTGCCAACTTCAACCTCGGATACATCATGCTCAACCAATCCGAGTGGAACCTGCCGTTAGATTCCGTGTTCGCCACAAGCCTGTTCCCTTCCTCATCCCTCTGGTTGGACCTTCTCAGAAACTCTTCGGTGTTTTCCGCAAAGTCGTCTTCATAGATAAAGTCATTGCCCGTATTGTAGGGCGGGTCTATGTAGATCATCTTGACCTTGCCGAGATAGGTTTCCTGCAATAATTTGAGGGCGTCCAGGTTGTCGCCCTCTATGAAAAGGTTTTTGGTTGTGTCGAAGTCGACACTCTCCTCCCTGCAGGGACGGAGAGTTTTCGCAATGGGAGCATTTGCAGTCAACAGAGCCTCCCGTTTGCCCGGCCAGTCCAGCCTGTAGCGCTCCTGCGGCCCTTCCACAATATGATCTGCCAGTTCCTGACGGAGCAAATCGAAGTCGATGGATTTTTTTAAAATCCCCTTTTCTTCACGGCTTTCGGTGACGCAATTAGGGAAAAGCTCTGCAAGCCTGGCTATGTTTTCTTCGGTGAGGTTGGGACTGTGCATTTTCAGGTTTTCCACTATGGATCGCCCTCTTTCAAGACTGGGTTTATTTCCTGCCTATTGTCTCAACTCTTCTATCCGGCTTCGAAGGGTCTTCAATTTGCTGTTGATCTCGACCTTGCGATTGAACTGCCTTTCTCTTTCCAGGCCAAGCGCCATCAGATTTGCCTCACGTTCAAGAACGGCAATACGTTCTGCCCTTTGGACCAGTTCTTCAATATTCTCATCCGGTCTTTCCTTCAGACCTATTATGCCTCGTAGAAGATAGTGATAAAGCGATTCGAGATCCAGCAATACCGGCAACGGAACCTTCGGTACGTTTTGGTTCATCCATTCCGACTCAAAACAACCGCTGACCACCCAACCGCTTCTGTCGGATTCACTCGGCCGCTTGAAAGAAGCAGCGTAGCGCATCCTGTCCCGGAAGGTGATCTCGTAGATGATCGGCGAAGGGATGGCCTTGTCTATGGCCTGTAGTATTTCCTTTTTAAGAAGATCCGTTTTCAACGAGACGGTAAAGACCTGGAACTCCTTAACCCTGTCACCGGCGGGAAGGTTCACCGTCTCCGGCGACAGCTTGTATGACCATGTTATTCTGTCGACTTCCCGAACAAAGAGTTCTTTCAGTACTTTCGTGGGCGAAGCGTGCTCGTAGATTCTATTTTTGGGTAGCATGCGCCCCACAAAAGCCTTTTTGGGGAAGGCGAAGGGCGCCTTCATCGGCTGTTCTCCCTGACGACCAGGAAGGAAACAAGCTCGAAATCTTCCAACCCCGAGATAGTGTCTACCAGAGCCGTAGTGGTGAATCCGGTGAAAAGGCTGTCCAGATCCTTTTCCTCCTTCACCTCTACAATAGAGCGGACAGCACGCTTCAGGAGTTCGGAGTAGCGATCCATATTCCTTCCATCACTTGTCTCCTGGTTGAATAACCGGCAAACATCCAGAACGGGTTCATCGAGCCCCTTGCAACTGGTGCGGACCAGATCCAGCAATCTTTTTACCTCGGTGTAATCTGCAATAACCTCGCCGTCTTCACCGACATAGACGAGGTAGAAGGGGTGAAGCTGGTTGTGTTGGTTGATGTTTACTCCCGAATTTCTGTTGCGGAGCGTGAAGATGACTCCGGGCTTCAGGCCCATTTCCATTTTTGCCGGGATGACTGCATGCATACCACTGGGGATTCCACCAAGATCGCCGTGGTTTTTTATGTAGTGAACCAAATCCATCCTGAAATCGTTCAGGCCAAGGTCGGTGATGTTTACTCCTGTCTTGAGGTCCTCCAGGTCTATCACTTCATCCTGAAGCCGACGGAGCTGCTCTTTTCTGTACAAGACGTCGTTGGAGCTGGAAGAAAGGACATCATCATCCCCGGTGGCAGTGACGTCGACAATTACCATTCTGTTTTCAACGCGTTCCTTCAGGTTGATGTACTCATCAAGTGAAATATCTGGCCAGTAATTCACCAGCTGGATGGACTCGTTAAGGGATCCTATGCGGTCGATCCGGCCGAAGCGCTGGATGATTCGCACAGGGTTCCAGTGTATGTCGTAGTTTATCAGGTAGTCGCAATCCTGAAGGTTTTGTCCTTCGGAAAGGCAATCTGTCCCGATAAGAACATCTATCTCACCCACGACTTCGGGCATAGTCAGGGACTTTTCCTTGGATCTGGGTGAAAAAAGGATGAGTACCGAGTGGAAGTCGTAGCCTTTCTTCAGAGTGGTTTTCGGAGCATCCTTGCCGGTTACCCTGCCAGTGTGGACCCCCAGATTCTGTTTCAGCGACGGAGCAAGGTTTTCGAAAAGGTAGTTGGCCGTGTCGGCAAAAGCAGTGAATATCAGAACCTTTCGGTTTCCGTGGTTGATGGGGTTCTTGATCTTCTCTTCGACTATTGATTTGAGGTGCTGGAGTTTGGCATCATGCTCCGGTGTTATAAGGCTCATTTCCTCAAGGAGAGATTCAACCAGAGCCAGGTCGTATTTCAGATCGTGCTCCCAGGAGGACAGATCCATATCCGCCATGTTTATCTGAACCTTATCTCCAATCAGGCTCTCGTCCAGATCAGAAAGGTCATCCTCTTCGGCCTCAAGGTATTCCATTGAATTAGCAACACCTCGGACAGAAGCCTCTTTTCCCGACAAGTAGAACTGTTCAATTTTTTCAAGCAGGGATTCGTGATTCTGTTTAAGGGAATTAAGAGACAGCCGGAAGGATTCGACAGAGCTCTCCAGGCGTTTGAGAAGGTTAGTGGTAATAAGAGACTGAAGGCTTCGTTCTCGGTCAACCTGGCGCAGTTTTCCTTTGCCTCCTTCTACATAGGTGTCATAAAGGTCCTCGTATCGCTGAAGTCGACTAGGAAGAATGTAACTGACAGGGGCATAAATAGAGAGTTTCAGCAGAGAAAGCCGGCTGTAAATCCCGTTGAAGGTTATGGCGCCCTTTTGGAGGGTCATGGGACATCTGAATGAAAGAGGTTTTCGCCTCACGGGGAACCTGCCGATGTCGGCCGTATCATAAAAGGTTTCGATATGTTTGCGCGAGCGTGCAATGGTTACACTGTCAAGTAGTTCAAAAAAGTCAAAATCGAGAGAATCAAGAATTGCCCTTGTGGTTCGATCCTCCGGAGGCAGTTTTGTCCACTGGTTGAATACCTTCTGGGCCTGCTTAAATATCTCTTCCACGCTCTTGCCTGTTCGCAGTTTTTTGGTTAGGTTCCTTGAATCTCCTTCGTATGCAAGAGCCAACTGGTTTTTCAGATCATTGAAGCGATTATTGACGGGGGTTGCAGAAAGCATAAGAACCTTGGTTTTTACACCATCCCGGATGACCGAGTTCATCAGCTTTCGGTAGCGGGTCTCCTTGTCCTTGTAGGCGTCATTGTTGCGGAAGTTATGTGACTCATCTATGACTACCAGGTCGTAGTTCCCCCAGTTGACCCGACTCAGCGGCGTCCCGAAGGATTCTCCGCTTGTCCTTTGAAGATCCGTATGGCAGAGGACATCGTAATTTAGGCGATCTTTGGCGAGGATATTCGTTTTGAGGTTGCGGTTGAAGTTTAGCCAATTGTCGGCGATTTTCTTCGGACAGAGAACCAGTACCGAACGGTTTCGAAGCTCGTAGTATTTTATGACGGCCAGAGCGGTGAAGGTTTTCCCGAGGCCCACGCTGTCGGCCAGGATACAGCCGTTATAGTTTTCCAGTTTATTGATGATTCCATTGGCAGCATCCCGCTGGAAATTGAATAGCTTGTTCCAAATGACACTGTTCTGATAACCGGTAAGGTCGTTGGGAAGAACATCTTCGTCCAGGTTCTCCAGAAACTCCTTGAAGATATTGTAAAGCATCAGGAAATATAATTTCTCAGGCGAGTTTTCCTGGTAGACCGATTCAATATGGGCACAGATGCTCTCGGTGACATCCTGCAACCTGGAGTTATCGTTCCAGATTTGGTCGAATAGTTGAATATACTGCGTTGTAATAGGGGCTTCGTCGATTTTGTTGATGAAATTTGACATGGCATTACCCGGCTGATAGCCAAGATCGACAGAAGTGAAACCATGAAGAGGGGTATAGGCTATTTCCAAGCCCTTGCCGTCGAGGCAGGCGAACTGCTGCATCGGCGCACCTGATGAATTGGAACGAAACCTTGCCTTGCGGCGGATCCATTGAGCACACTCTTTTGCGATTGCACGCTGGGTGAGCTTGTTCTTGAGCTGTATCTCGAATTCGCTGCCATAAAGGCTCTTCTCCCGCTGCTGGCGGGGGATGAAAAATTCCCTTCGTTCTTTTGAAAAGTGATCCAAAACTTCTTCTGGGACAAACGTCGGGTCGGTAAAGATGAACTCTAGGCTTTCAATTTTTCCCAGTTCCTTTTTCAGGGCCTCGTAGGCATAAATCGAAAAACAGGAAGCCGCGATCCTGAGCCGGGCTTTGCCGTGAATGCTTGTTTTAAGGTCATCGCCCCAAAGTGTGTTGATGTTGTCCAGGATTTGCATCAAATACCCCACCGTCTAAGGTTTTGTACCCATATTATTCATAATATCACTACTGGATTAATTTTATCTTCGAAATTGTTCCTTATATTACTCTGACAACATTTTAGTTAATTCATACACCCCAACCACCCACTTCTTCTCCACCCTGCCGAGGGCGTCGGGGTTCTCACCCCTGCCGATGCAGGTGAAGCCAAGGCGTGAAAGGAGCAGTTCCAGCCTCACCGGTGAGAGGCCGTTGTGGAAGCGGCCCCGCTCGTCACGGCCGGCGAGAGGCTCACCCCGGGGGTCGAGGGGCAACGACACCAGCAGCCTCCCACCCCCTTTGAGCACCCTCCTCAAGCCGAAGGCGGCATCGAAAAGGGACTCCTCGGGCAGGTGTATCAATACGGCCGAGCAAAGGACGCCGCTGAAGGAGCCGTCGGGGATCGTGGCAAGGGCCGGGAGCGCGTCCACGGAGATACGCCCCTTTAGGGCGGCATCGTAGCGGAGGCCCTCGTCGATGAGTTCGGGACAGGGGTCGACACCGAAAGCGTCCCAGCCTCCTTCAAGGAGCAGTGAAACATCACGGCCTGCCGCGCAGCCCACGTCGAGTATCCTGGCGCCTTTAGGGAAGGCCGTGTCGAACCAGGTTTCAATGCCGCCGGAGGCGAAACGGTATGACTCGGCCAGGGGGGAAGCGTTACGGGAGTAGAATTGTTGGGTCTGGGCGTCGATGCCGGCGGGTTCTCCTTTGTTCTTTAAGGGTCCAGGGTTCAAGGCTGAACCTCCACCAGTTTTGTTCCCTTCATGAAAGATTATGCGGGGGCGGGCGAGGCAGGTCAAGGATAACCGGTTTTCACCAGCCCTGGACCCTTTGAATCGGTAAAACCACTGCCTCGACACCAGGTACTCTTGATTCCGGTGATGTGAGCCTTGCCCCGGGCAAATTCATTTTTGCCGTGGTCAACACGGTAATGCTTCTTGTACCCAAGGTCGACAAGCCCGTTGCCGCCGTGCCATCCATCTTTGAATACGACGCTCCGGGATAAACCCGGCCACGGATGACTGCCTGTAGGATAGCTCTCCTGCAATCGGGCACGACTTTGGCGCTGACCCTGCAGTTGCGTTTGAAGATGCCAAAGACAACGGTCTTCCCCAACGCACACGGCTACGTTGAACTTTGATTCTGCTAGCCCCGGAAAAGCTTTCGCCAACTTCTACTTCTCCTTCGAAAGGACATTGAGCTTCGCAGTGCAAGGCAATGCGGGAACGGATCTCTGTCACCTATCTGTTGACGGTGTTTCTGTTCAGTCCGGTCAGGTTTTGGATCTAAACGGAGCTCAGATCCAGGACAAAAAGGTTGAAGTTGCCGGAATTTGGCTTCAGAAAATTTCGCGCGTTTGGCATGCTTGTTTTTCGTTGGCGTGACTGGATCCTGGCACATTCATTCTTGAATATCCTGGTCATTGCCCTTCCAAAATTTATCTATAACTTTGTCTTCCAACGCATCATGGAAATCAGGGTAAAATTCTGAATCGGCCCGGAAGAATTCCAGCATACCCTCTAAATCCTCATCGAAATTCAAAGACAGGACATCCATGAAAGACCAAGCCTCAAGAAAGAAGTCTAAAAAATCTCTAAATTTCAGGGGTCTGATCGAAGTTCTTGTGTGTTTCTCATTCAAAGTTTCCCCCTCGTATTCATCCACTACCCGATAATAGATACGACTTTTTCCCTTCCTGGCATACATGGACACTACATCGCGCGTAGTGGACTTAATAGTTATTCTGCCTATCTCAAGTTCCAGTCTCTTTTTCGCCCTCGTTGCCCTCCACGGGAATATTCACAGGCAATGCTGCTTATGGCTACCTGTTGATCCCTGATCGCGTTCATCAGCCTCTAAAGCCTCCGAAGGCCACCGCGAGCCCGCTCTAGATAGCTGAAGCCCAGAAATCCTGCATCCATCCTTGTGACCTTCTTTGTCTTATGTAGGCATCCGGGGGGGTACCCGCCTCATTTTCTTTCTACTGTAAACCAGCCGTTGCCGATCAGATCGATGACGTCTTTGAACCTGGGAAATTGACTAAGGGGACAAGCCTCTTCTTTTCTTCATCCGTGACGAAACTGGTATATCGCGGCCCCGGGGTCGTTTGGTGGGTGTATCTTGTTATAATCGAGGTCAATTTGAGCCGTGTTCGAAGGAAGAGGTGTATTTATGCAGAGCAAGATGTCCTTATTGAAGGAGAACGTATCCCGGGTGGTCATCGGTAAGGAAGGGGCCCTGGACCTGTTCCTGGTGGGGCTCATCG
>ERZ795049.4907-NODE-4907-length-12821-cov-6.129798_pt1 | contig 12821 bp, 15 predicted proteins | sample MGYA00375133_ERZ795049 | MGnify/ENA primary metagenome ERZ795049 (study PRJEB30178, sample SAMN05720147) | activated sludge metagenome | isolation source: anaerobic digester from wastewater treatment plant | place: Japan | collected 2015-04-20 ...
AAAGGGCTTGTGGCGGGAGATTTCTGCCGATGATGCGCTTATTCCATGCGGGTTCGACCACCACTCGGAAAGCTCAGGGCGGGCTTGATACGCCAGATCAGGACGATCCTGAGATGGCAGCGGCGGAAAGGGCTCAATTGTTCATTGAGAAGGCAGGCGCTGCGGCTTTGATTGAGAGGCTTGTTTTTGGCGTAAGGTTTGAGCAAACCAAGAAGATTTTAAAGTCTGCAATAGAGGCGTTATCATGATACAGAATTTGTTTTTATACCGGGTTTGGCGGGCTTGGTCCAGCTGCGCCAAAAGCGGGCGGCGGGGGATTGAAGATTCTTCCGCGCCCACCTCTTCTCCACGCCCTCCGGGTTCGCCATTCGCCCGGAGGGCGTTTTTTTATCCGTTGCTCATTTCCGTGGTCATTTTGTTGCAAAGGAGCGTGTAGAATGGCAAGGATAAGGACTATCAAACCGGAGTTTTTCCTTCATGAAAAATTGGCGGAACTGCAGCCTTTGACACGTCTGCTATTTATCGGGCTGTGGACGTTGGCGGACAGAAACGGCAGGTTGGAAGATCGCCCTAAGCGAATTAAGGCGGAATTATTGCCGTATGATGACGCGGCGGATGTCAACGAAATGCTTTTGCAGTTGCATAACGATGATTTTATAACCCGCTATGAGGTTGATGGCAAGCAGTATATCCAGATTGATAATTTTTCGAAGCATCAATACTGCAATCTCAAGGAGCCGGATGGCACAATTCCAGCGCCGCCACAGCACAATACAGGCGCAATTCCGACACGTGATGGCACATGCAAGAATAACGATAACAACGATTCGGCACGTGAAAGCACATGCAAGGAAGATGAAAATTTTCACTCGGCACGTGAAAGCACGTGTCAGCACGTGAAAGCACGTGAAAGCACGTGTGGAAAGGGAAAGGGAAAGGGAACTGGAATGGAGGCGGCGGGAATGCGCGCGCCCGCGCGCGAGGGAACGCCGCCAAAGACACCGCCGCCGCCGCCAAAAAATTTAGAGATTTCTGCTTTCAAGCCGTCCGAGGAGGAGCGGCTGGCATGGGAGTCGTTGCGCTCCATTCCAGACTATCCTGCCGACGCCGGCGCGTTTGAGCATTTGCGCGGGCTGATCGGCGAGTTCCCGGAACTGAATCCGGTGAAGGTCATTCGCTCGTGGCGTGATTATCTCCTGACCGCGAAGAACGGCAAGGCAAAGGCGTGCCCATCGGCGCTGAGGGCGCAGTTCGCTACGGCTGATGCCAATCCAGGCTTGCGCGGATTAAGGCGTTCTGCGGGCGGCAAGCCGGCGCAAAAGGCCGCTAAGGCGCTGAAGCCGTTTGAGCCGGACGAGTCGCCGCCTTCCCAGATGAGGCTTGATCCGGGCATGAAGGCTGAGTTTGAGCGTGCCAAGGAGCGGTTGCGGGAGAGCGTTGATCCGGATTCGTTCGAGTCGTGGATCGCGCCGCTTGAGTTTCTGGGAATGCATGGGGAGGAACTCGTTTGCGGTGTGGAAAGTTTGCTTCAGGCGCTGCATATCAAGTCGCAATGGGACGTTGGGCTGGTTGAGTTGACGGGGCATCCGATTCGCTATGTTTATCTTCAGCCGGCGGGGGCGTGATGATGGGCGAGAAACTGACCATCGTGATTGACAGCAGGGAGCAGACGCCGTGGGCGTTCAGCGCGGACGTGCGGACGGTTGTGTCCGGGTTGCCTGCTGGCGATTACAGCCTTGCCGGCTTCGAGGACGAGATTGCGATTGAGCGCAAGAGTTTTGACGATTTTCTCGGAAGCATTACGCGGGGCAGGACGCGCTTTGAAGCCGAGTTGCGCAAGTTGAGACCGTATCGGTTCAAGGCGATTTTCGTGGAGGACGCGGGGTGGGATGATGTGCTTTTTCAGCGATACCGGGCGCAGGTGCATCCCAACGCTGTGTTCGGCACGATTTCGGCTCTGCAGGTGAAATATGGGCTGCCGGTGATTTTTCTGCCGACGCCGGAGATTGCCGCGCAGATGGCGGAGCGGATGCTGACGCTGTTTGCGAAATACGTCCGGCGCGATTTTGAACGGCTTGTGAGCGCCAGCGAGAGGGAGGTGGAGACAAATGCCGAATGTTCAGCCGCAGTTGAGTGATGAGGAGCGGACACGGTGCGAAATCTGGACTCGCGTGATGGGGTATTTCCGCCCAGTATCCTCGTTCAACATCGGCAAGAAGCAGGAGTTTGCGGATCGCGTGCCATTTCGATTGGAAGGGGATGATGAAAATAGACGAGGGACGCATAAGGCAGTTGCTGACGGCTGATGAGCCGGATTGCGACGCCATTTTGTGGCAATTTGAGCCTTTGATTTCGGCGTTGATTATCCGAAACGGATGGGGGCGGTATGCTGACGACCTCGCCCAGGAGGCGCGCCTTGCTATTTTGGCTACGGTGAGGAGCCATCGGTATGACGAGCAGAAGGGGCGGATATTTTCCTACTTTTACCGCATTGTTCAGAATGCCATGGCGACTTGGATGAGGGAGTTTGTTTATAACGCCGATGGATGTCCGAGCAATGCCGACGTTCCTGCGAGATCGAGGACGCCGGAGGCGATATTGCGCGATGTCAGGAAGACCAGGGCGAAGAGTTATGCCGACAAGGTTCGGTTGCGTTCCCAATACGGGGAGCGTGTGATGAGGATGCCCATCGTTGAGGTGCACAGGATATGCCGCGCTGCGCAATCAGCGCTCGCCGGTTCGCCGCTTGAGATGATTCTGGACGTGATGTCTCCCCGCCAGTTGGTTCACTTCATTTTCATTTTTTCCAACCTGAGGGTCAAAATTCCGAGTTTTGCAAGTCTAATAAAATCAGTGCCAGTAAAAAAATAATGAGTTTTGTCAAAGTTCGTTTGGAAAATTTTGCTAATTATATATAGGGCAAATCAAAAATGAGCAGCAAAAACGGACAACTTACGCTGAGGCAAAAGCGGTTTATCAACGCCTATCTGGCAAATGGCGGGAATGCCACGCAGGCGGCGATCAAGGCTGGGTATAGCAAAAAGACCGCCTCAGTGATTGGACAACAAAACTTAAACAAACTTTACATTGCCGATGCCATTAAGGAGCGAATTGGGCGCGACCCGCTCATTGCCGACGCCGACGAGTGCCAGCGGTATTTGTCTGAGACGATGCGCAAAAAGAGTGTCGAACGCAAGGATCGAACGGCAGCCTGCCACATCCTTCTGCGCTGCAAAGGGGCGATTGTGAATCGCATTGAGACGAAGGTTGAGCAGACAACAAAACCGGGTGCGGTGGACATGGCTCGGATGCTGGACGAGGAGTTAAAGCGTCGGGCGGCTGGAATATTTCCAAAGGCTGCCGGATGGGATGCCGGGGCTGGATCGTCCCCGGGGGATGAGACATCTTCTGCGCCGCGGGTAGGTTGTGCTACGAGCGATGCGGAACCGGCGATTGACTTTCGGGCAAGGATTGTTTGCGAGGCAAATACGGCGAACGTTCGCGATGCGAAATCTTCCAATTCTGACACGGGCATTACACCCGTAAAGACAAGCGCGCCTCCCATTGCGCCGGTGATCGGGCATGAGGCGCTGATGGAGTTGTGAGATGCTAAAATACTGGTTATGGGCGGCTGTGGTTGTTGTGTGTTTATATATGCTCCGAGACCCACGGAGCAAGCGGGAATAGGCATGAGTTTGGAAAACACAGCGGTGGCGTTTGGGAATGACACAAGCGAGGCGACGCGGGAGTGGACGCGGTGCGCGCTGGACCCGGCGTATTTTCTTGACACGTATGCTTACATCCTCGACCCGTCGCTGGGGCGTGTTCGGTTTCGGCTGTATTCGTATCAGCGGGCGGTTGTTCGGGAGATGCTGATCAACTGGGCGAACATCATTCTGAAGCCGCGGCGGATGGGGATATCGTGGCTGGTTGCGGGGTTCGCGCTGTGGCTGAGCATATTTTATCTGCACAAAAACACGCTGATCATCTCCATCAAGGACAAAACTGCCAAGCGATTTTTGGAGAAGGTGAAATTTATTTATAAAAATCTGCCGGACTTTTTAAAGCCGGGCGTGCGGAACGGGGACGAGGCTAAGGGTGAGATCGGCACGACGGACGTTATCGAGTTTGGGACTGAGAGCCGGATTGAGAGCATTCCGACGAGCGAAGACGCCGGGCGTTCCGAGGGTTTATCGCTTTTGATCATAGACGAGGCGGCATTTGTCCGCTGGATGGATCGCATCTGGGCGGCGGCGTATCCGACGCTGATGAACGGCGGGATGGCGTGTATGTTATCAACCGCAAACGGCATTGGAAACGAATTTCACAAGCTGTGGGACAAGGCGTGCAAGCGTGAGAACGATTTTACGCCTCTGCGGCTTTACTGGTGGGATTATCCCGGCAGGAACGAGGCATGGCATGATGCTCAATTGCGAAACCTTGGCGCGGATCGCTGTGCGCAGGAGGTTGACTGCGATTTTCTGGCGTCGGGCAGACCCGTGTTTGACATCGAGGAGGCGCGGGCTTTGGAGGAGTGCGCACCTGCGCCGCTTCGACAGGGATATAACGGGGATTATTTGATTTTCAACGAGCCGGATTTGCGTCGGCGTTATGTGATAGGGGCGGACTGCGCGGACGGTGATGCGAAGTCTTGGCAGGCGGCGTGTGTTTTGGATCGCGAAACCCACTTGCAGGTTGCCTCGTATCGGAGCCGGGCGCCGATTGAGGAATATGCGCGGGTTTTGGCTGAGATAGGGGCGCAGTATAATTACGCCGTGATTGCGGTGGAGCGGAACAACATGGGCGCGGCAGTGTTGGTGCATCTGGAACGGATGTATCCGGCGCGTTTGATTTATGCGCAGCCCACCGGGCAGGAGTCATATTTTGTGCCTGGCGGTGTTTCCGCGGGCAAGCGGGGTTTTTTCACCTCCTCCACGACAAAGCCGCTTATTATTCAAAATCTTGCGGCGGCGATTCGGCAGGGGGAGTCCGGGATACAGGATCGCCGTCTGATCAGCGAGTTATACACATACGTTTTTGAGGGGAACACGACTCACGCTCAGGAGGGATACTCAGACGACATGGTGATGGCTCGCGCGATTGCTCAGGAGGCGATAAGGACAACACTATGGGCGCCGAGGGATCTGCCGGTTGGGTGATTGCGGAGGCTCTGATATGATTCGGGTGTGCTGTTATTGCAAAAGGAAGATGGGGGAGAAGGAACCGCTCGAGGACAAGACGGAGACGCACGGGATATGTAAAAAATGCTATCGCAAAGTTACGACAATGATAGATAAAACCAAAGCGAAAACGAAGGGGGGTGAAAAGGGATGAAAGACAAGAGACGGTTGATTGTTGTGATGGGCATTACGATGCTTGTTATGACGATCATGATCATGGGTGGCGCGAATGTGTTTGCCGAGATTGTCGGCACGGCGTTCAAAATGATCTGGGATGACGATACCGCGACAACAGAAACGGTCAAGCTGCGGGCATCTGGGACGCTGAAATCAATTCTGGTCAACGTTCCCGCGGCGGACGGGTGTCGCATTGTTGTCGAGGATCACGAGACGGGCTATAGGCATGCCGCAGCCACGCTCACCACGAACGCGAAACAGCGGGTTAGTTTGAGCGGCGAGGCTTCGGGTGTTCTGGACGTTAAAATTTGGCTTGATCCATCAACGTCCGGAAGTTCGGTGGTCGGACAGCTGCTTATTGACAAATAATCCGCGAGCGACCTTTTATTGCGGCGAGCGCCGAGACGCTAAGCGCCCCGGCGCTTAGGCAATCGAAGGGAAGGACATGGGGGGGCAAGATGGGAATTATCGGGCGGATACTGGGACTGGGAGCGAAGAGAGCGGTTCTGGATTTACCAGCCGGCGGGCGTGAGACGCAGGCGCCGGAGGAGACGCTGGATTATTTCTGGAGCAACGCGCTTTTCGGGTATCGGACGGCTGCGGAGTTCATGCCGTTTGAGGTTATGGACCTGCTTCAGCAGTTATCCATCATCACGCCAGACATGGCGCAAGCTGTGGACAACATAGCGCGCCTTGGGAACACAGGGCACAGGGTAGAGATATTCGGGAGCGAACGCGCCGCGGACGATCTCAACGCCGCGCTGGATGATCTGGCGCAGCGGATATATCCTCACGGTTGCGGCATGGACGGGTTTGTCAACGATGTGCTTTCCCAGATAGCGAGGTCTGGCGCGCTTTCCGTTGAGTGGGTTGCGCGCCGGGATTTGAGCGGGTGGGAGAAGATTGTTTTGGTTCCTGTGCGGACGATCCGCTTCATATTGCGCGATGGTGAATATATCGCGGTGCAGACGAAGTCCGGTCATGAGGCGTTGAAGGATCAGTTCATCGAGTTGAATCCGCTGACGTATTTATACTATGCCATTGAGCGGCTGGACACGTCTTTTTACGCCGTTCCGCCAATGCTTTCGGCGCTGGACAATGTGATGGTTCAGCGGGACATCATGAAGCAGTTGAAGTTTGTGGCTCGGAAGCTGGGGATCATGGGATTCCTGGAGGTTTTGCTTTCCGCTCCCGAGCAGAAGCCGGGGGAAACAGTGGAAGCCTTCAAGGAGCGCTGCCGAACATATTTGCGCGAGACGGCGGAGCGCGTCAAGGGGTCATTCAAGGATGGGCTTGTTCTGGGGTTCAAGGAAGTCCAGGAATTCAAGATGAATCAGGTTGTTTCGGACGCCCGCGGGGTGAAGGATTTGGTTCAGATGAACGAAGAGCAGGTTTGCAGCGGCATCAAGCAAGACCCCGCCATGATGGGGCGGACATACTCGACCACCGAGACGTATGCCGGAGTTGTTTTTTCAAAACTGGTCAATCAGATTCAGAATTATCAGCGCCTTGTGCGGCGATGTCTGGAGCATGGCTATGCGTTAGAGGCGCGGATGCTTGGGATTGCGGTGGACAAGATCTCCGTGAAGTTCAACGAGTCTGACCTTGTGAATCGGCGCGTTAAAGCCGAGGCAGAGGAGATTGAGATACGAAACGCGAACTCGCTATATGACGCCGGCGTCATAGATCAGGCACAGCGCGCGCAGCGGCTGGGATTTGCGGCGCCCGCGCTGCCGGCGGGGCGTTTGGAACTGACAATGAGAGAGCGTTCCTCATTTGCAGATAGCGGCAGCCTCAGCGCGAGGCGCCCGGCGGCTGTTCTGGAATACAATTCACGCAGCGGCGCTTATGAACGAGTGGAGCGGAGCGGTGAATGACCGGGAATTTTTATCCATTGTTCATCGTCATTTCGAGGAATATCTCGGAGACGTCCTGCCATATGTAGATATCTGCAAGGTTGCCGGAATTGAGGCTGCGACAAAGATTGCGGCTCAGATGGACGTGAGCGCGGACGCCTTTGCGGAGAAGGTTCTGCAGGAATTTTTAAGCGAGTTTGGCGACAAATACAAGACACTGCCGATTGCCTCCCGCGTTGATGAATGGGTCAAATCCAATTACGAGTTCTGGCGACATGATGCGCCGATCGGCGATTTATTTCCCGCCTCACTTTTAAAAGAATATCCGGAACTACAGGACTGGCGTTTGCCGCTGGATCAGAATCTGGCGATGGCGGATCAGCGCACGCAGGATTTTTTGCGCGAATCGGATTATATTTATCTGGGCAAGTATATCCATGGGGATGATTCGCAGAGGCGTTTGCGCGAGTTTATCCGCGACGAATATATTGACAAGGGGACGGCTATCGGGAGGAATCCAGACGCCATTGCGGAGTTCAAGCGTCAGTTCAAAGAGTATGCGGATTATGAGGACTGGAAGGTTCGGCGCATTATTGACACGAGCGTGAACCAGACGCGGAACTTTGCGCACATCCGGTCGCTGCAACAGGTCGGGGCGGAGATTATGGAGATTGCGGGGCCCAACGACAATCTGACATGCAGTTATTGCGCTAACATGCTGGGGCGGAAATTTCGGGTTGGCGCGATGGCGGCGGCGGTGGATCGGGTTGTTTCAACTAATCCTGAGTCGCTGCCGGTGGTCAAGCCGTTTTTGTCCTCCCAATTAAACGATCCGCGAGAACTTAAGGCGTGGTCTGATGAGAATCTTGAGTCGCGCTTTGGATTGACCGCCACGCCGCCGTATCATCCCCACTGTCGGCACAGGGTTATCATATCGGAGATTTCCGCCGCGGCCATTGATGAATTAAGCGGGCAGGCCGAGGCAACCGAGAAGATGAATGAGAGGCGCATTCCCGGCGTTATTCCGCCGGAAAAGGATGGGCTTGAAACTGATGCGGCGAAGGGCTTCAAAAATTTGAGCGGGCTATTGGAGGGCGGAAATCCCAAAGCCATAAAAGATGAAGTGAGAACTCGAAAGGATATTATCTCCAAAGATTTTGCGGATATGGTCAGGGTGCGATTTGAAAAGGATCGAGCATTCAGTAAAAAATGGAATCATCACATGCCGCCGCGCATGGTTGATCGTATCAGGGGCGCAAAAGGGCTTTCGGAAATACTTGAAATTATAGATGGCGATATATCGTTCTCCGTGACGAGCAAACCGGCAGAGTTTTTGCTTGACATGATTGAGGGGGCGGGCGGGCATCACAGGCGGACGAACAAAAGAATCATCAACGGAATGCTTGAAAAACTAACGACCGCGAATGGTCTGCCAATCCCCAAAGGCGCAGAGGCGTTAAAGAAGTATGAGGATATGGGAGAACTTTTCAAGAAGAGGGTTTCCGAGTTAAAAAAATCCCTTGACCCGATAGGGGTATTTCATCCATCTATACTACAGAACGTAGCCCAAAAACTGGATGGCGAGAAAAGCGTTTTTGAAATTGGTTTAAAAAACTTGGCTGTTAATGAATTTGGAAGAACATATCCCGGGCTTGCGCGCCGGATACTCATTGAAATAGCGCCGCAGTCATTGGATGATAGCACATTTTTTGCTAAAGTTGTCGCCCATGAGTTAATACATCATGGAGAACGTTCGCACGAGTTTTCGCTTCGCCCATTCAGCCATTGGATTATGGAAACCGACAACAGAAACAAAAAGATTTACTGGCGGGATTATGCAAGGGAAAAGCAATACAGATCATATCAAGAGCGCATGACAACTACCGCAGAACTGCCTTATCTGCTGATGGAGATGGGGAAATTTAAAAAAGACAGGCCTTTGTGGAAAAAGTATAATTATAATGATGATGACATTATGAAAGACACTGAAGGATGGAATTTCCTGTGGGGCATGGTTCGCGGCTTTTACGCCGATATTTATAAGTGAGGAATAATTATGGAAACGTGCATATACAAATCCACATTTTTCGATTTTGACGATCAGTTAAAAGAGGCGACCTATTATCTCTATTTTGAACGTGGATCAAAAAAAATAAAAGTTGAGCCTGCCGGCGATCCAATTACACAGCAACACTGGAAGAACCTTGTCGAATTTATCACGCCCAAGAAATGGGACGATTTCATGTATCCCGAAGATGCGGGTGAATTAGGGATTGTGCCAGTAGGCAAGTCCGGGATGGATTTGCTTGGCGATTATTTAACTTTTGATAGAATGATTCTTGAAATGGAAGCCATATATTACAAGCGTCCATGGGGAAGCAGCAAACAGAATTCCCCGTTTGATGTCATTATGGAGATGGATAATAACCTCACCGAGGAAGAGGAGATAGAGCAAGAAAAAGAGCGGATAAAAGAAGTGCAAGCGATGTTCCCATATCTTGCCGAACAATCCGCCATTCACCGAAAATAGCCAATAGCGCTGCATTTTGTTTTGGTCGGCGACCTGCCTTATTAGAGAAACTCCTGTTTTTAAAAAAATGATGGACTTTGTGGACGATGTGGATGGGGATGGACTGCCTATGCCCCGCCCATGCACTTCGATTTAGCGTAAAACATGCCTTTTTAATGGCGATTGCCCCCTATTTTTCATCTTAAATGCATTTTTTTTGAGTTTTGACATATTTCGTTTTGAAAATTTTACTAATTATATATAGACGAATTTATTTGGAGACGGACATGGAAGGATTTTGGGGCGCGATTTTGAGTCTTTTAAGCGCGGTGGGCCGATTTACGTTTTTGGCAATCATGATATATGAGCGCAGGAAGGGGACGTGGAATGGATCAGGAAATTAACGCCCTGCTGAAGGTTCTGAATGGACTTGGCGGGGGCGCTTTATTCATCTTCGCCTTCATGTATTTCGTTTATCCCAAAATCGCCAAATCCGCCGGCAACGGCAATGGCGCATCGGCGTCAGCCTATACAGGCAAGCAGTTGGACGAGATGCAGAAATCGTGCAACGATAACATCCGCGAGATCCGGCTCACAGTAAACGAGATCTATAAATCGCAGAATGATTTATCCAGGCGATTTTTGTCAGTTGAGACCGCAATTAACGAAGACATGCGCAGGAGGGGCGATTTATGAAATACCCATCGGGTCAGCCCATTAAGTTGACTTTGAATCTTGAGACGGCGAGTTCCTCGCTGCGCCCTGTGCGCCTTGAGGCTTCCAGTGAGGTTACGCCGCCCGAGAGCATTCCCGCCGATTTGCGCGAGAGCTTGACTCCGTTTCAGTTTCGCGTGTTATCCGCCGCTTATTTGCCTGACCATTATTTGGATTACAGGACGCCCGGAGTTCTGGAGGACGCCGTTGCGCGCGGGCTTTTGAGCGGGAATTCAGTCATGATCAACCATTCGTGGGACGTGCGCGACTGGGTTGGCGTAGTTGGCAGATACTGGATGGACGTGGAGAAGGACGGCATTCCGGCGGGCATCAATGCGGAACTCTGGATAGACAGGAAGAAAGCCAATGGGAGGGTGGATGGCGGCGACATCATCCGCGGGATTGAGATCGGAGCCATTCATTCGTGCAGCTTAACGGTTCAATTTGAGTGGCGGAAGAGCCACGCGAGCATGGATGACGACACGTTCTGGCGAAAAATTGGGACCACCGTCAACGGCGAGGTGGTCCGGGTTATTGCCACGAAAATACTTGAGATCATGGAATTATCGCTTGTCTGGCGAGGGGCGGATCGAAACGCGCGCCGGACTGATACTCCGAAGAACATGAGAACAGCCGAAAACTCCGCGAGTGCGGAGCAGGAATATACAGAGGGGGGTGATCACGTGAGGGAAACACTTGCCAAGATACTGCAGAAGCCGGTTGAGGAGATTACGGAATCCTCGCTGGGCGCAATGATCGAACAGTTGAAGACCTCCGCCGTGCAGGATGCTTTAAAGCCGCTGCAGGAGCAAATCGCCGAGCGAGATGCAAAATCGGCGCAGCTCGAGGCGAAGGTGACGGCTCTGGAGGCTGAGAAAGCCGGGCTGGCGTCGCTCGCCAAAGCCGGGGAGGAGTTTCTTGCCAATCTGCGCAAGGAGACGGCGCGGGTTTATAAACTCGCTGTTGGAGACAAAGCCGATGAGGCGACAACGCGAATGATCGAGAGCGCGAGCGATGTCAATCAATTGAAAGCCTGGAATTCGCTTTACTCTCCCATTGCGGAGAAGGCGATGGGCGAACTGCGCTGCGCCGCCTGCGGGAGCGCGAATCTGACGCGGCAGCAGAGCGCGATTGTGGAGCCTCCGACGGGAAAGGGCAACATAGCCGACGTCGAGCAGGCGCGCGCCATCAAGGGATTTGCAAAGACCTATTTCGGCGCGGAATAACGCGCTGACACACGCCCCCACTACAGGGGGCAATGATTGAACGAAATTATACCAAAGGAGGACGAGACCATGTCATTCAACAAGTATGCCCGCGACGGGTATGTGAACATCGTGTGCACCGCCTCATCGGGCGTATCCCTGGTAGCCGAAGATGTTGTTGAGATTGTCGGCAACATGGAGGTGAACAAGCCTTCCGGAGCTGGGTCTATCAAAATCATCGGTGAGGTGGAGGTTGGGACGAAGACCGCAGGCGGTGAATGCACCATCGGAACACGCGGTCGGAAGATGATTTACAAGACTTCCGGCGCCGCTGTGGCTGTTGGTCCGGTTGTGGACAACGGCTCGGGAAAGGTGATCGCCTACGCCTCGCAGTCGCACAGCGCGGCTGCCATCATCGGCTGGGCGCTGAGCGCGGCTTCGGATGCGGACGAGAGCATCCCCATCCTGCTGAAATAACAACGACTGAAAACAAAAAAGAGGAGGATAATCAGATGGAGAATATCCAGGTTCTTAATGGTGGGCTGAAGGGCAAGTGCCAGCAGCTTCACCGGGAACTTCAGGCGCTGCGCACGCGCAAAGACGGCGGCGTGGACGTGTCTTTGGAAGCGCACCTGAATGACCGATACAACACGCCAATCGAGAAGTTCTTCGCCGAGCTGCAGATTGATCCGAGCCGCATGACTGTGATGCAAATGTTGGAATTGGATCAGGACACGCGATACATCGTGCCCGAAATCATCCGCGCCGCCATTCGGAAGGGATTTGCTCGCTCGCCGTGGTATCCCAATGTCATTTCCAGAAATGAGACGGTTGGGCAGCCTTCGGCTGTGATGCCGTGCATTGACCTCTCCAACGCGGAGCCTCAGAATCTGGGCGAGGCTGAGACGATTGCCGAGGGCAGCGTTTCCTACGGCTCCAAGACGGTGAAGATCCAGAAGGTGGGCATCGGGATCACGATCACAGACGAGGCGATCCGGTATTCTTCCGTGAACCTTGCCAGCATCTTTTTGGAGGATGTTGGCGTTCGTCTTGGGCTGAAACTGAACCGGAACTGCGTTCTGGCGCTTTTAAACGGTGACCAGGAGGACGGTTCGGAATCCGCCGCAGTCATCGGCGTGGACAACACAAGCAATGGACTCGTTTACAAGGACGAAGTTCG
>ERZ795049.4920-NODE-4920-length-12785-cov-5.680676_pt1 | contig 12785 bp, 9 predicted proteins | sample MGYA00375133_ERZ795049 | MGnify/ENA primary metagenome ERZ795049 (study PRJEB30178, sample SAMN05720147) | activated sludge metagenome | isolation source: anaerobic digester from wastewater treatment plant | place: Japan | collected 2015-04-20 ...
CGTTTATCAATTATATGATTCATTATGCCAAAGATACAGACGTTCTATTTCTTGGTGACTTAAATTCTTACAAGTACGAAGATCCAATCACTACCTTACGCAATGGAGGATTGGAAGATTTACTAGAGCATTTTCAAGGAAACGATGCTTATTCGTATGTGTATGGAGGAAAAGCAGGTTATTTGGATTATGCACTAGCAAACAGCAGTATGTTGCGTCAAGCAACTGGAGCTAGTCCCTGGCACTTAAATAGCGATGAGCCATCGCAATTGTCATATGATAATGCCACCTATTATCAACCAAATATGTACAGGTATTCCGACCACGACCCTATTGTAGTTGGGTTGAAGCTAACACCACAAGCTCCATTTGAACCCTTGGATAAAATTCAATTATTTCACGATTTGACATCCAAACATATCATTGTAACACGTGCAAAAAATCACCAAGTGTCTATTATTGGTATCGATGGACGTTTTGCTCACTTCCACTCAATTGAATCGGATACAGAAACAATAAACACCAACATGTTGCCAGCTGGTGTTTATGTTGTAAAAATCACAGGAACGAAAGAAGAAACGTTTAAGTTTATTCAATTATAGAATACTACCCTATTTTACGGCAATCGTTTCAATTTCTACCATTACCCCCAATGGTAGTTCTTTTACAGCTACAGTTGAACGAGCAGGAAATTTTTCAGTATAATATTTTTTGTACACTTCGTTTACAGCCGAAAAATTCTTCATGTCTGTTATAAAAATAGTGGATTTTACTACATCTGAATAGCCGTAGCCAGCTGCTTGCAAAATGGCTCCAATATTTTGAAGTACTTGCTCTGCTTGTTGCTCTATTGTAAGAGCATCAACTTTACCATTTTCTGGGTTTACAGGTATTTGACCAGAAATATACAAGGTATCATTTACTTCAATAGCTTGACTGTAAGGACCTATTGCTGCTGGAGCTTTTGTTGTTGAAATTATTCGTTTCATATTTTTTATTATTTAGTAAACATTTCGTTAATCGCAGTTTCTATCTGCTGAAGAGCTTGTTGTAATACACTACGTGGACATGCTACATTCAGTCGCTGAAAACCCTCTCCTCCTTGACCAAAAGTAGCCCCATCATTCATTATTACCTTTGCTTTATGAACCATAAATTCTTTTAATTCTTTGGAAGTTAAACCCATTTTTCTGCAATCAAGCCATACTAAAAAGGATGCATCGGGCACAACTACTTGTATGATAGGAATATGCTGTTCAATATAATTGCGTACAAATAGTATGTTTTGTTCAATATAATGTATAGCTTGGTTTAACCATTCTTTCCCTTCATTGTAAGCCACTTCTGTTGCCATACAGCCAAATACATTTCCCATATTGAGATGAAAATTAGCTGTTTCTTGTTGCATCTTGGCAAAAAGTTGCGGATTCTCAGCTACAAAAAAAGCACTAGCTAAACCAGGTATGTTAAATGTTTTACTAGGTGCCATGAAAGTAATGGTATGTTGAGCAATTTCGGGCAATAATTTGGCTAAAGGAATATGTTGTTTACCCCACAGCATCAAATCTGCATGTATTTCATCCGACACCATTAACACATTGTACTGAATACACAATTTAGCCATACGCATCAACTCGTCAGCATTCCACACTCTTCCTCCAGGATTGTGTGGATGACATAAAATAAACATGCGAACACCAGAGGCTAATTTCTTTTCAAAATCAAAAAAATCTATTTCAAAGGTATTCGAATGAAATTGTAAGGGATTGATTACTAATTCTCTATTATGCTCATTAGGTAAACTCAAAAAAGGTGGATACACAGGTGTTTGTACCAATATTTTATCATGAGGGTTGGTAAAAGCACGAATAGCTAACGCCAAACCAGTAACTACGCCAGGAGCAAAAGCAACAAATTTTTCAGAGACCTCCCAATCATGTTTATATTTCAACCATTTTGCTATTGACGTTGTATAATCTGCCGAAGGCAAGGTGTAGCCAAGCACCCCGCTATCGCAGCGATTTTTTATCGCATCAAGAATAAAATCCGGTGTACGAAAATCCATATCTGCCACCCATAATGGTATGGCATCATTAGAGCCAAAATACTTTTCCATCAACACCAACTTATACGCAGAGGTGTTTGTTCTATCTATTACTTCGTCAAAATTGTATTGTTTCATTCTTCCACATATAGTTATAGCAAATTACTTGCTAATTCAGACAAATAACTACGTTCTCCTTTCACAAGATTAACATGTGCAAAAATATGTTGCCCTTTCATTTTATCAATGGCATATACTAATCCATTAGAAAACATATCCAAATACGGAGAATCTATCTGTTGCACATCGCCAGTAAATACCACTTTTGTATTTTCACCTGCACGGGTAATGATTGTTTTAATTTCGTGTGGGGTTAAGTTTTGTGCCTCATCTACAATAATATATGCATCAGACAGACTTCTACCTCTTATAAATGCAAGAGCTTCAATCACTAATTTTTCTGACACCAACATTTCTTTTATCAGCAATTGCTCCCTACTTTCTACGGCAAATTGATGTTTAATTACGTTGAGGTTATCAAACAACGGTTGCATATACGGTGCAATTTTTTCTTTCTGGTTGCCTGGCAAAAAACCAATATCTTTGTTAGCCAAAGCCACAATCGGACGTGCTAACAGGATTTGTTTGTACTCATTGTTTTTCTCCAAGGCTGCGGCAAGTGCTAACAATGTTTTTCCAGTACCTGCTTTTCCTGTAATACAAACGAGTTTGATTTCATCGTCTAACAAGGCATTAATAGCAAAACTTTGTTCAGCATTGCGTGGTTCAATCCCAAATGCTTTTTCTTTCCTCACTTTTACAACGGTTTCAAAAAATGGATTGTAACGAGCAAGTACCGAATTACGTTCACTTTTCAACACAAAATAATCGTTGGGTTGCACATCACTCTGAAATTCAAATTGTGCTAAAGGTACACCAGCAGCGGTACTGTAAATTCTATCAATCACATCGCTATCAATATTATCAAACGTTTCGTGCTCTTTGTCAAAAATATCTTTGCTCGTTATTTTATCGTTAAAATAATCTTCTGCCAAAACGCCCAACGAACGAGCCTTCATACGCAAATTGATATCTTTACTTACTAGAATGGTTTTTTGCTTTTTATTTTTTTCTTGTAAGGCTTGCGTAATGGCTAAAATACGATGATCTGGCGTTTTCTCCATAAAAGACACCTGCATTGTATCGGAAAAAGGTACACCCAACACAATAAACAAACGTCCTAAACCCTCTCCCAAAGAAGCTCCTTTGGTAAATAAATCATTATCAGTAACCAAATCAAGTTCGCGGGCAAACTGCCGAGCATTGAAATTAATTTCCTCGTTTCCTTTTTTAAACTTATCTAACTCTTCTAACACAACAATTGGTAAATAAATGTCATGTTCTTGAAATTTATAGATACATTTGTGATCGTGTAAAATTACATTGGTATCTAATACAAAATTCTTTTTTACTGCCATAGTATTCGTCTTTTGGGGTTGATTTTGTTAAAAACACGTGTAAATGTAGTATAAAAAAAAGATAAAACGTAATTTTACATCGTCTTTTTATAAACATTAATAAAGTCAATATACTGTTACAATTATCAACTAACTATGACATACGAACAAACCCTACAATACCTGTACGAAAAAACACCTCTATATCAACACATTGGCAATAAAGCCTACAAACCGGGATTAGATAATATTCAACAACTCGACACCCATTTTGAACATCCTCATACTGCTTTCAAAACCATACATGTGGGCGGCACTAATGGCAAAGGCTCCGTTTCGCATTCATTAGCAGCCGTGCTACAATCGAATGGCTATAAGGTAGGGTTATATACTTCTCCGCATTTACAAGATTTTGCCGAACGAATACGTGTAAATGGAGAAAAGATTAGTAAAAACTATATTATTGATTTTGTAAGTAACTCGCAGAAATATATCGAACAAATGAGCCTTTCATTTTTTGAACTCACCACAATGATGGCATTGTGCTATTTTAAGGAACAAAAGGTGGATTATGCTATCATAGAAGTAGGTCTTGGAGGTAGATTAGATAGCACAAATATCATCACTCCTATAGCAAGTGTCATTACAAATATTAGTTTCGATCATACCTATTTGCTTGGCAACACATTGAAAGAGATTGCTACAGAAAAAGCAGGCATTATCAAACAAAACACACCCATCATAATTGGAGAGAAACAAGAAAAAACAAATGCAGTATTTAAGAATAAGGCAAAAGAAATGAATGCCCCTATATTTTTTGCCGAAGAGATGTACCAACTTTCTCAATTAAAAGAAGAAGCTGAACATACGGTATATAGTATTGATAATTTTGGTACAATTGCATGTCAATTGAGAGGTTGGTGCCAACAAAAAAACGCCATCACCATCTTAAGTGCTATTCAGGTACTCCAACATATGTGTAAGATTGCAATTTCAGAAAAGGCAATACACCATGGACTAGCTAACGTTACGTCTTTAACAGGTTTATTGGGAAGATGGCAAGTGATGCAGTACCACCCAACGATGATAGCTGACACAGCACATAACGAAGCTGGGTTAAAGTGGATAATAAAACAATTAACGGCAATGACATACGAACGCTTACATATTGTATTGGGCTTAGCTGATGACAAAGACACGGATAAAATACTCAATTTATTGCCAAAAGAAGCTACCTACTATTTTACCCAAGCATCTATTAAACGAGCGTTGCCCGCTAGTGTATTGCAACAAGAAGGTAAAAAACTCGGATTACAAGGCTCTTGCTACAACAGCGTAATGGAGGCAAAAAAAGCTGCACTAAAAGACGCTAATGATAAGGATGTAATTTATATCGGAGGAAGCACATTTGTAGTAGCTGAGGCAATTTAACATACTATATAAATAAAAAACAACTAAAAATATTTGAAGAAAAAGATAAAAGTTGTACTTTTACACCTTAACCCTAAAAACAGGTAGTTAATATGATTAAAAAACTCCTTATTATAGCCATCATTTTTATTCTATCTTCGGCTTATACTCATGCTAATTTTATTACACTAAGCGAAAAGAGCACTGTATCTCTCATTACATGTTCTGCGGGTGAAGCTATTTACGAACTTTTTGGACATACCGCTATACGTGTAGTTGATACAGAAAACCAATTGGATATTGTTTTTAATTATGGTTTATTTTCTTTTGACGAACCAAACTTTATTGGTCGTTTTGTTAGAGGGAAAACAGATTACGAGGTTGGCATTCAAGGATTTCAAGATTTTGTACTGAGCTATGCCATGCGTAACTCAAGTGTAAAGGAACAGATTCTCAATTTTACCCCAGAAGAAAAACAAATTCTTTGGGAAAAATTAAATACGGATATATTGCCCGAAAATAAAAAGTATAGGTATAATTTTATTTTTAATAACTGTGCTACTCGTCCACGAGATATCATTGAACGTGCCAGTACAGGTCATGTTATCTATCCATACAACATAAGCCCTATGACATTTAGGGAAGCTATTGGACTTTATACAAAAGATGCTAAATGGTCAAAATTTGGATTTGACCTCTGTTTAGGTATGAATGCAGATAAAACAGCTACTGAAACTGATTTACATTTTTTACCAGAAATGTTATCAGAGTCACTAGCACAGACAGTGGTGGAATATAACGCAAGTAAAAAAGAAAAATTAACCCAAGTACCTACTTATATTATACAAGCAAATGAAAAAGAATCTATATCCACAGATTCACATACCATTTCTCCATTAAGTGTGTCTTGGTTATTATTTGCTATCGTATTAACTATAACCATATTCGCATATATAAAAAAGAAAAAATTATACCTATTAGATGGCTTTCTATTTTTAATTGCAGGCTCTGTGGGGTCATTATTGTTGTTCTTAGCATTATTCTCAAAACATCCTTTTACCGATAACAACTTCAATATTGTATGGTTGAATCCCTTTTGGTTTGTTCCCTTTGTATTGTTCATTATACCTATTCCGCGGAAAAAAGATGTATTGATTGCTTTTTATATTGCTGTGAGCATTGTACTTACCATATTTATGCTATCTATATGGGCAATTCCCCAATACTTTAATCCAGCTTTCATCCCTCTTGTATTAGTATTACTCACAAGAGTTGTTTCGTATGTCTTTTATTGGGGTTATAAAAAAGATAAAACAGGAAGTTATTATAAACGAAAAAAAAGAACATCAAACAAATAAACATCAAAGAGGCTATCTATTAATTAGATAGCCTCTTTGATGTATAACAGATAAGAATCTATACCAAAGAAATATATAGATCTTTTTCTTCTTCCCTAAACACCAATTTTCCTTCTTTAAGCAACCAACCAAAAGCTAGATATAGATCTTTTTCTTTAAGTTTTGTTAGCTTTTTTAATTCCTTAAACTCAAGTGTACCATTAGCTTCTGCTAAAGCACCCCAAACGACACCTGCATTTGTTCCTACTACGTGTTTCATAACTTATACATTTTATGTGGTTAGACAATAGTACAAAAGTAACCTAAAATATTGTAAACACATTAGCCAATGTGTTGATTTAATAAAAACTTAAAACTACGAAATTTTATTTAGGGTAGTTTGTAACAATTTTATCTTCTTTTTGTAACGTAAATAAAATAATATAGCTGCACAACTCAAGCCAAATATAAAACCTATCCAAATACCTTGTTCTCTGAGTCCTACTACAAAAGCCAATAGATAAGCAACTGGAATATTAATACATATATAAGCAAAAAAAGCATATCTTACCATTACATTTACATCTGTTAGTCCACGCAAAACGCCTGCTCCTACTGCTTGCATACCATCTGATATTTGAAACAATCCAACTAATACAATTAATGTAGAAGCAATCTCAATTACAGTAGAATCTGTGGTAAAGATTAATGGAATATAGTTTCGCATTGATAGTAAAATTATTCCCGTAAAACAAGTCATAACAAGTACCAAATGACGTGAGGCAGTAATTGACATTTGTAGATTATAGATATTTTTGTGTCCATACTCATGACTAACACGCACTGTTCCAGCGGCAGCTAATCCTAATATCCCCATAAAAGAAACATGAGCCATAATTTGTGCAATCTGATGTGCAGCTAAAGAAACATCACCTAGCCATCCAACCATAATAGTGGCTATCCCAAAGGCGGAAATTTCTAAAAACATCTGACCACCAATCGGAAACCCAACAGAAGAAAGACGTTTAATCGTTTTTGTATTAAACAACGACCATGAAAAAGATTGTACATAACTACGCCAAGTAAGATTATATCGGACAACAACAACAAAGAGCATCCACATCACAATACGGGATAATAATGTAGCAATACCTGCTCCCACTAAACCCCAAGCTGGAAATCCAAATTTACCAAATATTAAAAGATAATTAAATACAATATTTATTATATTGGCGATAATGGTTATATACATAGCAACAGCTGTATTTCCTAAGCCCTCTACAAATTGTTTGTAAACAGAAAACATTAAAAAAGGGAATAAACTTATAATTAGTAAGATATAATATGGTTTTGCTAATTCAACTACAGTAATTTGTTGACCCATATAATCCATAAAAAAATAGGCAAGCAACAGTATTATCATAATTAAAACAGCCATAATGATGACAAAAAGAAAAGAATTCTGAAACAATTCAACAATTTCTTTTCCCTTTTTTTCTGCATAAGCTTTTCCTACTAATGGGGTTATTGCCATTGTTAAACCAATAGAAAAAACAAAGCCAATTAAAAAAATAGAATTTGCAAATGAAGCCGCAGCTAGTTCTACTGTACCTAAATGACCCACCATAATGGTATCAACTACAGTTACCAATCCTCCTCCAAGTTGTGAAAGAATGATAGGAATTGCAATTTTTAAATTTTTCTTATAAAAAGGAATATACTGGCTAAGATACATATGTTTATTAATTCTGTAATAGAAACGCAAAGTTAATCATTATACTGCAAAAAAATAGAGAGTAGAAACACAACCCTCTATTTTTACATATTCCTAACAAATACACCTTACTCCTTATTGTGATGAACAACCAATTGTGGAAATGGAAAATTAATTCCTTCTTTATTAAATGTAGTATATACTGATTGATTCATTTCAAAATATACTGACCAATAATCTTCGTTCTTAGTCCAAGCTCTTACAACCACATTCACACTACTATCAGCTAATGTATTTAGTGCAATAAGATATGTTGGTTCAAGCAATATCCTTGAATCTTTTTCTATTAAAGAAGTTAATATTTGTTTCACTTTTTCAAGGTCAGTACCATATTCCACTCCAAATGTCCATTCAATTCTACGTGTTAACTGATGGCTAAAATTTATTAGCACTCCATTGCTTAGAGGTCCGTTAGGAATAAAAATTATCTTATTATCAGGAGTTGTTAGAATAGTATGAAAAATCTGAATTTCTTTTACAGTCCCCATTACATTTTGGGTTTCAATAAAATCGCCAATTTTGTAAGGTTTAAAAAATAATATCATCAATCCACCTGCAAAGTTTTGCATATTTCCGCTCAAAGCCATACCCACAGCAATACCTGCTGATGCTAATAAAGCTGCAAAAGAGGTTGTTTGTACACCAAGAGCACCTACTACAGATATTAGTAATAGTACCATCAAGACAATATTAATCATACTTCCCAAAAAACTGCGGATGGCTGGGTCTAACTGACGTCTTTCCATCATGGCTCTCACTAATTTATTCACAAATGAAATTAGGTAACGCCCAACAACAAAAATGACTAGTGCTATCACAACATTTTTTCCAATTTCAAAACCTGAACTCATCAATTTGTCTACTAAAACTTCCATTCTTTCCATAAGAAAAAAAAATTAAAATTGTTATACAAAAAAAAATCTACTGAGGAAAGAATCCTCAGTAGACAAGATATCACAACAAACAGCTTATAAACTATCGCCAAAATCTTCCTTAAATTTTGCAATCAGTTTTTGAGGCCAATCAGATACAGGAGCTAATTTCCCCATAAAGAAACGTAAAACTGGTGGTTCATACACAAATTTTAATCCACCAATTAACTCTCTATTTTTGTGTAACCAAGCCAATCGGTCAATTGCATATTTTATTTGAGACAAGGTAAATACTCTACGAGGAATAGCCAAACGTAATAATTCCATATCAGCATATGTTTCATTGCCATTTTCATCTCGTTGATTAGACACAGACCCTCTCTCCATACCTCTAATACCAGAGATTAAGAAAAATGCAGCGGCTAAAGCTCCCGCAGGGTATTGTGTTTGAGGAATATGTGAACAAAAACTCATTGCATCTACGTGAGCCCCTAATACTCCAGGAGGAGTAATCATTGGTATGCCTTTGCTCTTTGCATCATACACAAAATATTTAATAAATTCAGGACTTTGCGAAATCATTGTTTCGTCTAATGTTTCGTATAATCCTACTGCCATAGCCTCTACTTCACGAACAGAAATACCGCCATAGGTTAAGAACCCTTCAAACAAAGGCACTAATGGTTCAAGCTCTTTATATACAGCTTCGTTATTTGTGCAAATACCTCCTCCTCTTGATGAACTTAACTTACGAGCCGAGAAATAAATAATATCTGCTAAAGAAGTCATAGTAAGAATAACCTCAGCCATTGATTTTTGTTTAAATTCATCCTCTCTTTGTTTTACCAAATAAGCATTCTCTCCCAATAATGATGCATCTAAAACCAATCGTATACCATATTTTTTTGCAATTGCTTTTACATCTCGCAAATTTTGCACAGAAAAAGGTTGCCCCCCAATTAAATTGGTAGAAGCTTCCATACGAATATAAGGCACATTCTCAACACCTACTTTTTGGATGGTTTCTTCTAATAATTCCAAATTCATATTTCCTTTAAATAGACATTCAGAATCAATTTTATAGGCTTCTGGATAAAGCAACTCAGCAATTGAACCCCCATTTTCTGTAATATGTGCTAATGCTGTCGTAAAGTGGTAATTCATTGGCACCAATGATCCTTTTTTTACGTATGCTTTTCCTAAAATATTTTCGGCAGCACGACCTTGATGCACTGGTAACAAATACTTTTGTCCCAATACTTCTTCAACGGCTTTTTGTAAACGAACAAAACTTTGAGAGCCTGCGTAAGCATCGTCAGCACGCATCATTGCGGCTAACTGATTATCGCTCATAGCATTCGTCCCACTATCTGTCAACATGTCTAAAAAAACATCTAAAGTTCCTAATTGAAAAGTATTGTATCCTCCCTCTTCAAGAGCCTGTAAACGACGTTCAATGGGTACTAAATGTAATTTTTGCACGATACGCACTTTGTGCAATTCCAATGGTAATTGTTCGCCACTGGCAAATTTAATGTTAACAGAAGATTGATTGTTCATGTGTGTAATTAGTTTAATAGTAATTGATTATATAAAGTTTTTTTTAAGTAGTACAAAGATACTAAAATTATAGAATATGCCATAACCTATACATTTTATGCCTGAAATTTTTGTAATGCCTCACGTAAAGTGGAGATTTTACTTTCTGCGTCTAGTTGTTTTTTGCGTTCTGCGTCTACCACTTCGGGTTTAGCATTTGCTACAAATCTTTCATTGCTAAGTTTATTAACTACAGATTGCAAAAATCCTTCTAAATAGCGTATTTCTGTTTCAATTTTTTTGATTTCATCTTCAATATTTATTAAATTCCCCAACACAATGGCATATTCTGTAGTGCCAACCAGAAAAGCCACAGAAGTATCTGTTTTTTCATTTACATGCTCAATAGAACGTAAATTGCCTAGTTTTAGAAGTATTAAATCAAAAAACGAATTGTGCTCACCGACAATTTGTAATGGCAAGGTTTCTTTGTTCGGGATATTTTTTTGCACACGAATAGTACGAATGCCTGCAATTATTTCTTTTATTTTTTCAAAACGTACAATTAATTCTTCATCATATTCGGATGCTTTCGATTGTAATTGTACCACAATACTTTCTCCATCTTGCCTCGTGTATATCGATTGCCACAATTCCTCAGTAATAAATGGCATAAAAGGATGTAAAACCAATAATAATTCTTCAAAAAATTGCAAAGTAGCTTCGTATGTTACCTTATCTATCGGTTGTTGATAAGCGGGCTTCACCATCTCTAAGTACCAGGCAGAGAATTCATCCCAAAACAACTTATATACAGCCATTAATGCTTCAGAAATCCGATACTTGGAAAATAAATCATCTACTTCTGTTATTGTTTTAGCTAACTGTGCCTTAAACCATTTAATAGCAACTCCAGCGGATTCTGGCTGTGGAATATCTGCAACCTCCCACCCTTTTACTAATCGAAAAGCATTCCAAATTTTATTATTAAAGTTTCTTCCTTGTTCGCATAACGATTCGTCAAACAATATATCATTACCTGCAGGTGCTGCAAGCATCATTCCCATACGCACACCATCGGCACCGAATCGTTCAATAAGCTCCAATGGATCTGGCGAATTACCTAATGATTTAGACATTTTTCTACCTAACTTATCACGAACAATCCCTGTAAAATAGACATGATTAAAAGGCTGTTTGTTTTCATATTCATAACCTGCCATAATCATACGAGCTACCCAAAAGAAAATAATATCAGGTCCTGTAACTAAATCACTAGTAGGATAATAATATTTTATTTCTTCATTATTCGGTTCTGTAATACCATTAAACAGAGATATGGGCCAAAGCCACGAAGAAAACCACGTGTCTAGGCAATCTTCATCTTGACGTAAATCAGCAAGAGTTAACGATGGATTCATTTTTTGGGCTTTTTCCAAAGCCTCTTGTTCGGTTAATGCTACCACATATCCTCCTTCAGGTAAGTAATATGCAGGTATGCGGTGTCCCCACCAAAGTTGACGACTTATACACCAATCTTTGATATTTTCCATCCAGTGGCGATACGTATTTTTATATTTGGCTGGATAAAACTTTACGTCATCAGTCATAACGGCATCTAATGCAGGCTTGGCTATGTCTTCCATTTTCAAAAACCATTGCATCGATAATTTGGGCTCAATAGGAACATTGGTTCGTTCTGAATAACCTACCTTATTGGTATATGGTTCAACTTTTTCTAACAAACCAGCTGCAAGTAAATCTTGTTCTATCTTATTTCGCACATCAAACCTATCCATACCAGTATACTGACAGCCATGTTCATTTAAGGTGCCATTGTCATTAAAAATATCTATACTTGGCAAATTATATTTTTCACCTAGCATGTAGTCGTTTACATCATGTGCTGGCGTTACTTTCAAACAACCAGTACCAAATTCAGCGTCTACGTATTCATCTTCAATAACAGGTATTTCTCTATTAATCAAAGGAACAATCACTTTTTTCCCTTTCAGGAATGCATTTTTGGCATCATTTGGATGAATACACATTGCCGTATCTCCCATAATGGTTTCGGGACGTGTTGTAGCTACTACTGCATAGGCATCTTCTCCCACAACTTTATACTTTAAGTAATATAATTTACCTTGTTGTTCTTTAAAAATAACCTCTTCATCAGACAAGGCAGTAAGAGCTTGTGGATCCCAATTTACCATGCGTACTCCACGATAAATTTTCCCTTTTTCAAATAAATCGCAAAAAACCTTGAGTACACTTATCGAACGCTCCTCATCCATCGTAAAAGCCGTTCTGCTCCAATCGCACGAAGCTCCCAACTTACGTAATTGATGT
>ERZ795049.4932-NODE-4932-length-12751-cov-45.619723_pt1 | contig 12751 bp, 10 predicted proteins | sample MGYA00375133_ERZ795049 | MGnify/ENA primary metagenome ERZ795049 (study PRJEB30178, sample SAMN05720147) | activated sludge metagenome | isolation source: anaerobic digester from wastewater treatment plant | place: Japan | collected 2015-04-20 ...
TCTCGCCGCGGGAAGGGTTATACCTTCCAGAGCGGTCAGCCCCGGCGGAGCCGGGAGAAAAACCCCGTAACGCCGCCCGAGACGACGAAGGCCACGCCCTGCAGCCATACCGTAAAGAAGTCCCGGGCGACGGATGTAAGCGCCTCATCCGGGTACATGCTGGCCTGCACGTTCCGGAGCGAGAAGTACGCGAGCAGCAGCCATACGGACGCGACGAGCGCCTGGCCGAAGACCGATATCCAGAGCCCGAGGGTGGCGAATACCATGGCCAGGGTATAGCTGAGCACGCTCGTGAAGAAGGCCGAGAAGCAGTTCAGCACGACGCCGCGCGACACCACGTCGCGGAGCTGCGGCAGGAGCATGACTGCAAAGAGTATCGTGATTCCGGTTATCGCAAGGTCCTGCCAGGCCGTATCGATCACATCCGTGCTGCCTGCAGATATCGACGTCCGGACATATCAGATCGGCAGATCCGGATCGGGTTTTCGCCCACCGGGTCCGGTCGGGCCAGAACGGCGACCGCAAATATGAGCGGAGTGCCGTAGGCCGGGGCTCACGCCACCGCCTTCAGGTACTCCTTCTCCGCGGCGATCGCCCGGTCCCGCCAGCCGGTATCGACCCACGTGTGCTCCGCAAACCGCGAGGATAGGACAAGCCCGGTGCCGCCGTTCTCGAGCGTCCAGACCTCCTGCCCCGGTGCGAACCGGCCCGCGATCTCGTTTGCCACCGCGTGGTAGACGATCGTGTCGATCCCCTTCACCACCGACGCGACGACGAGGTTCGGGGCGACGTAAGACTGGTCGGTATCCACGCCGATGAGAAAGATATCCCCGGTCTCCCGGGCGGCATCCACGACCCCGGTGCCCGAAGCGCCGGCAGCCATCAGGATGACGTCGACGCCATCGGCGCGGAGGTCCCGGGCGAGGTCACCCGCGCGTTCCGGCATGCCGAACCCCTCGAAACTCTCGCCGACGTAGAGGACCGTGACGTTCACGGTCGGATCGTATGCCGCCGCCCCCCCGGTGAACCCCCTGACGAAGGGCTCGATGACGGCGACCGGCGCCCCGGCGATCGCGCCGATATGCCCGGTCCGGGTGATATTCGCCGCCAGCACGCCCGCGAGGTAGGATGCCCCGTAGGGGACCATCACGACGTCGCAGGCGTTCGGGAGGCCGTAGTCCTCCTGCTCAAGGGTGACGAACCGGATATCGGGGTTCGCCGCGGCCCACGCCCGGGCGGCTCCGGTGAACTCAAACCCCTCGGTGATGACGAGGTCGGGCTTCTCGGTGAAGTTTTGTAGAGAGAAGACGGCGTCGAGGAGCGCAAGGTCGGCGTAGGTGAACTCTCTCTTCGTGAACGAGAACGATTCCTGGGCGCGGAAGAGGCCGCGGTACGCCGAGTCGGCAAACGACCGGTCGCCCTTTTCAAGCGGGTAGATCATCCAGACGACCGGGCGGTCGCCGGCGCTGCCGGCAAAGGAGAGGTCGGGAATGTACGGGTCGATCGCCGCGGACGGGACCGGGCTCCCCTCCGAGAACGCCCCGCCCTCGATCGCCCAGATAGAGTAGTAGCCGGCGAGCGGCCCTCTGGAAGAGTGCTCGCCGAACCGGAGGGGTCCCGATGCGCCGGTGACCGCCGGATGAGCGCCTGCCCGGAGCAGCGCCATGGCCTCGCCGGCCTCCTCCGGATCCCAGCCCTTGACGGTGCCGTCGCCGGTGACGACCCAGCGGATCGATGCCGCGAGCGACTCGCCCGGGGCCGCCTCCTGCCGGGCCGCGGTGTAGAGGGCGAGGAGGAAGGCGTCGTAGGTCTGTGCGGCAAAGGCCGGCGGTGCTTCGCCGAAGATCTCCTCGTAGGCGATCGCGTAGCCGGTCGAAGGGTCGGGGGCAAGCGACGTGCCCCGGATACCCTCCGCCCGCTCGCCGAGGTGCTCGATAAGGTAAGACGAGCGGCAGGCGTCAGAGAAGAAGAGGCGGTCGGGAGAAAGAACGTTTACAAGCCCGATCGCCTCTTCGGGGTAGACGGCGGCAACGACGATGTCGGGCTCCTCCTTCACGATCTGCCTTGCGATCTCCGAGAGGTCGTCGGATGCGCTGAGCGATGCCGCTCCGGTTATCCGGATGCCGTTCTTCGCGGCCGCCTCCGGGGCAAGCCGTGCAAACGTCTCCCCGTAGGGCGTAGCTCCCGTGACGAGCGAGACGTTCCTGACACCATCCCCGCGGAGGCGCAAGAAGATGGTCTCCACCTGCCGGCCGTCGGCAAGGGAGGTCCTCCAGAGAAGACTGTTATCGTTGAGCTCTTCCGTGGCGAGCTCCATCGTGACGCTCGGGGATATGAGGAGTTTGCCCCGACCCGTGACGAGGGGAGCGATATCGATGAGCTCCGCGCTCATCGCGGGGCCGATGACGATAGCGATGTCGTTGCGCCCGGCGAGCTCCTCTGCGTATGCAGATATGTTGCCGGTGCTCGTATCCCGGCAGACGAGTTCGATCGTGCGCCCGCCCCGCCGGTTCATCGCATCCGCTGCCCAGGCAAGCCCTTCCAGAGAGTGCAGGGCAACAGGCCCATCTGCGGGCAGCAGGACGCCGATACGGATGGGGTCGGCCGCGGTGGCGGTGCACCCCGCAGAAGAGATCGCCAGCGTGACGATACAGAAGAGAGCGAGAGCCGGAATAATCCTGGTCCTATAAAAAAGCAGTCGTGAGGTCATGATAACGCCCGGACGCCGCCGGCCGGCGGCTGATCGTTGTACTTCGGCGACGGCTCGAATATGCCTTTTCATCGGGTTATCCGGAAGGAAAAAGAGTTTTCCGGGGATTTCCCGTCGGAGAGCCTTCACGCAGCCTTTGCTATTCGCGCTTCCGCCTTCACGCCGATCGGTTCGGGGAGTGCGCCCATGTAGGTGACCAGCGCATCGATATCGAGCGGGCCATAGGCCGGGTTCACTCCTTTCGTGAAGACGGTATACCCGTCGCCGCCGGTTGCGAGGAAATCGACCATCGCTGCCGTATAGTTCGCGCCCGGCTCCAGGGGGGCGCCGCCCACCCGGATCTCGGTGATCTTTTCGCCCGCGGGCTTCCCGTCATCGAACGTGTAGGAGAGCCCCGAGACGGCGAGGTTATGAGGCGGCAACGGGGTCTGCCACTGCTGTTCGAGCACATCCCGGATCTGCTCCCCCGTGAGGGTCATCGAGAGGACGGTCGAGGCGAACGGCTGCACCGCGTAGAGGTCGCCCCAGGTGACGTTGCCCTGCGGTATGTCCGCCCGGAGCGAACCGGTGGTGATGAAGGCGACGTCGGCCTGCATCGCCGCCCGCTGGCCGTCGGCGACGAGGTTGCCGAGGGGGGATTCGCCGGCACCGGTCGCCTGGCCCGTGATGCTCGCCGATGCGCTCGTGACGACCCGCTCCGTCAGAGGCCTGACTGCATCTCTCGCCCTCTCGAGGAGTGCGGCTGCCCCGGGATCGGTGCCGGACAATCGGTTCGCGTATGCCGGGACGATCTCGGCCGTCCTGTGGGTGACGTCGCCGGTAGCGGGATCGATGACGAGCTCGATGTCGGCAAACGCTTTGCCGTAACTGTATGCCTGGGTCACCAGCACCGATCTACCGCCGGCATTCTCCAGGCAGGCGTTCGTGAACTCGTGGGTGTGGGCCGAGAGGACAAGATCCACGTCCGGGTCGAGGCCGGCGACGATCCCGGTGATCCTGCCCGTCACGTTGCCGCCTTCTCGTGTCGGACCGTCATAGGCATCCTGCGAACCTCCCTCGTGGAGGAGGACGATGATCGCGTGCACGCCCTTCTCCTGGATCTCGGGGATATACCGGTTGATCGATTCGGCCTCGTCTTTGAAGACGATATCCTCGATGTTCGCCGGTTTCTGTATGGAAGGCGTCTCGATCGTTGTGGCGCCGATGAACGCAATCCCTACGCCGCCGGCATCGCGGATGGTGTAGGGGGCGGCGATGGGGGTGTCATTCACTCTCCAGACGACGTTTGAGGAGACGTACTCCATAGCCGCGCCGGGGTAGGGGTCGACCAGGTGGGTGATGGTCGTCGCGCCGTTTCCGCCGTCGACCATCCGCATCAGTTCGTCCGTGCCCCGGTCGAACTCGTGGTTGCCGAACGTTGCAATCTGCGGGCAATCGCCTGCAAGGCCGTTCCAGAAGAGAATGGTGGGCTCGTCCAGCAGCAGGCCGGACTCCGGCGGCGATGCGCCGACGATGTCGCCCGGCAACGCTATGAACGTGGCCGGCCGGCCGGCTGCCGCGTTGAGGTACGATGCGAGCACCGGCGCGCTGCCGACCGGTTCGCCGCTGAGGCTCTTTCCGGCGGTCAGCTGCCCGTGGAAGTCGTTGACCGCGAGTATCCTGACGTGCACGGGCGCCGGGTGCAGATACCAGGAGAGCCCGATGGGGATGAGAACGATGATCGTGAGCACGAGAAAGCCGGCGATCACCTGTAACCATGGCGATTTGTCGTCGATGGGCGAACCGGATGTCATCAGGAAAGTTCTGGCCTGATCGGGATAAACCCAGCTGGAATGGATGCGCACGAGACTGCGGCGCGGCCCACGATCGGGGCCGGATACCGCGATCGATAGCGAGGCGGCGGAGCAGGTTATTCAGGGTACTCAATCGAGCCCCGGTTCCTGCTTCGCCTCGTCCGTCGTGTAAACTCTCCCGGCCCTGATATCCGCAATTGCCTCCTCGATATCACGGATATCTTCATCCGTCAGTTCCCCGGCGCCGTCCAGGTCAACCCGGCCCCCTCTCCCCCTCCATCCTCTTCGCCTTCATCTCCTTTGCCCGGCCGATGAGGTACTCGAGCTCCGCAAGTTCGCCGGCAGTCCCGCAGGCGCCCCTGCTGCACGCCTCGTCGTGCAGCCTCCAGCACTCCTGCTCGATCCGGTTGAGGTCGGCCATCGTATGGATGTGGTACCGGGCGAGTATATCCGCGTGTTCGCGGACGAACGCGGCAATCTCTTCAAGGAGGGCGAGCCGGTCCCCCTTCGGCGACCCTGTGGCGCACCGGGCCGGCCGGGAAGTCGTGCGGTCCATGTTACGTCATCGCTGCCGGGAGGGTTAGTCTTTCCGAAACGGCGGGGAGCAATTCCAGGGTGGCGGGAAAAAAGCAATTGAGATGGGCGGGGGATTCGCACATCCCGCCCCCGGTAATCTCCATCTACTACGATTCGTGGACGATACCCATATCGACGCCGACGAGCCCGACGATGGTGCCGACCGCATCCCTGATCGGGGCATACCCGGTGAGGACGGTGGCGGTCTCGTTGCCCCAGTCGTCGACATAGAACCCGGGTTCTGCGGAAGGTCCCTCAAAGCCGGCGAGGAACGCGGCGTCCTCCTCCGTGGGCACGTAGGTATAGCCTATCGCGGGCGCGTCGCCGTTGCCGTAGTCCGCATCGACGACGTACTCGGTGGCGTTCCCGGTCTTACGCATGGTGTAGACGTAGACGACCCCGGGGGTTGCGTCGCGGAAGGCGTTGAGGTCGTCGCGGATGGCGGTGAACGCCGGTGTATTCTCGTCGCCGGGCCTGAGCGCCGCCATCGCGGTGCCGTCGATATCGCCTGCAACCTCCACCGCAAGGGCCTTCAGCCTCTCCTCCGTGATCGGGTTCCCGACTTCGACGGCCACCATACCGACGCCGGCGCCGCTCGTGCTCTTCACGGGAGCATACCCGCAGATGAGGCTGTAGATCTCGGCCGAAGGTTTCTCAAAGCCACGAAGGAGGACACCATCGATTGCCGTCGGGGTATACCCGTCGCCTATCGCGACTCCATCGTCGCTGCCGTAATCCGCATCCACGACGTACTCGACGGTGTTCCCGGCTTTACGCATCGTGTAGGCGTAAGCGATCTCGGGGTGTTCGGCCCGGAGCGCATTGAGCCGATCATAGATGGCAACGTACGCCGGCGTCTCCTCATCGCCGGGCTTGAGGGCTGCCATGGCGTCGCCGTCGATCTGCCCCGCAACCTCCACTGCAAGGGCCTCGAGCCTCTCCTGCGCGATCGGGCCCTCCGGTTCGAGGCAGACCATTCCACCGTTCTTCACCGGAGCATACCCGTAAATGGCGGAGTACACTTCTGCGGAGGGTTTCTCAAACCCGGCAAAGAGTGGAGTCTTTGGGTCCACGACCTGGTGTCCTCCGCCGATAGCGCGTGCACCGGCGTTGCCGTAGTCTGCGTCGACGACGTACTCGACGGCGTTTCCGGTCCTCTGCAGCGTGTAGATATAGATGATATCAGGATGCTGAGACCGGAAGGCGTTGAGCCGGTCGTGGATGGCGGCGAATGCCGGTGTACTCTCGTCGCCGGGCTTGAGCGCCGCCATCGCATCGCCGTCTATCTGCCCCGCAACCTCCGTCGCGAGGGCACTCATCGCGTCCAGCGGGGACGCCTTCTCTCCCGGCACGGTCTCGCCGGGAGCGAACGCTATCATGATCCCCGCAGCAACGGCGATCAGCGCAACGATAACGATTATCAGAACGTTCTGGCCTGTCATATGGGATACACTCTTTCAGGATTTATTGCAGAAGTACATACTTAAACGCTCGCAAATGTATCGCGGCTGTGCATCGCCGTATGGAGATTTAGATGTCAGATTGTCGAGTATCCGGGAGAAGAACGGAAAACAGGGGGAGGCCGGGAGTGATAGCGGCGAGCGCCCCGGCGGGGCAGGCAAACGCCCTCCGGGACCGGCCGATATTCCATGGCGGCGCGCTCCGGTAGACCGCGTCGAAGATCCACGGTAGCCCGGGAGCGGTTCAGCCTGTCCTTCCGTCGTTGCCGGGCGTCCGGTGACGCAGCGGCGACACCGGATCGCTGCCGGCCAGGACGGAGCGGCACCATCGCACGGCGATCCCCGACCTATCAGAAGTATGTCCCGCCCTTCGCAAACGCTTCCCGCCGCTCGCGTGCCATCTGCAATAGCCGCTCCTCAACCTCCGGATTGCCGAGGACATACCCTTTCCAGAGGTCGGTGTAGGGTTCCTCGGGCACGACGATGATCCCCTTATGCTCTGCGACCCGATCCAGTATGAGCGACGCCGCTTTGTCGACGGGGTATGCATCGTCGGGGATCCTCAGCTCGCCATGGGCCTGCCCGTCGATACTCTTGTTGAAGATCGGTGTCGCGATGTTCGCCGGACAGATCGTGGAGAAATAGAGCCCTCTATCCGCGTACTCGTACCTCAGGCACTCGGTGAGGCCGGTGACGCCGTACTTCGTCAGGGAGTAGAGCGCCTGGAACGGCGGCGGAGCGATGCCCGCTATCGAACTGGTGTTCACGACGTGCCCGAACCCCTGTTTGAGCATGATCGGCACGGCGGCATGGACGCCGTAGATGACGCTCCAGATGTTGGTATCGATGATCGTCTTCCAGTCGTCGAGGGTGGCCTTCTCGAACGGGATGGTTCCCCCGACGCCCGCGTTGTTGAAGAGCAGGTCCAGCCTGCCGGCCTCTGCCGCCGTATTCTCGATGCCCTTCTGTACCTGCTCCTGCTTCGTCACGTCCATGATGAGCGGGCGCACCCGATCAGCCCCGTATGCGGAGAGCTGGCCGGCGGCCGCGGCGACCTTCTCCCGGCTGCGGCCGGCCATGTAGACGATTGCCCCCCGCTTCAGGAGCTCTTCGCTGATTGCATACCCTATCCCGGAGTTCGCGCCGGTGACGATGCAAACCTTGCTTTTATAGTAATCCGGATCGACCATAATCCTCGCCTCGTTCATTCGATGGCCCTTGCACCCATCGCGTGAAGGATGGCTCTCCCCTCGATCAGTACCGCCTGCGTCACCCGCTTCATGGGCAGGGATGCGAGGCTGTTGACGATGTAATACTGGACCGGGCTCTGCATCGGGGTCAGCTCGGTCCATTTCAGGCTGCCTCTTCCGATCTCGGCCGTCTCCACCTCCATGCCCTGGGGGTAGAGGACGAACTGGGAGAGTTCCGCACCCGGAGCCCCGACCTTCGGTATGTAGCGCCATCCGATAGTGTTCATGGAGATGAACTGCGACTTCAGGGTATCCAGGTCCCGCCCGGTTATCGGGCCTGCCGCCTCGAAGTTCATGGTGAGGAAGGTGCTCCCCTCGTAGCTGACGGTCGTTGCATAGTGAGGCCGTACGATATGCAGGTCTTCGATATCTGCATATATCTTCGGGATGCCGGTCTGCTCCCGCCCCCCGAGGATGGGGGCGGTCTTGTTCTCCCAGACAACCAGCGTGTAGGCACCGTCGAGCTCGTCCTTCTTCCCGTGGAACCGGACCGGTGCCGAGACGTTGATCAGGTTGTACTGGCCGCCGTGCATCCAGTTGATCTCGGTGAACTTGTTGAACGCAACCTGCACCTCGGGGGCCAGGAGTTCGAATCCCTCGGGAATATAGTTCTCAAGAAGATCTCTCTCGGTCTCGTAACTGACGGCGAGACCGGTTGCCTTCTGCGTGATCAGGGTTCCCGGGTCGAATTTGCCGCCTCCGAAGTGGACCGGCATCAAGTACGTAAAATCATCCTGCGGTCGGAACATAACATCCTCCAATCTGTCTCATGTCATCCCATAAGAGATATGTGTTTTGGATCTTGCTTTCCCCGGGGAGCGATTTGAAAAGATACATTTTCATGTCACCATATGCGTAACAAACGGCAATTCTTCGTATTCATAGCAACGCCACCAGGCCGGCAGAGCAATGCGGCAAAGAGAATGCCGACCAGGGCCGGGAAACACCTGCAACGCAGCCGGAGCGGATGCATACTTATAAATAAACTCCGGATGCAGATCAAAATATTTACGTAATCGTGATATATATCCGGCGATGGACGGATAGAACGAGGGGGATACAATTATGGGATTTACCAGTCAGTCAGGGGAAAAAAACAACCCGGTTGTGAGAGCAGAGTCCGAACTCTCTCTCGAAGTCGTCATCCTGATCGTCTTTGGAGTGTTCATGCTCCTCTTCGGTCTGCTTCTCTTCAGGATTCAGACGGGCGAACTTCCGTATGCCCCGGACAGCACCTACGGGCTGTTTCTCGTGATCGTCTCGTTTCAGGTCATCACGATGGGGAAGACCCCGTTCGGCGACCTCCGGCGTTCATGGGCGGTCATAGTGCTCGGGGTATGCACGGCGATCGTCGGGATGGTCGCCTGCTTCATTCCCGGGCTGCTGGCCGAGCCGGTCCGCATCCTTGTCGGCATACTCCTCTCTGCCGGGGGGGTCGCGCTCCTTGTGCAGTTGTTCTTCTCTGAAGATAAGGCCCGGGTATGGCTGAAGGTCCCCGGAGCCCTCCAGCACCTGACGGTCGCATGCGGCCTTGTGTACGTGGTCTCGATCGTTCTCGGCATCATCACGCTCCTTCCCGGCATCACGACCGACACCGTGACTGCAGTCTTCCTCGTCATCTACGGCGTCGGGTTCTTCTACCTCTCCTGGAGCATCCAGAAGGCCGGCCGGCTCTACCCTCCGGGGGAAGCAGAATGACCCCGAACGCCTCCACTGCAACCGGCGGCACCGGCCTGTTCGGGGAGGCCTCCCTTCCCCTCTCGATTGCCCTGATCATCCCGGTCGGCGTTCTTCTGGTCCTCCTCGGTCTGCTGCTCTTCCCGGTGAACCAGGGGTTGATCCCGTTCTCCCCGGATGGTCAGCTCGGCCTGCTGCTCGTCATCATGGCCATCCAGATGCTGGCCCTGGGAGAGACCCCGGTAGGCCAGTACAGGCGCTCGTGGCTCCTGATCGGCATCGGGATCGTCTTTGCCGCTCTGGGGATCTTCTCCTGCATCGTTCCGGGCATCCTGACCGACGCAATACGGGTGCTCCTGGCGTTCTTGAACATAGCCGGGGGAGCGATACTCCTCGGGAAGCGGTTCCTCCCGATGCTGCAGGGCACCGGGAGCGCCGCCGAACTGGCTCACCTTCCGCCCATCTACAAACGGCTCCTCGGTACCCTGACGGTCTTGAACGTCGTGGCGATCGCGTTCGGCATCAGCATGCTTCTGCCGGGCCTCGTTCCGGGCATGGTCATCGCAGGGATCGTCGTGATCAACGGCCTGCTCCTCCTCTCCCTGGCATCCATTCTTGTAAAGATCGGGTAACCCGGGATCCCGCCATCCTTTTTCATGCTTCCCAATCGCCGTTTCCCACCGGAATGCAGTCCGGGTGCCGGCTTTATGCTCCCGGTGGGCATCTTGGTGACCGGAAAGGAATCAGAAGGCATATAATGGTACGCAGTGTACGCTGAATCATCCGGAATCATCAAATAGGGTCCGACATCGAAGGTGAAGGCCTCGCGCGGAGCTACGGGAGATTCTGATGTTGTTCAGAGCGATTTGATTGCCCCCATTCAGACTGAGAGGATTGAGAGGATCATGACCACACTCGAACGTTCCCTGAAAGGAACCCCGGTAAGATCGGATATCGGGAGAACGAAGACCGATTCCGATGGATCTCCTGTCTGCGGCACAAGGATGGATGCCTTACGGGCCTATGCCGGTGTTCCCGGACTGCTCCGGAAGGTCATCGATGAGAACGACGGTGACGCCTGGGCAGAAATTACGGGGAAGATCGACTACATCTACACGCATATCGGTTATGCCCTGCGCGCTCTCGACCGGGAGACCGGTTTTATCGGCGAGGTGCAGTCTCAGGTGCGATCCGGCAAGAAACTGCTCTTCAAGCCCAACCTGGTCGGACCGCAGGTTATAGATCCCGTGACACACGGCGAAGACCTTGGCGCTCCAATCTGCACCGACTGGTCGGTGATGGCCGCCCTGATGCGGTGGTTTCACGACAACCTCGATATCGACTACCACCAGATGGCGCTTGGGGAAGCCTCCACGTCTTCGCTCCTCCTGGAGAGCGTTTTTGGCCGGCAGGCCGGGCGGAGCATCACCTCGGAGGCGATCTTCGAGGGGCGAAGCGGGGATTTCTACGGCGGGTGGGGATTCTACTTCGTTCGCCGCTACCTCGCAGAGCGCCACTCCCCTTCCCACACCGACAACCCCATGAGGGGGTATGAAGAGAGCGTGGCCGGCAGGTACTTCCCGCCGGGCAGGGCGGGGGACCGGTTGATGGTCTACGACCTGAACAAGCTGTGCGACGATCTGTCACGGGGAAGGACGGTTCCGGTTCCCGGCGGGGCGAACTTCCAGGAGATCACCCTGCACAAAGCGATCGTGGGCGGCGACCCCCGTGACGCCGACGATCGCGGGGACTATCCCGGCTGCGTCCTGGTCAACGTCCCGAAGATGAAGATCCACGCGCAGGATCTCATCACCAACGCGGTGAAGAACCTGGGCATCGGCCTCTACCCGACGCAATGCCCCGCATACACGGGAGAGACTTCGTGGAAATACGCGCTGCCCTCCTCTGCAACGCCGAGCTACAAGGCGAAACTGCCGCATATGCCCTGGGTCGCCGAGGTGGATACCGCCTCCAACCTGCCGGTGAAGGATGAGAACGGAGATTACGTCGTGACGAAGACCATGGGGATGCCGGGGACCCAGGCAGACGTCATCAGGGCCGTGCAGAACCAGCAGGTCTTCATGGTGCACGTCTCCGATGCGATCGACATGATCAACCTCAACCACAACCCCGAAGGCATCGCCGTCAGGATTCCCGAAGGATACATCTGGTCGTCTCTGGATTGCGTTGCACTGGATCATCTCTGCGCACGGTACTGTTTCAAGACCGTCCCCATGGCCGAAGGGCTCAAACTCAAGGAGGAGAACGGCTGGGCCACGGAGTTCGTCCATCATGTCCCGGTAGCAAAGGTCGAAGGGCGAAATATCGTGACCGCAGAAGGGCTCGACTCGCCTCTCTTCAGGTATAACCTCTACCGGTACGCCGAAGAACGGGGGGTGGGCCGGCAACAGTACTACGTCACCGGGTGGGACGGCATCACCGGGACGCCGCTCGCATCTCTCCTCGGGCATCCTGGGAGGATTGAGGATGCGGCCTTCGTCGAACTCATGACGAAGACGATGTACTACAACCCGACATGCATGCTGTGGGACATGCAGAAGACGCTCCTCTGCTACGCAGAGGCGCACGATCGCCTGACCGGCTCCTCGATCCTTGAACAGTTCATGGAGGGGTTCGACGAGAACCGCGATGGCATCATCGATTACGACGAGAACGGACAGAAAGGGTTCTGGACACTGGGGTTCAGCATCCTGTCGCATGCGCTGGATCTCGAGATGACCGGAGACTATGGTATGCTCGAGGGGAGATTCTACCAGGTAGCAAACCTCTCCCTGAAGCATACCGACAGAGACTGGAATCCGCAAGGCCACGATTTCGCCCGTGAGTACATGCTGGTGTGGATCGCGACGCAGGCCTACGATATGTCGAAGGCCGAGACGGTGAGTGACGACCCCTTTGTGCCGGGGATGCAGTGGGGAGGGGGCATGTGGCCGAGCTGGGATCTCGCGGCATGGCACCTGCTGTCCGGGCTCGTGTACGGTGGAACGTCTCCGGACCAGGTCGGTCCTGGTTCCCTCTACGGGACGGCGTTCAGGTACGCCGATAAGACCCTGCATAACGGTGCATATACCGGAAGCGTCGATCAGGGGGTCTCTGATCCCCGCGCCGTCGCCACATATTTCAGGGCTGTTTCAAACGGAGCGGATCCCCTGGACTTCATTCTCTATGTGCCGGCGGGGTTCGGGAGTCTCGCGGGTACGAAGATCCCCAACGTGGAGGAGACGAACGATCCGGGCAGGATATTCACGGCCCATTTTGCCGGGG
>ERZ795049.4940-NODE-4940-length-12728-cov-5.489781_pt1 | contig 12728 bp, 7 predicted proteins | sample MGYA00375133_ERZ795049 | MGnify/ENA primary metagenome ERZ795049 (study PRJEB30178, sample SAMN05720147) | activated sludge metagenome | isolation source: anaerobic digester from wastewater treatment plant | place: Japan | collected 2015-04-20 ...
ACCCTCAGTGAAAGAAAGTTCGGATTTAGTCAAACACCTCTAAGAAATATCTGCTACACAATCACACATCATGAAAACAATCTTAATCCTTGAGGATGACATCGGTGTTGCTCAATCGATTCAACTCGAGTTAGAAAAATTAGGTCATAAAACTTTCCTGGTAGATACATTCCAAAAGGCCGATGATGTCTTAAAAAATCAAACCATCGACTTGATGATCATTTGTTTTAAATTGTCAACTGATGATGCAGATTCCTGCGATTGGATACGCAGAAGAGAATCGAAAAAGTTGTTGACACCTCCTTTTATTTTTTCAATCGAGCAACTCAAACTCAATGAGCGCATTGCCCTGGAAATGAGGGAGGTGGGTGCGCGTGATTGCCTGCTAAAAGGCCCGATGTTAATTACCTGCATAACTCATATTATCAAGAGGACTTTGAAAGAGATTGAACAAGAAGAAAATTTTACCTTGTCGCAGCGAGCATTAAAGGAAAGTGAAAAGAGATATCGTATGCTCTTTGAAAAGAATCCTGAACCCATGCTGATAGTGAGCAAAGACTTTCGGTTTCTTGAAGTAAATGATGCGGCTCTAAAACATTACGGTTACTCAAGGAAAGAATTTTTATCTCTTACTATTGCAGATATAAAACCTCAAGAAGATATTGAATCGATGTATGAAAGTGTCAGCCGGGCTTTCAATACAAAAAAGTTGACAAAAGCTATTTCACGTCATGTAAAGAAAAATGGTGAGCTTATGATAACTGAAGTGACGCCGTCATTCATTGAATGGCAGGGGCAAATTGCCTCACATGTACTGGTCAATGACATTACAGAAAAAACCAGGACACAAGAAATGCTGCAACAAAAAAGAATTCGACTCCGCAAGGTCTTGGAAGAAAGTACCCGCTTTATTCAAGTTCAAACAGGAAAAATAGATTTTGTTAAAATTACGGATATAATGATGGAAATATCCGGTGCTAAGGTAGTTGCTTTCAGTCGATTTATAGATAATGGGGAAACATATATTACTAAAGGTTTCAGCGGCTTGGGTAATTTTGCCAAAAACTCGGAGAATATTTTGGGATTCAACCTTTTAGAGAAAGTATGGAAAGCAGACTTAACATTTAGTTCTACGCTTAAAAATGGGGCAACTCTGCACTTGAAAAATATCAAAGAGCTTAAAGATAGAATATTCTCAACCACTATCATTCAAATTATTACTGATTCTTTTAATGTAGGAGAAATAGTTTTAGTTCCCGTTATGCATAAAGAACGATTGATGGCGGTTTTTACTTTAATTTTCAAAAGAGGAGATGAGTTTTCGGATGCTGAAATTGTGGAGATCTTCTCCAATCAAGTTGCCTTATACATTGCGCGCGTAAGAGCGGAAAGAGCCGTGTTGAAAAGTCAGGAAAAATATTGCTACTTGTTTGAAAACAATCCACAACCCATGATGATTGTTGATGTGGAATCCCTCTTTGTCTTAGAAGTCAACGCCGCCGCCTTAGAGCTGTATGGTTATACCAAGGAAGAATTTCTAAATTTAAAACTTTTAGATCTGCGATCAGCAGAAGAAGTTTCTGGACTAATAGACTCATTGTCAGAGTTTAAGAGAGATAAAGAAATGAGCATGACAACCATCCATCAAACAAAAAACAATGATTCTTACCAGGTAGAGTTATCTTCTTCTCCCATTATTTTTGAAGATAAAAAAGCCCGTCATTTGTTGATCGTCAGGCACACAAAACTGTAAAAATAGTTTTGATTCAAAACTTGTATTCCACAAAAGCTTCAATGGCTTCGTAAGACGCCAATCCCAACTGCTGGTATAGTGCTGCAGTAGCCCTGTTTCTATCTTCTGAACGTTGCCAGAAAAGGCGTTCATCTTTGCCCATAAAAGGCGCACTTTCCATTTGTGACTGGTGTCTTAGGATAGATTTTCTTTTATTCATCAGCTGTTCAGGACTCATGGGGACTGCCATTTCGATATGGTCGATTTCCCATTCTGCCCAGGCTCCGCGATACATCCACACGCGACATTCGTCCATCAATCCTTCTTTGTTTAACTCGTCTATAGCGGCTAAAACTGCATTCAAACAAACCCGGTGTGTACCATGGGGGTCTGCCAGGTCACCGGCAACAAATATCTGATGTGGCCTGATTTCCCGAATAAGGTCCATTACGATGTGTACATCTTTTTCTGAGAGGTCGTTTTTCTTAACCTTTCCCGTTTCGTAAAAAGGCAAATCGAGAAAATGTATATTTTCCGGTTTCACTCCGATAAACCTGCAGGCAGAACGAGCCTCTTCACGCCTGATCTGTCCTTTGACAAACAAAATATCCTTGTAAACGGACGGTGTCATCTCTTGTTGATTTAATAAAACAGCCAGTACTTCATCAATTTTTCCGTCAATCTCGATTTCATGATCATAGTATTTATTAGATATGCTTTTCATCAAAGAAATATACCTGATCGCTTCTTCGTCTCCCACAGCAATATTTCCGGAAGTTTGATAGGCTATGTGTACTATATGTCCCTGATCTACCAGTCTTTGAAAAGTACCTCCCATAGAGATTACATCGTCGTCAGGGTGTGGACTGAAAATCAATGACCGTTTAGGGTGAGGAAAAGCTCGCTCAGGACGATTAGTGTCATCAGCATTGGGCTTGCCACCTGGCCATCCTGTGATGGTGTGTTGTAAATCGTTGAAAATTTGGATGTTTACATCATATGCAGAACCATAGTTGACCAATAATTCATCTAAACCATGCAGGTTGTAATCCTTATTGGTTAATTTTAATATTGGTTTGCCTGTTTTTTCGCACAACCAAACAATAGCACGACGAATGAGTTTGTTGGTCCAATCGCACGAACCCACCAGCCAGGGCTGACTAACACGGGTTAAGTACTGAGCCGCATCAATGTCCGTCACCACTTTTGCATTTTTATGCAGTTGTAATAGAGAGGCCGGTACATTATCATCAGCTTTTAATTCAATAACTTTTTTCAGAATAGCGGCTTTGTGCTCACCCCATGCTGATAGAGTCAGCTTGCGAGCTTCCATCAGAGAAGAAAGTCCAATGGTAAAACCATAGGAAGGGATATCATCCACAGTGTTGTAAAATTGCTTTAAATCTGCTCTTGACTGCTCGTCAAGCAACATCAGTCTGGTTTTGGAACCTATATTCGAACCGGGTTCATTGTATGCCAGATTGCCCACCAGGCCAACACTTACAAGTACATAATCCAATCCGCCGTGTTCAACAATCAACTGGTCATATGCATGACAAAAAGCATGTATGTTTTGCTCATCATCTTCAGGAATTAAGGTATGAAAATTCTCAAAATTAAAATCAACCTTATTGAGCAAATTTTCTTTGATAATTCTGGTGTTATTGTGTTGATGATGGTGAGTTAATGGGTAAAATTCCGTAATATTGAAAACAACTACGTTTTTAAAACTCAAACCTTCTTGCTGATGCATTTTTACAAGTTTGGCATATACCCCTAATGGAGAAGAACCACCTGAAAGTCCCAATACGCAGGTTTGATTTTGCTCCTGTTTTTTTCTAATGATGGTGGCTATTTCCCTGGCAATGTAAGCCGAACCCTCTACTTCAGAATCAAATATTTCCGTATCAATTTTTTCAAATTGTGTTTGTCTGATTTTTTCAATGGCGTTCGTAGCCCGATAATAACGTTCGGGAATTCTTTCTAAAGTGATTTTAGAGCTTAAATCTAGTTGCATGGCTAAATTGAATTATTAAGATTGTTTCAAATATTTTTTTACAATTTCTTGCATCTGTCTAAATTTCTTTTCCTGTTGTTCCAATAAACGGAACTGTGCCAGTGTTCTTTGCCAGTTATGTTCCGAATGATCGATTTTATAGTAAGTATCACCATTCAAATAATCGGTAAAGAAGCGTACAGTTTGCATGTATGTTAACATTTTTGCCCCTAAAGCTAAATATTCAAGTTCTATGTCGGTTAAAAAAGTTGCCATCTCAAGGTATCCCTTGGTATAAGCTTCATAAATTTCGAGATTGACATCAATATTGTCAAGTTGTGGATCGTCCTCAGCACCCGTATTTGCCGCTGTTCGCATAAAATCGCCAAAATCCGACAACACCGTACTGATCATCATGGTATCTAAATCAACGATACAGCATGGCTCATCTTTCTCATTGAATAGTAGGTTATTAATTTTTGTGTCGCAATGATTGATTCTACCCGGCAACTTACCGGTTTTAAATAGTTGTTGAGGCAAACACATTTCATCCGCTCTTTTCATCAACTCATCTACCATCCAATTTGTTTTTTCTACCCTGTTGGCAAGATCGTCTTTTACTGCATCTTTCAATTGTTGCACCCTAAATTCAACATTGTGAAAATCAGGAATGCTGTCAACTAATTGATTAGTAGGTATATCTGCTATCATGCAGTGAAAATTACCATAAGCTTTGCCTGCCTCATAAGCAAGCTCAGGTGTAATAGCTTCATAGCTGTGCGTGTTTTTGATGTGGACATAAACTCTCCAATAATTACCCTCATCATCTTGATAAAAGAGTTTATTGTCCTTGGTTTCAATTAACTGCAAAACTTTTTGTTCGATATTAGTTACACCGGCATCTTTATATTTTTTTCTCAGGTGATCAGTCACAATCTTGATATTGTTTTGCAAGCCTTGAATATCTTTGAAAATGTGATGATTAATTTTTTGCAAAAAATATGATTCATCTTCCGGATTTTTACCTGAAGCAATAAAAGAATCATTAATATGACCGATTTTTAAAGGTTTGATGTCAACAATTGTTGATTTGATCTTGAAATGTTTTAGAATTTTTTCCATTGTACAAAAAGTTTTTAAAAAAATATTTTAGCCACAAATGTAATCAAAAAAGATATAAATTAAGAAAAAAAGGGGGAGATATTTGGTTTATTTTAAGCTGTACGCATATACGTTTGTTTCACGCTGTATAAAACCTATGCGTTGGTATAATTTGTTGGCTGCAATTCTATGTGGTCTGGAAGTAAGTATGATGGTTTTGGCATTTCGCGTTTTTGCAAATTGAATGGCATGAAGAAGTAATTGCTTTCCTAATCCTTTTCCTCTTTGAGAAATATCAACAACTACATCTTCTATCCACAGTTTTTTACCGGTCGGTACGCTATATTCAACCAGGGTCAACATTCCTGCAATGTTATTATCTTCCAGTACTGCTACGAACAAATGCGAGTGTCCCGAGGCAAGCATGTTCTTCAGGTAATCTTCTGATGGAGGAGCAACACTGTCATCAAGCTGAGGCAACAGATTAATTATGGCTTGATATGTTTTTTGATCGAATGTGGTGATTTGTCGGATAGTCATGTGGAATTGTGAGTTTGCGGAGTTCGGGGTGCGAGTTCGCGAGTTACGAGGTCGTGATGTCCCAAAGTCCAAGGTTTATAAAGATGCAAATATAAGTTTTTGTAATTGATTTTTCATAAAATCATCCATGTATTATTTGTATCCAATCACAAAATAATGTACTTTTGTTCGGTATTTTTTGTTCATTTTTAGAATCAATTTAAATTTCAGTATCTATGAGACTTATCATTCAGAAGGATTATGAAAAAATTTCGGAGTGGACGGCCAATTATATCGCTGATAAAATCAACAAAGCAAATTCAACGGTAGACAGTCGTTTTGTATTGGGATTACCGACAGGTTCAACGCCTTTAGGCACTTATAAAAACCTGATCAATATCTATAAAGCAGGAAAAGTGTCATTTAAAAATGTAGTAACATTCAATATGGACGAATATGTGGGTATTCCGCAAAACCACAAACAAAGCTATTATACTTTTATGTGGAAGAATTTTTTTAGTAAAGTAGATGTTGTACCTGAGCGTGTCAACATCCTGAACGGTAATGCTCCTGATTTGGAGGCTGAGTGTGAATCTTATGAAAATCGTATCAAATCATACGGTGGCATCGATCTTTTCTTGGGCGGAGTAGGTGCTGATGGTCACATAGCCTTTAACGAACCGGGATCTTCACTGACTTCCCGCACCAGAATGAAAACCCTGACACAAGATACCATCATAGCTAATTCCCGTTTTTTTGATAACGATATCAATAAAGTACCGAAGAATGCTTTGACTGTTGGGGTAGGTACAATTTGCGATGCTAAAGAGGTTGTAATCATAGTGAGCGGGCATGGCAAAGCCCGTGCTTTGCGACATGCTGTAGAAGGGTCTGTTAATCAGATGTGGACCATCAGCGCTTTACAATTACATCCCAAAGCTATTATCGTGTGTGATGAAGATGCTTGTGTAGAATTGAAAGTTGGAACCTACAACTATTTCAAGGACATTGAAAAGAATGAGATCTTGTAAAGATATATAACAATAATCTTTAATTTATTGCAGTTCTGCCTTTTGTATAATAGCAGGACTGTTTTTTGAATTTAATCCTTAAACTTAAACTGCGTAAATGCCCGATGCATGGAGCTAACAGAGCCAAAACCCGACCTCTCAGCTAATTCTTCCTTGTGAATGTTTGGGTTTTGATTTTTTATTGCTTGTGCATGCTTTATACGATAGGAATTGACGAAACAAGAAAAATTTTGCCTGAAATCATTGTTGATGACTGATGAGATATAAGTTCTGTTTGTACCGATAATTCTCGCTACCACCCATATTGTCAGATCTTTGTTCAAGTAAATTTTCTTTTCTTCAAATAACTTAATTATTTTCTCTCTTACTACTTCCAATTGCGCACTCGTTGGTTCTGTGCCATCTGCAACCTGAGGATAATCCATAGAGACACCCAACACAGTATCATTTATTAACAATGCGCGTTGCTTATTACCCAACCATCCGATCCAGAATAACATGATTGAAAGTATGCTTGAAGGTAAAATCAATGCTTTTTCGTCCAACATAAAACTTTCTTTTCCTAATACTGACATCACTATTCCCATGATAATGGTGATAGACAACGTGATGTTCAAAATGTGTATTTTGTCCAAAGAATCATCTTCTATATTGGCGTAGTAGTTTAAAATCTGTCCTTTGTGCTTAACAACCAAACGATAAGATAACCACATATATACTATACCCTGTAAAATAAAAACAATACGACATAGCAGATAAATAGTTTTCTGGTACAGAAAAGCTCCTGACAGTAGCGAGTCTGTATAAAGTTGCCGATAAAGATAATCAATGTGTTCTTCCTTGGTCATCAACAAAACACCCACCCCGTATAAGATAAAAATCAATAGTGGAAGAGCTAAATAGATGCTGTGTTTTTTTATTTCAAAACGGTCATCCACAGTGAGTAGCTTGATATAGATATAGTACATCGGATATACCAATAAATTGAACAACAGATAAAAAGGATCGACATAATGGTAAATTTCAGGCAAGGGTAGGTAATAGAAAAAATGCGATAAATACAGCAAACATGCTATAATCATGAATTTACCCAAGAATATTTTGGGAACATTGCCTTGTTTTTTATTCGTATTCAGCACCAAGCTCCAAAACAGGGTTACATAGATAGGGTTGAGCAGAAGGATAAGTTTGAACATATTGCTGAATTTCAGGTTTTGGTTGTTAGCAACAGCTTTTAACGTTTATGGGTACAAAGATAGAAAAATAGTGTAGATTTTTACCTTTTGCAATGTTTTTTTTACCTTTTGAACTATCTTTACAGAGTTCATGCTTTAACTTTGTGAAGTTTATATTGTTTGCGATGTGAACGGGTGGTATTTACAACCCTGGGAAAATTAGAGTGAACAAATTCTAAAATTTAAATCAAGAAGATAGTGAGGTTTTGTTTTACAGCCATAGCTCAGGAAGAAATAACGGCTGCTGTAAAGGTATGCGTCAATCAGTATTGTAAGATATTTTAATCAGATATTTAAACCTATTAAAAACATCATTATGAAACGTAAATTTTATTTATCTCTTCTATGTGTTATGTTGTTAGTTGCGGGAACAAGCATAGCGCAGACCAACACAACTTATGACAAAGCGATCAAGATTACTTTTGGTGATACCATTGTCAGCCAATTTACTCCCGGATCTGTAGAGTCATTATGGTACAAATTCGATGTTGTTGGGGGTCAGTGGTACGAAATTCCGCATCCTCCATTTGCTTTAGATATTTTCCAAAGCGAAAATGATGCTGAACAAGGCTATACTTGGTATGGGTATACGTATAACGATTCTTATGAAGGATACAGGGCAATCATGTTTAAAGCCGCAGCAAATGGTACTTACTACATCAGTCGTTGGTATAATGAATTTGTTGGGGATCGTTTGGAATGGAGCCTTATTCAAGTGACCGACAATCGCGTGTGTGATAATGCTTATGAGGTTGCTTTAGACAGTGTAGTGAATGTACCGACCGGTCAAGATTTTCGCTGGTATAAAACAGAATTTGAAGCCGGGAAATACTACATGACAGAATCATTTGGAGCTAATTCGCCAATTTATGAATCCTGCGAGGGTACTTATGTAGCGTCTGCAGGTGACGTATACCATGCAGAAACTTCCGGTTTTCGTTACTTTAGGTTGAACTTCATTGAAGAAGATGCTACGTTTAAGGTAAAGGAAATCCCTGAGCAAACCAACACTACTCACGAAACTGCTAAAACGATTGAATTGGGTCAGCCGATAGAATATTCACATATATTCGGAGAAAATCTTTACTTTAAATTTGATGTTGAAGCGGGAAACACCTATGAAATTATAGGTATCCCAAATTGTTTTTATCACAGTCATGTTGCAGTATATGACACCAATGAGAATAGTCCTGTAGAAACGACACGTGCACCGGCGGGATTTTTGGAATCTTACAGACTGACCGCAACTAAAACAGGTACTCTTCATATAAAGCGCTTTGAATACTGGGACCATACCGTAGAAATGTTCACGATGACTGTTAATCAGATCACTGATGCACGTATCTGTTCCAATGCTGTTGAGGTAAATGTTGGTCAGCAAGTTTCTTACGACCACACAACTTATCATGAACTATGGTGGAAAGTAAACTTAGATGCAAACAGTACTTATCTGATTGATTTCCACAACGAATACGGAGATTATGATTCGCTATACGTTTATAGTGATTGTGGTGAGGAAACAGCTATTAAGAAATCATCAGGTGGAATACTTAATTTTTCCACTCCAATGGAAGGGTATTATTATCTGCATTCCTTAATGACTTATTCATACCCTGACGAAACTAAATCCAATAGCTTTACAATTAACAAACTAGTAAACGATGATAATACAAGCTGTGCCTCTGCCAAAGAGATTGTAGTAAATGGAACTGTAACTACTTCGTTTAGTTTTGGAGACCAACTCTGGTACAAGGTGGATGTACAAGCTGGAAAAGTTTATGAGTTGGATGGTAGTAATGCCGGTTATCCTAATCTGTGGGAAGTAAATATAAGTATAGCAATCTTTACTTCCTGTGACGAACCATTACCCATTGAAGAAGCAAGAAGGAATCCCGTTCTTTACTTGGCTCCGGAAGTCAACACCAGCTATTATATCACATGGCAGAATAGAGGTGATGTTTTGCCGAATCCTTTCACGTGGAGCTTTAATGAGGTTACGGATAACCGCGCCTGTCAAACAGCTTACGCGGTTACACTTGACCAAGAAATTACCATTGCTGCTACCGGCATCTATTGGTACACATTAGAGGTGGAGGCCGGCAAGTTTTATGAAATAGATTTTAGCGAAGCGTATAGCAGTGATTGGGATTCAGATATGATGACGATTTATAGTGACTGTAATCCACAGAGTATCCTGAGCAGTTTAACCAAATCCAAACATTTGCTTGCACCTATAAGTAGTGGTGTTTTGTATTTTAAAATCCTGCGCTTACCATCGAGTAATGGTCTTGTATGGAAGGTAAGTGAGGTGAGTACCGCCGACAACCGACTCTGCGCCTATGCACAAGAAATTACCCTAGATACTGATGTGCAGACTGATCATACGCCGGGTTATATTAATCTGTGGTACAAGATATCTCTTGAAGCCGGTAAAGCATATGAGGTGGATGCTTTGGAAGCGGGTACAAACCTGTACTATTACATAGGTGAAGTATGCTATACTCCTCTAGAAAACAGTTACCTTAATTATATTGGTGCAAGAACCAAAAGCTTAATTACTTCGGAGGTTGATACGGTATTTTATTTCCGAAGTGCAGACAAGGACTTGTATCACAACTTCACCTGGAAGATAATTGAAACACAGGGAGATAACCGCTTGTGCACTTTTGCTACGCCCATAACCCTAGGAACAGCATTTAACATTGATCACAGGGATAGTGAAAGTTATTGGTATAAATTAGATGTCACAAAGAATACTATGTATTCCGTTGATTTTCAGCAAACAAATTATCAGCGTGTGGGTGTGTACGATGGATGCGAGGGCAATAGGATAAAAATGGGATATGCAAAGTCCTTTACTTTCTCAGCTCAGAATGATGGAACATATTACCTGAATTTCACCAATACATATTTAAAACCGACCTTTGATTGCACTGTTAATAAAGTAGTCGATAATCGTTCTTGTCTATATCCCACTAACGTGTCAGCAGGTCAACAGATAAAAGAAGCTCATGTAGAGGGAGGTTTATGGTATTCAATTCAGCTTAATACAGATACTATATATGAATTTGATTTTACATATTTAAATAATCGTCTGACTGGTAGTATCTATTCTTCTTGCGATGAAAAACTGCCGCTTGCACAGGGTGATTCCGAAAAAATGCTTTATAAGCCTGCTACGTCAGGAGCTTATCTTGTGCACGTAAGTGCTTTACAAGATTCGTTGAATTGGTCTGTTACAGTGCAAGAATCCGGCGACAGAAGATTGTGTGAATATGCCACAGAGGTATCTGTGGGGGACACAATAACAACTGATTTTGCTGACTCCTGGCGAAATCAATGGTATAAGGTTGAAGTACAGACAGGCAAATACTACGAAATAGGTAATGCTGATAAAGAATTGAATATCCTTGGAATAGAAGTATATACTGCTTGTGGAGAACAAACAGCTCTGACATCCATAATGGGAGCGGGTACGCTGTCTGCCGAAACTGATACCGTGTGGTACCTGAAAGTAATGTTCCCCTTTCATTATACCAGCATCACTTTCGCACAATGGTATATCATGGAAGTATCTCCCGAAGGGCGTATGTGTAACTTCGGACTTGAGGCAAAGATTGGCGAGCTAATGACAACCTATAATTATCATGCAACAGCCGAATTTGACGTAGGATGGGAAGATTTTTCATATTTTGCATCAGAAGGTACCTGGTATAATCTGTCCGTTGCTGAAGCGGGAATTTACGAAATTCGCCTGCAAGACTGGGAAAACTATGAAGATGGTTTTTATGGACCGTTCTATTATGCACATGTGTTTGCATCTTGTGATTTAAATTCTTCTTACAAAGGATCAGCCGGACATACCTTTAATGTAGGCAGGATCAGTTTTGAAGCTGAAGAAAATTCTGTCTTCTATATTTTAACCGAACAATATTTGCCAAGCCCTGAACCTTTCACCTGGGAAATCGTTAAAATAGGTGGATCCACAGCCGAAACAGGTATTCTCGGTGTATCCTTGGCAAATGAAGAAGGTGATTTTATCAATGTTTCTACGGCAAATGTGCGTGTTTATCGTAAAGATAATGATACCTTGTTACCTGCCGGCACAGCGACCTGGACTGATTGGAAAGGCATTAGTATGTATGAAACCAATGAAATAAGTGTGGGGGCCTACCTCATTTATGTGGATGGTGTACCGGGATATCTTGCAGAATGGTATAACCATGCAGGTGTATGGGAAGATGCAACTGAAGTTATACTTACAGAAAGAGGTGTGCGCGTGGAAATACGTCCGAAAGCTATTCCGGAAGATATTTCAAGTGGAAGTGTCAGCATTTCAGGTTCTGTTTTCGATGCGGCAGCAGCACAACCAGGAGGATCAGCAGCAATAGAAGGAGTGAGTATTAGTATTTATCGCGAGAAATCGTCATCACAACAAAGTCAGGCACAACGTTCCAAGGTATTTTATCGGATAGTAAATCCCGTGGTTTGGGAATTGGTAGCTACCATTAAGACGGATGCTAACGGGCAGTATCAAATCAATCAACTTCCTCAAGGTCGTTACAAGATAATAGTAGATTTACCTGGTTTCTCCACAGAAGACGGAGGTGTCGTGATTGATGCTGTAGAAGGTGAAAGCTATAGCAATAATAACTTTGAGGCGGACACAGTCACCATGACAGTTTCCCGACAAGTTACGGGCTTGCGTGGACCCGCTCTACAGAACATCAGCTTGTATCCCAATCCTTTTGATAAAGAACTTGTCATTGTTCACGCTGAAGATTGCTGGTTGCAAGTGTTCAACCTGGAAGGTGTACAGGTGTTTACCCAACAGCTGACACAAACACGGGAAACAGTCCGGTTTGATAAACTTCCTTCCGGTATCTACTTCTTCCGTTTGGAAAAAGACGGAGGCACCGCATCGTTTACAGCGATCAAGAGGTAAAATACGTCTGTTCCAATTATCTCCAAAAATCACCCAGGGGCTGGCTTCAAGCCAGCCCCTGGATTTTAAATATGCTTTTGAGGCAAATTTTACTCATACCTAATAATCTTCGCCGGTAATATCTTCGTGATTAAATACGAAGGTCCTACCATCATCAGCATGGAGGCGA
>ERZ795049.4950-NODE-4950-length-12712-cov-6.503832_pt1 | contig 12712 bp, 22 predicted proteins | sample MGYA00375133_ERZ795049 | MGnify/ENA primary metagenome ERZ795049 (study PRJEB30178, sample SAMN05720147) | activated sludge metagenome | isolation source: anaerobic digester from wastewater treatment plant | place: Japan | collected 2015-04-20 ...
TGCGTACTGCGTAATGCGTCATGCGCAGCGCCGTCACGCATCATGTATCACGCATCACGCATTACGCATTACGTAGTATTCAGGAAGCAAGGAGGAACGGGTCCCGGCTCGGGGACCCTCAGGGACTATGGCCAAGCGACAGCGAATTCGGATACGCCTCAAATCGTACGATCATCGGGTACTAGATCAGTCTGCGCGGAAGATTGTCGAGGCAGCGGAGCGTACGGGGGCTGCCGTAGTCGGGCCCGTGCCCCTCCCGACCAGGATCGAGCGTTTCACGGTCATGCGCTCCACCTTCATCGACAAGGATTCGCGCGAGCAGTTGGAGATTCGGACTCACAAGCGTCTCATAGACGTTCTGGAGCCTACCGCCAAGACTGTCGACACGCTGATGCGCCTGAACCTGCCGGCGGGCGTGGATATCGAGGTCAAGCTGTAGCAGATAGAGTGGCCGTTCAGTCTGTCATTGCGAGCGCAGCGAAGCAATCCCCAACTGCGGTCGCGGCGACTGGACTGGGGATTGCTTCGCTGCGCTCGCAATGACAGACGTAGTGGGGAGCGCATGTGATTGTGAAAGGGGGGTCGAGGGTGCGCGGCGGCTTCTAGCCAGGCGGCGAGCCCTTGAGTATCTGAGCTATGGCAACACGACAAGGAATCCTGGGCCGCAAGGTCGGTATGACGCGCCACTTTGCCGAGGACGGCACCGCAGCACCGGTGACGGTCATTGAGGCTGGGCCGTGCTTTGTGACGCAGATCAAGTCGCGCGAGCGCGACGGCTATGCTGCCATCCAGATTGGCTTTGAAGAGAGCAAGCGCCTGAACAGCCCAGAGCGCGGGCATCTGAAGGGTCTGCCTGCGCTGCGGCACCTGCGCGAGGTGCGCACCGATGATGCAGAGGGCTACCAGCGCGGCCAGCGTATTGACGTCAGCATGTTCAAGCCTGGCGATATCGTCGACGTCATCGGCGTCTCCAAAGGGCGGGGCTATGCTGGCGTTATGAAACGGCATGGCTTTGGGGGCGGCCCGATCACCCACGGCCAGTCGGACCGCCAGCGCCACCCGGGCGCTATTGCCTCGGGCACAACGCCGGGCAACATTATCAAGGGTCTGCGCATGGCCGGCCAAATGGGCGCCGAACGGGTGACGGTCCAGAACTTGCGCGTGGAGATGGTAGACCCTGAGCGCAACCTGCTCGTTGTGCGGGGCGCAGTGCCGGGCGCGGCAGATGGGCTGCTCTTCATTCGCAAGGGAGTCAAGACCCGCCAGCCGCGCAAGCGGTAGCGACGAATTTGCGCCAGGTGGGCACAGGGCGCTAGGAAGAGGGAACAGATGCGAGTTCCTTTGAGGAATATGGCCGGCCAGACGGTCGGCGAAGTGGAGTTGCGCGACGACGTCTTTGCTGTGCCGGTCAACGACGCGGTGATGCATCAGGCCCTTGTGCGGCAGCGGGCGAATGCGCGCCTGGGCACGGTCAACACCAAGACCCGCTCCGAGGTGAGTGGCGGTGGGCGCAAGCCCTGGCGGCAGAAGGGGACCGGCCGGGCGCGGCAGGGCTCGATCCGCGCGCCGCACTGGAAGGGCGGCGGTGTGGTGTTTGGCCCCCATCCGCGGAGTTATGAGCAAAAGATGCCGCGCAAGATGCGGCGCCTGGCCCTGCGCTCGGCGCTGTCGGTCAAGGCGGCCGAGGCGCATGTGGTCGTGCTCGACCAGTTGAGCATGGAGGCGCCCAAGACCAAGGAAATGGTGGCCCTGCTGGGTCGCCTCGCTGTTGACGGCACGGCCCTGATCCTGTTGCACGAGCCGGCTTTTGCAGTGGAACAGGCGGCGAGCAATCTGCCGCAGGTGAAGACTCTGCGGACATGCAGCCTGAACGTGGCCGACCTTCTGGGGTACGACTACCTGATCATGCCGCAGGCTGCGGTTGACGCCGTGCACCAGCATCTGGGGCAGGCTGTCGAGGCGGCTGCCGGCGTGGCCGCAGGGCAGTAGGAGAGGTTGGCGATGCATCCGTATGAAGTGCTCAAGCGCCCGCTGCTGACCGAAAAGACGAACATCCAGAACGATGAGGAGAACCGCTACTCCTTTGAGGTGGACCGGCGGGCGAACAAGCTGCAGGTCAAGGATGCGGTCGAGAAGGCGTTCAGCGTCAAGGTCGTGGCGGTCAACATCATCAACGTGCCCAGCAAGCAGCGCCGTTTGGGCCGCCAAGTGGGGCACAGGCCGGGCTGGAAGAAGGCTGTCGTCAAGCTGGCGCCAGGGCAGCGCATCCAGTTGTTTGAAGGGGTCTAGCGAGCATGGCGATAAAGGTGTACAAGCCCACGTCCCCGGGGCGCAGGGGCATGACGAGCCAGTCGTTCGACGGCATCAGCGACGTCGAGCCCGAGCGCTCTCTGTTGGTCGACCTGAAGAAGAGGGCCGGACGGAACGTGCGCGGCAAGGTTACCGTGCGGCACCGGGGCGGGGGGCACAAGCGGCAGTACCGGATCATCGACTTTCGGCGCGACAAGGTGGGGGTGCCCGCCCGCGTGGAGTCCATCCAGTACGACCCGAACCGGTCGGCCCGCATTGCGCTTTTGGTCTATGCGGACGGCGAGAAGCGCTATATCGTGGCTCCGGTCGATCTGAAGGTGGGCGACACGCTGGTCTCGGGGCCCGACGCTGAGGTGCGCCCGGGGAACGCGATGCCCCTGGCGAATATTCCCCTGGGCACGACGGTGCACAACGTGGAGCTGCAACTGGGGCGGGGCGCCCAATTGGCACGGGCGGCCGGCTGCTCGGCCCAAGTGTTGGCCAAGGAAGGCGACTATGCGACCCTGCGCCTGCCCTCGGGTGAGATGCGCCGGGTGCACGTGCGCTGCATGGCGACCATCGGCCAGGTGGGCAACACCGAGCACGGCACGGTCAAGCTCGGCAAGGCGGGCCGCAGGCGCTGGCTGGGTTGGCGCCCGTCTGTGCGCGGCTCGGCGATGTCTCCGCGCGACCACCCGCACGGCGGTGGCGAGGGCAAGGCGCCCATCGGCCACCCGGGGCCCAAGAGCCCCTGGGGCAAGCCTACGCTGGGCAAGAAGACCCGCGGGCGCAAGCCGAGCGACAAGATGATTATCCGCCGGCGCGGCAAGAAGCGGTAATACGTAATGCGTAATGCGTAATTGCGTTACCAACGCCCGACGCAGTGCGCAATACGCAGTATGCAATACGAGTACCGTCAGGTAGGAGGAAAGCCTGTGTCAAGGTCACTGAAGAAGGGGCCTTTCGTAGAGCAAAAGCTGTTGCGGCGCATCGAGACGATGAACCGCCTGGGCGACAAGCGCGTCGTCAAGACCTGGTCGCGGGCCTCGACGATCTTTCCGCAGATGGTCGGCCACACGATCGCCGTCCACGATGGGCGCCGCCACGTGCCGATTTATGTCACCGAGAACATGGTGGGGCATCGTCTCGGCGAGTTTGCACCCACGCGCTACTTCCGTGGCCACAGTTACAGGGAGAGAGTGACCACGGCGCGCAAGTAGCCGTTTGAGGAGAGGGGTTAGGCGTGAAGGCGGTAGCAAAGTACATTCACATGTCGCCGCGCAAGGTGCGGTTGGTCGTCGACCTCGTCCGTGATCGTGGGGTGTCGGAGGCGCTGGTGATGCTGCGCTTTCTGCCCAAGGCCGCAGCCAAGCCGGTGGAGAAGGCTATCCGTTCGGCGGCAGCCAATGCGGAGGAGAGCTTCGGCCTCTCTCCTGACGACTTGTATGTGGCCAGGATCACTGCCGATGAGGGGCCGACCCTCAAGCGCGGCCAACCCGGGCCCTGGGGGCGCTTCAAGCCGATCTTGAAGCGATCGACTCATATCACCGTGGTGCTGGGCGAGCGGGCTGCCGGGCAGAGAGCATAGGCGAAGGAGGAAACGTTGGGGCGCAAGGTTCATCCCGTTGGGTTCAGATTGGGCGTCACCAAGACGTGGGACGCGCGCTGGTATGCCGAAGGTGGGCACTATGCCGAGCTCCTGGCTGAAGATCGGGGGATCCGCAGCTTGATCGCCAAGGCCGTCGGCAAAGCTGGGGTATCGCGGGTCGAGATCCAGCGCTTTCCGAAGCAGGTGTCCATCAAGATTCACACCGCCAAGCCGGGCATGGTCATCGGCCGCAGGGGCGCGAACGTGAACGCGCTCAAGGCCGACCTGGAAAAGCTGAGCGGCAAGCGCATCAAGATCGACGTGGCCGAGATTGGGCAGCCCGACCTGGATGCCACCGTCGTGGCCCAGAGCGTGGCCGAGCAACTCGAGCGGCGCATCTCGCAAAAGCGCGCTATGAAGCAGGCCGTGTCGCGCGCCATGCGCGGCGGCGCCCAGGGCATGCGTATCGTGTGCTCGGGACGGCTGTCGGGCTCCGAAATGGCCCGGCGGGAGTGGGTCCGCGAGGGGCGTGTGCCTCTGCATACGCTGCGTGCCGACATTGACTATGCGGTGGCTGAGGCGCTGACGACGTTTGGCCGCATCGGCGTGAAGGTCTGGGTGTACCGCGGCGAGATCCTCCCAGGGCAGGCTACGGTCGAGGTGGAGACGGCTGAGGAGGAAGAGACTCCTGCGGCGTCGTCACAGGCCTAGGGGCAAGGCAATGATGCGGGCGGAGCTTTCGCTCGGTCTCAGTGGAACCTTGCGAGGGTTCCGAACCCTCACAAGGTTCCACGAGGCCGGGGGGAAGGCCGGCACGGAGTCTGAGGATAAGGAAGTATTAGACTATGTTGATGCCCAAGCGCATTCGGTACCGCAAGGTACATCGCGGTCGCATGAAGGGTCAGGAGACCCGAGGGACGGAGATCGCCTTTGGCGAGTATGGGCTCCAGGCTCTCGAGCCGGTCTGGATGACGAGCCGGCAGATCGAGGCGGCGCGGCGCGCTGTGGTGCGCTATCTCAAGCGCAGCGGCAAGCTGTGGATTCGCGTATTCCCGGATCACCCGGTGAGCACCAAGCCTGCGGAGACCCGCATGGGTGGCGGCAAGGGTGCGCTCGATCACTGGGTGGCCGTCGTGCGGCCGGGGCGTATCCTGTTGGAACTGGGCGGCGTGCGCGAGGATGTGGCCCGCGAGGCGATGCGTCTGGCGGCCTGCAAGCTGCCGATCCGCACCCAGTTTCTGGTCCGCGAGGCCGCGCCGGGGGGTGAGGAGCAATGAAGGCTGCAGAGATGCGCCAGATGACGGCCGATGAGCTGCGGCACCGGCTTGACGAGACCTACCAGGAGCTGTTCAACCTGCGGTTCCAACTGGCGACCAAGCAACTGGCAGATACCAGCCGCATGCGGCAGGTCAGGCGCGACATTGCGCGCTTTAAGGCGCTGCTACGGGAGCGGGCTCGAGAGGAGGCGGGTCAGGGATGAGCAGCAAGACGTCGACGCGCCGGCGGCTCACGGGGCGTGTGGTGAGCGACAAGATGCAAAAGACGGTGGTGGTGGTGGTCGAGACGACGACCCGGCACCCGCTCTACGGCAAGACGATGCGCACACGCAGGCGCTACAAGGCCCACGATGAGAGCAACGCCGCCAAGATCGGCGACAAGGTTCGCATCGTCGAGGCGCGCCCGATCAGCAAAGACAAGACGTGGATCGTGGAAGAGATCATCGAGCGCGGGCAAGAGGCCTAGCCGGAGGCCAGCGTTCAGACTGTCAATGCGGGCACGTTCGCTGCGCTCAGTGCAGGCTCTGCGAAGCAGTTCCCCGTTGTGCCTGTAACGATCGCGTTGAGGGTTGCTTCGCTGCGATCGCACAGCCTGAACAGAGATGATTGGCTGCCGCAGAACCCGTCGGAGTGGTGACGAGGCCCCAGGGGCGCGCTGAGATGGGTTCAAGACTGTAGGCGAGGCATTCGAGATGATTCAGACGTATACGCGATTGAGGGTGGCCGACAACACCGGCGCCCGGGAAATCATGTGCATCAAGGTCCTGGGTGGCTCCCGCCGTCGCTATGCCGGTGTGGGCGATATCATCATTGCAGCGGTGAAGCAGTCGATCCCCGGCGGATCGGTCAAGAAGGGCGACGTGGTGCGGGCGGTGGTCGTGCGCACGGCCAAGGAATACGGCCGCCCCGATGGCTCCCACATCCGTTTCGATGAGGACGCGGCGGTCATTCTGGACGATGCCAGGAACCCCAAGGGCACGCGCATTTTCGGCCCGGTGGCCCGCGAGTTGCGGGAGAAGGGCTTTATGAAGATCGTGTCGTTGTCGCCCGAGGTCCTGTGATGGAGACGAGAGCATGAAGATCAAGAAGGGAGACACCGTCGAGGTCATCGCCGGCGATGATCGTGGCTCGCGCGGCACGGTGCACCGGGTGCTGCCGAAGGAAAAGCGCCTGGTGGTCTCGGGCGTGAACATGATCAAGAAGCACCAGCGCCGGACGGGCGATGTGCGCACCCAGGTGGGCATCATCGAGCGCGAGGCCCCGATCGCGGTGTCGAACGTGGCCTTGGTGTGCCCTCGCTGCAGCAAGCCGTCGCGCGTCGGCTACCGGATCATGGAGGATGGCTCCAAGGTCCGTGTGTGCAAGTCGTGCGATGAGACGATCGATTAACGACGGGCGCAAAGGAAGCTGGCGATGGAACGACTGAAAGAACAATATCGCGCCGAGATCGCGCCTCGTATGCGCGAAGAGTTTGGCTACGGGAACGTGATGCAGATCCCACGGCTGGAGAAGATCGTGGTCAACGTGGGGCTGGGCGAGGCGCTGCAGAATGCCAAGGCGCTCGACGCTGCCGTGAAGGACGTGACCACCATCTCGGGGCAGCGGCCGGTGATCACGCGGGCACGCAAGTCTATCGCGACGTTCAAGCTGCGGGCCGGGAACCCCATTGGGGTGAAGGTGACGCTGCGCGGCGATCGCATGTATGCCTTCCTCGACCGGCTGGTCAACGTGGCCCTGCCGCGCATGCGCGACTTTCGCGGCGTGCCCCGCGATGCCTTTGACGGTCGCGGCAACTATACTCTGGGCCTGCGCGAGCAGATTCTCTTCCCTGAGATCAGCTACGACCAGGTCGATAGAGTGCGGGGCATGGAGATCACCATCGTGACCACGGCCGGGACCGACGAAGAGGCGCGGAGGCTGCTGGAGCACCTGGGCATGCCGTTCCAGCACGACTAGCAGAGGCGACTGCCACGCCGCCGAGCCTGCGGGGCCCCTGTCGGGGTAAGGCATGGGAGCCCGCTCTGCTTGCACAGCGATAATCAGTGTGCTAGGGGAGAGAGAGACTGTGGCAAAAAAGTCCATGATCGCCCGGGAAACCCGCCGCAAGTATCCCACGCGGGTCCGCAATCGCTGCGAGATCTGTGGGCGGCCGCGCGGGTATCTGCGCCGCTTCCATCTGTGCCGGATCTGTTTCCGGCAACAGGCGATGGCCGGCAAGATCCCGGGCATCATCAAGTCGAGCTGGTAAGCTCCATAACGCGGGGGCCTGAACGCCGGGCCCTTGGCGAGCGTTGGGTAGTAGAGGAGATCAAATGAGCACAACTGATCCGATTGCCGATATGCTGACCCGTCTGCGTAACGGCATGGCTGTGCGCCGCCGCTACGTGCAGATGCCGTCATCCAAGATCAAGTTGGCGATTGCTCAGATTCTCAAAGAGGAAGGCTATGTCGAGGGCTTTGACGTGGTCAAGGAGAAGGACCGCCCTCAGGCTAACCTTCGCATCTGGCTCAAGTACGATGAGAACCGTGAGCCTCTCCTGACCGGTTTGCAGCGGGTGAGCAGACCTGGCCGTCGGGTATACACTGGGAAGCAGAGCATCCCCCTCGTGCTGAGCGGGATGGGCGTGGCCGTTTTGTCGACCCCGCGCGGGGTCATGACGGGGCGGCAGGCGCGCCGCATGGGTGTTGGCGGCGAAGTTCTCTGCTACTTCTGGTGATAGGTGCATAGGGGAGGTAGAGACGGTGTCGAGAATTGGACGTATGCCTGTAGTCTTGCCCGACCCTGTGGAGGCGAGCATCGAGGGCACCCTGGTGACGGTGAAAGGCCCGCAGGGGCAGTTGCAGTTCAGCCATCACCCAGATATGGAGGTGGTGCTGCAGGACCGCACCCTTCATGTGAGCCGGCCCAGCGACGACAAGAAGCACCGGGCGCTGCACGGGCTGACACGGGCGCTCTTGGCGAATATGGTCCAGGGTGTGGCGAATGGCTTTGTCAAGGAACTGGTGATCGAGGGCGTCGGCTATCGCGCCGATATGCAGGAGAAGAACCTGGTGCTCTCGGTTGGCTATTCGCATCCTGTGGTTTTCGCGCCGCCGCCGGGCGTCACGTTCGAGGTGGCCAAGGGCAATCGCGCCATTACGGTGCGCGGCATCGACAAGCAGGCCGTCGGTGAGATTGCCGCCAAGATCCGCCGCGTACGCCCGCCCGAGCCGTACAAGGGCAAGGGGATCGCGTACGCGGGCGAAAAGATCCGCCGCAAGGCCGGCAAGGCCGGCAAGGCAGGAGCGAAGTAATGGCTGGTGAGGAGAGGCGGCTCGCCCGCCTGAGAAGGCACGTGCGGGTTCGTAAGCACGTCTCTGGGACTCCCGAGCGGCCGCGGCTTGATGTCTTCCGCAGCTTGCGGAACATTGCGGCGCAGGTAATCGACGATACCAAAGGGGTGACCCTGGTGGCGGCGTCGACCGTCGAGCCGGAGATCCGCGGGCGCGTGGCCGGCATGAAGAAGGCGGAGCAGGCCCATGTCGTCGGCCAGATTCTGGCCGAGCGGGCACTGGCACGAGGGATCAAGCAAGTGGTCTTTGACCGGGGCGGCTACATGTACCACGGCCGCGTCAAGTCGCTGGCCGATGGCGCCCGGTCGGGCGGCCTGGAGTTCTAGGGTGTGTCTGGAAACCCGTAGCCTAGCCCCTTGTGGGCGTCGAAGGCGGCGAGACTGGCGCCGTGATGCGGCAAAACGGGCACGAGCCGCCTGCGGCGGCCAAGGTGCCCCAGGCTGCGCCGGTTTGCAGACACGCTCTGGGGGCCTGGGGGCGAGCGGCTAGAGCCCGCCACTACGAAGGGAAGTTGGAGGCTGAATGGCCAGAAGGGACGTACAGAGCGACCTGACGGAAGGCGAAGAGCTTGAAGAGCGCGTGGTGCATATCGCCCGCGTGGCCAAGGTGGTCAAGGGCGGCCGGCACTTTGCCTTCCGGGTGGTCGTTGTCGTGGGCGATAGGCAGGGCCGGGTGGGCCTCGGCATCGGCAAGGCGCGCGAGGTGCCCGATGCTATCCGCAAGGGTGTGGAGCGGGCCAAGCGCGACATGAAGCCGGTGCCGATGATCGGCAGCACGATTCCGCATCCGATCATGGCCCAGTCTGGGGCGGCGCAGGTGATGCTCAAGCCGGCATCGCCGGGCACCGGCGTCATTGCCGGCGGCGGCGTGCGCGCCGTGCTCGAGGCTGCGGGGATCGCGGATATTCTGACCAAGTCGTTGGGCAGCCCGAACATGCTCAACGTGGTGCGGGCGACGGTTGCCGGCCTGCGGCAGCTCAAGGATGTCGAGGTCGAGGCACGCCGGCGCGGCAAGACGGCGGCCGAAGTGAGCCCGCCGTGGAGGGCTGCTCATGGCGTCTGAGCAAGCAACCAAGCAACTGCGTATCACCTGGGTCAAGAGTGCGATCGGCTACTCTGAGACCCAGAAGCGCACGGTCCGGGCCTTGGGGCTGCGGCGGCTGGGCGATGTGGTCGTCAAGGACGACAGCCCGGCGCTGCGGGGCATGGTTGCCTCCGTCAGCCACCTGATCCGGGTCGAAGAGGTGTCGTAATGAAAGAGCACGAGTTGCGTTCGCCCGAGGGCGCGCGACGGCCGCGCAAGCGCGTGGGGCGTGGCACCGCGTCTGGCTCGGGCAAGACGTCGGGGCGCGGCACGAAGGGCCAGAAGTCGCGCAGCGGCGGGGCCAAGGCGCCATACTTTGAAGGCGGCCAGTTGCCCTTAGTGCGGCGCATGCCCTTCAAGCGCGGGTTCGTCAACATCTTCAAGGTGCCATATAGCGTGGTCAACGTGGCAGATCTCGGCCGGTTTGCGCCGGGCACCAAGGTGACGCCGGAGCTCTTGGCAGCGACGGGCTTGATCAAGTCGCTCAAGGCGCCAGTCAAGGTGCTCGGTGAAGGCGCGCTCGAGCGCGCGCTCGAGGTGCACGCGCACAGCTTTTCCGGCAGCGCGCAGGCCAAGATCGAGGCCGCGGGCGGGAGCGCTGTGCTGGTGGAGGAAATGAAGGAATAGCGGAGCGGCGGGTCCGCTCTGGCACGGTGGCCGCTTGGGCCACCGCGGCCGGGCGGGCGAGCCGGCTCCGCCCGGAGCAAAGCGCTCCCTAGGGACGGAGGAAGCGATGCTACAGGCCGTTTCCAATGCGTTCAAGCTCCCTGATCTGCGCAAGAAGATCATCTTCACGCTGGGCGTGTTGGTGGTGTTCCGGTTGGCCGCACACATCCCGGTTCCGGGCGTGAATCCGGAGGGCTTGCGCCAAGTTTTCGAGTCGAACCAGTTGCTGGGGTTGCTGAACATGTTCTCCGGCGGCGCGATGTCGCACTTTTCGGTGATGGCGATGGGCGTGTATCCCTACATCACGGCATCCATCGTGCTGCAGCTCTTGCAGCCGATCATCCCGGCACTGGAGCAACTGGCCAAAGAAGGTGAGGCCGGCCGCAACAAGATGAACCAGTACACGTTGCTGCTGACTGTGCCGCTGGCTCTGTTGCAGGCCTTCGGCCAGGCATCGCTGCTGGCCAATGCGGCGGGCGGCGTGAAGGTACTGTCGAACTTTGGCTTTACGGCGACGACCTGGCTGCCCACGGTGTCGACTCTGATCACGCTGACTGCGGGCACGCTGTTCGCCATCTGGCTCGGCGAGCTGATCGACGAGCAGGGCATCGGCAACGGTATCTCGATCATCATCTTTGGCGGTATCGTGACCGATATCCCGGGCCGGGTCGGCAGCTTGTTGGTGTCGAACCCGTTGGCGCTGGTGCTCTTTCTACTCATCACAATGATCACCATCGTGGGCATCGTGATCATCCAGGAAGGGCAGCGCCGCATCCCGGTGCAGTACGCCAAGCGCGTGCGCGGCACCAAGGTGTACGGTGGCCAGAGCACCCACATCCCGCTGCAGGTGAACGCCGCCGGCATGATCCCGCTGATCTTTGCCGTGTCGATCATCATCCTGCCCGGGATCATCGCCAGCTACTTTGTGTACTCGAGCACGGCGTGGGTGGCGGCGACGGCGAACTTTGTCTACCGTGTGTTCGACTCGCGCGGCAACTTTTACTGGATCCTGTACTTCCTGCTGGTCATCGGGTTCACGTACTTTTACACCGATATCATCTTCCAGCAGCAGAACCTGGCCGAGAACCTGCAGCGGCAGGGCGGGTTTATCCCCGGTATCCGGCCGGGCAAGCGCACGCAGGATTATCTGAACGGCGTACTGCGGCGCATCACACTGGTGGGCGCCATTTTCCTGGGGGTTGTCGCTATCCTGCCCTGGCTCGTGCGGCCGCTGGCGAATACGAGTGAAATGCTCATTACGAGCACGGGCTTGCTCATCGTGGTCGGCGTTGTGCTCGACACGATGAAGCAGCTCGAAGCTCAGTTGCTCATGCGCCACTATGAGGGCTTTATCCGGCGGTAGAGCTTGTCCGACCGCCAGCATCCGGCGGCGTGGCAGCCGCCTCGGCTGGCGATCGCATGGCGGCGGAGGTAGTGGTTGAACATCTTGCTGTTGGGAGCACCGGGGGCCGGCAAGGGGACGCAGGCTGAGCTGTTGGCTGAGCACCTGCACATCCCGCACGTCGCAAGCGGTGATCTGTTCCGCGAGGCGCTGAGAAGCGATACGCCCTTGGGCCGTGAGGCCAAAGGGTATATCGACCGCGGTGAGCTCGTGCCCGATGCGGTGACGATCGCCATGGTGCGCGAGCGCCTCGCGGCGCCTGACAGTCGGGAAGGCGTTATCCTGGACGGCTTCCCGCGAACCATCGAGCAGGCGCGGGCGCTCGATGAGGTCCTGGCCGAGCAGCGACAGAAGGTTGACCTGGTCGCCTTTATCCGTGTGCGGCCCGACGAGCTGCTGAAGCGTCTATCGGGCCGCTGGACCTGTCGTGACTGCGGGGGCGTGTACCACACGTTGTACAACCCGCCGCAGCGGCCAGGCGTGTGCGATGCCTGTGGCGGGGCGCTCTACCAGCGGCCCGATGACCGCCCCGAGACGCAGTCGCGGCGTATCGAGGTGTACCTGGCTCAGACCAGTCCACTGGTCGAGCACTATCGCCGGCGGCGCGTCCTTGTCGAGATCGACGGCGAGCAGGATATCGCCAGGGTGCAGGATGACCTGCGCAAGGCAGTGACTGGGAAGCAACAGGCGAAGGCATGATCACGTGCAAGTCGGAACAGGAGCTCGAGCGGATGCGCCGCGCGGGCCATCTCGTGGCTGAGGTGCTGGCGGGTCTGCGCGAGCGCATCAAGCCGGGGGTGACCACGGCAGCGCTCGATCACTGGGCCGAGCAGTACATCCGGCGCCAGGGCGGTGAGCCCTCGTTCAAGGGCTATCGTGGCTATCCGGCGTCGGTGTGCATCTCGATCGATCAGGAGATCGTGCACGGCATCCCGGGGCGGCGGCGCCTGCGCGAGGGCCAGGTCGTCAGCCTGGATGTCGGCGTGATCTGCGAGGGGTATCAGGGTGACGCGGCGATCACCGCGGGCGTGGGGCAGATCAGCCCCGAGGCTGAGGCGCTGCTGCGCGTGACGG
>ERZ795049.4967-NODE-4967-length-12689-cov-4.870192_pt1 | contig 12689 bp, 10 predicted proteins | sample MGYA00375133_ERZ795049 | MGnify/ENA primary metagenome ERZ795049 (study PRJEB30178, sample SAMN05720147) | activated sludge metagenome | isolation source: anaerobic digester from wastewater treatment plant | place: Japan | collected 2015-04-20 ...
CAAGTGCTTTTAGTAGCGCCCCGCCCCACGCGACCCCGCAATTGATGCAGTTGGCTCAACCCCATGCGTTCAGCGTGTTCTATGACCATTAAACTGGCATTGGGAACGTCCACGCCCACTTCTATCACCGTGGTGGCCACTAATAATTGCAAAGTGTTTGCACTAAACTGCGCCATTACCGCTTGTTTTTCCGCGGGTTTCATGCGGCCGTGGATTAAACCGATTTTTAATTCAGGAAATTCACTTTGCATTAACGCGTAAGTGTCGTTAGCGGTGGCGAGCTGCAAGGCTTCTGATTCTTCAATTAGCGGGCAAACCCAATAGGCTTGGCTACCTGCCAAGCAAGCTTCACGCACGCGTTGCAAAATTTCTTCGCGACGCTCATCTGAAACTAATTTCGTCACAATGGGCGTGCGGCCGGGCGGCAACTCATCAATAACTGAAACATCTAAATCGGCGTAATAGCTCATCGAAAGCGTGCGTGGAATGGGTGTGGCGGACATCATGAGCTGGTGCGGCTCTGGTTCGCCTTTTTTGCGCAAGGCTAACCGTTGTTGCACACCAAAGCGGTGTTGCTCATCAATAATGGCTAAGCCTAGTTTTTTAAACTGCACGGCTTCTTGAAACAACGCGTGTGTGCCAACGACCATCTGCGCATTGCCTTCAGCGATGGCTTGCAAAGCTGCCTCACGCTCTTTTTTAGTTTGGCTGCCCGTCAGCCACGCAATGCAGATATTTAGCGGTGTAAGCCAGCCTAACATTTTTTGATAATGCTGTTCGGCCAAAATTTCAGTGGGCGCCATCAGCGCCACTTGCCAACCATTTTCAATCGCTTGCAGTGCGGCCATGCAAGCCACAATGGTTTTGCCACTGCCCACATCGCCTTGCAACAAGCGTTGCATGGGATGATGTTGTGTCAAATCCCGCTCAATTTCTACCGCCACTTTTTGCTGTGCCTGCGTGAGCGCAAACGGCAAACTTTTGAGCAAACTGGAAACTAATTTTTTAGAAGGCGCAAAAGCCGGCGCATTCACGCTACGACGGCGCGCATAATGTTTGCGCATGGAAAGTTGTTGGGCGAGCAGCTCATCAAATGCTAAACGTTGCCATTCTAGGGTGGTTTTATTCTCTAAGGCTTGCAAGTCAGCATCGGGCGGCGGGTGATGCAACGCTTTTAAACTGGCCGCAAAACTTGGTAAATTGAGCTTGGCATATACACTAGCAGGTAATGTTTCGTGCAAGCCATTGTGCACGAGTGCAATTGATATAGCCTTGCGCAAGCTCGCCTGCGTTAAACCTGCTACAGTGGGGTAAACAGGTGTTAAGGTTTCTGCCACCTCGGTCTTTTCACCCACCTTTTTGCAAGTGGGATGTACCATTTCATAGCCAAAATAACCATGACGTACTTCACCGTAAACACGGAGGTGACTTCCCTCTTTTAGCATTGCAATTTGGCTGGGATAAAAATGTAAAAACCGCAATGTAAGTTGTCCGCTTGCGTCTTCTAATCGCGCTATCAAGGCTTTTCGCGGCTTGTAAGTGACTTCCATATGCACAATTTCACCCTCAACCAACGCGGCCTCGCCTAGCCGTAAATCTCTTACTACTGTGATATGCGTTTCATCGATATAACGTAGCGGTAAATGCAATAGCAATGCTTGCAACTGACTAATGCCAAGCTTATTTAAACTTGCGAGCAACGGTTTGCTAAACGTTTTGAGGGTTGAAAGTGCTGTCATATCAACAGTAAAAGCTCGGTTAATGCATTACTGTGTGCGGGTAAACTGGCGATTATTGTGAAACCTGCTGTGTGCCATTTGCCGTTGAGTTGCCTTTGGCGCGGTTGATGCGGACTACGTTGGGGACTTTGCGTAACGCACGCATGAGCTCTGCAAGATGCACACGATCACGCACTTGCACGGTAAAATTAAGCCCCGTATACACGCTGTTGTCAGATTCCTCCATGCTCACATTGTCAATATTAGAGCCAGCCTCTGCGATAATGGCGGCAATCATCGCCAGCATGCCGGGTTTATTTTCTGCCACCAGTTTGAGGTTTACTTTAAACAAACGTTTGCTATCTGAATCCCATTCAACATCCAGCCATTTTTCTGGGTCCAAGCTAAATTTTCTGATGGCTGGGCAATCATGCGTATGAATGATTAAACCTTTATCTTTGTTGATAAAACCAAGAATCGGGTCACCTGGGATGGGTCGGCAGCACGAGGCAAATTGCACACTCATGCCCTCAGACCCGCGAATGGTAATGGTGTTAAGCGGCTTTTTGTTGGCCTTGCCAAATAATTTGCCAAAGAGTTTGCTCACCACGCCCACTGTTTCATCCGTAGGCTGCTTGTCATCGATAGCCAATAATTGATGTGCCACCATAACACTCTGCCGCTTGCCTAAGCCAATGTCGGTCAGAATGTCTTGTTTATTTTTTACACTGTAGTCACGAATGAGCTTTTCCCATTGTTTTTCTTTTACGGCAGAAGGCTCCACATGCATGGCGCGCAAGGCTTGATTCAACATACGCTCACCAATGTGTGTCGATTCTTCTGACTGCATGGTTTTAAGATAATGCCGAATATGCGAACGCGCTTTGCCCGTTTTCACGTAATTCAACCAAGCGGCATTCGGTTTAGATAATGCCGCCGTGATAATTTCCACATGGTCACCATTTTTTAACTCTGTCCGTAGTGGCGCTAATTCTTGATTGATTTTGACGGCCACGCAACTATTGCCCACATCGGTATGTACTGCATAAGCAAAATCTACCGCCGTTGAGCCACGTGGGAGCGCCAGAATTTTGCCTTTGGGCGTAAACACATAAACTTCATCGGGGAAAAGATCAACCTTGATATGCTCTAAGAACTCAAGCGAATCAACACTTTCCGATTGGATTTCCAGCAGGCGCTGTAGCCACTGATGCGTTTGCTGTTGTAATGCGGTGAGTTCAGCGTCGCTGGACTTATACAGCCAATGCGCCGCAACGCCCGCGTTAGCCACATTATGCATGTCAATGCTGCGAATTTGCACTTCTATGGGCGTGCCAAACGGGCCAAACAACGTAGTATGGAGCGATTGATAGCCGTTGGCTTTTGGAATGGCGATATAGTCTTTGAACTTACCTGGAATTGGCTTAAAAAGGCCGTGCAACGCACCCAGTGTTAAATAACAAGTGGGTAAATCTTTCACCACTACGCGAAAACCGTAAATATCATAAATTTGCGAAAATGAATTGGTTTTACCCGCCATCTTTTTGTAGATGCTATAAAGGTGTTTTTCTCGGCCGGTCACCTCGGCTTCTATGCCGGCTTCCTTGAGTTTACTTTGTATGCTTTCAAGAATTTTGCTAATCACTTCTTTGCGATTACCGCGCGCAGCTTTAATCACCTGCGTCAGCACGCGGTAGCGCATGGGGTAGAGCGCTTTAAAGCTTAAATCTTCAAGCTCTTGATAAATTAAATTTAAACCCAGGCGGTTAGCAATGGGCGCATAAATTTCTAAGGTTTCTTTGGCAATACGCTTGCGCGATTCGGGCTTCATGGCGGTGAGCGTTTGCATGTTGTGCAGTCTGTCAGCCAATTTAACTAAAATCACCCGCACGTCCTGGCTCATTGCCAGCAACATTTTTCTAAAGTTTTCTGCCTGTGCTTGGCTAGCACTTTGAAATTCGATTTTATCGAGCTTGGTCACACCATCGACCAATTCAGCGACTTGTGCGCCAAATTTGTCTTTAATTTCTTGGGCAGTAATGGCTGTATCTTCCACCACATCGTGCAATAACGCTGCAAGAATGGTCGGCACATCCATGTGCAAATCGGCCAAAATACAAGCCACAGACACAGGATGCGTAATATAGGGTTCGCCCGTTTTACGCACCACGCCATCATGCGCGGCGAAGGCAAAGCGATAAGCCTCGCGGACTAAAGTAACGTCCTGAGGCTTAAGATATTGCTTAAGGAGTATGGTAAGTGCTGAATCTTCACTGTCTGCTGGCAGCAAAGGGGCTTGCGCAAGTATCGCTAAAGCTGAATTTTCTAAATCAGCTTTTGATGTATCCGCCTGAGAATGTTTTGCGGTTTTGGGCATCTCATGTTCACCGCGCGCTGCAATTTAGCGTGGCTGTAAAATCTCGACGCCAACTTTACCAGCGGCGATTTCACGTAACGCTAATACCGTGGTTTTATCGCGCAAGCCTTGTGTGTTGATGAGCGGCTCAGCGCCATTATGCAATTGACGGGCACGGTAAGCGGCCACTAACGTTAATTGAAAACGGTTTGGAATTTGGTCTAAACAATCATCTACTGTAATACGTGCCATGGTGTTTCCTATTGAATAAAGTAAAAATCTTGAAGAAGCTAAGTCAGAGATTGAATCAAACTTGCATAGCGCTGTAGCTGTGCCATGCCTCTTAGCCGTTGCGCGCGAATGATTGCGCTAATGTCTTGAAGTGCTACATCAAAATCATCATTGATTGTAACATAATCAAACACACTTACATGCCGCATTTCCTCGCGGGCGGCGGCCACGCGTTTAGCAATGACTTCTGCACTGTCTTGCGCGCGCCCGGTCAGCCTGCGTTCTAGCGCCTCAATCGAAGGTGGCAAAATAAAAATACTGGTTGCTTGTGGAAACAAACGGCGTACTTGCTCAGCGCCCTGCCAATCAATTTCCAATACCAAATCAAAGCCCGCTTTTAGTGGCCCTTCCACCGCGGCTTGCGATGTGCCGTAACGGGCATCGTGTACTTGCGCGCTCTCTAAAAACCGCGCTTCGCCCAGCATGCTTAAAAATGTTGCGTCATCTACAAAATGATAATCCACCCCATCAATTTCACTGGCTCTAGGCTTGCGTGTGGTGTGCGAGATTGAAAGCTTTAATTGTGAATCTTTTGCTAACAACGCTTTTATCAGGCTGGTTTTACCCGCACCAGAAGCCGCTGTTATGATAAATAAATTGCCTGTTGTCATCGTAAATTCTTTTGCACTTTTGTGTTTTAAAATCATACCATTTTTACTGGGTATATTGCGATGCGCAAAACTTCTGACGCATCGCAATATTCGGTACTCAAAAACGATGTTTAGCAAATATTTCATCGAGAAAAAATTTATGCTCTACGAGCCCTATAAACAAAGGCTTCCAGAGCATCGAAAAAGGTTTGTGTTTAAAACCTTCATTGTTTAATGTGAATTTATTTTGAATTTACGGTTGCAATTAATGTATTTTTTTCATTTTTTATGTCCGTATAAATGCATGTGAATCACCTGCTAACATGGTAATAAACCCCATAATACCCGCTTAATCAAGCAATTGAATGTTGCTATGGTCGGTATGATGGCGTTTAATATAGGTAACCTGACAAAATTCAAACAAAATTGACCGCAAACGCAACCGTTAAGCATATGGATAAAAAATTAACGCCCCTAGAACTGGCTCGCCAGACGTTGATTCAGCTTTCTAAAAGCCAGAGTCCGCCCACGCCTGAAAACTACCGCCGTGTGTATGATGAAATTGCAGGCATCAAATCTGTTGATAGCGTAGACGTGCTTGGTAAATCTTTGGAAAAGGTATTAACGGAACTTGGTAAAGACAGACCAAAGTATCTCGCCACTTCGCAAAAAATTGCCACATTTATTAAAAAGCGTGATGCTGAGAACCTTGAAGACCAACTGCGTAAACTCATGCCCACCAGCGCCAATGAAGCCGATGGCGTCAATTGGCCCACGCTTTTGCGCTATTTGCTGAAGCAACTCGATGTTAACCACACAGGCACTACCTTAAGCCGAAAAAAAGAGGGGCTCAACCGCGTCATTATCAATTTCGCCAATGACCCGAGCCAATTAGGTGAGAAAATTCAAGCGCTCATCACCTCTTGGGGTGAAGGCCAACCGTCGGCATCTACCAACAGTGCAACAGCGCTCCAAGCTGAATCAACACTAATCGTTGAGGTAGCCTCTGCAACCCTAACAAATGCTGCGCTAACAGAAGGTGAGCAAGCACTCACTACAGCTTGGCGAGATTTACTCACAAGAGCAATCAAGCTGGTTGTGCTTCCGCAGTTTGCAGACATCCCGGCCGCCTCTGACAAAATCGAGAATGTCATTCAACTCGCGCAAAAAGCCAACACCGTTGAAGAAATCAATGCACTGGGTGAAACGTTAAAATCATTCATATTGCGCGCTGAAATGCGTAACGATGCGCAGCACCGCATGCAAGAGTCATTGGTTCAAATGTTGCGTTTGCTTATTTCCAGCATGGGTGAGCTCACGATTGAAGACAAATGGCTGCATGGTCAAATTTCCATTGTGCAAGATATTATTTCAAAACCGCTGGATATTGACGCCGTTTATAATGCTGAAAGTAGTCTAAAAGAACTGATTTATAAGCAATCAAATATTAAGCCTGGCCTTATTGCCGCAAAAGAGACGCTCAAAGGCATGATGAGCAGCTTTGTCAGCGGGTTAGCCGATATTTCAAGAAGCACAGGGACTTATCAAGCCAAAATCAATCAATACCAAGTGCAAATTTCAGAAACAGAAGACATCACGCAACTTAATACAATATTGCAAAATTTGGTGGGTGATATTCGCGAAATGAATGCCGATGCACAAAATTCACACAATGCCTTTGAGGAAACACAGAAAAAAGTTGAAGAAGCTGAAAAGCAAATCAATGAACTGTCTGCCAAGCTGGATTACATCAGCGAAGTTGCACACCAAGACTTTTTAACCGGTGCACTCAATCGACGTGGCATGGATGAAGCAATAGATCGAGAATTTGAACGCGCCGACCGTCACAACACGCCCATCTCACTCGCCATGATCGATATTGATCACTTCAAAAAAATCAACGATACCATGGGTCACTCTACTGGCGACACGGCGCTCGCGCATTTGGCCAAAGTGGTTAAAAGCATTCTTCGTAGCACCGATGTGCTGGCGCGTTATGGTGGCGAAGAGTTTGTCATCTTACTGCCAGGCTCAAAACAAAATGATGCCGTGAATGTAGTTGCAGGGATACAACGCGACCTCACCAAAAACTTCTTTCTTCACAACAATGAACGCGTACTTATTACGTTTAGTGCCGGCGTTGCAGAAAGAGTCACTGGTGAAAATATTGATTCTGTCTTGCCAAGAGCGGATGCAGCACTCTACATTGCCAAACAATCTGGCAGAAACCGGGTGGTTGGTGCAGAACCGCTAAATAATTAACGGCAACGTTACGCTTATTTTTCTATTCAATATTTTGAACCTGCTCACGCATCTGTTCAATTAGCACCTTTAGTTCCATCGACACTTGCGAGGTTTGCGTAGACACGGACTTTGACCCCAGCGTATTGGCTTCACGGTTGAGCTCTTGCATTAAAAAATCGAGCCGCTTACCAGCAGGTGCATCACCGCTCAAAATACGTTTTACTTCTGATACATGCGCGGTTAGCCGACTGAGTTCTTCGTCAACATCTACGCGTTGCGTAAACAACACCAACTCTTGCGCTATGCGTTCAGGATCAATGCTTTTTAATGTCTCCTGCAATTTATTTTCTAGTTTGGCTTGGTATTCTTTTGCAAGTGTAGGCAATAAGGGTTTTACCTTTTCAACCAACGCTTCCATCTGATGGATGCGGTCTAAAATCAACTTTTTAAGTTTATCGCCCTCGCGCGAGCGCGAGGCTTTCAAATCTTGTAACCCCTGTTGCACTAATTGTTTGATGTCTTCCAGCAATAAGTCTTGGTCAATGCCTTGCGTAAGCACGACCCCCGGCCAGCGTAGAATATCCGCCATGCTTAACTCACGGCTTGTTGGAAAGTAGGCCTTCGCTTGCGATTGCATCACCGCCAACTGCTGCATCAATGCACCATCGAGTGCGGCTTCCTGACTTAATTGTGTCCGCTGAATTAAGTTCACCTTGCACTCTATTTTGCCTCGATTTAATTGTGCGCTAATTAACTCGCGTATTGTCGGTTCAAACCCTCTTAAATTTTCATCTAATTTAAAATGTAAATCTAAATAACGGCTATTTACCGCCCGCAGCTCTAGTAGCAAGGTCGCATTGACGATTGGTTTTTCAAGGGCGGCAAATCCCGTCATGCTATAAGTCATTTGTAAATTCCTAAAAAATTAAAATAAAATTTGCATCATGGTATCAAATACCAATGATTTCATGCCAAAATAATGATAAATAACTTTAATTACAATCAATTACGCGCTATATTGCCGAATATACTCTAAGTTATATGGCAAAAATTACCTAAACTTGCGTTAATATATTTTTAATAAACCCTCATATTTTTGAAAAAACGAAAACTCTGTGTCTTCTACTAAAAACTTAGCCTTACCTAGCGGCTACCAGCTACAAGATTATAAAATTGATAAAGTCTTAAGCTCTGGGGGCTTTAGCTTTGTGTATTTGGCGCATGATAAAGACAACAAGCTTGTTGCCATTAAAGAATATTTGCCAACTTCGATTGCATTGCGTAGCAATGGCGCAACTGTTATGCCCAACCCAGATGACGCAGCCTTATTTAGACATGGCCTGAAATGCTTTTTTGATGAAGGCTTGTCGCTTGCTAAAATTGATCATCGAAATATCGTTCGCGTCATTAATTTTTTTCGTGCTAACGAAACTGTGTATATGGTCATGCAGTATGAGCAAGGTAAATCATTACAAGATTACATCTTAGGGCAAACAGAATTAGTTTCAGAGATTTTTATTCGGCAAGTATTTAGTGAGCTAGCAAAAGGTTTGCGTGAAGTGCATGCGCAAAAATTATTACATTTAGATATTAAGCCAGCCAATATCTATATTAGGTTAGATGAATCGCCTGTATTGCTTGATTTTGGTTCTGCCAGACAAGCGCTCAATGAAAACCTTGCCAAATCGTCACCTAGTTATACCCCAGGGTTTGCACCGCCAGAGCAGTATTTCGACCGTAACTTATTAGGGCCATGGAGCGATATCTACAGCATCGGCGCTACGATGTATTCTTGTTTAACCCGCACCTCGCCTGCGGCGGCTAATTTACGTGTAAAAAATGACTTGCTTGTTCCTGCTGTAAAATTAGGGTTATCAAATTACTCGCAAAGCCTTCTCGAAATTATTGATCAATGCCTAAGCCTAGATTATTTAGCGAGGCCGCAAAGCGTGTTTTCTTTGCAGAAATCATTACTTAAATCCATGCCCTCACCTAAGAAAAAAAGTCGGCTTGATAAAATTGTAGGCGTCCTAAAAAGCCCAGTATCCGACGTATTTAACACGCCTATTATCAGCAAAAAATCTCAATGAAATTTACTATTTTTCAAAATAGCCTGCAAGGGCCTCGCCAATACAATCAAGACAGATTGGCATATTCCTATAGCAAAGATGCCTTGCTACTGGTGGTGGCTGATGGCATGGGTGGGCATCGGCATGGTGAAATGGCCGCGCAATTAGCCGTCACCACCATGACCGAAGCCTTTCAGCGTTTGGCCGTGCCTACCCTGACTAGCCCGGCTAAGTTTTTAATTGATCATATTCAACAAATTCACGACATGATTGATCAGCTCACTCAAGAACGTGAGATGCTCGAGTCACCTCGCACGACAATCGTGGCAGCCATTGTCCAGCGTGGCATGCTTTATTGCGCGCATGTTGGCGACTCGCGACTGTACCATTTTCGGAACAATCATTTACTCTATCGTACAGAAGATCACTCAGTGGTTCAGTCGCTCTATAATAAGGGAATTATTAATAAAAGCGAGATGACCACCCATCCTTATCGCCATAAAGTATACAGTTGCCTAGGTGGCGATACACCCCCTAAAATCGACCTGTCGGATCGTCAAGAATTGGCGGAAGGTGATACCATTTTACTTTGCACAGATGGCGTTTGGGGTGCATTAACAGATGATGAAATCAAAGTCATGCTCTATGGCCCATCCATTACTGATAACGTCACCGCCCTTCTGAATAAAGCAGAATTGGTTAGCCAAGCGCAAGGTGACAATATGAGTGCCATTGGCCTACAGTGGGGCGATAAACTCAGTGACCCTTTTGCAGTATCAACCATTACCATGGCAATGGGTGCCACCACCACTATCATGAACCCTGTCAAACGCAATATTTTAGGCAGTGACGATACCTTTACTGACGATTTTTCAGATGATGATATTGAAAATACTATTAATGAAATACAACGGGCGCTTCAAAAAAACAAGTCAGCCCCATAAAAAGCATCATCATCAAACTTGGCCACACTTAAGCCACCCGCTTTTATAAAAAAATTATCAGGATTAAACCATGCAGGCCAATACAAGCAATTTAGAAAATCTTAGACCAAGTGCTCGTGCTAACAATCAGTTACGCGATATTGAAATCATTCGCAAATATACTAAACATGCTGAGGGCTCAGTCTTAGTTAAATTTGGGGACACGCACGTGCTGTGTACAGCAAGTGTAGACGAAAAAGTGCCGGGGTTTTTAAAAGGCAAGGGGCAAGGCTGGGTGACCGCAGAATATGGCATGCTTCCCCGCTCAACAGGTAGCCGCATGGACAGAGAAGCGTCAAAAGGTAAGCAATCAGGCCGTACGCAGGAAATTCAGCGTTTAATTGGCCGCTCGTTGCGCGCCATTATTGATTTAGAAAAATTAGGCGAACGCAGCATTCAAATTGACTGTGATGTCATTCAGGCGGATGGCGGTACAAGAACTGCAAGTATCACTGGCGCTTATGTAGCTTTGGCAGATGCAATAAACCACCTACTTAAAATAGGCAAACTGCAAAATAGCCCACTTAAACAAGCGGTAGCCGCTATATCAGTAGGCGTTTACAAAGGTCAACCGGTACTTGATTTGGATTATATTGAAGACTCTGACTGTGATACGGATATGAATGTGGTCATGACTGCTGATGGTGGTTTTGTAGAAATACAAGGAACCGCTGAAGGCGAGCCTTTTGACCGTGCCGCGATGAATGCCATGCTCGATTTAGCTGCACATGGTATTGGGCAACTCGTGATTAAGCAACAAGAGGCATTAAATGTTTAAAAAACTGGTTATCGCCACGGGCAATCAGGGTAAGCTACGCGAAATTCGGCATATTCTTGGCGAACTTGATATAGAAATTGTTCCACAGTCTGCGCTTAACGTGCCTGAGTGTGAAGAACCTTTCTGCACCTTTATAGAAAATGCGCTTACCAAAGCACGTCATGCCAGTAAGCACACTGGCTTACCCGCATTAGCTGATGACTCTGGTTTATGTGTGGACGCCCTGCTTGGGGCGCCAGGTGTTCTTTCTGCTAGGTATGCAGGGGAACCGAAATCGGACGAACGTAATAACCAAAAACTGCTCGAAGTATTGGGTAGTGAAAACAATCGGCATGCACACTTTTACTGCGTCATGGTTTTGGTGCGCCATGAACATGACCCCGAGCCTATCATTGCTGAAGGTCAATGGCATGGTGAAATTCTCAATGAATATCGTGGCACAGATGGTTTTGGCTATGACCCGTTATTTCTGGACGCTAAAACTGGCAAAACAGTTGCCGAACTACCGCTCGAAATAAAAAGCCGCATCAGCCACCGCGGTCATGCCATGGCAAAATTGTTACAAAAGCTTGAGAGGTTAAGTCATGACTAAGCCAAGTCACACTGTTTGGCCAAAGTGGCTACGCGATGATGGCAGCGTTGTTTCGTGTACCGAAAAAGTTAAAGTAATGACAGAAAACTTTGACGAAATTAAGCAAATCACCCAAGATGCGCTTGAAGATGGTTTGTTAATGGAGGTTTCTGAGCAACAAATGCGCGAAGCACTGCATCAACTCGTTGACTCACTAATCAATCCCTACAAAAGGTAATCTACTATAAAAAAGTTTATTGAAATCAAAGCGGATAACACGTTTAATCAAAAGCCTCATCCTGGCATCGTTCCACTATCAGGCAATCATACAATTTCAGGGCTAACTGATTCACCACCGCTATCGCTGTACATTCATATTCCTTGGTGTGTTCAAAAGTGTCCCTATTGTGATTTTAATTCCCATGAAAGTCGTCATCAACACGGCGAGATTCCTGAAAACACTTATGTGGATGCGCTCATTGCAGATTTAGAACAGGCCACACCTAAAGTCTGGGGCAGGAAAATTAAGAGCGTATTTTTTGGCGGTGGTACACCCAGCCTATTTAAGCCAGCATCTATCGATAGAATATTAAGTCATGTTCGCGCACTCACACCACTAGACTATGATGCCGAAATTACACTAGAAGCAAATCCTGGCACCGTAGATATCGCTAATTTTATTGGCTACAAACAAGCAGGAGTGAATCGGTTGTCTTTGGGAATTCAAAGTTTTAATGCGAAACACCTCAAGGCTTTAGGGCGTATTCATACGGACAGGCAGGCAATTCATGCGGCAGAGTTAGCACTCACTACCTTTGAGCGCGTAAATTTTGACATAATGTATGGGCTACCTAATCAAAGCATGACGCATGCCCTAGAAGATGCCAAACAAGCTATCGCGCTTAATCCAGATCATCTATCGTTCTATCATCTGACATTAGAACCCAACACGCCGTTCTACCGCTCGCCCCCCATTCTACCTGACGATGATACCTGCGCGGAAATGCAAGTAGAAATCGAAAATTTATTGGCAGACCACGGATATGAACACTATGAAACTTCTGCATTTTCTAAACCTGGGAAACAAGC
>ERZ795049.4977-NODE-4977-length-12670-cov-4.014744_pt1 | contig 12670 bp, 7 predicted proteins | sample MGYA00375133_ERZ795049 | MGnify/ENA primary metagenome ERZ795049 (study PRJEB30178, sample SAMN05720147) | activated sludge metagenome | isolation source: anaerobic digester from wastewater treatment plant | place: Japan | collected 2015-04-20 ...
TATAGGTTCCGAACCATACAGGCCCCAGAGCGTACGGATGTACCTTTTTCACGGTTGGCGCAGTGTACCAATTTCACGGGAAACGGGCCCCATCCGATGTACCGATTTCACGGTTTTGATGTATCCATTTCACGTGAACAACTTCATCGAATCATAGCTTCTTTGGCGTTTGCTTTAGTGCCTCCAACAACGAGGCCAAAGAGATGTAAAAATAGTTAATCAATAAATAATAGCAACTTAACGTTACCACAAAAGACACCGCATCTCATCACCGCGGCCAAACACTTCAATCCATGTGTCACTCCGCTTCAATTTGCACGTAGATTTAGCCGGAGCCCAGACTGGTTGCCTAAACAATGACCTTTGGAAATAAATACTTGCAACATCTTTAAGCCAACTTAAAGATCTTCACCCATGAATGCTTTGGGTGAAGCGATTCGGACTTTGATGAGCCGGCGAGGCCTGACCGGCGCGCAGCTCGGCGAGGAGATCGGTCTCAGCGCGACATCGGTCAGCCGCATCATCCAGGGCCATGCAAAGCCTAAGCAGGTCACGCTTTCGCGGCTGATGAAGCGGCTTTGTGTTAGCCCAGAGGACGAGCAGCTGATCCTTCGCGCATTCACTGGCGTTACGGTTCCCGCCGTCGAAGAGCCGGTTTCCGACGACCCGAAAAACACGGCTGCCGAGCGCGAAAGGGTAGAGCGTTGGCTGGAGGCGCGTACGCAAGCGATCACGTTCAAGAACGCGGTCGCGCGCGAACTTGAGAAAGCCGGCATCACTTACCGTCGCGATGCGTGCGACGGAATCGCTTCCGCCGATTTCCTAATCGATGTCCGCGGCAAGCGAGTTGCCATCGAGTGCAAATTCAACGTCAGCCGAGACTTTGACAAGACGGTTGGGGTCGCGCGGCTTCTGCGCGAACTGATGCGATGCGACTTCGTGATTATCACGGTGCCGTTCGAAGGTGATTTTGCGGCCTCCGCCCAGACGGATTCGCCAACGATCCAGGTGCTCACAATCGCAGAAACGGCGCGCCTCGTGAAGGAGTGTGCCGCATGAGAGCGAGAGGTCATCGTATTGCTGGCGTCGTCATCGGGGGCAGCTGGGTGCTTGTCGAGTGGTGGAATCGCAAGCAGTCGAACCCGGATGAACCATTCCCTACCGGCAAATTCCTGCTATATGCGGGCACCGGATACGCGCTCGGCTCATTGCCCGACTGGATTGAGCCATCAATAGGCAATCCGAACCACCGCCAGTTCTTCCACAGTGCCGCGTTCGTTACCGTTCTGGTGGCGATCCAGCAGTCGGATTGGCTGAAAGCACAACCACCTCCGCTCCAAGCAATCATCCGGGCCGTGCTCTTTCAATACCTCGTGCATGTTGGCGCGGACGCATTCACCGCCCGGAGCATCCCGCTTTTCCACACGCGTTTCGCCTAGCCGCAACACATCGTGTCCAGCCCCTACCACGCAAAATACTTCGCCCACGAGCTAACCAAGCGGTGCTCTGCCGACTCGCTTGAGAAGCTGGCGGGGGCCGTTGCGGGCGCACAGGTTGACCTGAATCCGCATCAGGTTGATGCGGCACTGTTCGCGTTCAACTCACCACTCTCAAAGGGTGCCGTTCTCGCCGACGAAGTCGGTCTCGGCAAAACCATCGAGGCCGGACTTGTGCTCTCTCAGAAATGGGCTGAGCGAAAGCGGCGGATTCTCATCATCACACCGTCGAATCTCCGCAAGCAGTGGCACCAGGAGCTTTCGGAGAAGTTCTTCCTGCCGAGTCGGATTCTTGAGGCCAAATCGTACAACGCCGCCATCAAGGATGGTCGGTTTCGGCCATTCGAGATGCAGGACAACATAGTCCTGTGTTCCTACCAGTTCGCCAGAAACAAGGCGTCGGATGTTGCGGCCATTGCATGGGACCTCGTCGTGATTGATGAGGCACATCGCCTCCGAAACGTCTACAAGCCGTCGAACGTCATCGCGAACACGCTCAAGCTCGCACTCGCGAGTCGTCCCAAAATCCTCCTCACGGCAACCCCCCTTCAGAACTCTCTCTTGGAGTTGTTTGGACTGGTTAGCATCATCGACGAGCAGGTGTTTGGGGATCTAAAGAGCTTCCGTGAGCAATACTCCAGTCTCACGCAGGAGCAGGTCTTCGCTGCCCTGAAACAACGTCTTCGGCCCATTTGCCACCGGACGCTTCGCAGGCAGGTCACGGCCTACATTCCCTACACGAAGCGCCATCCACTTGTGGAGGAGTTCACGCCGGAGGAATCTGAAGACCGGCTCTATGAACTCGTTTCGGAATACCTGCGCCGAGACAATCTCCAGGCTCTGCCAGCCAGTCAGCGATCCCTGATGACGTTGGTGCTTCGCAAGCTTCTCGCGTCGTCATCGTTCGCGATCGCGGGCGCGCTGGCATCGATGTCCGAGCGCTTGAAGGCGAAGCTCCGCAAGCAACAGCCGGATCAGTCGCTGGAAGAAGAACTCGACGAAGACTACGAATCGCTCGACGAAACGGCCGAGGAGTGGACAGACGATCCAGCGGCGGAGCCGATGAGCGACGCGACCCGCGCCGCCTTGGAGAAAGAAATCGCCGACCTCGACGAGTTCGCCCGACTAGCCACTTCCATCGACCACAACGCCAAGGGGAAAGCCCTGCTGAAGGCATTGGGCGTCGCGTTCCGCATGGCGACCGACCTCGGGGCCGCCCAGAAGGCGATCATTTTCACGGAATCCCGGAAGACTCAGAACTACCTCCTTCGGTTGTTGGGAGACAGTGAGTGGAAGGATGGAATTGTCCTCTTCAACGGCACCAACACCGACGACCGCTCCAAGGAAATCTACGCGCGTTGGGTTGAGCGCCATCAAGGCACCGACCGAATCTCGGGGTCACGGACCGCCGATATGCGTTCGGCGCTCGTGGACTATTTCCGCGAAGAGGGCCGCATCATGATCGCCACCGAAGCCGGCGCTGAGGGCATCAACCTTCAGTTCTGCTCGCTGGTCGTGAATTTCGATCTGCCCTGGAATCCACAGCGCATCGAACAGCGTATCGGCCGGTGTCACCGCTACGGCCAAAAGCACGACGTAGTCGTCGTCAATTTTCTCAACCGGAAAAACGCCGCCGACCTTCGTGTCTTCGAACTCCTTTCCGAGAAATTCCAGCTCTTCGAGGGCGTCTTCGGCGCGAGCGACGAAGTCCTCGGCGCGATTGAAAGCGGCGTGGATTTCGAGAAGCGCATCGCCGGTATCTACCAGCGCTGTCGCAAACCGGACGAGATCAAGGCCGCGTTCGACCAGCTTCAGATGGAGCTGAGTTTCGAGATCGACGAAGCGATGGCGCAGACGCGTCGGAAGCTGCTGGAGAACTTCGACGACGAAGTTCGCGAGAAACTCAAGGTGCGCGATGAGAGTTCCCGGGCAGTTCTGAATCGTTTCGAGCGCCTGTTGATGCAGCTCACGAGATACGAACTACGCGAAGCCGCGACGTTCATCGATGACTCCGCGTTCCAACTTCACCACTGCCCATTCCCCGGAAAGGAATCCGCCATCCCCGAAGGTCGTTACGAGCTCCCACGCCGCTCTGGCGAAGCACACCTCTACCGTCTCGCCCACCCGTTGGCCGAGGCTGTCGTCAATCACGCAAAGGAAACCGCGACGCCTCTTGCCGCCATCCATTTCAGCTACGAAGACCACGACGGGAAGATCAGCACGGTTGAGTCGTTGCGCGGGCAGAGCGGTTGGCTGTCGCTCTCACGGTTCACCGTGGAGGCGCTCGATCAGGTTGAAGACCATCTTGTGCTTTCAGCCATTACCGATGCCGGTCAGATACTGGACGAAGAAACCGCACGCCGCTTCTTCGCTCTTCCTGCCAACGTCGCAACCGCTCTAGCGGAGCAACCGCCTGAGAGTCTCGAAACGCTGGCAGACACGCGGCGGACAGAAATCCGACGCACGATTTCCCAGCGCAACGCGCACTTCTTCGAGCAGGAGGTCGAAAAGCTGGAGAGCTGGGCCGATGACCTGAAGCTCGGACTGGAACGAGAAATCAAAGAGCTGGATCGGCAGATTCGGGAAGCACGTCGGGCAGCGACGACAGCGCTCACCCTCGAAGAAAAGTTGTCCGCCCAAAAGGCGATCCGCTCTCTGGAATCGCAACGAAATGAGCGCCGCCGCTCGTTGTTCGAAGCTCAGGACAAAGTAGACGCACAGCGCGGAGAGATCATTGCCCAACTGGAGGGTAAACTTACCCAGCAAATGACCGACGAGCGCCTCTTTGTCGTGCGCTGGAATCTTCAATAACACGCCACATGACCGAGCCCACTGTCACCTGTCCGAAGTGCAAAACCGAGATCAAGCTGACCGAGTCGCTCGCAGGCCCGTTACTCGAGTCTACCAGACAGGACTACGAGGCGCGCTTGGCACAGAAAGATACAGCCATCGCGACGAGGGAGAATGAGCTGCGACAGAAGGAGGAAGCAGTAGCGAAGGCTCGCGAATCAGTCGAGGATCAGGTCGCCGAGAAGTTGAAGGCAGAGCGTGCAAAGATCTCGGCCGATGAGGCGAAGAAGGCTCGGTTGGCCCTCTCGACTGACTTGGAGCAAAAGGCCAAGGAGTTGGCAGACCTTCAGGACGTGCTGAAGGCACGCGACGAGAAGCTCGCGGAAGCGCAGAAGGCGCAATCGGACTTGCTCAAGAAGCAACGCGAATTGGCCGACGCGAAGCGCGAACTCGATCTCACCGTCGAAAGGCGAATCCAGGAAGGCGTCACTGCTTCGCGTGAACAGCTGCGCAAGGAGGCGGACGAACTGCTAAAACTCAAAGTTGCCGAAAAAGACCAAGCCATCACCTCGATGCAGAAACAGATCGAGGAATTTGCCAGCCGGCAGAAAGCGATTGCCGAAAAGGAAGAATCCTTAGCCAAGGCAAGAGAAGCGCTCGACCAGGAGATAGCCGAGACACTCAAATCGGAGAGGGCCAAGATCGCTGCGGATGAATCGAAAAAGGCGAAACTCGCGCTCTCAACTGACCTGGAGCAGAAGGCTAAAGAAATCGCCGATCTTCAAGACGTGTTGAAAGCCCGGGATGAAAAGCTCGCCGAAGCCCAGAGGACCCAAGCAGAGCTGATAAAGCAGAAGCGCGAGTTGGATGACGCGAAGCGCGAACTCGACTTAACCGTCGAGAAGAGAATTCAGGAGGGGCTCACGATAACGCGCCAGCAGGCGCGCAAAGAGGCCGAGGATGAACTGAAGCTCAAGGTCGCCGAGAAGGAGCAAACCATCTCTTCGATGCAGAAGCAGATCGAAGACCTGAAGCGCCGGGCCGAACAAGGCTCGCAGCAAATCCAAGGCGAGGTTCAGGAGCTTGAGCTGGAGGCGCTGCTTCGCGCCAAGTTCCCCCGCGACACCATTGATCCCGTGCCGAAGGGAGAGTTTGGCGGCGATGCCATGCAGCGCGTCGTCGGTCCTCTCGGTCTGGTGTGCGGCACCATCCTCTGGGAATCAAAGCGTACCAAGAACTGGAGCGACAGTTGGCTCGCCAAACTCCGCGACGACCAGCGAATGGCCAAGGCGGAGATCGCCGTCTTGATCAGCCAAGTGCTGCCGAAGGGCGTCGAGAATTTCGATCTAGTCGATGGTGTGTGGGTAGCGCATCCCCGTGTGGCGATTCCCGTCGGCACTATGCTGCGCCAGTCATTGGTTGAGTTGGCCACCGCTCGGCAGGCATCTGAGGGCCAACAGACCAAGATGGAGATTCTCTACTCTTACCTCACGGGGCCACGATTTCGCCAGCGGGTTCAGGCTATCGTCGAGGCATTTTCCAACATGAAGGAAGACCTCGAAAAGGAGCGGAAGGTGATCACCAAACAGTGGGCAAAGCGGGACGAGCAAATCGAACGCGTCATGCAGGCCACCATTGGGATGTATGGCGACATGCAGGGTATTGCAGGCAAGACCCTGCTAGAGATTGAAGGACTTGAGGTGCAGGCCCTCGAAGCTCCGCAAATCGAAAAGGACTCCAAATGAAACTATCGCAACTTCGCATTCTGAATTTCCGTTCGTGCCGAGATGTATCGTTGCAGATAGAGAATCTGCACGCGCTCGTAGGAGCCAATAACGCGGGCAAGTCGTCCGTCCTTCGTGCTCTAGACTTTCTATTCAATCCGAGCACCAAGACGCTTTCGGAAGACTCCTTCTGGAATCGGGACACAACACTGGAAATCCGAGTGGAGGCCTTGTTTACCGACCTTCAGAAACACGAGAAAGACGCACTCGCCGGATGCCTAAAACCGGACGGTTCATTCCACATGGCGCGAACGGCGAAATTCAACGCCAAGGAAAGCTCGTCTGATGACGAAGACGGCGACTCCAAAATTACAATCAGACAGCACTACAAGAAGCCAACGCCTTCGGTAGACTGGCTTCAAGAAGCCAACATCACGGGGAAGAACATTGGCGAATGGTGGAAAGAAAAGGATAAACTCGCAGTTGGCGGAGTCGCCTTCCTGAGTGCTGAAGCCAAGAGGCCCGGCGTCGACGAATGGAAACAGTTGGCGAGCCAGTTTATTTCGGCAAATGCAGTAACGATCCCGATGCAGGATGCGTGGATCGATAATCCTAAGGGCTACGCAAATGTTCTGAAGGCTAACCTACCATTTTTCATCTTGGTACCGGCCGTTCGTGATGTGACCGACGAGTCCAAAGGGACGAAGACCAGTCCGTTTGGGAAATTGCTGTTCGCAATCTTGGACACTGTAACAGCTGATACCAAAACCAAGATTGCCAATATGCTTGGGGAGGTTGCGAAACAGATGAATCGCCTTGGAGGAGGCGACCGCGTGCCACTCATCAGCGAAACCGAGGCTCAGCTAAACAAGCTTCTCGGAGACTTCTTCGTGGGCTGCGACCTCGAGATTGAGTTTCAAACACCTACAATCGAAGCCTTGATGAGCGCTCCGCGGCTTTTCATCGATGATGGATTTCGCAATTCGGTGGAAAACAAAGGTCACGGCCTGCAACGCGCTGTCATCTTTACTATCTTGCGTCGTTACGCGGAATACATGACCGGCACAGCTGGCGCAAGAAAGCGTGGCTTGATCCTTGGGATTGAGGAGCCAGAGCTTTATATGCATCCTCAAGCACAGCGTACGGTTCGTCGCGTGCTCAAGAAGATCTCCCAAGGCGGCGATCAGGTATTCTTCAGCACGCACTCTTCGCTTCTCGTCGATGTCGCGTATTTTGACGAGATCATCCGGCTGGAAAGCCACGTCGAAACGATTGCAGGCAAGAGGACTACACAGAGCGATGCTTGGCAACTACCAATGGCTCGAATGATTCAGGACGAGGAGGCGCGGCACCCGACAATTAAAGGGAAAGTCACTGCGTCGTCCATGCGAGATTTGTATTCACACGCCTACAATCCGCGCCGGAATGAAGGCTTCTTCGCATCTAGGATCATCCTCGTTGAGGGACTAACGGAGGAATACAGCCTGCCAATTTACGCCGACGCATTACAAGGAGCAGCATTCGATCCTCTAAACATCAGCGTTGTTGAGTGCGGTGGAAAGGGAATCATGGATCGCCTCTATCGCATATTCAATGAACTCCATATCGCGTGCTTTATCCTCTTGGATTTTGATAGTGGAAACGCGGATAAGAACATAACCGATAAGTCCAAGGAACTTCTTGCACTTGCCGGAGCGAATGCGGATGAGCCCAAGAGCCTACTGGTAACTGACAGCATCGCTTGTTTCGTTAAGACATGGGAAACCGATCTTCGACCCGAGACCCCCGCTGTAGAAGAGCTAACCAAAGACGCCAGGGCGGCCCTTGGGCTCCGTGGCGATTCCGGAAAACCGCTCATCGCCAGATATATTGCCCGAAGACTCACGACGCAAGATCCCCCATGTGTTCCGCCTAGCGTTAAGTCGATTATCGAAAGGGCGGTAAACGTTCGCTGGCAAAAGACATGTCTAGCTTCCTAAACTCCAAGACAACGAACGTGACCAAGAAACAAAAACTCGAACTGACTTGGATCGGCAAAGAGCACAGGCCGAAGCTGGAGCCGCGCATACTTTTGCCGGATGATTCCAAGTCCTATCACGCCAAGCACCGCGTCAAGGAGACCGACCTCTACGAGAATCGGATGATTTACGGAGACAATCTCTTGGCGCTCAAAGCTCTGGAGCAGGAGTTCACCAGCAAGGTGAAGTGTGTGTACATCGATCCTCCATTCAACACGCAGCAGGCGTTTGAGCATTACGACGACAGCGTGGAGCACTCAATTTGGCTGTCACTGATGCGTGACCGACTCCAGATCATCCATAGCCTGCTTCACCCTTCCGGGTCTCTGTTCATTCATATCGACGATGCGGAGCTTGGTTATCTTATTGCGATCACGGATGAAATATTCGGCCGGCGCAATCGAATCTCTATCATCACGTTCAAGCAGAGCTCAGCCTCCGGCCCGAAAGCGATAAACCCAGGGCTTGTTACAACCAACAACTTTATCCTATATTATGCCAAGGACAGAAGCCAGTGGGCCCCTCAGAAGGTCTTTGTCCCCACTGGACGCGATGACCGCTACACGAAGTATATTATTAACCCCGAAGATGATTATACAAACTGGAAGCTTGGTAGCCTAAAAGATGCTTTCTGCGAAAGGCATCAATCAGATTGGGAATCGCTTCGTTCTCGATTTGCTGACAAGATAGAAGTCCGACTAGAGCAGTTCGTTCTTGAGAACGCAGCCCGCGTAGTTCGCACGGCGCGTGTAGCCCCCAAGGACGTAAATGAAAGCGCCAGAGAAGCCCTCCAGCGTTCGATCGAAAGCGCGAACAAGGTATTCCGGTCGTCTAGGGACGGAAAGGAAGACTACTACTTCTTGAATGGTGAGCAGCTTATATTCTATAAGAATAAGACAAAGGTTATAGATGGCAGAATCACAACTGCCGCGCCGGCAACGAACCTTTGGGATGACCTTCTATCAAACAATCTACACAAAGAAGGCGGAGTTGCTTTCCCGAATGGGAAGAAGCCCGAGTTTTTGTTGAAACGCATATTGGAGATTGCCACCCAACCGGGCGATTGGGTTTTGGATTCTTTTGCGGGGTCAGGAACGACGGGGGCCGTTGCTCACAAAATGGGACGACGATGGCTCATGATTGAACTGGGAGCACATTGCGACAGCCACATCGTTCCTCGATTGAAGTCCGTCGTGGATGGAACAGACACATCCGGAATTACCACCGCGACTGATTGGAAAGGTGGAGGCGGTTTCCGCTACTACCGCGTCGCCCCGTCGCTTCTTGAAAAGGACAAGTGGGGCAACTGGGTTATCAACTCCGCTTTCAATGCCGCGATGCTCGCCGAGGCGGTCTGCAAAGTGGAAGGCTTCACCTTTGCGCCGAGCGACTCGGTCTATTGGCAACACGGGCGCTCGACTGAACGAGATTTCATCTACGTCACGACACAGACACTCACCCACGAGCAGCTTCAGGCTTTGAGCGATGAGGTTGGCACCGAACGCACCCTGCTTGTCATGTGCGCAGCGTTTCGCGGGAAAGCCGAAACGTTCCCGAACCTAACGATCAAAAAGATCCCCAAGGGCGTGCTCACGCGCTGCGAGTATGGGAAGGACGACTACAGCCTGCGCGTTGAAAACCTCCCCAAGGCTCCGCCGCCATCGGGCCAACAGTCTTTGTTTGGGGAGGAGGACGGCCAATGAATCGCCACGTCAACGCCATCGCCGGCCGGTTGAGCCTGCGTCCACCCCAACGGCATTCGCTCGAAATCCTCGACCGGATCACGGAAATCGCCCCGCCCGGCAAAACCACCGACATCGCGTCGGCGCTGGCGGTCATCCGAAGCGAGTTTCCCACAGCAGCGGACTTTGAGCGTGAATTCCCTTCGATCTGTTTCTCGCTCGCGACGGGCGTCGGCAAGACACGCCTCATGGGTGCGTTCATCAGCTACCTGCACCTCGCCCACGGGATAAACAACTTCTTCGTCCTGGCGCCGAACCTGACGATCTACAACAAGCTCATCGCAGACTTCACGCCGGGCTCACCGAAGTACGTTTTTAAGGGGATTGCGGAGTTCGCCACCGAACCACCAGACATCATCACGGGTGACAATTACGAGGAGAAGGCCGGTTCGCTCTTCGACCAGGTGCTCCGCTGCAAGATCAACATCTTCAACATTTCGAAGATCAACTCGGAGGTGCGCGGCGGAAAGTCCCCCCGCATCAAACGCCTTTCTGAATACATCGGCGAGAGCTACTTCGACTACCTCGCAGCGCTGCCCGATCTCGTGTTGCTGATGGATGAATCGCATCGCTACCGCGCATCGGCAGGTGTGAAGGCGATCAACGAACTGAAGCCGGTCCTCGGCTTGGAGGTCACTGCGACGCCGTTCGTCGAGGGAGCCAAAGGCGCAGTCGCATTCAAGAACGTGGTTTACGACTACACGTTGGCATCGGCCATCGCGGACGGTTTCGTCAAGGAGCCGGCGGTCGTGACGCGCAAAGATTTCAACCCGGCAGGAATGTCGGCTGAGCAGATCGAACGAATGAAGCTGGAGGACGGCATCCGCCTGCACGAAAGTGTGAAGGTCGAGCTGGAGACCTACGCGCGAAGCACTGGCAACAAGATCGTCAAACCGTTCGTCCTCGTCATCGCGCGCGACACCACCCACGCGGCCCAGCTCCTTGCGACCGTTCAGTCCGACGGTTTCTTCGAAGGCCGATACAAGGAGAAGGCTCTCCAAGTCGACTCCAGCAAATCGGGCGCGGAGGAAGAGGAAATGATCAGCCGGTTGCTCAAGGTGGAAAGCACCGACGAACCGACGGAGATCGTCATCCACGTCAACATGCTGAAGGAGGGTTGGGACGTCACCAACCTCTACACCATCGTCCCGCTGCGCGCTGCGAATGCACGCATCCTCATCGAGCAATCCATCGGCCGCGGCCTGCGCTTACCGTACGGAAAGCGCACCGGCGTCTCGGCCGTGGATCGCCTCAATATCGTCGCGCACGATAAGTTTCAGGAGATCGTCGATGATGCCAACCGGCCGGATTCTCCGATTCGGATGCAGAAACTGATTCTGCCTGCCGAAGGAATCCAGGAGCGAACCGTCACCGTCGTCGCACAGTCGCAGGTTGCCGCAGCCATCGGCCTCGCTCCCGAACAGCCGGCCGGAGCGAACACACAAGTCGCAGCGCCAGTCCAGCCCTCGCCGTTCAAGACTGCCGAAGAGAAGAAGGTCGCGGCCGTCGCTTACGAGGCGATTCGACGACTGGAGAATCAACCGTCCAAGGTGCCTTCGACCTCCGATCTCCTCAAACCAGAGATCATCGCGCAACTCGTCGAAGAAGTGCAGGCCACCTACACGGCAGCGCCGCAAATGGAGATCGAGGGCGTCGTCGCAAAGCCGGATGTTCCGGCAATCGTCCGCCAGATCGCTCAGATCGTAGACAAGGGAACGATCCCGATTCCGCGCATCCTCGTTGTACCGTCCGGTGAGGTGAAACGTGGCTTCAAGTCCTTCAAGCTGGAGCTGGGCGGTCTGAAATACCAACCAGTCTCCGAAGAACTCTGGGTGCAGCACCTCCGCACCAACCAGCGCGAACTTGTTACGCTCGGCAAGGGCAACGCCGACGAGGCGCGCCTAGAGGACTACGTCGTCAGTGGACTGATGGACTTCGACGACATCTCCTACGACGAACATGCCGATCTTCTCTACGATCTCGCGGGGCAGGTGGTCACGCACCTGAAAACCTACCTCGCTGAGGCTGACGTGGCGAAGGTGCTTCGCTGCTATCAGAAGCCGATCGCGCAGTTCGTCCATGCCCAGATGCAGCCGAACTATTGGGAGGAGGCGGCGGGCTATGAGGTGAAGGTCAGTAAAGGATTCGAGCGCATTCGTGAATCGGCTTTTTCCGCCGCCGTGGGGATGACCGGCCAGGACTATCGTCAGCCTCCGGCCGACAAGTCAAAGATCGGCCAGATCGTCTTCATCGGATTCACGCGCTGTCTCCAGACGGCGGTTAAGTTCCAGTCCGACACGGAGCGAAAGATGGCCGTGATTCTGGATCGAGACAGCGAACGTTGGTTCAAGCCGGCCAAGGGCCAGTTCCAAATCATCTACCGCTTTGGCTCCGACCATCGCGAGTACCTCCCGGACTTCGTCGCCGAGACGGCAGAGGCAATCTTCATGCTGGAGACAAAAGCCAGCGACGAAACCGACGATCCGGAAGTCTTGAGCAAGAAGGCCGCCGCAAAAGCCTGGTGTGAGCGAGCGACTGCATACTCGACCGCCAACGGAGGCAAGCCGTGGCGCTACGCTGTCATCCCGCACACCGCTGTCGCGGAGAATCGCACGCTAAAGTCATTGGGAGACGAATTCGGCGAATCGGCCACAAAGTAAACGCCACGAACCGGTCAAATGGGCAAGAACTCCCACATCGAGGGTCCGTACAAGGGACAGACACCTCAGGCGCCCATCCGCATGCAGCGATAAGCACCCGATATCAGTCTGGAAGATCGAGAATCAGGTCAGGCACGAAGCCGGTTTGCTGTGGTGTGGCACCCTGGTAACCGAGGGGATTGCTCACGATCCGAGTGTGGCCGACGGTGTAATCACGGAACGCGTGAACATGCCCATGTA
>ERZ795049.4978-NODE-4978-length-12666-cov-4.649433_pt1 | contig 12666 bp, 10 predicted proteins | sample MGYA00375133_ERZ795049 | MGnify/ENA primary metagenome ERZ795049 (study PRJEB30178, sample SAMN05720147) | activated sludge metagenome | isolation source: anaerobic digester from wastewater treatment plant | place: Japan | collected 2015-04-20 ...
TTGATGCATATGGATTCGGGCACTTTATTGAAAGTCTTTCAAACGGCAGGATTGCTGTTTCGCATGGGGGTCAGGGGACGGGCTGGATGACTCATTTCCATTCGGTCCCATCAACGGGAGACGGAATTGTGATTCTGACCAACAGCCAGAGAAGCTGGCTGCTGATCTCACACCTGCTGACCGACTGGGCCGGATGGAACGGATTCTCGGGTGTTGGAATGAGCAGGATACTTCTTGGCGAAAAAATAATCCGGACCTTGATAGTATTGTTACTGAGCCTCTTATTATGGCAAGCCGGGCGGCTTATTATTGCTGTATTTTCCGGCCGGCGCCGTTTCAGGCTGCTTTCCGGAACATCCGGACTAAAGAGTTATGTATATTTCGGGTGCTTTGTAATTATTGCCTCCTGTCTTATCCTGGCTGTTACCAGAAAGTATTTGTTCATCTCCTCCCTCTACCCGTCATCTTCCAGGTGGCTTGGTTATTCCCTGGCTTTCGGCTCTTTTCTTTTTCTGATGTCTTCTTTTTTTCCTTCCATAACAAAAAGTAAGGGGGGATGTGTACATTTCCCCTGTAATACAGCAGAGTAATCAGATATCTATCCCCACCGTAAGGAAGAGCGATCTTCCATAACCGTTAACGCCTGAACCATGGTAACGGTAATCGGTATTCAGAATATTCCTTAAGCTCAGATCAATTGTAATAAACTTCCAGCTGTAACTGCCGTTAATATTAAAAATATTCCATCCGGGAGTGCCACCTTCGGGTATGCGGTTATCGTCCTTGTCACCCTGTGCAAGACGGCTTTGCTTTGCTGCCGCAAGCCATTCGATATTCAAAAGCCAGTTACCGGCGCTGTATTCTGCCGCAATCCTTCCGTACAAGGGAGGTATCCTTCTCACCGGTTCATTCTTCGTCAGGTTCTGTCCATAGGTATATGTTATGTCGCCATGAAAACTCCACGCCTGACTGAAATCATAATCCCAGGCTGTCTCAATACCCTGAATAAATGATTTGCCGCTGTTTTCCTTCTGATAAACAGGGTATCCCTCAATAACCTGTTCTCCAACCCTGCTTCTGGTTATGAGATTGTACAATTGATTACGGTAAATATAAATTTCACCTCTCACTTTCCGGTCAAGGTATTTGTACCCGATCTGGTACTGGACAGAGCTTTCCGGTTTAAGGTCCAGATTCGGGGTTTCATATCTGAAATCGACTATGCCAAGTGTGCCCAGGTCATCAATACTAGGTGCCCTGAAACCTGTGTTCAGTGATGCAAAAAGATTCGATGTAGCGCTTAATTTTCTGAGAAGAGCCAGATTCCCCACCAGTGCCGAGGGAGTCAGTCTTGTTAAGCCAAGGGCTTCATCATTCACCTTTATTTCATAGGTATTGAATCTGGTACCGGCAGTGATTATCCATTTTCCAAGGTCAAATGAATTTACCGTGAATCCTGCCATACTGACCATCGAGGATCCGTCAGGATATAATCCCCGTTTCCCCACTGCATTACCTGCGGAAATATCTGTTCTTGTACTGTTAACAAGATCATTATAAACCTCAAAGCCTATGATTCCGGTCCATATTTCAGCTGTCTCAACCACTGATTCCGCAGAAAACCCCAATGTACGGACCTTGTCATTTTCAATTCGCAGTGTTGCTGCACCATTCTTCTGCATTTCCCTGATCTCCCTGCTGTTCTGGAAGGATGCAGTTACCGATACTGATTTGAATATCCCAAGGTTCATATCATGATCCATTCTTAAATAGGCAAGTTTTCTTTTTTGAGGGTCCATTTTATTTATGGCATAATTCTCAAGTGCCACCTTGTGATATACCGGGACATTCATCTGGTTTACATCCTGATAAAGGATTGTTGCGCTTGTCTTTTCCGAGAGTATTATTTTTCCTTTGAGATCATAGTCAAATTCCCTGTAACCTGTCGGTGATTGTTTCCCTGTTGTATCGCCTCCGACAATATCTCCAAAGTTACGCAAGCTGATACCTGACCGCAATGCAATCCTGCTGTTACTAAAGGTTATCCCTCCCCTGATACTCTGTTCCATCCCGTGGGTGCCAAATCTTGTTAGCAGTGATGAACCCCACAGTGCTTCATCTGTTGTTCTGAGCTGGTGGCTGAAAGCCTGGATAGTACCACCTATGGCATCAGATCCGTACTGAACGGATCCGCTTCCTCTGAGTACCTCCATTTTCTCTATGCTGAAAACATCGATAGTGTTGAAATACTGATTGGGTCCGTAACGCGTGGTTGAATTACTCAGCCTTATACCGTCAATAAGAAGAAGTGTCTGGTTACCGGTAAGTCCTCGTAAAAAAGGGGAGCCTCCGCCGTGATTCGTTTTCTGAACAAACACTCCGGGGGTGATACTTAACGCTTCAGGAGCCGTCCGCAGCTGATTTTTCATTATTGCAGGTTCACCTGCAATTTTTATGGCTTCCGGAGTATTGATACCTGTTGATCCGAACCTGTTCGCCGTAATAACGACCTCCGACAGAGTTCTGGAAAGAAGAGTGTCGTGAACAGAAATTGAATCGGGTGAATTTCCGCTGATAATCCGTGGAAGAAATGTTAAAAATCCAATCAGGTAAAATTTGTTCATAATAATAAATGAGTCAAGTTAAGAACAAATTTAATTTAAAGTTTGTGTTGCCGGCATGTTTGCATGAAAAATGCTTCCGGAGGTATAATATAGCCGGCAAATCAGGAAAAATCAGCTTACATTTTTCAGCCGGCCTCATGATTTATAATAAAAATCCGGGATTCCCATCTTCATCGTTGTCCTTCTTTACCGCATAATAAACTAACTTTGAAAAACCATTAAACCATGGATCATGGCATATCCGATAGAAAGAAAACTTGTTATTGCAATTGCGTCAAGTGCCCTTTTTGATTTGTCGGAATCAGATAAGGTTTTCAGGGAAAAGGGAGTTGAAGGGTATCGTAAATTTCAGGAAGTGAATATCGACAAGACTCTGGACAAAGGGGTTGCGTTTCCTTTTATCCGAAGGTTTCTTAATTTGAATTCTGTTTTCCCGGAAGAAGAGCCGGTGGAAGTTGTCCTCCTGTCGAGGAACAGCCCTGAAACGGGCATGAGGGTTTTCCGTTCGATCAGGGACTACGGACTGAATATTACCAGGGCTGCATTTTTTTCCGGAAAGTCGCCATACGAATATTTACCGGGTTTTAATGCTTCACTGTTTCTTTCTGCAAATTCTGAAGATGTTAATAATGCAATACGTGCGGGATTTCCGGCAGGAAGGGTGATTGAAACAAGGATATCGGACGATGACAGTGATAATGAACTGAGGATAGCTTTTGACTTTGACGGTGTGATTGCTGATGATGCCGCTGAAGTTGTTTACAAATCAACAAGGGATCTGAATAAATTTCATGAAACTGAAACGCAACTGTCTCTGGTTCCTCACAATCCCGGACCATTACAGGATTTATTCAAAAAGATTTCATTTTTCCAGAAGCTTGAAACCCGGGAAATCAGGAACAATCCGGACTATGAGCGGATATTGAAAATTTCAATTGTGACTGCCAGAAGCGCCCCTTCTCATGAAAGAATGATTAATACCCTTAAAAACTGGGGGGTATCTGTTGATGAAACATTTTTTTTGGGAGGCATTGAAAAAAAACGGATTCTTGAAATAATGAAACCTCATATGTATTTCGATGATCAGTCAGTTCATCTGGAACATATTGATACAATCCCGCTTGTTCATATTCCGTTTGGAATTGCAAACATTGATTCCCTGTAAATAAGGGGACTCCGGTTAAAATATATATCCGCGCCGTTAGAGTAAATATTTATCCTTACTGTTGGATTATATATATCCTTTTTTGTTGGATTAAATTTGTATCCTTTCTTTTTTTAAGAGTCTGGATAAAATTTATCCATGTCCTCCGTAAAACCTGATAAAACACAAAACCCGGCCGGTTTTGCAGTCAGAGAATGTTTTGTATCTTCCCTTGCAAAATTTTGTACGTATGAAACCCGTATGACTGACCAGAAAACAAACACGAATGAATATTATCGCGTTCAGTCATGTATGGTTCCATCAGATCTTTAAAAAATAAATTATATACGGATGAAAAGAAGAAATGTGTTGAAGAATCTTGCAGCAGTACCGCTTGCCGGCGTTGCAGGTCATGAAATGTCAGTTTTTGATAAGCCCGGAAAGGGTGGCGAATGGCTGCCGAAAAAGGAACAAATAGCTCCTGTTTACAAAGGTTCGGCACCGGTGAGTCTTTGTATCCGTTCAGGACATCTTGTATTTCTCAGTGGCATAGGAGGATGGTATGAACATCGCAGGGCTGAGCCCGGGGATATCAAGGTACAGATCGCCAGTGCACTCACAGATATGAAAAATCAGCTTGAACAGGCAGGCACATCAATGGCGAATGTTCTGAAGGTACATATGACAGTGGTGGACCCCAACAATAATATCGGGCCGCTAAACGAAGTATATCAGACATTTTTTCCCGATCCCAAGCCTGCAAGGTCATACACGGGATGCACGGCCGACCTCATGGGACGTGACGGAATTCTTGTCCAGATCGATTGTGTGGCATATATTGACTAAGCCGGGAGAGAAGGTGCCGGACAACAGAAGAAACAGGCGGGTTGCCGGATAGAAACATACCAGAGGGGGCCGCTGAATGCATCCTGAGCCCGCAGGGGCGGGATCAGCCGCTGTTCAGGCATCATGTATCGCTATTTATGTTTTCTGTGCCGCAAGCTTGTAACGTTATTTCTGCCTCCTGCCCGTTCGCACAATGAGAGGAAAACATTTCAGAAGCGGAAGGACAACGTGCGATAATCAATGAATTCATTTTTGTAAAAGATGCTATATGAAGCAATTAGCAGTAATTCTGGTTTCATTTCTGATTCTTGTAAGAGTTTATGCAGATATAGCTCCCAATCCGATAATCATAAAAGGGATATTCACACCTGACAGTTGCAGTATCCGGATGACCAGGGAATATGTTTCTGCTGATCTTTATAATGATTCTGCAAGGGTAGAATGTGTTTTCGAGCTTCTGAACACAGGAGACAGTATTACAATTCAGACCGGGTTTCCGGTAATGAATTTCCAGTACTGGTCTATGGGAGAATATTCCGAAGATGACAAAACACATTTCAGGATCTTTGTCAACGGCAGAATGTTAACAGAAAACGAGATAGGGGTGCCAGCGGAAATGGACAGCATCTACAGGGCTTATATGGAAATATATCACTATGAGAGAGAATACCGGAGGAAAACCGACAGTATATATTCTGCGAATATGGTTACGGTAAAAAGGAACGGTAACCTGAATTACCCGTCAGACCGGTCATATCAAATGACAAGTTCAGCAATGAGAATGTTATATGAATGGAGAGAAACCAAGCCATTTTTTAGTTCTGATCTGTGGAAACAGTTTGACAATCAGATGAGTAAGGGGAATTTTCCATGGTATGTCTGGAATATACACTTCGGTAAAAATGAAAAAAAACAGGTCAAAGTGGTTTACTCACTGCCATCGGGGCAGGGATATGGTGCAAATTACAGATACTTCAAATATATCCTTGAAACAGGAGCCGGATGGTATGGAACTATCGGGGAGGCAAACATTGAGTTAAAGTTTCATGATATAGAATTTGGGACCCTGGAGGAGATTCTCCCTTCAGGATATCTGGCAGACAGGGAGAGTAAAACAATAGAATGGGCATTCTGCAATTTTGAACCAGCCAAAGATGATGATATTTATGTAAGATACTACAACAAAAAGGAAAGGGAAAGCTGGAAACGTTATCAGAGAAAAAGGAAACGAGCAATAATATTCCGGCAGTTAAATCCTGTAAACTGGTTCGGATAATCTTTGGAGTGGGCATTCTGAAGCACCTGTATTTTCGTTGCCGGATAAAATCATTTATTTCAGCAGAAAACCGCAGAAAACTCTTACTGCTTCTGTAAATCCGGGATATCTGCAGGGTATGGATTCGGTTGTTTATCAGAACTTCCGGTTTTACCTGGCGTTTTTTTCGGATCCGGTAACACTATTTGCGGAGCTGCAAAACAGAAAAGAGAAGAGAATTTCCAAATTCCGGGAGAACAGACAGAGGGCCGTGCAGATCGGAATGACCGGGAAGACCAAGAAGACCGGGGAAAATTATTTGAAGTATATTATGAACCGAATATTAAAAAAGAACGATGTCATTTGAGAAAGTAAAGAATTATTTTGAAAGTCTGAGTTTGGGTGGCCGGATTAAAACGTTTGAAGATTCCAGTGCTACAGTGGAAATGGCAGCCAGGGCCATTGGCTGTGAAATAGATCAGATTGCAAAAACCCTGTCTTTTCTGGTCAGTGATTTGCCCGTATTGATTGTTGCTGCCGGAAATGTAAGGATTGATAACAGGAAGTTTAAGGCCTTTTTTCATCAAAAACCGAAAATGATTCCGGGTGAGCTGGTAAATGAATACACAGGTTATGATTCGGGAGGTGTCTGTCCGTTTGAAGTCAAGCCGGATGTGAAAATCTATCTTGATGTTTCCTTAAAAAACAATGAAATAATTTATCCCGGTGCCGGAAGCGGCAACAGCATTGTAGAACTGTCGGCCGGGGAGCTTGAAAAGTACACAGGCTATGAACAGTGGGTGGATGTCTGTAAATAAGGGAGCTTGTTGGATACCGGTAAAAAACCTGAAAAATATTATGAAACGCGAAAAAGGAGAAAAGCCGAAACAATGGTACGAAATATTGTTTGAAAATTATTGATATCGGATGCGGAACAGGCCGCCATTCAATTGAATTGGCCAAAAGAGGCTATTCTGTCACTGGTGTTGATTTATCCGGATCCATGCTGGAAAGAGCAAGGGAAAAGGCCGGGCAGAATGATGTGCAGATAGATTTCTTACAGCTTGATGCACGTAATTGCAGAAAAATGAACTCTGTTGCCTGACAATAAAGACTTGCCCCGGTGAGAAATCTCTCTTCCCGGAAAAGCCATCCTGTTAAACCCGGACAATTAGTATGAGTAAGATATTTCAAATAAAACATCTCTGATTCATCCTTACTGAGCTGATTATTCTGTATTTTGCTGTTTAAATATTAAAATCCGCGGATTTGAAAAACAACGTTCTGTTCAGGAAGATTCAGACCGTTCTCATCATGTTTCTGCAGGCTGTGATACTATTTGCAACTGCCGGTACACTGAAGTGGAAATGGGCCTGGATGTTTATTGCCTCCCAGGTGGCAATACTGATTGTCAATGCGCTGGTACTGCCAAGGGAACTCATTGAGGAAAGAGGCAGGATACGGAAGGATGTAAAGAAATGGGACAGGATTCTGAACAGGATAAACATTATTCCATTTTCCGGTATTTTCATTCTTTCAGGATTTGATTACAGGTTTCACTGGACAGGCTCGTTTGGCTTAGAAATTCATATTGCAGGACTGATACTGATTCTCCTGGGTTCGATGATCTTTACCTGGTCAATGATTTCAAACAAATTCTTTTCAACCATGGTCAGTATTCAGGATGACCGAGGGCACAGTACAGCTACCGGGGGGCCGTACAGGTATATACGGCATCCGGGATATACGGGTTTTATCATTATGACAATTGCAACACCTGTGGCACTGGGATCATTTTATGCGTTGACTATGGCATTTCTGGTTTCGGTCATATTTATTGTCCGGACGATATTTGAAGACAAAACACTTATTTCGGAACTCCCGGGCTACCTGGAGTATTCTGAAAAGGTAAAATATAAGCTGATCCCATATATCTGGTAAATGACCTTGTCAGGTTTGCGATGGAAAATGCTTTGTTGTTTTCCGGCTCACCCTGATTTTTTTGCCAAATGACTGGTTCAGTTTTACGACGGGAAATACTTTGTTATTCCGCAACACCCATTATTTTCTGTACTAAAAGGCCGGGATCTGTTTTTGATTTTTTCAGAACCTGTATTTTAATGCTAATAAGAAAATCTGGGTTTCATAAAAATTCTGATATTCCACGTTAAAACCCTCCGCTTCAATTTTCTGACGCAAACCCATGGTGTTGAAAATATCAGAAGCCGTAAGATTTATTTCAAGTTTATTTTCAAAGAATTTCTTTTTCATTCCAAAATCTAATCCCCCTCGTGACAGCTCCTTTCCCTGTCCAATATTTTTCTCACTAAAATACTGAGCGGTCAATTCAAAAATAAAATCATTACGAGTGGTCAACTGGTTTGTCATTTTGAGATAAACGGGCATATCGGTACGTTTGGCGATTATATAGGACTGCTCCACAGGAAACATGATCTGACCTTCATGCTCAAATATCGTGTTACTGTATAAGTTCGCGCTTGCCGTAACTTTCCAGGCTTTCACTATATTTTGATCAACGCCTAGTTCAATACCTGTATTTGTAGCTTTTCCAAGGTTGTCATAAGCCTTTATGGATATCTCAGTATGGTAGGGGTCCTGAATGTAAACACGTGTATAGTAGTCATCTATGATTTTATGATATAATGAAGTATAAAAGGTACCGGTTTGCCACAAACACCTGTATGCAATCTCCACATTCTGTGTGAACTGTGGTCTCAATGAAGGATTGCCGATTTTAAGCAGCTCCGGATCGTCATATTTAGGGAAAATTCTGAGTATATCTTCTCCGGGGCGATCAATGCGACGATTATAAAACAGAGAGATCTTATTCGATTTGTTTATGATGAAAGTAAAACGTGTATTCGGAAACAGACTGAAATAATTATACTGATCCTCACTAAAATAAGGATTGGGAGCAAATTTATAGCTGATTGCTGTATATTCTCCGCGTAATCCTGCCTCGATGTTGAGTTTTGCCAGTTCAGCCACCAGATTTAAATAAGCTCCGGCCAGGCTTTCATTCCATTTTGACCAGTCACCAAAATTATAAATCAACGCGGTATTTGCCGGATCTTTTGTTACGGTGTAAGTTATGGGCATATGCCGCAATCTGCCTGATATCCCGGCTTCCAGTCTTCCAAAAGCAAGTGGGCGAACATAATCGGATGAAATCAGGTATATGTATTCGGGTGCAAGAACACGAGTTTTATCTGTTTTAATAACAGGATAAGGAAGTGGTCCATCTTGTTTGAGATTATATGTTTCATCTTCCCATCCTTTTGTAAAAAGCAGTTGTGAATTCAATTCATGTCCAGATTGTGGAAACCTGTATTTGTGCTGAAGTGTCAGATTGGTGAATCCCGTGCCTTCACTTTCATTAAATCCCCACTTTCTCAATGGATTGTTATAGTCTGTATTGCCAAAATACCATACCCTCGTGGTATCAATATGCCATTCATAATCATAGAGCCCGAAAAGAGTTATTGTCTGGTCTGGAGCAGGATTCCAATCTACTCCCAGTTTGAAGTTATAATGATTTTGTGACCGGTTTTCGGCAACCTGACTTTCTGTAATATTCCCGTTATCGTAGAAGCGGGTTGTGAATTCATTATTCGGTAATCTGCGCTGATTTAACAGGTAAGACTGCCAGTAAATATTGAGTTTTTCTGTTTTATAATTCAGGTTCAATGAAGGAGTTAGTTTCCGGTTATTCGAATAGCTTGACATTCCGGTTGGAAGATCAGCCTTCCTTTTAGTTATCATGCCGATACCTGGTGTAAAGCCGGCATCACCACTTAAACCAACGGATTCTGATTTCTTATATTTGATATTTACAATACCCGCCATACCGGCAGCGTCATATTTTGCTGAAGGATTGTTGATAATTTCAATACTCTCAATCTGAGATGCCGGAATGTTTTCCAGACCTTTCTGACTTCCGAATCCTGTAAGACTGGAAGGTTTCCCGTCGATCAGAATTGCTACTTTGTCACTTCCGCGAAGCACAATATGACTCTCCTGATCGATGACTATCCCTGGCAGAGTCTTCAAAATATCCAGAACAGAGCCTGCGGAACCGGTAACAAAGTTATCGGCTGAATAACTTTTCATATCAAGCGTAGCTGAGGTTGTAAGCTTTTGCCCTTCAATCTTTACTTCAGAAAGTTCAAAACCAGATGGCTCCAATAGAATATTACCTATGTCGAGGAATTTGTTAAGTGAACCTGAAAGCACCTTCCTTTTTTCAGTTTTATAACCTAAATAGGAAATGATAAAATCATATTCTCCTGTTGCAAGACCTGATACATTAAATCTCCCTTCTTCATTTGTCAAAGTACCGGTAACCAGCTCTCCCGAACCTGCTTTTACCACCGATACCGTTGAACTTATCAGAGGCTGCCTGTCTTCCCTGGAAAGAACCCTTCCCGAGATACTTGTCTGTGCCACTAGTACTTGGGTAATTGCTGACAGAATAACAAGTGTAATTATGATCCGCCGTGATTTCATTTCAACTTGAATTAATTGGTCATTGTATGAATATCATAATAGACCATCACCCCCAATTCTTTATTCCATCCTTAAGGTATATTTAGTTTGATTTTTTATCAATAAAAACAATAAAAGGATATGTCAATTCATGCTCCGGTTTCCACAGTCCGGATGTTGCTTTTTCCGGCTGTTTAATTGTAAGGTTACAGACTCAGGTAATTTTTAAGCAGTTTTATTCTTTATATTTATAGTATTGAAAATCACATCTGGTATGAGAAAATTCAGGCAGATAATTATTATCGGATCAGTTATATTGCTGATCGTTTTTTTGGCAATGTTTGACTACAGTAACCCCTGGACGAGATCCAACCATGCAGTTAATGTCGGTATAGTTGCAGTTTGTTTAAACATTATTGCAATGATACTTTCCAACAGGCACGATGAAAAAGCGGGGAAAAAATAACAAGCGTCTGTTCCAGAAAGAAAATGGCAGACGTCTGAATTTTTCGAATAGCTGCAGTCAGAAAATGTTAAAACGGTTATTGGAGAACGTTGATCCGTTACTGAACAATCTGATTCATAATATTATGCAAATATGAAAAGAGAGATCCCGATTTTATTACTTATAGCATTATGTTTCGGTACTTTTGCTCAGGCTCCGGATTCTTTGAGAGAAAAGCCACAGTTGTTACCCTACTGGACCTTATGGGTTCCCGGTGCAACATATTTTTATCAGGGAAGGATTATTCAGGGTTCGGTGTTTTCTGCGCTGGAACTCGGTGGTATTTATACGGGTATAAAATATGATAAGAATTTAAGGGGCAATAGTTCATCACCATATTACAACTATCCCTTACTGATGGGATTACAGGCTTTTCAGACTGAGAAGCTGACAATGTTCAGTAATCAGCTTGAAGTGTTCAAATATAATTATCCTGATTTCAGATATGATTGCCTGTCAGAGAAGGATTTATATCTGGCTCCGTTCAAAATTAAAAATATAATGACTCCCATAACAGGGGGGATGGTGCTGCTGGCCGGCGTCTTTCTGGGTATTGAAAAATTCAATGAGACAAAGAGGTTCACTGATATTGAAAGGATGTATTTTCTGAACCGTTATATCAGCAGGGATCAGGGATTGGCTGTTTTCGGGACGGTTTCACTTGCAGCAGCCTGGAGTGCCGGTATCGGTGAGGAATATGTTTTCCGGAACTGGATGATGCCCCTGCTTGATTACAAATACGGTCAGAAAAAGGGTTTGATTATCTCAAGCGCCATCTTTGGGGGAGTTCATTTTACCAATGTTTTATTTGCTGAAAAGCCCGATTACAAAGCTGCATTATTGCAGGTAGGGGAAGCAGCAATTGCAGGATATTTCCTGGGCCGTGACGTTCAGAAGAGAGGTTATAATATCGGTCCGGCTGTTGCGGCTCATATGTGGTATGACTTTACCCTGATGCTGGGATCATTTCTGATTAACCCGCAGAATAATTTTCTGGGAGTGAATTTAAAGTTCAGGATTTAAAAAGAATTATTGCTAAAAATATCATCAATTCAGTAACGCTGTGCAGAGAAAGATGAAGACCCGGCTGCTTTTACTCCCCGTAATACTGCCTGCTGCGTATGTTCTGAAGCTGCCAGGGACTTTGAACATCCAGTTTTTCCGGAAAGTATTTGCCACGTCCGTCAAGTGGTGTCCATTCCGTAAATTCACTTACCATCCGGCCAAGGTATGGTATTGCCGTTTCAAGACAGTCTTCAAAATCCAGATCTTCAGGTTCCACGATCCCTCTGCGGGGGTTTTTTATTGCCCACAGGATGGCAGCGATTGCCCCTGCCGTAACCTGTATGGTTGTCGCATTGGCGTAATCCACATGGCGGCGTGCTTCTTCTATGCCGAGCTGTGAACCGTACCAGTATGCATTTCTTTCATGGCCTGCCAGCAGTACTCCGAGTTCATCCGTTCCCTCCACGATATCAGGGCCGAGTCTTCTGGCTGAAGCCTGCAGAACCCATCCGCTGCCTTCAAGTTCCAGTGCGGAAAGCATGGCATCGTCACAAGGGTGGTATACAAACATCACAGTGGGCCGGTACAGGAATGAATCCTCATTACGGACCGACAGGTAGTCAGCAATTGACATAACCTCGTCATGTGTTACCAGCATTCCCTGAAATCCGCCAATTGAGGGTACCCAGCTGCGGGCAAAGGTACTTGCTCCCGGACGTTCCAGATACAGTGTTCCGGAGCCGGGACTATGTTCACATGCACCGCCGGGGATGCGTTTCTC
>ERZ795049.4981-NODE-4981-length-12661-cov-3.294146_pt1 | contig 12661 bp, 12 predicted proteins | sample MGYA00375133_ERZ795049 | MGnify/ENA primary metagenome ERZ795049 (study PRJEB30178, sample SAMN05720147) | activated sludge metagenome | isolation source: anaerobic digester from wastewater treatment plant | place: Japan | collected 2015-04-20 ...
GGCTGTTTGCAGAATATGCAACTTGCTTGGGGTTAAGGTGCTCTTGAACCCGGCACCTGCGCAAACAATAGATTCAGCCATATTACCCTTAATAGAGTATGTTGTCCCTAATGAAACCGAACTTCAGATTCTTGTTAATGAGCAAGGTTCATATGAGGAGCTTGCGCAAAAGCTTTATAAAAAGGGTGTAAAGCATGTTATTGTTACTCTTGGGGAGGATGGTTGTCTGCTTGTAAATCATAATGGCGTTTCAAATTTTCCTGCCCAAAAAGTAAAGTGTATTGATACAACAGCAGCTGGGGATGCCTTTATTGGCGGGTTTATTGTTGGCATATCACAAGGCCTTAATATTTATCAAAGTGTGGATTATGCAAATAAAGCGGCAGGGTTTGCGATAACACGCAGAGGCGCACAGGTTTCTTTGGGTACAAAAGCTGAACTTGACAGCTTTTTCACAAGTACAGATTAAATCCTGTTGATATACTAGGTCTACATCACATAGCCTGCGGCAAGCCTGGCACCGTAGACTTTGCTGAAACATTTCTATATCATTAATTGTCACAGGGCATCATAATAGAGAATTTGGAAAGCTTGGAGTGATGTCCGTTTTGGAGATTAAGATTATTTTAGAAAACAAGAAGCAATTCATGGACTTACTCTTGCTGGCTGATAAGCAAGATAAAATTATTAATGGTACTGTAAAATGGATAAGCTTAGTAAGAGGTATTGTGCCTGTTAGTTTTAGCCTTATTAGTAACATAGCGCCAGCAGCAGCTGGTGTCAAGGGCGTTTGGCATTGAATCATTGCATATTGTGGCGGCAATGTTGGTGCGAGCTTTGTGTTGCCATCTGTTCACGCAAGTTTTTATTATAATAGTCAGAACGATGTTTGGTGGTATATAGAATTGAATAGTTGCTTGAATGCCCGCATTGCGGTAAAATAGATACGCGCAAGGGCTATAAGTCTGGCATGGTTAATATGTTTTATTAGGAAGGAGGGTTAAAATGTCTGTTGAAATCAAAAACGAAATGGGCAGGATTGTTATGACAGAAGATCTTGTCGCAAGCATTGCAGGCTATGCAGCCGGCGAAAACTACGGCATTGTTGGTATGAGCTCAAAAAAGGCTTCAGATGCACTTATTGAATTCATTAAAAAAGATAATCTAAAGCGCGGCATAAAAGTCACATCAACGGGGGTCGGCGAAGTAGATATCGATCTTTATGTAACGCTTGAGTATGGTGTGTCTCTTCCTGCTGTTGCTCAAAACGCGCGTGATAATGTGCGCTACCGCGTACATGAACTAACTGGTTTGACAGTACGCAATGTAAATATTTTCGTTGAAGGTATCCGCGTATAAATGTAAGGAGGCGCAGACACCGAGTATAGGTGTGCCCCTCTCTTTTCATAACACGCGGCTTGGAGGAGTAGTATTGGATGATATGAAAATAAACGGCGCACTGTTCAAGGATATGCTTGTAACAGGCGCTGCATTACTTGAGCGTGATAAAACGCTCATTGATTCGTTAAACGTGTTTCCTGTACCTGATGGCGATACAGGTACAAACATGACAATGACTATGCAAAGCGCAATAAAAGAAATCAAAAACGCTAACTGTGAAACAATAACATGCGTAGCAGATGCGCTAAGTTTGGGTTCTCTAAAAGGGGCTCGCGGCAATTCTGGCGTTATACTTTCTCAGCTTTTTCGGGGGTTTTCCCGTGCTTTGAAAGATGCGGTTGAGATGGACGCACAATTGTTTGCAAATGCGCTTTCTATGGGAACAGAGGCTGCATACAAGGCTGTAATGAAGCCAAAAGAAGGAACGATGCTGACAGTATCACGGATGATTTCAGAGGCAGCTTTAGAGGCCGCTGAACGCGGCGCTAATATTTACAGTCTGGTTGATACAGTAATGGAAGAAGGTGAAAAAGCGCTTCAGCTTACACCCGAGCTCTTGCCGGTTCTTAAAGAAGCCGGGGTTATTGATTCCGGCGGAAAAGGTCTTTTGGCAATTTATCGCGGGTTTAAGATGGTGCTTGATGGTGAAGATTTGGGCGAGTATGAGGAGCAGGCCCAATTACCACCAGCTGCAGAAGATGTCCTCACGCTCGAAGATTTGGAAGAAATCCGCTTCACCTATTGCACCGAGTTTTTTGTCAATCACCTATATGAGGATTTCTCTGATGATAACCTCGAAAAATTTCAAGAAAAGCTTATGCATATTGGCGATTCTGTTGTAGCGGCTTATGATTCCGGCATGGTGAAGGTGCATGTGCATACAAACTCACCAGGCAAGGCGCTCCAATACGCCTTGCGTTTAGGTGAAATCGACAGCATAAAAATAGAAAACATGCGCGAGCAAAACCGCGAGATTCAACGCAAGCGTAAGCAGAATGAAAGAGAATTTGCAATGGTTGCTGTTGCAGCTGGAGAGGGCGTTAGCAACGTATTTAGTGACCTTGCAGTTGATGCGCTTGTTCAGGGCGGGCAAACCATGAACCCAAGCATTGATGAAATTAAAAAAACCATATTCAAAGTTAATGCTCGCAATGTGTTTGTTTTGCCAAACAACTCAAACATCATACTTGCTGCGCAGCAGGCAGCTGAACTTTCTACTTGCAATGTCATTGTTATCCCGACAAAGAGCATACCTCAGGGTATAGCAGCAGCAATGGCTTTTCATCCTGATTTTAAGCTTGAAGAAAACAAAAAAAGGATGACTGAGGCAATAAAAAAGGTGATTTCCGGAGCTGTAACATACGCGATACGCGATACCTCGTTTAACGGCACAAGCATCCGCAAAGACGATATGATTGGGATGATGGATGGAGACATTGTTGCTGTTGCTGAAAGCGTACAGGATGTTTCGGTTAAACTCCTTCGCCTGATGCTTAAAAAAAGCGGACAGGATGACTGTATTGTTACGATATTCTTTGGCGAAAACATGCAGGAAGCTACAGCAAAAGAAATTGCAGAAGCTCTGGGACCCGAATATCCGGAAGCTGAATTCATAATCGAAGATGGCGGGCAACCAATTTACTATTACTATTTTTCTGTGGAATAATAATATCTTTTAATTCAAGGCTGTTCGCTGATGCATTTTGCAATTGGCGAACAGCCTTTTTATAGGCTGGAGGATGCTTTGCTGCAAAGTGCAGTTACATGCTTAAAGGGAATAGGAGAACAGCGCGCCAAAGCTTTTAAAAGGCTCGGTGTGAATACTGTTATAGAGCTGCTGTACTTTATGCCGCGCGATTATCTTGACTATTCACATTTAAGTATGGTGGACTCACTTGTTTGTGGCGAGCGTTGCGCACTGCACTTAAGAGTCCTTAACGAACCAAAGAATGTCTTTGTTTCGAGGAGGCTGCAAATGTTGGCTTTATCAGCAGAGGATGAGACGGGGCAGCTCCAAATAGTCTGGTATAACCAACCATATCGGAAATCGCTGCTGCGAAAAGGCTGCGAATACATTTTTTGCGGACAAGTTGATAATAATAGAATTAATCGTCTCATAAACCCTATTGTATGCAGTGAACTTCCTGGCATACTTCCGGTTTATCCTCTTACAAAAGGCCTTACGCAGGGATGCATTAGGACTGCTGTAAAATGTGCTGCAGACACTTATTTGGAGGAGCTGAATGAAAGTCTGCCTGGCTCCATAATTGAAAAATATGAACTTATGGATTTGAGGCAGGCTATACATACCCTTCATTTTCCGCAAACCTTTAGCAGGCTTGAGGCTTCGCGTAAACGGCTTGCTTTTGAAGATTTGTTTGTTTATTTTTTAGCAGTTAATACGTTTAAAGAAAAAAGAAAGAGCCAAAAAGGCATTTCTTTTAAAATTCACGAAACCATTGAAGAGTTTGAAAAAAAGCTGCCCTTTAACCTTACAAAGGCGCAGCATCGTGTGCTTTTAGAGCTTGAAGCTGACTTGAAAGATTTTAGGCCGATGAACCGCCTTATTCAGGGCGATGTCGGTTCAGGCAAGACGGTGCTTGCATTATACGCACTCAAGGTTGCAGCTTCCTCAGGCTATCAGGCTGCATTTATGGCGCCAACAGAAATACTCGCAAAACAACATTTTGATTCAATTAAAAATATTTTAGGAACTGAGGTATGCTTGCTGAGCGGAAGCATGAAAAAGAGTGAGCGCGATGCAGCGTACTCGTATATAGAAACAGGGCGGGCTAAAATTATTGTGGGAACTCATGCTCTTATTCAACCAGGGTTAAAATTTTTAAACCTCGGGCTTGTAATAACTGACGAACAGCACCGGTTTGGAGTCAGGCAGCGTGCACAACTCGTTTGCAAGAGCAATACTGTGCCGGATGTGCTAATAATGAGCGCTACCCCAATACCGCGTACTCTCTCAATGCTGCTCTATGGGGATCTTGATCTTAGCATGTTAGATGAACTGCCTCCAGGGCGGCTGCCAATAAAAACACATATTATTTCTAAAAATAAAAGAGAAGCTATGTATGAGTACATTTATCAGCAGTTATTAAAAGATATGCAGGCGTATGTGGTCTGTCCGCTTATCGACTATTCTGAAAGTTTTAAAGTTAAAAATGCAATTGAAGTATTCAATGAACTTGTTGATATGTTTCCCAACCTGTCAATAGGATTATTGCACGGCAGCATGTCTGCATGCGACAAAGCCGCAATTGCAGCTTCGTTCAGACGGGGCGAAATAGAGATGCTTGTCTCAACTACTGTTGTGGAAGTAGGGCTAGATGTACCAAACGCAACAATAATGGTTGTTGAGAATGCCGAACAATTTGGTCTTGCCCAGTTGCACCAATTGCGTGGGAGAGTTGGGCGAGGTAAAGTGCAATCGTTTTGTTTTTTAGTTTGCGAAGACGAGAGCAAAATGCAAAACGAGCGTCTGCAGATTATGGCTCAAACAAGCGATGGTTTTAAAATTGCAGAGCGCGACCTTGAATTGCGGGGTCCAGGTGAATTTTTAGGAACGCGCCAGCATGGGTTAAGCGAGTTAAGCGCTTCATCTTATGCAAGCATGAGCGTGCTTCTTGAGGCAAAAACAGCAGCTGCAGAATTTATGGAGTTTAGCAGCGCTGATGAGATTAAGCGATTTAATGCCCGCCTTAAAAAAATCTATAATTTCGAAATTGCAAAAAACTAACTTTATTCTTTATTGTTAATTTTAAAAACGATACTTATTCTGCTATTCTTCCAATGTAATGAGTGCAATAAATTCCAGTCATAGAATCCACACATCGGGGCAAATTAACAACAGCGACTTATAGAGGCGGTGATAAAAAATTTGCGTTGTTGTTCATCTTTGTTTATTGAGAATAGGGTGGACTAATCTTTGACATGGACGGCGGTTCTGTCAGTACCTTTTGTGCAGGCAGCCGTCGATGAAATAAAACAGAAAGGAGAAATATATGGCAAACTACAATCAGGGGAGCCCGAGTGAAAACCAATCAGGAGCTGCGGCATCCCACAACCAGGCGAAAGCTGCTTTAGAGCAATTTAAAAACGAGGTTGCCTCTTCGCTGAATGTGAGCCTCAAACAGGGTTACAATGGCGATATGACAACGCGTGAAGCAGGAGCTATTGGCGGCGAAATGGTAAAGCGCATGGTTGCATATTCCATTCAGAATATGCCTAAGTAATTTAGCGCAACAAATTCTATCAAAAGGAGCTTAAAAGGCTTCGACTCCAATTGCTAAAGCGGGTTCATGACCATCATATCTTTTAAACTGGCTATGGGCTTTAGCTTCTAAATATGGCAGTTGAAGTACCAGGACTAACTCATATTAAAGGACGTTTGAATATAGGTTGTCCAAGCTCTGTACAAATGGAAGGAAAGCTATCTCAAGTTTTCCTTCTATTTTTTAAGACATCAGATCAACGAAATTCGTTTGCATACACTGGGACGCTGATTGTTTCATTTATAGCTGGCTGATAATCTTTACCTTCTACTTGAATATTAAGTGCTGAAAGCATACCAAAATTCTTTGCAGTAAGAAGTATTGTATCTAAAGCGGATTCTTCAAACTCAGGGAAGACAGCAAGCTTTGAAAACTCAGATGAAAAATTCACTACAGCGACATCATCAATAATAGACGCAAAAATTACTCTGGTTCCTTCAGGAAAGCATTGAAGCAGTTCTATATCTTCCGGCCCCTTAACAAGCTCTTCCATTGCAATTGAAAAATCCGGTTTGCTGGCAATTATTCGTGTCACAGGTATGTAGAGGCTCGCTGCGTGGTTAGGGAAGTACAGGGTTAATTGGTTTGCGGAATCGCTTTGGGAATCCACAGGGATTGGCTCCGGATTTAACGGAAAAGCGCGCATGGTATTGCCGACATTTGTACCATGTGATAGCCGCTTTCTTGCCTTCCCTTCAAAAAGAAGTTTTACACGGTCAATTGTTGGGAACTCAGTCAGTGTATTTACAACGGAACATACAAAGGCGCGTTCAGCTTCAGCAGTTTCAAATTCTTCTAACCCTGAAATGTTTAAGGTTGCTACTGAATCATCAGAAATTGAAAGCACAAAACTAACACCTTTAGGAACAGTATTCTTTAGCCCCATAGGTGCGGCAACGCTTCTGTTTTCTTCCGAATCAATCAGTTGGTTAAGCGCCACTCTTCCGATTCCTTCTTCCCATGGCAAGAGCTTCATAACAGGAACCATAAACCCATCATCTGTCTGGAAGTAAAGCACAGTGTTTCGATAACCTGCAGTTGCTGCAGTATCGGGCTGTTCAAGTTCGTCTTTTACTGGGCTAAAGACATTTGCAATTAGTGAACAGCCGCATGTTCCCAGTAGAAGCACAAGCACAAGCAGGCACGATACGCACCGTTTACTAAAACACATAGAAAACCCCCCGTTGCGCGTTTTTACAATACTTATTCGGCCATGGGGGGAAGTATGTTGATGCTGCAGTCTATATCTGAACTAACCTTGCGTTTAGTTTTGATTTGAAGCGAAATAGCAGTGCATGAAGGTGTGCGTCAAGTTCTTCTTCATTCATGGATGGGGTTGGCGAAAAAGTTTCAAGAACTTCAAAAATGAGCTCATCGTTGCTGTCGTTATAAAATTTCTGAAGTTCTTTGTTATAGCATGAATTTAGCTTAAGCTCAAAACGCAGCCTTTTACGTGTGCTCTCTAAATTGTGGCTAAACCCAATGTAGGAAACACTGTCTTTACCGTTATGAAGCCTATAGATGCCCATTTGTTCGTTTTGCATTTGAAGCCTTTCATTTTGCGCTATCCGGCGTGCGGATACTTCGGATTTTTTCAATATGACTCGTGATTTTTGTTTCTTCCATCCAGGTGTTGACCTGTTCTTCGTAGTATTGCTCCTTAAGCCTTAAAAGAAGACCGTTCATGTATGTTTCTTTTATATCCTCATATTTACGGCTGCCCTTTGGTAGTTTTTCGACAAGTTTTATTATGTGGTAGCCATGCGATGATTTAATAGGAGCTGTAATATCCCCTACATCTTTTAGCTCCAGACCAGCCTGCTTAAACTCAGGAACGAAGTTAGTTCCGCTATACATTAAATAGCCCAGCAGCATGGTTGGCTCACGTTTCATACCCGGGTCTTCACCGTATTCAGTCATTAGGATTTCAAAACTTTCGCCTGCGTTTATCCGCTCAATTAGCGATAAAGCCTGGCTTTCGTCAGACACAAGAATATGCTTTACACGAACAAAATCAGAAGGAACATATAGCGGCGGAATTCCTCCAGCTTCATCATAAGCTTCCTGCATATTTACAAACAGCTCGATGTTTTCTTTGTACTTAGCAAAATCAAGCTTGCTGTCTTTTTCAAATTGTTCTGATGCTTCAGCTTCAGTAACAGTTATATCAGCGGTTAAATGGCTCCTGAGTTTTTGAATGAGAAAGGACTTCTTCATTTGGGTTTTTAGCGGCGATTGCTCTATGAGCTCCTCCTCTTCTTTAGTTAGCCCCATACCCAAAAGCATTGCCTGCTGGCTTATAACCTCTGCCCTAATCAGCGTATTAAGCACAATATCCTGTAGCGCATGGAGATTCTCTTCATTGTTTAAATCGTAAACTGTTCCGTATTGCGTATAGTATAAGTTGAACAGCTCCATATATTCGCTTTTTCTTAGCTTTACTTGACCAATCTCGCAAACAACATCATTAAAAGAGCAGGCTGAAAAGCAAAGTATAAGCATTAATGAAATGCAAAAAGACCTAAATTTCATAATGTTCCTCGCATTACTAATTCTTTGCTGAGTATACCCTCCATAATGAGTGCTTGTCAAACTGGTTTACATCAAGCGCTGCGGTAAAAACTGTGAGCCGGAATATACAATTTACTGATTATTGGAATATTCCTTTCTAACATAATATTGTATAATAGGAATTAGAAGCATTTCCCTGCTCTGTTTCTTGCACTTAAAACTTACGAAGGGTGGTTCAATATGAAAGCGCAAAGTGTTCATATCCTCACTTTATTAGTTGATAACGAATTTGGAGTGCTCACGAGAATTACTGGCCAGATACGCCGCGAAGGGTGGAACATAAAAAGCCTTGCTGTGGCAGAAACAACAGATGAAACAATTTCACGTCTTACGCTTGCTCTTGAATGTTTTGATGCAAAACTGAAGGACGTAATCCAAAGGCTCTCAAGGCTTGACTGTGTACGTTCTGTAACAGCTTACAAACCTGAAGAGCATTTATGCCGCGAGTTATTATTGGCGCGGGTTTCTGTACTTCGAGAATCTGTTGAAGAACTAATTAATAAGTATGAGGCACGCGTAATTAGCAGTGAAGGCGACAGCTTTGTTATAGAGCTAACAGCAGAACGATCAAAGGTTGACAACTTCCTGCTTGAGCTCCAAAAGTTCGGCAGTGTCCAGGCAGCGCGAACAGGTGCAATTACCTTAGAAAGATAATTTTCAGAAAGGAAAGAGCCATGAGCGAAAAGAACGCCTATCGGTTTTTAGTAATTAACCCCGGATCAACGTCTACTAAGCTTGGGGTGTATCAGGACGAAAAACTTGAACTTGAAGATATAGTCCGGCATTCCAGAAACGAGATTGAAAAATACTCCACAATTGTTGAACAAAAGGATATGAGACGAACGCTTATAGAAAAACTTATAGCCGACTATGGGCTTAACATGAGTGATTTTGATGCTATAGTTGGTAGAGGGGGGTTGGTTAAGCCAATAGACAGTGGTGTCTATTCCGTAAATGAACGCATGCTTTACGATTTAACCCATTCAACAGCTGCAACGCATGCGTCATCGCTTGGAGGCATAATCGCTGCGGAAATTGCCAAAACAATTGGAAAGCCTGCTTTTGTCGTTGACCCTATCGTTGTTGATGAATTAGACCCATTCGCAAGGCTTAGCGGAATGCCGGGAATCGAAAGGCGAAGCGTGTTCCATGCGCTAAACCAAAAAGCGGTAGCAAGGCGCTGCGCAAAAGATATGGGTAAAAAATATGAAGATTGCCGTTTTGTTGTGGCGCACATGGGCGGGGGCATAACCGTAGGCGCGCATAGATACGGCCGCGTAATTGACGTAAATGACGGAATAGCAGGCGAGGGCCCGTTTACGCCAGAAAGGTCAGGAGGAATCCCTGCAGAGCCTATTATTCGTATGTGTTTTTCCGGCGCCTTTACCGAAACGGAAATGATTAACTATGTAACACGAGGCGGAGGCATGAGTGCTTATCTTGGTACTAATGATTTGCGCGCCTGTGAGCGGCTTATAAAAGAAGGCGATGATTATGCGGATTTAGTGCTTGAATCCATGGCGTATCAAGTCTCGAAAGAAATTGGCGCAATGGTTGCAGTGCTTGATGGCAGAGTTGATGCAATTATCCTCACAGGCGGGCTTGCCCATAGTAACCGCTTTACTGGAGCAATTAAGAACCGTGTAAGTCTCATTGCCCCTGTTAATGTGTATCCTGGGGAAGATGAGCTTAAAGCATTGGCAGAAGGTGCGCTCCGCGTGTTAAGAGGCGAAGAAAAGGCTAAAGAATACCTCGGTTAGCCCCAGGCCTCACAATTTCTTAAGTTAAAGGGGAGCGTTTTTCGCTCCCCATATTTTACGGCCATAATGTATCGAATTAGCCAAGCCAAGGGCGTTATCCTATGATTTGGGGTTCTTTAGTATATGAATTGAACACCTCGACTCCGTCTTCTGTCACAACCACTAAGTCTTCTATTCTTACGCCCCACATATCTGGGAGATATATGCCTGGTTCAATAGAAAAACACATGCCTGGCTCAGCTATTGCTGTGCTTACACTGCTGCAATCCGGCGGTTCGTGAACATCCAGACCAATCCCATGGCCAAGTCTATGGGTAAAGAACTTCCCATAGCCTGCTTCTTCAATTACTTTGCGCGCTGCATAATCTATTGAAGCCATTGTTGCGCCCGGGCGCACAGCAGCAATGCCTGCAAGATTTGCTGATTTTACTGCATCATAAACCTTTAGCTGTTCTTTGCTTGCTGATTTATAAAAGACTGTTCGCGTCATATCGCACCAATAGCGGTTAACAGGCGCAAATATGTCCAACAGAACATTATCGCCTTTAGAAACAGCAGCAAACCCCGGCTCATGATGAGGTTCGCAGCTGCCAACCCCATAGCAGACGAGCTGGCTCTGTGCAGAATCCGCACCATGCTCAACATGAAGATTGCTGATAATCCCGACCAGCTCCCGCTCTGTTATCCCATCTTTTAAAGCTGATATGGCTTTAGCCATAACTGCATCATTTAGCGCTGAGGCTTTGCGCATAAGGCCGATTTCTTCCGCATCTTTGTATCTTCGGGCATTATCTACTGCTTGGGACCCTATGACTGGCCTGAGTGCATGTCGTTTTTCCATTAGTTTAAGCAGGAAATTTGCTGGCCATGTTTTATCAACGCCAAGCACACTATCAGCTAAATGCTCAGCAAGCATTGCAACTGCATCATCTCCATCGCTATGGTATAAGGTTGTTAGACCAGGCTGCTCTTTAATGGGGAACAGCCGGTTTAAAAATAATGTTGCGCTTGCATCAGATTTTATTAAAAGCGCAAATAGCCGCTTACCGGGGTCGAGGTAAATATCCGTTAAATAAAAGATTGAAAGTGGGTCACTGACTATAAGCTGCTCAATCCCCATCTGTTGCATATTAAGGGCGACTTTTTTTAATCTAATTTGCTTCATTGAAGTTTCTCCTTAAATTGAGGTTCTGGTCTCAACAGTGTCTGGGTCAAGGGTGAGCCCCGCTTTGCGGTTTGCATTCCATACATATAACCCAAGCGCCAAGCCGATTACGCCATAGACCATGAATGTCCTGAAGTACTCTCCAAGAATCGCCTGGCCAAATAGCGCCTGCCCGATTTCAGGAGACATTATAAACATGGAGTTAAACAGTAAAGTCCCTGCAAACGCATGCTTAACTGTAGCTTTAGAAACAGAAGCTCCGCCAACAAGCAGCGCGGCAACAGAAAACATGCCTATTTGATTGTGAGCGCCGTATGTATTAAGGGTGCCCATGTTTTGAAGATAAATCAATTGACCCCAGGCAGCTAAAACCGTAGAAATGATAACTGCTATAATGCGTGTTTTATCAACGTCAATTCCGTTTGTTTGTGCTATATGCTGGCTTTGTCCAACGCTTCGGAAGTCCTGTCCAAGCTTAGTTTTCATTATTAGTTTTGTAAATACAGCGAGCATAGCAATTAAAACAATAGTGAGAACTGGTATTTTTTTAACTGTCATCAAGCTGTTGTTAGTCACTATTGAAACTATGCTTATTGCAATACAAAGCACAAGCGCTGCCATACTTGCGAATGAAAATTTATCGCTTGCAGCGGCCAAAGGCATTTGCTTTGCTTTAAGGTGCTTGTAGAGCATATAGGCGAGAAATAGAACAGAAACAACTAGCACTGCCCACACAAAAGGTACTTCAAACACAGATTCTAACGAATACTTTAGGCTTCCCATATCAACAGTCATTCTAACGCCAACACCATCGGTTTTTATCATTGGATGGGTTGCAGGTACAGGAATAATAACGCCAACAGCAAAAAGCAGCAAAAACTGATAAATACCGTTTGCAAAGAATCCGACAATCAGGCTTGCAATCATCTCCTGGCCGCGAGTTTTATTGTAAAGCTTGCCTGTCAAATACCCAAAAAACGCTGCTAAAGGAGTAGATAATGCAAAGCAAAGCAATAAGCCGCCAAAGCCTTCTATAAAAAAGTATCTTACAATAATGAGAGCAAGCTGTGCGCTCATTGCTCCAACCACAATCCCAAAGTTTAGCCCTAAGCCAGCAACAACGGGAATAATGAGGGAGAGCACAAGGAAGCCGTTGCGATAAAAGCGACCCGAAAGCTCAGTTAGGAAGAAGCTCATTGGCACACCGCGCGCTACAGCAAACCCAAGCAATGTAAAGGCAATAAATATTATTGGCACCATATTGTCTGTTAGCATATTCTTTGTTTTGCCGGAAAGGATAATCCTGCTGTTTTTCATTGCTTGGCAACCCCCTTAACCTGAGTAAGCGCATATAAGATAATTCCGTTTTGTATAACCATACGGATGATTTCTGAAAGGTCTGTTCCGCTAAAGAGCTGATTAGCTACAGGCATTGAAGTTGTCAAGAGCCCTTGAAACAGGAATACACCGATAATAACATT
>ERZ795049.5004-NODE-5004-length-12605-cov-3.832510_pt1 | contig 12605 bp, 9 predicted proteins | sample MGYA00375133_ERZ795049 | MGnify/ENA primary metagenome ERZ795049 (study PRJEB30178, sample SAMN05720147) | activated sludge metagenome | isolation source: anaerobic digester from wastewater treatment plant | place: Japan | collected 2015-04-20 ...
CAGATGGATCGGGTCGACGTAGTTCGTCCCGCTTTTCGTGATCACGTTCATCGCCACCGGGGGGCTCGGGTAATTGACATCTCCCCCGGGGAATGGCGTGTACGCCGGAGGCTGGCCCGGGTACGGCTTTGTCAATGCCGCAAATAGGCCCGGGTAGCCGTATACGTAATGCATCAGCCCGAAATTGTGGACGTAATAGCAGCGCGGGATGCTGTTGCACAGGGCGATCGTGCGCTGCCCCAACTCAACCATCGCCGTGTTGAGCTGGAGGATCGTCGGCTGCTCCATCGCGTTATAGAAGCCAAGCACGTACGCAGAATCATAGGGCTTGGCCACCGACTCGTTGAAATTCACGTAGTCATATCCGCACACCGCCACCCGGATGTTCGGACGCTGCGCCACCACGTATTCCATGATGATTCGCAGGTTTTGCAGTATCGCGTCATTCTTGGCCGCACGTTGTTCTGGCGTATCCGACTGCGCCCTGAACGTGGTGAAAAAATCGTTCCCCGTAAGGCTGATGTGAACGATATCTATCGTCGGATTGTTCGCCAGTTCCTGACCCAGCACCGCCAGCTTGGCTGGGTCTGCCCAGTCCGCCGCCGTGCCTCCCACAAGGGTAGTAACGTCCCCTTTCACCTGGGTATTTGCTGGAACAGCGCCAGCAAAGGCAGGATCGGCGAAAACGCGCGGGAACGCGTTACTGTTATACATCATTGTCGACCAGCTGTCTCCCAGCAAGAGGATCCGGTAGGCAGCCCACGCATGTCCCGGCGTCAGTATGACTACCGACATTATCGCCAGAAACACAAGCGTCAGCCCAAATGAACACCGATTTCGAGCAGCCATTGAAAGAGTCCCCCTTTTCCCGTGTTGCCCACTTCGCACGTTGTGTTTTACATTACACATCGGCGCCCTTTGGATGGAAACGTCTTGCTTTGCGTTGACGTACAAGTGGGTTCCATTTCCGACATTTTTTCGTTGCACCGCACACTCAACATCACTTCCCGCACCGTCGTCCCCTTCCCTTGAGTCCCAAGTTAGCTCGTAGGAAGTATGCCCTCTTTACCGTACGGATTTCCCTTACCGAATATATAGCACAACTTTTTCACTTTGTAAAGTACTTTTTGTAGTGTTCAGGATGAAAGCAAGGAGGGTACTCGTCGCAGCTGTTTGTCTTACATTGAAATAGGTGTGCCCAAAATATTCATGATTGCGCTACAAACCTACTCATAAATGACTATTTTGATAATAATGATAATTTCATTCGATTTTTGGGTTGATCCATTGAGACATATTTGGTATCATGCGCCAACTTTGTGCTGTAAATCCCCACAAAACGCGTGCGCTTTCTCCGGGTTTCTCGCGGAGTGGAGGTAGGGAGGCTGTTCACCAGAAATGCTGACGCGCATATTTCGGCTGGCATCTAGTTTTTCTCCGACCACCGCCCCCACGTTGATGAGGTGTATTGTCGTCACGGCGATCCTGTGTTTTGCCATGCATGCGCATGCGGCCGGGATCAAGAAGCGCATCTTGATTTTGGGAGATAGTTGGGCGTCGAGCATCGCCACGACGCACCACGATCCGACCCCTCCGGGCTTTGGATCGTTTGACGCGGTCCTGGCGGAATGCGGTTTCCCAACGTATGTCACGGAAGGAGCGACGGCGTGGGGCGGCCGCACCGCGCAGCAGTTCGCGACACGTCAGAACTATCGTGATCTTGTCATCCAGACGCTCACGGCCAATCCCGACATCATCGCAGTGCATCTGCTTCTTGGCGGCAATGATTTTCTCAGTACCGTGAGTGCCACGAACATCTTTGCGGCTCCGTGGAACAGCGCTACCCGCGACATCCGGTGGAACGAGATCAAGGGGTATCTACAGAGCGTGGTTGATTTGTGCCTCTCGATTCGCCCCGGCATCAATGTGCTCATCAGCGATTATGATTATCTGGGGCGCGACCAGGCCCTCGGGGCATACGCTTCCCTGGGATGGACGTTTGGCGGAATGACTCAGTCTCAGATCAATGCCGCATTTCTTGAGTTGGGTCTGAAAAAGCAAACCCTCGCGGCACAGACCGACGGCTGCCATTATGTCTCGAATTGGGGCGTGTTCCAGCATTATTTCTCCTATCCCATTGCAGGACTTCCCTTGCCGGGAGTTTATCCGGACTATCTGCCGTATTATGGCGGCGACGTCACCGCGAGCATGCCTCCTGCGGCCAATGTTGGCGACGGCATTCACCCGAACGACGTGGCGCACCGCCATATCCTTCGCCGGTGCGTAGAACAGTTTTATGCCCATTGGCTGCGCGACGTGGATGTGGATGGATTATCGTATTCGGACGAGACGCGCGATCTCGATCCCCTTGCTGCGGGCGTTCAGAACCCCTTCGATCCCGATGTGGCGGACACGACGGGCGATGTATTTTCCAATGCGCCCGACGGCGTTGTGGATGGGGACAACGATTATGACGGCGACAGTCTCAGCAATGCCGCAGAGTTGAACGAGCATCACACCAATCCCTTGTCGCCCGATAGCGACGGCGACGGGCTTCCTGACGAATGGGAACTCGCTCACGGACTCAATCCTGTTAGCGCTATGGGGGAAAACGGGGCAAGCGGCGATCCGGATCATGACGGGCTGGACAATGCCGAAGAGTTGGCGCGCAACACGAATCCCCGGGCGGAGGATACGGACGGGGACGGTTTGCCGGACGGCTGGGAAGCGGCGCATGCGCTGAATCCATTGCGCGGCGATGGGGATGACGGGGCGCGGGCCGATATTGACGGCGATCGGCTCGACAACGAGGGCGAATGCCTGCACGGCACGCATCCGCGCCTTCCCGACACGGATGGCGGCGGAGAAATGGATGGACCCGAAACGATGGCAGGCCGGAATCCGCTCGACGGAAACGACGACCGTCCCTATGATGTCAACTGCGATGGGACTGTCGACATTTCGGACGTGCAACTGACCATCAACAGCGCTTTGAAACTTCCGGTGAGTTTTGTGACCGACGTAAACCTAGACGGCGCGCACGATGCGATGGACGTGCAGTTGGTCATCAATGCCGCGTTGCGGATTCTTTAGGTAAGATCGTCACCAAACGCCCCCGTTGCGCCCCAGCAATTCGCCAAGGCCTTCGTACCCCATGAGTTTGGCGATCCCCAACGGCGTGAGCCCCCCTGAAAAATGGTCACGCCGATTAACGTCCGCACCGTGACAAATCAGCATTTCGGCCATTTCTTCGTTTCCGTTGAGCGCCACCCAGTGCAACGGCGTCATCCCATACTGATCCTGCACGTTGACATCGGCGCCTTCTTCCAGGAGTGTCGCCACCGTATCCAAATGCCCCCGGCGCACGGCCTTGTGCAAGGCGGTATCTCCCCGGGTGTCCATGGAACTCGGGTTGGCCCCTTTGGCCACCAACAAGCGAACAGCCTTCTCAAGCCCCCAATACGCGGCCCGATGCAGCAACGTCTCGCCTTCGTCCATCAGGTAAGGTTCTTGTTTCTCTACGCGCACCATGAAGTTCGCCAAGGCGTAGTGTCCGCTCTTCATCGCTCGCAGCATGGGGGTCTCCCCCTCCACGTCCATTGTATTGAACCATTCCGTAGCCATCGCGAAACCTCCATGCCTATCGTGCGCGTGGAACGTATCCACGAAGGAAGAGCATAAAGCATGCCGCGATATGCTTTTCGCGCACATGCAGCAGGGAAGTTGCAACACATTACGCATCAATGGGTTATCCTTTTCGTCGGCTCGATGTCGCGTCGCATGAGACGCCGATGGGGAAATCCGCCTTGGCAAAGTGTCAATTCTTTATCGACGGTGATAGTCGCTTACGCTTCCCTGCGCTCCCCGCGCAGCAGTTTGCGGAACATGCGACAAGGATGGGAGTCGATGTCCTTGGGCTGGTCCGCAGCGAATTTGGGATGGCCATGTGCGTTAGGGGAAAGCGCAGCCGTCGCCTTGCGGCAAGATGAGCTCGGCAAGGATGCAAAGGGCCGTCCGGGAATCTGGGGGCGCACACCGAAGCGCGGCGCATAGAGTGCGCAGGGTTTCTTCGTCGCAGCGATCGATGCCAAGCGCCGCGCGGTGGCGATGTGTGGTTCCAAAGGCCCAGATAATCTCTGCCGCGTAGGGAGGCCGCGCCGTTTCCTTGCGCGGTTTTCCACGGCGGATATGCGCGAGGGCCTTCTCGAGGCGATCGGTCGAGGACGTGGGCAGGCCTGAAGGGAGGGCGTTCATCTCATGAGCCATGTTGACGACGGCGGCGGATTCGTACCGGGGAAGGAGCCATCGCGCCAATTCATCTTCGAGCACGCCTTCGAGCACGAATGCCTCGGGCAAGGCGTGGCCGCCGCTTCGTAGCAGCCGGAGCATCTGGCGCGCGCGGTCGGAGAACCGCTCCCAGTGCGGCATCCAGGCGTCCAGCGCGCGCCCGGCCGCATCGGGCAAGGTGCAGGTCAGCGTGACGCCTGCGGCATCCTCAGCGCAGTCCCACGCGCCGTCATGAAGGCGCACGAGACACCGGCGCGCCGAGTCCAGGTAGTGCGATCCTGCCTGGCGACGTTCCGAACCTTGGCATGCCATGGAAAGAATCGCGCAGCGGCGAGGGGCTTCGTATTCGAGGAGGAGGACAATGCCTCCGCCTTTTGGAAATGCGCGAAGGGCGTAGCGCAGGATGTTTCTCACTGCGGCGTAACAGGCGTTCCGGCGCACGGAAATGGGGGGCAAGGCGTCGCCACAGAGAAGCTCGATGCGAAGGTTGGCGGCGTCCAACAACGCGCCTGCGTCAGCGACGACCTCCTTTACGAGGGCCGCGAGATCCGTTGGTTCAGGAAGGCGCGCCTCCGCATCGATGATCTCGAGGATCGCATCGATCGCATCCATGGCTTTTCCGGAAGCCCCCGCATCGATCGCCGCCAACGCTTCCGCGAGCCGTGCAAGCGGGCCGTCAAGTCCCGCCGCCGATTCGGGCACGGCGCGCATTCCCGAAAATCGCAACGTCACGCCCTCGGGTGTACGATCAATGCGTCCCCCGCGCGTCGCCGCTGTCCACCTCGCCTCGAAGACCTCGAATGGCATTTCAATCATGTCGCCCAAAGTCACCACGTCGGGAAACATGCCCGGGCCATCGAGAATGAGCGAGACGCACGGGGTCTCCCCTTCGCAGTGGGTGACCATTCGCAGCGCGCTGTCGTCGTAGAGCGCGGCATTGGCAACAATTGCAACGACGCAGCGCGTAATCTGCGCCGGATCGCCGTAGCGCTCCGGCAATTCCGCCCAGACCGATTCCCGGACGAAGTCGGGCGTGTTCTCCAGAGAGTCGCGCAGCGTCGACGTCGGCGCGTAGGATTCATAGCGGGGCGGACGGTGGAGATCGAGCGCGGCATGGGCCGAAGCGATCGCGGCGCGAGCATCGGAGAAGGCTTGCCGTTCCAACGCGGCGCGAGCATGGCACAGGGCGGGCTCAATCAACGATACGGGGACAGGCAACACGGCGTCTCTCCCATAGCTGAAAAACTCAGGAACGCGTGACATCAAAATGCACAAGACCGGCCACGAGTTTTTCCGCAGCCGGTCTTGCCGAAAATCACGCGGGGGCGCGTTTACTTGGCGCGGCGGCCTTTCCAGAGGGGGTCGCGCATCTGACCCGGTTTCACGATTTGCTTGACCATTTCACGCTGCGCATTGGGAACCTGCGGCACGTCGCCCAGCTTGTCGTATTCCTCCTGCTGGTCGACGGTCAGCTCGGGCAGATTCTCTCCGACCACGCGACACGTCAGGAATACAAGCAGTTCCGTATGCGTCTTGTTGACTTGCGTGTTGCGGAAGAGGACGTTCATGATCGGCACGTCGCCCAGCACGGGGACTTTGTTGGCTTGAAGTTGGTCGTCGACGCGGCGCAGACCTCCAATGAAAATGGTGCGCCCGTCGGCGGTCTTGAGGGTGGTCGCCGTCTCGCGCTTGTCTTCGATGGGAATGCCGTTGGCCGTGCCGCTGATGGAGCTTTGCTTGGCCAAAATTTCGGCAATGATGTCGTTGCTGTGCGTGACGCGCGGCGTCACTTCCAGGGTGATGCCGATGTCTTTGAAGGAGGTTGAGGCCACTGGCGGTCCCTGGGTCGATTGGGTGATTTCCTGGTAGGGATATTGCTGGACGATGCTGATGCTGGCTTTTTTGTTTTCGACCGACACCAGCATGGGATTGGCCAGAATTTCCGCGTTTCTGCTTTGCACCTCGGCCGCGATGGCCGCCTGAAGATCGAATTTCGACGTAAGGACGCCAAAGGTCAACAGGCCTGCGTTGAGGGTGCTCGTGCCGATGTTTTCGCCGAGGTTGGCGTTGTAATTGCCGTTTTTGGCGCTGCCCTTGAGATTGCCGCGCAGGTCTTGTCGATCGCGTAAAAGGCCGGCCACGTTGCCGGAGGCGTCTCGCTGCTGCACCAAATCGAGCAGCCATTTGACCCCTGTCTCGGAATTGTCGGTCAATACGGCGTCGACGATCATGGCTTCGATGGAAACTTGTTTCACGGGAGAATCGACGCTTTTGATGACCTGACGCATTTGTTCGATCGCCACCGGATAGTCGGTGATGATTACGTTGCGGCCCCGCTCATCGATGGTCACTTTGCCGACGTCTTTGGTGAGCATGGACTCGACGATCGGCTGTATGTCCGCAGGCTCGCCGTAGTTCAGGCTGATGGTTTCCGTCACGGTAGGAGCGGGAGGCTGCGTCGGCTTGGTGGTGTCGAGTTCAAGGGCGAGCTGTTCCAGTTCCCGCACGCGTTTTTCGGGGCCAGAGACGATGATAACGTTGGTGGCGTCGTTTGCGCTTACCGAGACCAACGTGGCGTCCGGGGCGCCCATGAGCACGTCTTGAAGGGTTTTGGAGACGTCCGTCGCCTTGGCGATTTGAAGCTTGACCGTCCGCGATACGCGGTTGATCTGCTGGGCTTGCTCATATGGAACAATGCGGAAGACGCCTTCCTCCTCCACCATGCCCAAGCCGTTCATGCGCAGCACCATCTCAATGGCCTGCCGCAAGGGAACGTTTTTGATGCTCGCCGTGACGGTCATGTTGGTCAGTTGGGTTCCGGCTAGGATGTTGATCTGGGCCTTTTGCGCGAGCAAATTGACAACGTTGCTCAACTCCATGTCCCGGAAGTCGAGGCTGACCGGCAAGTTGAGCGGGTCCATGCCCGGCGGCAAGGGCTTGGCGTCAATGCCCACGGCCTGCCCATCGGATTTGTCTGCGGCTTTTTCGGAAGGCGCAACGCCGCCCAGCAGAATTGAAGAGGGTTGCGTGGACGAAGCGGCCTGAGATGAGGGAGCGGGACGTGCGGCGCGACTCGTCTCGTGAAGCAACTTCTTGACGTCTTGCACCATCTCGTTCATTTCAGATTGGGAAGGCTTGCCGCTCTCTTCCGCAGGATTTGCGGAGGCGGCAGGGGGAGCTTCGTCCGCCACCGAAGAGGCGGCGGGTTCGGCCTCGACCGGGAGCGGCGTCGCCGTATCTTCCGGGGAAGCCGCCAGGAGCATCGGATCCGAAAGGAATACGTCGAAGGATGCCGGGGACACGACAGACCATTCCGCCTGCGGAATGAAAGGAGCCTGACGCGTCTGTTCGCTGGGCATGGCGGCAAGATCGACGGCGTTCGCCGCGGCAGACGTTTTATAGGCGGAGAGCTTCTCGGGGATGGACAGTAGATAGCCGTTTGCGCTTTCGATCTTGGCCTGGATCGACATGACCGCCGCGCCAGCCGCAGCCCAACGCGCCGCCCCGACCGTCGCCGGTTGCGATCGGCGGGATGAATCAGCAGCGACATGGGGCGAGGCCAACGGCGTGCTGTGGTGCAACATATCCAGGTTGGTTTTCAGCGCGGCCATGGGATCGGCTGGCGATTCTGCCAGGCGTTGCAGGTCGGCTCCCAAACGCGCCACGGGATCGGCGTTGCCTAATGGGGGCGGCGTCGCCGGATCTTGCTGGGCCGCGGAAACGATCGCCGCCAGCGGCCACCCCATCCAGCAAATGAGGAGCGCGCCTGCCGCGATGGATATCGTGCGTTTGATGTGGCTCATCGCCTATTTTTCCTCCAACTCGATGGCAATCATCGAATCATGAACCTTCAAATTCACTTTCCTGGGCCCAATGGAATGGACACTGATTCCCTGCGGAAATTCGTAGCCGGGCCAGACCACTTCGTTCTCGACAACCGCCACCGGCTTGTACGGATCCCAGATAATGCCCGTCACGCGCATTCGACGCGCATATGCCTCGAGTTGCATGGGTTGCGGAGCCTCGCCGTAACCCGCGGCGGCTCCCGACGGGATCACCGGACGCAGCGCCGCCGCGCCGACAAGGGGACGCATCGGATCGCGCGGCATCTTTTCCGCGTCAAAGTCGAATACGTCGGTCTGGATGCCCGCCAACAATTCGTCCAAGTCTATTGGGTTCGTTTTCGCTTTGGCGGCTTGGGTCTGCGGAGCCGCCGGCGTCCCATCCGGGCCGGATGGGACCGACGTGGAAGAGGCCGGCGCGGAGGCGGGCGGGGGCCCGGCCGGAGCGCCGCGGAGAAATTGATGCCAGATGACCGCCAGCAGCACGATTGCCAGGACGGCCACGAACAGGATTTGCTTGCGGTTGGCGTTCACGATCAGGTTCCTGATGTCTGGGCGCTAGGTTGGGCGCCGGTGTTCGTCGGCATGAGGAATCGGAACGTGCTGAGGGTGAAGGTCGCCTCTGCGACTCCGTCCTTTTCTTCCTTGATCTCGATGTCCGACACCGCCAAGTAGCGCTCGTAACGCTCAATGCGATTGACAAAGCTTGCTATCTGGTCAAAGGTTCCCCGGGCGACGATGCCATAGGGAATCGTTTCTTTGCGTTCGTCTTTGGATCGTTTCTTGGTTTGCAGTTCCACGGCAAGCCCCACTTGGTTCGCCATTTCTTCGAATTGCTTCAGCAAGCGCGCGATTTCCGCTTCGCCGGGCAAACGCTTCTCGAATTCTTTGACCAACGTTTGGGTTTTCTCGGTCCGTGCGCGCAGTTCCTCGAATCTCCGTTCGGTTTCCTCGGCGGCCAGCATCTCGGCGCGGGTCTGAGCGGTTTTAAGCGTCAATTCGTCCAGGGCGCGAAGTTGGCGGTTGTGAACGAAAAACACGAAGATTGCGCACACAAGCGCTAAAATCGCCGCCATGACGCCCACAGCCATCCAGTCTTTTGGGGTTATCGTCCCTCTCAAGAAATCGATCATGGCTTTTCTTCTCCCCCGGGACGGATGAAATATTCCAAGGTGAAGCTTTTGACCGGTTGTCCCTCGAAATCCGTATCCTTGAGGCTCGATGTGTCGAGTTGGAATAAGGATGAAAATTCGGGGTCTTGTTCGGTGGCCAAGGCGAGGGGGCTCACGTCACTCGTGGATCCCTGCGTCGCCACCACGTATCCGGAGACTTGGAGCATCGGTTTTTGGACGGTAACTTCTTTGGAGACCTGTTTTTTGGTGTTGGGGTCGATCACCATCACCTGTTCCGTGTAGGGTTTTTTGGCGACTTTGATGCCGCTGTACCAGAAGTTCTCCGGCGCGAGACGGTCGAGGTTCCAGAGTTGGCGCGACCACAGGATGCGGGCCTGAATGATTTCGTTGATGGTGGTGATTTTCACCGCGAGCTCTTCTTCGAGGGCGGTCAGGCGTTTGGATTCGTTCACCACGGTTTGTAGTTCTTGCAGGCGCTTGGCATAGCGGTCGAGTTCGCCGCGTTTGGTCATGATCCGGGCTTGCGTGGCCACGGTCATGGAAGCCATCGCCGCAAGCGCGATTATAAAGGCCAGCACGGCCAGGATATAGGGCACGGGCGTGCGTTTGACGGGCCGTAGATGGTAAGGCAGTAAGTTGACGGTAATCATAAATCCGCCATCCCCCGAGCGGCGAGTCCCAGCGCCACCATGAACGGCGCGGAGTTCTCTTGCATGCGAGCGACCTCGCGTTCGTTGCTGAAGTGTAGTCTACTTCGGGCGGGATCGGCCAATTCAAGTTGGTCCATGCCAAGGTCTTCCCGCAAAGTGTCGCGCAGCAATCCCAGGTGGGCCGCGCCTCCGCTCAGGATGAGGCGGTCCACGGGTTTTTCGTACAGTTGGTGTTCGTAATAGTCGAACGAACGGCGAATCTCCGTCACCAGGCGTCCGAGTGGAGTGGCGAGGATGTCCGCAAGCCCGGTGGCTGCGGCAGGCGCGGCGGCCGGAGAGGGCGGTTTTTGGGAAACTTCCGCCATGGCATCGAGTTCGTCGTCGAATGGGTCGAGCATGGAACCGCCCACCGGGGCAGACTCGGGAGGCGGTTCGGCTTCTGCGACATAGGCATTCTCGGGCGAAGGAAGGGGGGCTTCCTGCGAAGGATGATTTTTGTCGGCGGAAAATTCCAGGAGTTGGCGCTCGGCCTCGACGTAGTCGCATCGCGTGGCTTTGGCTATGGCTTGTATCAACTCGCGCGCTCCCCAGTTGACGTCGCGGATGAAGTTGGACATTCCGTCTTTGACGAAATGAATGCTCGTGGTGGAAGCGCCGAGGTTTACCAAGGCCACGGTTTCTCCCACGCGAAGGAAGTCGCAGCATTCGGCCGCATCGGCCAGGGCAAGCGAATCCACGCTCAATATGCCGAATTTCACGTCCGCTGTTTGGGCTACTTGCACGCGGGTGTCGATGACTTCGTGCTTGGCCGCGACGAGAAGGACTTTTAGTTTGGTTTCTCCGGCCTCAATGACCCGATCGAGGACTGTCCAGTCGAGGAATACGTCGGAAAGCTCGTAGGGAATGCTTTGTCCCGCCTCTTTTTCGACAGCCACCGCCAATTCAGCGAGGGGCATTTCCGCAAAGCGTGGATACCGAATCACGACGGTCTGTCCCGGAAGAGCCCCTACGACAAGGCTCTGGGGCAATGGCATGTTGCGGATGGCTTCGGCGAGGGCTTCGGCTTGCGCCAGGAGTGGGTCGATGTTCATTTTGTTGGGATCGATGCGGGCGTAGCCGGCTTGGTCGACACACATGCGCCCTCCCGCCTTGGACATTTGGATGGCCTTGACGGAATGCGTTCCGATGTCAATGCCTATCGCCTTACTCGGCTTGGAAAACAACATCGCACACGCCTCTGTGTTCGCCGGTTCGGCGCATTTTATGACTTCGCCTCTTCTTGTTTCACACGTTCACTCCTAGGTCGTATGGCGGTCACATGAAATATATCCCCCTTCTTCCTTCAATAATATCAAAAATACAGTGTCTTGTCAATACTTTATTGCGCCGCCGAATCTGCGCCGAGTGAGGCAACCCTTCCTCTATGAATAAGTTAGGGCGGATTTTCCTGTAATTGTTTCCCCGTTTCAGAGCAGTGCGCACGGGGCGAAGAAGAGCGTATGGGCAAGAATGTACCGGGGATCGGGACTATTCGTCCAGGAAGATATGGAGAAAGTGGCGGGGGCGGCAAGGAGGCGCGATCGTAAAGAAGAGGCGGGCCAAACGGCCCGCCTGTTTGCTTTCCCCGCCATTGCCGTTGGGAAACGGTAACTTATTGAACCTTTGCGCAACGTGGGCGCCCTCACGATGGCCGTTCGGCGTCCGCTCGGAGCGGCTTGTCGTTGGCCACACAAATATCGGGCCCCCGGTCCAATAATTAAGGTACAAAGTTACTCGACCCATTCGAACAGGGCAGGGAAAAACGTATTCGTTTCCCGATATTTCCTTTTTACCAGAGGCATCTCATTTCGTCAAGGAAAGATTTCGGGGCGGAATAGGGTAAGGTGCTGGAAGTTTTTTTGGAAAGCCTTGATTGGAGCCGGGAATGTTGGGGAAGGAACCGGGGTATACTTGGTAGAGAGAGTGTGTTTGTGACCGATTGGCGGGCAAGCTTGGCCCCAGGAAGGCGCGGCGAGGCGTGACTTTGAATAAAAAATTGACGTAGACGGCAACGATGGTGTGGGATGTGGGGTCGGGAGTGGAGCCGGAGAGGGGCGTTGGTTGCCGGCAGGTCTTGAGGAAACAGGCGAACCGAGGCGACATGAAAGTTGATGGCATTCAAGCCGCGTTTAGCGATCCGGATAGGGCGGCGGCGTATGTGGCCCAAGGGATCGCACATGATTTCCCGAACGCCGAGGTGGAACTGATCTTGTGCGAGCCGGGCCGAAGCCGTTACCAGACTGCTTTTTGCAGGACGCACGAGCTGGCGGCTGAGCTATCGCGCATGTGTCGTTCTTTTCCGGGGGCCTCGGTGGAATACACGCCGAACCGGGCGTATGGGTTTGTGGCGGTGATTCATAGTTCGCAGCACCGGTATTACAATCCGTCGGAACGGACGCATGACGCATCGCGGTATCATATGGTTTCGGCGAAGAATGATGGGCGCAAAGTGGCGGTGTTTGTGCGGCAGGTGAATGCGGAAGAGGTTTTGCTGGGTTCCAAAAGCATTGTCCCCCCGACGCCGCGAGTCGCCGGATAGGGGTGTCGTTTGGTACAGGTCCTTGCACGCCATCTCCGCGCGGGAAACTGTTCGCATGGACTGTGCGCGGTGTGGTAGCATGGGGGTCTTCGGGCGCCTGGCTCGAAGGCGTGCT
>ERZ795049.5005-NODE-5005-length-12604-cov-6.320982_pt1 | contig 12604 bp, 10 predicted proteins | sample MGYA00375133_ERZ795049 | MGnify/ENA primary metagenome ERZ795049 (study PRJEB30178, sample SAMN05720147) | activated sludge metagenome | isolation source: anaerobic digester from wastewater treatment plant | place: Japan | collected 2015-04-20 ...
TCGCCATGTGAACATTCACGCATCAACTCGCGCTTTGGCGGGGGTTTTGCAGACCTTCCCTAAATATCTTTTTCGGGCTTGACGAATTGCAAAACGTGGCACCGAACCGGTCGATCAATTTCGGCTGATTTCACGTACCAACCAACTCTGTCAGTCCCATCATGAAAAAGACCCTCATTGCGATCGCTGCCCTGGCAGCCTTTTCTGTGTCCTACGCGCAGAGTTCAGTCACCTTGTTCGGCGTCATCGATACCGGTATCACCTACGGTTCGGCCGGCCCGGGCAGCAACCTTTGGCAGTTGAGCAGTGGCGAGTGGAGCGGCAGCCGCATCGGTTTCCGCGGCCGCGAAGATCTGGGCGGTGGCCTCTTCGCCGGGTTTCATCTTGAAGCCGGGTTCGATTCAGACAGTGGTGTGGGGAAATCGACCAGCGAAAACAACGTCACAAAAGCTGGCGGTGATGGCATCGGCTTCAACCGTCGCGCCACGATCAGCCTGATGGGCTCCTGGGGTGAGCTGCGCCTGGGGCGCGACAAGAACCCGCTGTATGACGGCTTCAACGATTTCGACCCGTTTGGTGGCGATACGGTGGCCGCTGCCTACATGTGGCAGGCCGGCCGCGAGATGTACAACAACACGACCGCTGTCAAGCGCGTTTCGAACAGCATCGGATACCTTCTTCCGAAGGGTCTGGGGGGCTTTTACGGGCGGGCCATGGTGGCCACCGGCGAGAACTCGGACCCGTCCAACCTGAACGCGACGACCAATACCGCGTACAAGGGGGATGGCGATTACGCAGGTTTCTATGCGGGTTATGACAACAATGGCAAAGGGCCGTTCACCGCTGGCGTCTCGTACGGGAAGACGCAGTACGGCTACAACATCGCAAAAACCAAGGGTGGCAACCTGACCAACTGGCAGATCGGCGCCACCTACGACTTCGGTGTCGTCAAGCTCTGGGGACTGTATTCGAACGACACCGTGGGGCAAAGTGTTGCGCACCAGGAGCTCAATGGCAATGGGTGGAGCCTGGGCCTCACCGCGCCTATGGGGTCCGGCAATCTGGCCGCATCCTACTCGACCTACAAATGGGATGCCGGCTATACGCAGGCCGGGAAACCCTTCTACGCCGGAACGCCGAATGGCGACAAATACTCGGTTGGATACTTCTACTCGATGTCGAAGCGGACCTGGTTGTACGGCGCGCTGGGGTATATCAACGTGAAGGATGGATTGAACACGCCGCTGGGTGGCTCAACCTTCAACACCGGCTTCACCAGCGGCAACTCGACCGGGGTTGACCTGGGCATTCGTCACTCGTTCTGATCACCGAACGGAATCCACAACGCCTGTCGCAGACCTCTGTGGCGGGCGTTGCTGTCTGGATCGGCGCCGCCGACGCAGTCGCACTCACATTCGGGCGTGCGTTTCCGACCAAGTCCTGGCGTAAGCCTGAATAAAGCCAATGAAGGCGGTGGTGAGCCGCGAAAAAGGCCTTTCATGGTGCCAACACAGGCAGAACTGGCGCTGCAGCACCAGATTGGCGATGCGCAAAGAACACAGGCGGCCTTCCTGAAGCTCCCGCAGCACCGCCATTCGCGACACGATGGACAGGCCCAGGCCGGCCTCGACGGCGTGTTTGACCGCGCCGGTGTTGCCGAGTTCGATCACTGATTTCAGGCTGATGCCGGCTGCTTTCAGTTGCTCCTGAATGCTTTCTCCGCTGGCAGAGTTGCTCGCCGGCAAGACAAAAGGCAAAGCGGCCATTTCAAGAGGGGTCACGCAGCCCGCTTCGGTCAAGGGATGATCGGGCGGCGCGATGACGATCAACTCGTCCTGAATGAACGGCTTGAACGCAATGCGCGCGTCATTGAAGCGGGACACTTCACCGACGATGGCGATGTCCAGTTCGTTACGCAGGATCCGCTCGACGATCTGCCTCCCGGGTTCGACCTTGACCGTCAGTTCGACCTGCGGATACGTTTGTTTGAAATGCGCCAGCGCTTCGGGCAGAAGGTAGACGCCAACCACCATGCTGGCACCGATCTGCAGGCGACCGGCATGGAGTTCCCCAAGGTCGTCGAGTTCTCGCCGCATCTGCGCCAGCCGCAGGGCGATGTCGTCAGCGCAGGCCAGGGCAACACGCCCCGGCTCTGTCAGGGCAATCGTTTTTCCGATGCGCTCGAACAGTCTGATCTTGAGTGCGCTTTCCAGGGCGCTGATCTGGGCACTGATGGCGGGCTGGGTCAGGTGCAACTCGTCCGCGGCACGCGAGAAACTGTTGTTTCGCGCAACGGCTTGAAAAGTTCGCAATTGGGCCAGCGTTGTCATACTCTGTGGGTGCGTTTCAAACGGGCGACCGCCGCATTTGGTATTAATGAATCATTATAGAAACGAGGTGATGGTTTGATTGGACGGCACCTGCACCGCTTTCTAGAATTTCCTTGTCATACAGGCCTTTTCGGGAAACTCCGGAGAAGGGGTGGTCCATGCCTTCCAAGGCTGCGGCCGGACCCGCGACCTGACGGCATCCTTGGTCCGCCATGGCGGGTTTACGGTCTGATTCACGGAAAGAAGAATATGGGCAAGGAAATCGAGCGCAAATACCTGGTCAATCTGGCGGCCTGGAAGCCGAAAGATGCCGGCATTCATTTCAAGCAGGGCTACCTGAATTCCCAGAAGGAGCGGGTGGTGCGCGTTCGCATCGAAGGCGACCGCGCCAAGCTCACGATCAAAGGCATGACCACCGGCGTGACACGCGCTGAATTCGAGTACGACATCCCGGTTTGCGATGCAAGCGAGTTGCTGGACAACCTTTGCGAGCAACCGCTGATCGACAAGCATCGGCACAAGGAGATGCATGGCGGCAAGGCCTGGGAAATCGACGTATTTCATGGACTGAACCAGGGGCTGGTGGTGGCCGAAGTTGAGCTGCAGACCGAAGACGAGACGGTCGAGCTCCCCGCTTGGGCCGTCATGGAGGTCTCCAGCGATCCTCGCTACTACAACTCCAGCCTTCTGAAGCAGCCCTTCAGCACCTGGAAATAGTCCAACGGGCATCCGCTCATGACCGCATCCGCTTCACCGCGACAGACCCAGAACCAGAAGCTCATGGAGTTGCTGGGGATGGACAGAATGTCCTTGTCCTCGAAGACGCGAGCGGCGCAAAGCACTTCCGAACGCTGGATGCGCTACCTCGGGTTTCCCGGCGGCATCCTGCTGTTCCTGCTGATCCTGTATCTGCCGGCTGGTGCCGGCCTGAGCGCCTCGGCGCAGGCCGGTGCGGCCTGCTTTGCCCTGGCACTGGTGTGGTGGGTGACCGAGCCGTTCCCGACCTACCTGACCTCGCTGGTGCTGATGTTCCTGCTGCTCATCACACGCACGTCCGAACCCAAGGCCATCATGGACGTGCTGGGGATGGAGGTGATCTGGTTGAACCTGCTGGCCTTCATCCTGAGTTCCATGCTGGTCAAGGTTCGGCTGGCCAAGCGCATGGCGCTGTGGCTGATCCTCAGGTTCGGGCGCAAGGCCTCCTGGGCACTGATGGCCTTTGTCATCATCCAGATGGTGCTGGCGCCGCTGATTCCCGCGACGGCGGCGCGCGCCGTGATGACGCTGCCGCTCATGATCGTCGTTGCAGCCATCTACGGGGCCACCGAAGAGCACAACAACAATTTCGGGCGCAACCTGTTCCTGCTCAACCTGGTCGGCATCTCGGTGCTGTCTTCCATGACCATGACCGGTTCCTCGGCGAACCTGATTGCCGTGGGACTGATACAGACCATGGGGGGGGAGCGGGTCTATTACATGGACTGGGTGCGGGTGGGGGCACCCATCGCGATCCTGACCACCATGATGATGTGGTGGCTGGGGCAAAAGCTGGTCTTTCCGATCTCGGCACAAGACCGCTTGCCTCAACTCGAAGGAGGCCTTGGCCTGGTCGAGCGGCAGTACGCCGAGCTTGGTCCCTTGCGGCGCGAGGAAAAGAAGGCCATCGCCATCTTCGGCCTGGTGCTCTTCCTGTGGATGACCGATGCCCTGCACCTGGGATGGTTTGGCGTTGAAATCAGTGCGCCGTTTGCCGCACTGCTGGGTGCCGTGCTGGTGCTGTTCCCGCGCTACGGGGTCATGCAATGGGCGGAGGCGGAGATCCCCTGGCACCTGCTGATCTTCAGCGCCGGGGCCTACGCGGGCGGGTTGGCCCTCGATGACACCGGTGCGGCCGAATGGGGGGTGCGCATGCTGTTTGGCGGGATGGACCTGAAGGGCGTTCCCTTCGGCGTGTCCTACACCGTGATCATTGCCGTGATGATGTACAGCCACCTGCTGACCACCTCCAAGACGGTGCGCACGCTGATCCTGCTGCCCATCATCATCACCATGGCCAAGGCCCTGGGTTGGCCGCCGATCGCGTTTGCGTTGCCGGCTGCGCTTTGCATCGACTGGGTGGTCGGTTTGCCCATCAGCGGCAAGCCGAACGTGATCCTGTTTTCCACGAACCAGTACTCCGTTGCCGACAATTTCAAGTACGGCGTCCTGACCTGTACCCTCGGCGTGATCCTGCTGGTGGTGTCCGGCGCGACGTGGTTTCACTGGCTTGGGCTGACGCCTTCATTCTGGGCGGTTGCACCATGAGGCGCCTGCTCCTTGCCTTGATGCTCATCAGCAGCGCAGCTGGAGCGACCGTGATCGACCGGTATGCCACCGAACTGGATGTCCATGCCGATGGTGGATCACGGGCGATGGTCACCCTCGACTTGACGAACTGCCAGGCGGGCCGCTTGGTCCTGCCGGTCGGCTTCGGTGGTATGGGTCGTCTTGAAGTGCAGGCGGCTCCCGACGGGGTGGTGCTCAACCCCGTTCCGGGCAAGGAAAGCTCGACCCTTGAGATCGAACTGCCGTCCGGGATCGCGGCGTCGACGCGCCTGCGCTTTGCGTTTTTCGCACCGGATGTCCTGGGTCGCCCGAAGACCGCTGCCGGAGAAAAGGCCAAGGCTGCCGCCGATACCCAGTTGTTGCGGCACACGTTCGTCAATACCGGCGCGCTCGAGATCGGCGTCTACGAACTTTCAGTGCAATTGCCGGGTGATCTGAGGGTGCAAAAAATTGCCGAACAATTGCCCAGGACAAAGCGCAGCGAAGTCTTGCCGCGTGTTCGCCTGGACCGCACGGATGATCGCCAGGGCGCCGACCTTCAACTCGCCAACATGAAGCAGGGCGACCGGACCTCGATGGTGCTCAATGTGGTTTCGGCCCGCCATTCCTATGGGTGGCTGCTGGCAGGCCTTGCTCTGTCACTGGCCTATCTGGTGGGCTTCCGCAGCCTGGTGAAGGCCGAACCTTCCCCCGAAAGCCAGTCGGCCCAGCCGTCTTGATCGATCCAATGAATTGAACCCGCAACACCAGGAGTCTTCCATGGCAGATGTATTTGCAAAGAACGAGGCCACCAGTGCGGCAGATGCCGCCAAGATCGTGCCCCGCGCCGAGTTCCGTGTCTTTGGACAGGGCGTGATCGATATCGTCAAGGAGCGCATGTGGAACGGCAAGACCGTGCTGTTCCAGGCGCGCCGCATGCCCGCGGAAACCTATTTCCTTTCGGCCAACACGGACGAGGCCAACGTCAAGGTGCGCGATGGCCTGCTCGACATCAAGGTCAAGGTCGGTGAAACGCCCGAAGGCTACGAGATCTTCCAGCCGCGCGGCAAGTTCCAGTTTCCGGTCAAGCGCGAGGACCTTGCCACCATCCTGTCGCACCTCAAGGTCAGCCTGCCGCTCGATCAGGACAGCTACACCATCGACAGTTTCGTCGCGATGGCGCGCAAGCACCCTGAGCTGTGCCCCGTGGCGGTTGAGAAGATGCGTTTTGGGTTCACCATCGACGGAATCATCTGCGAGTATGCCCAGGTCTGGTTCAACGGCGCGCTGGTCGAAAGCGCCTGCGCGGAGAGCGAGAACTACGCCGGCATGAAGCAGGTGGTCGAAGGACTCGGCATCTCCGCGATGCCCAATACCAATTATCTGAAGGCCGCAAAGCGCGTGGTCGGAATGATCTGAGCCGGCTCGACCCTGAGACAACCGCATGGCGCACCGCAAGGCGTTCTCATTGCAGCGCCTCTGGCCGACGGAGCGGCCGCGGCTGACACCGGGCGATGTCTGGGGCGGTCTGGCTGCGATGCTGGTGGCATTTCCGGCCGCGATCGCCTTTGGGGTAACCGTCTACGGGGCCATTGCGCCGAGCTATGCCGCCTATGGTGCCCTGGCGGGCATCGTGGGCGTCGTCGTCATGGGTCTGGTGGCGTCCTGGCTGGGCGGCACGGAGCGACTCATCAGCGCACCCTGTGCGCCGGCGGCAGCCGTTCTCTCGGCGTTTGCGATCCAGATGGTGCAGCGTGGCGATTCGCCTGATCTGATCGTGCTCATGCTGGTAGTGATCGGCATGCTGGCTGGCCTGATGCAGGCGGGATTGGGCCTCATCGGCCTCGGCGGGTTGATCAAATACATTCCGTACCCGGTGGTCAGTGGCTACCTCACCGGCGTCGGGCTGATCATCATTGGCAGCCAGATCCCGCGCTTGCTGGGTGCGCCGGACACCCTGCGCTGGTGGGAGGCGCTGCGCGATCCAGCGATCTGGGACTGGCGGGCGCTGGCCATCGGATTGATGACGGCGCTGGTCGCGACGGGGGCGCAGCGCGTGACAAAGAAGGTGCCCGGCATCATTCTGGGCATCCTGGCCGGTCTGCTGGCCTACGGCCTGTTCGCACTGTTTGACCCTTCCCTGCGTGTGCTGCCGGGCAATAGCCTGGTGATCGGCTCGCTGGCGATTGCCGGTGACGGTTTCCTGAGTCTGCTGGTCACACGTTGGTCGGGCATCAGTCATCTGGGTTTCGGTCTGATTGCGGGCATGCTGGGCGTGGCCTTGACGCTGGCAGCCCTGCTGTCCATCGACACCCTCAAGACCTGCGTGGTGCTCGACCAGCTGACCCGCAGCCGACACGAGCCGAACCGCGAGCTGGTGGGGCAGGGCATCGCGAACATGGTCTCGAACGCCCTCGGCGGACTGTCAGGCGCCGGGCAGATGGGTGCCACGCTGGTGGGCCTGAACAGCGGGTCGGAAAGCCGGATGGCCGGCGTGATGGCAGGGGTGTTTGCGCTGGCTGCGGCCCTGTTGTTCAGTGCGTTTTTCGCCTGGATTCCTGTGTCTACGCTGGCCGGCATCCTGGTGGTGATCGGTTTTCGGATGATCGACCGCGCGCCACTTCAGTTCCTGCGTGCGCGCGCCACCGTGCTCGATTTCGGTGTCGTCGCCACGGTGGTCGCGGTGGCATTGACCAGCAGCCTGATCGCCGCATCGGCCGCCGGCGTCGCCCTCGCCATGGTCCTGTTCGTTCGCGCACAGATTGGAAGCACCGCCGTGCGTCACAAAATGTTGCTGAGGCAGTCGCCGTCAAGCTGGCACCGGCCAGAGCCCGAACTGGCCATTCTTGAGGCACGGGGCGACGAGGCGGTCATTTTTGAACTGCAGGGCAGCCTGTTCTTCGGCAACACCTACCAGCTCTATACCGACCTCGAAAAGGAGATCAGCACCCGCAGCTATGTGATCATCGACTTGCGGCGCGTGCAGTCGATCGACGTGACGGCGGCGCATCTGTTCAACCTGATCCGCGACGCCATCCGCGAGCGAGGCGCCAAGCTGGTGCTGAGCGGCATCCAGGAGAACCATCCGCGGGGGCGCAACCTGCACGAGTTCCTCGGACTGAACGGACTGTGGCACGCCCGGAGCACGACGGTGCGCCAGTTTCCCGATCTGGATGCCGCGATCGCGTGGGTGGAAGACCGACTTTTGGGAGAGGCGGAGTACAGCGTGGACGGCGAAGCCCCGATGCTGCTGCAGGACATGGAGATCTTTGCCCGTCGCAAGGTGGAAACCCTGCAGGATCTGGAGGCCTGCATGGACATCCGCACCTACCAGGCCGGCGACATCATCTATGCCCATGGTCAGCCAGGGGATGAGTTGTACTGGGTCCGCCGGGGTTCTGTTCGTCTCATGGCCCAGTTGCCGCTGGGTAAACGCAAATCCGTCGCGAGCTTTGGCCGGGGTGATTTCTTCGGCAGTCTGGCTTTCATGGATGGGCAGCCGCGCCCGAACGACGCCGTGGCTGTCACGACGACGGAACTCTACGTCCTGACCCGTGCCAAATTCAATGAGGTCACGGCCATGCACAAGCAACTGGCGGCTGACCTGGCGTATGCCATGGCCCGGACGCTGGCCCTGCGCCTGCGGCGAACCGAGAGCAAGCTGACGATGCTGCAGGAGTACTGATTCATGAAGTCATCCCTGCTCCTTTCTTTCCTGATGTCGGCCAGCCTGTCCCTGCAGGCGGCACCCATGCACTTCGGATTGTTCAGCGACTTGCCTTACAGCGCCTGGGAGCGCCAGCAGCTCCCGCATTTGATCGCTGAAATGGATGCGGAGCCGCTGTCTTTCGTCGTCCATGCCGGCGACATCAAGAATGGATCGAGCGTCTGCTCGGATGAGGCCTTCCAGGGCGTGCTGGACGCGTTCCAGTTGTCCGCGCATCCTCTGATCTATGTGCCCGGCGACAACGAATGGGCCGATTGCCATCACCGGCTGAATGCGCAGTTCGAGCCCATGGAGCGGCTGGCGAAGTTGCGCTCCCTGTTCTGGATGGGCGACTCATCATTGGGCCGGCGTGCCCTGAAGCTGGAACGCCAAAGCGACATGCCTGCTTTTCCCGCCTACCGCGAAAACGTCCGCTGGGAAATGGGCGGGGTGCTGTTTGCGGGATTGAACCTGCCCGGCAGCGAGAACAACTTCTATGGTGTCGACATTGCCAGCCGCGACCGCAAGGGTCCGGTGGCGGAATACCTGGAGCGCAGCACAGCAAACCGGGCCTGGCTGGGGGAAGCCTTTGCCATCGCGCGCGACAGAAACCTGCCTGGCATCCTGATCGTGGCGCATGGCAACCCGGGATTTGAAGCCTGGAGCGCGGGCCGGGCCGAGACCGGATACCTCGACTTCCTGACCCAGCTTCGGGACGAGACGCAAAAGTTCCCGGGTCAGGTCGTTCTGGTGCATGGTGATACCCACAAGCAGCACATCGATCAGCCGATGCGTGACGCGGGCTCGGGCGCGGTCGTCGCGAACTTCACACGCGTGGAGACCTTCGGATTTCCGCACTTTGGCTGGATCCGAGGCACTGCCGATACCGACGACCCGGGGGTCTTTCGCTTCGCGCCGCGGCCCTGGAGCCGATCGGGTGGCGCCCTCTAGACAAAGAGCGGATGACGCCGGTACGAACTGCACATGCCGCAGTTCCTTATAGATAAATCGTGATCGTTGAGCCGCCGAGGTTTGATTGGACGCCGGGCAACCCGGCTCACAGAATAAGGCTACAGCTCGGCCAACCGTGTTGACAGCGTCGTGAGGCCGTCCGCCGTGCCCGATCAAGGACATCGAAAACCTGGAGGTAGAACCATGAAGAAAAGAGTGATTCCCCGGATCCTGAGCTTTGTCGTCGCCGCGACGATGCTGGTGCCACTGTGGAGCCCTGTAGTCGCAAAAGACGCGCCACCGCCGCTTTATGTGAGCACCACGGCCAAGTACCCGGCGCCAGCGCTCTCGGACGTCGATGGGCGCGAATACAAGATCCTGTTCGATCCGGCCAAGACCAGCCCGGACATGGCCACGGCCTTCAAGGATCTTTGGGAAAAGATCAAGGCCGCAGCCGCCAAACAGGGTTTGCAGGTCACCGAGAAAGACAAGAATCCGCTGGCCATCGAATTTTCGACCAAGGAATACTTTGATACACCGGATCAGGCGCTCTGGAGCAAGGGATACCTGATCCGGATCACCACGCGCTACAAGGACGGCAAGCCCAACGACCCGGTCGCGGTCACGGTCAAGGCTGTGTTTGAAGATGCCAGGACGACCTTGGCGGTTCCGCTCGCCGTCGTCGGCGTGGACAAGGTCAAGACCGAGGCTGAAGAGAATGTCGGGTTTGGTCCTGACGGCAGCTTGCGCGGATACGTCGAGAAGGGATCATCGTTCAGCATCCCCATGGCGGCGCTCGGCAAGTTCACCCTGGGTGACTTCGGCAAATACATGCCTGAGTTGTTGAAGCTCGGTCTGCCCGCCGACACGGCGCTCAAGACGACCAAGGCCTATTCCTACCGGGTGCGTCCGGGCGCAGTGGTTCTGCCCGGCACGGCGCCATCAGGTGTTTCGATGGAGGCCTGGAGCCGGACCGAGGGCGGTGCGCCGTTCCTCTACGACTTCTCTTTCGGCTACAGCGATCTGGACTACTACGCCGTTGCGGCCACCCATGCGGCTGGCGAGCAGTTCATGACCAAGGTTCTGCAGCAGGAACTCGGCGCGCTGGTGTCTGCGGACAGCGGCAAATGGGGTGGCTCCAAGGTTCGCCAGATGATGAACCGGCCGATACCGGTCGCCAGCGCCGCGCCGGCGGCGACTTCAAGTCCGGTGCAAGCCAAGGCGCCGGCGGGCTTCAATACGTCGGCGACGGCGCCAGTCAATCCGCTGGACGAGAAGTACGGCTATGCGGCGCCACCCGCTTACATCAAGCACTATGAAGCCGACAAATCGGGCAGAGTGCTGATCAATCCGTACCTGCAGGTTGCCTCGAAAGACTTCCCCGCCGTGCTCGTGGTCAAGGAGGCACCATACAACTGGGTCATCGATGCCGGCGGCAACGTCGCCATCATCCCTGAAGCCGCCCATCCTTACGGGCGCACCTATCCGAACGGGTTCTTCCGCCCCGAGGATCAGTCCACCCGCAAGCCGGGAACGCGAGAGAACTACGGGCACGTCTCGGCACTCGCCGGCACGCCGGGGCGCATCAGCGGCGAAATTCTCTATGACAAGGACACCAACAGCTGGATCATCAACAACAAGTCCGGCCGTTACACCAAGCACAATTCCGACCGTTCGCCCGAACAGCTCGTGAATGCGGCCACTCTGATCCGCGAGGTGGTGGATCCTGGTAAGACCCCGTGGGGTCAGGCGTTCTTCCTCCTCGAATACAGCTCCGACGAGATGAGAGCTGCGCTCCTGAAGAGCCCGAAGATCCAGTACGACGACCCGGCCAAGAAGGCCCGTCCGCATCTGATCGTGATGGGCGGCGGAGCCACCACGTTCAAACCTGAGGAGATGCCGAAGGTGGCCGCTCCGTCGCCTGCAGCCGTTGCGGCGCCTGCTGGGGTCGCTGCACCGTCCGAGGCCGCAGCGGCCAAGCCCGCCAAGGTCAGAAAAGCCAAGGCCGCTCAGAACGACGATCCGTCCTGAAGCACTGGCGACGCCAACGAACACACGAGGAACCTGATCATGAACATCACAAGACGTCTGGCACTCCGGGTCTGTATCGCCGCACTGCTGGGCGCGGGCCTGATGAACGCAACGGCCCAGATGCAGGGCTATGCCACGGAGCATGTTTCGGTGCTGCGCGGCGAGAAGAACTACCTGACGGGCTACGACTCGATCAACCTCGATGGCACCTACAACGTTGTCATCGAAATTCCGGCCGGTACCACCGCCAAATACGAGACCAACAACAAGACCGGCATGCTGGAGCTTGAACAGAAAGGCGGCGCGCCTCGCTATGTCCAGTACCTGGGCTATCCGGTCAACTACGGCGCCATCCCGCGCTCCGTGATGCTCAAGTCCAAAGGTGGCGACGGTGACAGCGTTGATGTGCTGGTGCTGGGACCGGCTGTGCCACGCGGCTCCGTGGTGCGCGGGCGCGCCATCGGTGTGCTGAGCCTGATCGACACGGGCGAGGTGGACGACAAGGCGGTGGTGGTGATGGAAAACTCGCCTTTTGCCAAGATCAAGAGCATCGCAGAACTCGATGCGAAGTTTCCGGGCGTGACGTCCATCCTCCAGACGTGGTTCACGTCCTACAAAGGCTACGGGAAAGATGGCAAGTTGATGCTTTCCTCGACGGGCTTCAAGGACCGGGCATCGGCCATCAAACTGATCGGCGATGCCATTCTTGACTATGAGATGAGCGTCGTCACCGAGGCCGACAAGCGGCCGCTGGACCCGAAGGGCAATCCGTACCTTTATCGTTCGCCGCTCGCCAAGAACATTGGCGAATAGTCCCCGTCCAAGCGCCCGCTTGCCGGGCGTCTTTCTTTGATTCATCTGAGCACGCACAGCCCCAACGTGTGGCCTGTGGGGTGCCTGTCGCAAGGAGCAAAAATCATGAAAACAATCAACAAGTGGCTGTCATCGCTCGCGCTCCTTCTGGCATCGTGCGTCGCGCTTGCAGCGGGCGAACCCATGCTGGTGGTGGGGCACAAGAATCCTGATACGGATGCCATCATTTCCGCTATAGCGGTTGCCGATCTGAAAGCAAAGATGGGCGTTGCTGCGGTGCCGATTGCGCAGGGTCTGCCCAATCCTGAAACCCGGTTTGTTCTGGAAACCTTTCAGCTGAAAGCACCTGCGGTGCAAACCAGCGTCGCAGGACGCGAGGTGTTTCTGATTGATCACTCAGACTACCCCCTTGCACCGGACGACTTGAAGAAGGCCGAGGTCGTGGGGCTGGTCGATCACCACAAACTGG
>ERZ795049.5009-NODE-5009-length-12597-cov-8.438367_pt1 | contig 12597 bp, 26 predicted proteins | sample MGYA00375133_ERZ795049 | MGnify/ENA primary metagenome ERZ795049 (study PRJEB30178, sample SAMN05720147) | activated sludge metagenome | isolation source: anaerobic digester from wastewater treatment plant | place: Japan | collected 2015-04-20 ...
TTGAAAAATAATTTGAGCCCACAGAAATGCCCGAGAACGTTCATTTCCCTGAAGCCATAGGTTACCCTACGCAATCAATGGTGAACGTTCTCGGGTGAAGAGGAGTGTTTATCGAATTTGGTTTGACTGCATTGTGATGGCGTCAATGACTTTCTGTTGGAGATCCCGTGGCAAAGCACCGAGATAAACATACTGATGAGTCAGCGGCGAACCATCAATTGAACCACCTTCAACCATGACATGTCTTTTCTGTTTTAGGTTGAGATAAAGCGGTGGTGCAGTGTTTGGCGGCAGTTCATAGGTTGTTGCCATGAAGAAGTTTAGTCCTTTAGAATATTCAGTTTATTTCCTGCCGTGGTGGAGGGAAGCTTCTCGAGCTGAGATTCAATCTTGAGCATTTCTTTGTACAAAAAAGAATCCTGCTCGAGAAGCGCTTGTTGATCTGAGATCAATGATTTTATTTCATTCAATCTCAACAATAGTTTTTCACGTGTTGCTGACATGATTTATCGCTTGATAACTGGTCCTTCTTGATCATAATAAGCGTGGAATGCCTCAGAATCAAAATAATCTGGATTGAGGTGCTTATCAAGAACGCGATAAATCGTTCGAGCTTCTCGCCCAGAAAACTCAAGCAGTTGCTTTCGACCTGAAACGGGATGCTTTCGCAAGATCGACAGAATCGATTTATAACTTGCTCCATTTTCTCGGGTTAGCATTGCAACTTGCATCGTTCCGGGATCACGCTTCTGCGTTGCAGTTACACTAACATCATCAACAACATACTGTGCAATTGACGCCCTTTGATTCTGTGCCATTAATTCGTTTCTCCTTGTTCGCGTTTAGTTATATCATGCCACAATGTTTGTGTTAATTATCATACAACGTTATACGGGTTTGTTCAAGTCTTGAACTTTTTAACGCCAACCTCCAGCATTGAGATCAAAGCATCTTGAGCTTTTGCTCCACCAAAATGATTCACTGTTCGAAATCCATGAGCATTGTTCGGATCAGACAAATCACAATAAAAACTTACAGCAGCAAGACCAATTCTAATCTCAGCAGCAATCTGTGGATCAATGCCAAGTGAAGAGAAACTCCACCACACAGTATTATCATCTGACACAAAGTGTGCCAAAGGGTGATGACCCATCAGTTGATAACACTCAGCAAAGCGCAGTTTCTGTTGATCAGACAGTTCAGGACCAAAGATTGGATTCATCTGAAATAACTTTCTTGGCGAGGTGCGTTGTTTTGCACCTCGCCAGATTTATTTAACCGATTGAACTATACTTATCAGCGCTTTTACCAAGTGAAAGTTCAATCACAGTTTCACAATCATCGGGTTGAAACATAAGCTTATGACCGGGACAGATAATCCACACACGAGAGACAGGACTTGGTGATGGTTTAGAACACTCACCATCGGTTAGCATAATCACACCATCCCACCGACCGTGATTCTCAGGCAATTCCATTAAGCGCACCACAGATTCGAAATCGGTCCCACCACACTTTTCTCGTGTGCATTCAGGAATAGATCCAGCATGCCAGCGAGTTACATCACCACACTCAGTATCAAAACTCACAGTGTCAAAATCACAATTCTTGCTTAACTCGGTTAATTCAGCAAAGAAAGTTGCCACTGCTTCATTGCTTACACTGCCACTTTGATCTTTTGCCACAAGCAACAGTGGGCGATGTGAACGTTTAGAACCTGGGTGAATCATGGGATAACGCTTATTCACTCGCCGAATGGTTGAATGCTTTTCACCACGGATTCTTCCGTTGGTCCATTGTGCCAACAGATTGCGCCAATCAACTTCACCACCAATAAAAGACCGAATCTTTTCACGAATCTCAGCGGGAATGCAACCCCAACCATTGCTTGACTGATCAGCACTTACTGCAGCTTTACGCAATAGATCTTTAACTCGTTGTTCAACATATTCACGGTTTTCATCAGATGCTTCACCATTGGCGTTTCCTTGGCCGTCTTCAGAAACAATCCAATGATCATGTGAATCCAAGGGACCAGGACCTTTACCACCTTGACCATCACCACCATCTTCGCCGTTGCCGCTTTCTTTGTTTGCTTTTTCAATTTTATCTTTGAAAGCAGCACAAAGTGCTTCGAAATAAAGTTCAGATAGCAACGCAGGTGGCATTTCAGAAATGGCTTGTGCTAGATCACAAGCAAAATCATCATCAACACCACGCTGATAAAAGCTGCCATCTTCTTTCTTCATTTTCTTGCCAGGAATTAAACACCCATCCGGCAACGAAGAATTTCCGTCAGAATGTTTATCATTTCCAACAATCATATAATTGATTGAAAGATCTGTTGCGACATTCCAAAGAAAATGTGGTTTTCTTGCCCGAGCAGTGCAATGTGACAAAGCAATGTGAAGCATTTCATGAAGCAAAATGTTTCGCATCCAAGTGTCACCAAGGCCCGCAAGAATCGCATTCCCAGAATTCACAGTTTTCTCAACAAAATCAGGATTCCAATACAGAATAAACCGATCCAGCTTTTTATCGAAACTGACGCCGAGAGTCGGCAAAGACCTTGTGCAAACTTTATCAAGATTTCGCACAATTGCTGTGAAAAATCCTGAACTTTGCGTCAAGAATCCAACCAAGTGTGGGTTGATGATTCTTCGCGTATTTACATCAGTAATTTCTACAGGACGAGAATACTGCTTATCAGCTTCCGGTTGTTTTTCTGGGAGTTTCTCAATTTGCGACATTTGGTTTCTCCATTGGGTTGATATAAAGATTCTGCTTTAGTGAATGATAAAATCATTCTATACTAACTGATGCAACTTTGCACAAAAATTATGCAACCCAAAGAACTTTCAAAACTTTTTTATTCTCGTCAAAAGAAGATCTGGAGATAAAAATCTGGCTCGGCTTTCCCGGCAATTTGCAGTGCTTCATGTTGGGAGAATATTCACCGACCAAAATATTTGGTGAGCCGTCAAGCGAGTAGAAGCACTGAGCTGCATGCAAATCTTTGAATTCGACTTTGCAATTTTTGAGTGTTTCCAGAATCTCGTCTGCGAAGTATTTGAATTTGTCGTTCATCTAGAGTAACTCTAACATAGCTTTGGCAAAGTTTGCACAAAAAATAAATTTATTGATGGCACCCTCGCGCGCATACACGCGCTTCCTTTTAATCAGGATTTTTGATTCAACACCGCATTGGAAAAATATTTGAGTGCCCACAGAATGCATCGAGAAAGACAGAGATAAGTTGCGTAGGGTAACCTATGGATGTGGTGTTGCCGATGTTCTCGGGTGATTCGGTGTGTTGTCAATTATTTTTCAAAAACAGTGAAAAGTTCTCGCAAGTTTTGGTAGAGTTACTACATAACCCACCAAGTGAGGCAGAATCTTTTCATGGTTCAGAAATACACCTACAAGACAAAAAAAGAGATGATCACTGAACACGGCGAAATTATCAAGAAAGGCACCAAAGTTCTTGATTCAGAAAATTCGACCTGTCCAGATAGTTTTGATTACATGACTGGTTCTTGGTCTCGTGGTAGTGTTCGTGAGAGTGTTTTTGTTGTTGAATCGTGTGAAGCTGGTGGCTGGCGGATTGCTCTAAATAAAGCAACTGAATAAATTTATTTTGTGCAAAGTTAGAGAATCTATGATAGAATGATTTTATCAAACGAAACTTGGAGAGAAAAAAGAAATGGCACGGACCCGCAAAGATCGAGTTAAGAAGTGGTCTTGTTTTGGTTTCAGCAAAGCTTGCATCCGTATCTCGCAGCTTCGTCAGTATTCCAAGAACTGCCTACGGTTTGTTGACTATACCGGCGATGACGGGTTTTGCAGCAAAGACATCATCAAATTATTTTAAAAATATAGTGCAAACTTAAAGATACTGTGGTAGAATGATTTTATCAGGTGGAAACAAAAACGGTTTCCATAAACTTTCACAAAAGGATTAAAAGACCATGTCGAGCTTTACCATTAAGTCCACGCTAAAGACCCTTCCTATGATCACCGCCAATATTTCGATTTTGCTTCGTGGTGAAACCGGAATTGGTAAGTCTTTCATTGTAAAGGCATATGCCAAACAGCTTGGGTTGCCAATGATTGACCGTCGTTTGTCGCAAATGACTGAAGGTGATTTGCTTGGTTTGCCTTCCATCACTGATGGTTGCACCAGCTTTAACCCACCAAACTGGGTCCATGAAGCCTGCCAGAAGCCAGTGGTGTTGTTTCTTGATGAGATGAATCGAGCCACCCGAGAAGTTCAGCAAGGTGCATTTCAGTTGGTTCTGGACCGTGAGTTGAATGGTTATAAGCTTCATCCAGAAACCCGAGTCTGTGCGGCAGTAAACGTTGGTGGTAAGTATAGTGTTAACGATATGGACGCTGCGTTGCTTCGTCGATTCTTCGTTATTGACCTAAACCCTGACGTTGCTGATTGGATCACTTATGCTCGGGCCAATAACATCAGCGAGTTTATTGTATCGTTTATTGAGAATAATCAGAAGATGCTTGATCCTGCCGAGAAAGCGGCTCATGGTTCTGTCCAACCAACCCGTGCATCTTGGGAGCGTCTGAATGAACTTCTTGTTGCAAATGGTTTGACTGAAGCACCAAATGATCCTAATTACTTTGATCTCGCAAAAGGTATGGTCGGTGCCGAAGTTGCTTCAGCGCTGGTGCAGTATGGTAAGACCTTTAAGTTCCAAGTTAGCGCTGAGGATGTTTGGTATCACTATGCTGATAAGAAAAGTGATATCCCAGAGCGTATGAAGAAGCTTGGTCAAGAACAGTGGCTAGCGACCATTGAGCGAGTTGCTGACTTTACCAAGAAGTGGAAGGTTATGCCTAAGGAGTGTGGTAAGCACCTTAAGGCTTTCTTTGAAGATATGCCTGAAGAGTTGCGTCCAGACGCTTGGGGTAAGTTGATCATCAATGGTGCATCTGAAAACGGTAATGACCACGCTGAGTTTGCCAAAAGCATTCATGAGTTTGTGGTTGTAGCAATTGTCACTGGAACCTTTGGTGTTGAAGTCGGTGCAGCTGGTATTAATCAGAAACCAAAGATTCCTCAGCTTCTTCAGGACCGTATGAACGGCAACAAGTAACATTGTTTGATTGAGGCAAATGTGGCGGTGTTTATTTAACACCGCCACATTTGCATTTAAATTAAACTCATGATCTATAAAACTCGTGGTGCTGTTTCATTATCTTCTGGCGATTTGATCTGCAATCCAACACGTTATATATTGTATTTTCAGATCACAGAAAATATTGAATTATCGATTTTGGGGGAAACATTCGATATCAATATTCATTCAAATAATGAAGCGTCTGTAAGATTAAGCACGGTTTTGTTTGACAGTGATAAATGATACAAAGCAATTATAAATATTTCTTGTCTTCTGGTGATCTGGCTTCGACGACGCCATATCTATATTTCCAAATTACATGTGATATTGATTTAAGAATTTGCATTCTAACACATAGATTAATTCTAGATACGTTTACAACAAATCGTTTAAATATTGATGATGCAAAAATTTTATTTGACAGTGATAAATGAAGTTAGAAAATGATATGTTGTTTTTATCTGCAGGCGACTTGGTGAACACCAAATTAGCACTTTATTTTCAGATTACTGCAAACGTAGACTTAAGAATCATTGGTGACAAACATTTTTCTGTAACAACAAATACAAATAACGCAGTATGGAATTTAACGCAAACTGAAGTGTTATTCGATTCAGACAAATGATTCAAAAAGAATCACTTTATATAATAACACCCGGTGATTTGATATTAAGTCAAATCAATGCTTATTATTTGCAAATTTCAAAGAAATATGTTTTGCGTTTATTTGCAGAAGAAGTCACGTTAGGTGCATATAAAACAAATTCATATACATTTAATCCAGGACATGCATTGTTATATAACGTGGACAAAACATGAAACGCATAAATAAACGTACAACATTAATATCTTCTGGTGATCTTCTTTCAACAGAAAATAGAATGAATATATTTTTTCAAATAAGTGAAAACGTTGATATAAGAATCTGTAATATAACATGTGAACTTGGTTTAGAAGAATTTGAAATCGTTGCAGATACAAACAATGAATTGTTGTCTGGACATGGTTTAAAGTGGTTGTATAACGTAGATAAAAATAAATCATGTTAAAAGATCATAATATGTCAATTGTAGTTTTCTATTCGCCAGGTGATCTACGCATATCTAGAAATATGGGAACAATTAGCATACAAATAAATGAAAAAGTTGAAATACAAATTTTTGAAGATGAATTCTTTATTGAATTTGAAAGCACAAATATTTCATCTGAGCATAATCATAAATGTCTATACAACACAGATAAATAAGACATGTTAAAAGATAGTCAATATCCAAAGTTTGTTTTTTATTCACCCGGCGATTTGTATGAAGCTGTGAACATCAATATTCTTTATCTACAAATAAGCAAAGAAGTGAATTTACTAATTTATCAACATAAACTTACTGTTGATAGCAATGGAATCACAAATCATGTTCCGAGTACAAGTTATCATTGTCTATACAACACAGATAAATAAGACATGTTTGTAAAATATGCACGTCAATTAAGAGATTCTCAATATTATCCAGAACCTGGCGATTTATTAGAATTTAAATATCTTCCATCTACACCTATTTTTTCATTGCAAGTTTCAACAGCTTTTGATGAATCACAAAAATTCGGATTAAAAGAATATGCAGTTTGCGTTAACACAAAATTGCACACAATAACTGTCAATTGGTCATATTCAGGCATCAGTTATGAATCCAAAGGTTTATATAAGCAATTGTCAGGAACGGTGCCAGAATGACATTTTATACACGTGAAATTCAATTAGATTCTGGAGATTTGGTTTTATCTGGATTTGGTGACTTTAATTTGCAAGTTTCTGAAAATATCGCTGTGTATATTCAAGACAACGAGATCAGCGTACGTTTAAATTTGACACATGTTTTTGATCGTATACATTTTGAATCAAATGAATATAGGATCATATATGATACAAAAAAGTGACAAAGTTATTTGTGTCTCTGGCGATTTGTTGCGCTTTGGTCACACACGCAGATCAACAAACATTTATTTTGCAATTTCAAAAGAGTTTGATCTTGTTGCAACGCCAGAGTTAAAAAGGCATGCATTAAAATCAACATACACCCAAGAACTCGATAAACATCATTTTGATAACAACGGAGAGCTGTTATTCAATGCAAGCAAATAAAGAGATTTATTATCCGGGTGATTTGTTATTGGAGAGATTTGAAACGAGCAGAATAATCATACAGATCTCCACAAATGATCAGCATGATTCTGGCTGTTGTGATTTGATTGAGAGTTTTTCTGAGATATTGATTAGAACTTACGTGACTTGCAGATTAAATGAAAAAAATCTTGAGTGTTTGTGGTCAAAGAAATAAATCACTTCAAAACAACATCATCATCCAAAGTTCGAAGAATTTCTGCCAGCGCTGCTTGAAATTTTGGATTCCTTGCAATTAAATGAACTTTTGCATCTGTTGCATCCAAGTCATATGATTGCAGCACCCTTCTTGCAATTTTCTTCAAACCTCTGATCACATAATTTCTTGCACTTGAATGATTCATTGCGAATCCATGCAAAGTCAGCGTGTCTGCAATGATTCGATAATCACAACCCATTGTATCTTGTGTGGTTGCATATTCTGTTGGTTCATTCATGTTTCTGCCTCACTGAGAATTTCCGATCTAGAACGTCACCCAGTGCATCGTGGAGCCTTTTTCCTGCAACCGTAGGGTTGCCATTAAGCTCAACAGGAATGATGTTCCTGGGTGATTTGGAAGCGTTCTTGATCTGTTTTTTGGTTGTATATAACAAAGCAATTGACAAAATTATGTCGACAAAAAGCAAAAAAGAAACAAAAACAAAAATGCCCGAGAAAAATAGAATATTCTCTGGGCCACAAACATTATGCAATATTTTCTGTAACATTGTTATCAAATAATCCAAATCTTAATTTCAAAGCAATTAATTCTGGCAATGACAAATCTGACATTGCTGCTTTTATTGTTTGTCTCAATTCTGATCTTAACATAAGTTCTAAAACATTTGGTTCATCAGAAACAAGCGTATCACCAAATACTCTAGAACCGTGTTGATCTTTAAACGGTGTTTGAATTGATATTTCTCTACGAGCATATTTCACAGCATCATTAACGACAGCAGAACCCTTCAGCGTTTCATCTCCACGACCAGATGCTTCTGCTTGTTTCAATTCTTTTTCAGCAATTGCAGCATGTGCTGGGATTCGAATATCTCGATTTGTGATTCTTGCTTCAGCAGCAACTGCTTGTCGAATCCACCAACTAGCATATGACGGAAACGAAACACCTCGCTTCCAATCATATTTTTCAATTGCTTTTAAAATTCCTTCATGACCAACTTGGCATAGATCCAATAATCTAGACGGATCACAATATCGTTGAAACTTCTTGGCAATCTTCATCACCAATCGAAGATTGCCCTCAACAATTTGTTTATCTATCTTTTTTTTTTCTATTTCGTCTGCAGAATCTCGAGCCTGAAACAATGCCAATGTTCTTTCTTTGTCAAGAGATATTGTTCTTCGAATATCTCGAGACCAAGATTTTTCAGCACTGATTTTCATTATTTTGATCTTTCATACGTAGACATGCGATAATCAAATTCACGCAAAAAATAACAAAGCTCAGTTTCAATATCCTTGCGCTTTGGATCTTCTGGATGCATGGAATTTAAGAGATGTTCCATATTTGAAATTGAATTCCGCAATTGATTGGAATCCATATTTGCCAACTGATCACGACTTACCTTATTCACTTGCTTAAACGACATATCAACTCCAGAAAAATAACAATGAATTGACGTACACAAACATTGGATAAAATATCCAATGCCAAGTTCTGCGAGAAGGATTCGAACCTCCGACGTGCTGAGTCAAAGTCAGCCATTCTACCACTGAATTATCGCAGAATAAAAAAGAGCACTGAACGGGATTCGAACCCATTATTGCAACGCGGCTGCAAAGCCGCGCAACCAAACAACACTTTCAGTGCATAACTTTATTTAATGCATTGATCTTGAAATATCAAGACTGGATCAAATGGTATATAATTTTGACAGACATTTGCATTGTCAAATATTGACATGTCTTGAATTTGATCTTGCATTTGAAAATCAGGTTTATCTAAATCAATATTGTCATTGCATTTTGCAAACAGAAAACAATATGCAAGCCCGCATAACAAACACGATTTAATAAAGATTGTCAGTTTTATTGGCATATGCACTCGACAGGATTCGAACCTGCATAATTTGCTTTGGAAAAGCAACACACGGCCTTTATGTCACAAGTGCGAATTAAATGGAACCTACAGGACTTGAACCTGCAACATTCTGCTTGCAAAGCAGACGCTCTCCCAATTGAGCTAAGATCCCTTATTATTTATATATATCAGTTCAGTGGGCCCAGTAGGACTCGAACCTACACTCAATCGGTTATGAGCCGATTGCTTTGACCAATTAAGCTATAGGCCCGAACAGAAACAATCCATGCAAATGGATTTGAACCAATGACCTGCCGCGTATCAGACGGCTGCTCTTCCAATTGAGCTATGCATGGGAAAAGAAATAGCGGAAGCCAGATTTGAACTGGCGATGTCTGGGTATGAGCCAGATACCTTAGACCGGACTAGGTGATTCCGCAATAAAAAAATCAGGGTAGCTGGATTTGAACCAGCGATCTCTTGCTTCCAAAGCAAGCGCCTTACACAGACTCGGCTATACCCTGCAATTTAAACAGTGCGATTGGTGAGATTTGAACTCACGACCAACGGCTTAAAAGGCCGCTGCTCTACCAGCTGAGCTACAATCGCTTAAAAGGAACGAGTGGGCGTCGAACCCACAATGGCGATTAAACCAAACTAGTTTTCAAGACTAGGTGCGCTAGCCACTACGCAATCGTTCCAGAATCTTTGCTACAGGATTTGAACCTGTGACCCCCGGATTAGAAGTCCAGTGCTCTATCCAACTGAGCTAAGCAAAGGTGAATCTGCCGTGATGGAGTCGAACCACCCGAGTCCAACGGCAGTTAAGAGCTTGGTACAGGAATCGAACCTGTGACATCCATATTACAAGTATGGCGCTCTTCCGTCTGAGCTAACCAAGCAAATTATTCAAATATCAAAGGGTGACATACGGGATTCGAACCCACTTAAACCTGATTCACAATCAGGCAACTTCGCCAATGAGTTTCATGCCACCATAAAACGATCTCGACGGGATTTGAACCCGCGTGCTTTTGATCGACAGTCAAACGAGGTAAACCAGACTCCTCAACGAGATCATACTTTAAATAGTCCTAGTGGGAATCGAACCCACATCTTCTCAGTGAAAATGAGGTAAACTTGCCGTTGTTCTATAGGACCGCGCTAATAGAGTTAATATAACATGGTTTTAATAATTATACACAATTTTATTTTGTTTTCAACTTTTTTTCATTTCTACGTTTTTGCTTCAGAATCTTGGTCTTTAGTTTCTTGACATTGCACTTCAAAGCATCAACTAGTCCAATAATCGCGTAACGTTGCGCATCAAATGTTTCTGAATCTTCTGAATGGTAAAACCAACTAAGTTGCTCTCGTGCTTGCTTTAAAGGATCATCAGGATTCTTCATGATAAGAAGATTCTAACAGGTTTGACATAACATTGCACAAAATAAAAATAAAAAAATCTGTGAATTGTCAGATGCAATTGTGATATAATGAAAAGATGTGGAATGAAATCAAAGAAAAAACTGTCATTGTTTATACACCGTTACAAAACGGAGGTGTCACCGTACACGAGCCCGCAGGCACGCTTTCCTTTTTAAATGGTCACCAAGCAATTTGTGTTTTTGGTTCAAGGCTCGGTGAGGTCAAGAGGCCTGCAATCATTGACAAAAATTTGGCATCGCAGAGATACGACCTAAAAGATCTTTGTGTTTTTGACCAACAGAAAATCATAATTTTGCACTTATTCGAAGAAAAAACTCTAGAATTTGTTCCAGATCTTGGTCCGAAAAATATTGTTCGGTATGTTTGCTTGCTCGTCGACAATGTTGGCGCGAGTATTGTAACGGTGGATCCAAGTTTATTGTTTAGTTTCTTTTTGCCTCAAGAAATCACCGTCAACAAAAAATAAATTATGAAAAAAGCAAACTCATTTGTGAAATGTTGAAGATTCTATGATAGAGTTATCTTATCAAACGGACTTCAACCAACAAAAATTTTTCAGGAGATTCCAAATGAGTGATTCCACGACTGTTCCTGTTCCTGCTACTTCTGCTCCAGTTAACGCCAAGGCTCAGATTGAGAAGCTGATTGCTGATGCCAAGGCTCGAACCGGTCGCCTATCTGATGGTGCTTCTGTGGCACAAGTTGTTGCTGAGGCAAATGAGGCCACCAAGCGAGCTGATGCAGAACGCATTGCAGCACAGGAAGCTCGCAAGGCTGCTCGGGATCTGAAGCGAGCTGCCAACGCTGAGAAGTCTGTTGAGCGTGATGAGAAGCGCAAGGCAAAGAAAGCGCTGTCGGCTCAGAAAAAGCTTGACAAAGAAGCAAAGCGTGTTGAGAAGCAAGCGCAGAAGGCCAAGAAGAATCTGACGCTTTCTGCTGACGCTGAAGCTGCATTTGATGCTCTCGGAACTTTGTCGCTATCTGATCTCGCTGCGGTTCATGTTATGCTTGGCAAGATGATCAAAGAGAAAAGTGTTGCAGTTGCAAAGGCTGACAATGCTGATCTCGCTGAAGCAGGTGACCGAGTTGTTGTGATTGGCGGCGAGCATATCGGCGAGACGGGAACTATCACTGAAGCACGCCGAGTTCGCTGCTTCGTCAAAGTTGATGGTTCTGATAAGTCCCTTTATCTTTACCGGGCACATGTCAAGGCACTTCCCGTCTCTGACACCAAGGCCGAGTAGAACTGAATAACACCTGAGGTTCTGATAAGTGATGAGATGCTGTCAGAACCTCAGGTGTGTCTGTCTTAATGGCAACTATGGGGTTGTTTATAAGAGTGTTCTCGAGTGATTCTGTGTGATAAAAAAATAATTTATTTTTGTGCAATCTTATCATTTCTGTGGTAAAGTTACTACATAACTCACCAAAAGTAGGTTGATTCTATAACACACTTTGGAGAATTATCTTGAAAATTTAATTTAATAAGTGCAAACCTGATTTAAGTGGTGTATAATTAGATTCTCAGCCAGTATGGTGAAATGGTATACACACTTGTTTTAGAAACAAGCATCTTAAATGATTTGGGAGTTCGAGTCTCTCTACTGGCAATGCCCGAGTGGCGAAATGGCAAACGCAGAGGACTTAAAATCCTTAGCTCACAAGGCGTGCGGGTTCAAGTCCCGCCTCGGGCACTTATAACTTTTTTCATTGTTTAAGAGGTGAACTCATGCGCTGTTAAATTGTAAAAATTTAATATAAACTTTACGCGTTAACTCTGGGAAACTTTAAAACATGCAAAGAGCTCCCCCGA
>ERZ795049.5019-NODE-5019-length-12571-cov-4.907239_pt1 | contig 12571 bp, 8 predicted proteins | sample MGYA00375133_ERZ795049 | MGnify/ENA primary metagenome ERZ795049 (study PRJEB30178, sample SAMN05720147) | activated sludge metagenome | isolation source: anaerobic digester from wastewater treatment plant | place: Japan | collected 2015-04-20 ...
CGCTGGCCATGGATTTCAAATTCGCCGGAGTTGACGTCATCACCCGACCACAGAACGAGATATTCGTGATCGTCGGGATTGTAGGCGACGGCGGGATCAGAGGCCTCGTGCTCGGTGTCGCCGGCGGGGCCCATGTCACTGACGCGGATCTGATCGCCGACGCGCTGGCCGAAGCGGTTGATGCGGACCGCGTAGATTTCAACCTCGTGCTCGGTCGTCGGGGTGACCGACTCCTGCCCCTCCCAGACGACCAAGTATTCCTGATCGACTGGATTCCAGGCAACCTGCGGGTTATGAGCCGCGGCGATCTCATCCTCGGGTTCACCCATTTCGCTGATGATGAAGTCGTCGGGGGCGATCTGCATCACCTGAGCGGCGAGGCTGCGCGTCAGCATCAGGCTGGCGGTGAAAGCGAGCAGCTCAAGGGAGCGGAACCGAAACATGGCGTGCCTGCCTTTCGTGAGTCGCCTCATGATCCAAGCCAGCCGTTCCCGAAGCGGGAATGGATACGCAGGAAGACGCGGATTTGATTTGAAAAATGTTAGCAAGTTAAGGACCGTCGAAGCAAGTAATGCGGAATTCGATGCGGCGTGGCCGATCCCCGCGCGATTCAGTCGCGCTCCGCGGGTGGAGCGTTCGCGGCGGGGTCAGGCGTGCGGAGCGCGGTCCGCGCCGACCCAGTCCTTCAACAGGCCGGCGATGAAGAGCTGGAACGGATGGTAGACGAGCAGGGGGAGCGTGGCGGGGCCGAGCAGGTCGGGGCGGGCGGCCAGGCTGGCGGTGATGAGCGGGATGCCGAGGGCGAGGGTTTTCTGCGGCGCGCAGAAGAGGATCGCGATCAGGTCGCGCCGTTCGAACCGCAGCAGGCGGCCGCCGCCCCAGGAGAGCCCGAGGATCGCCAGATGGGCCGGGATCAGCAGGGCCAGGGGGACGATGGAGTCCGCGCCGATGCTCTGCAGGGTGCCTGAGCGGAACGATTCGCTGAAGACGAAGTAGAGGACGGCGAGGATGGAGAAACTGTTGAACAGGGAGAGCCTGCGGCGCCAGCCGGCGACTCGAGCGTGCAGCAGCCAGTGGAGGGCTTGTCCGACCGCGAACGGCAGCGCCACCAGCAGCGAGAGCTGGATGAGGATCTCGAGCGGCCGGACGGGGGCGCTCTGGCCGATCAGCAGGAGCAGGAGGGCGGGGGAAAGGACGATGCCGGCGAGGTTGCCGGCGATGGCATTGAACAGCGCGGCGGCGGTGTTGCCGCCGGCCAGTTGGGTGAAGACGACGCAGGAGGTGATGGTCGTGGGCAGGACGGCGAGGAGGTAGAAGCCGATGACGAGGCCCTCGGGCAGCGTCGCGCGCCACGGCAGCAGCGCGAGCCAGCAGGCGAGCGGCAGGAGGGCGAACGAAAAGAGCTGAATGAAGAGATGAAGGCGCCACTGGCTGAAGCCGCGGCGGACTTCTTCGGTGCGCAGGCCGAGTCCCTGGCTGAGGAAGACGGCGGCGATGATGAGATGCTTGGTCCCGTTGCGGGGGTTGAGCGCGGGTCCGAGATCCGGCCAGGCCCAGGCCAGCACGCCGAGGGCGACCATCGCCAGCGAGAACCACTGCGAGCGGAGATGAAGGAGGAGCGTTCGGGAGTTCAGCATCGTGAGGGGTGCGCGGCCGACCAGGGGTGCGGCCGGAACGATGACATGCGCATCGGGTTTGGAATCGCCGTTGACAGACGGAGGATCGTGGTGGGAAGTTGTTGCCTTCCGGGACCCTTCCCTGTGGCCGGCCATGTGGTAACGCAACGTATCATAAGGGTACCCCACTCACACCCCGTCTTTTTGCTGTCTGCCTTTTTCAACCGTGCGGGCAAGCGGAATACCCCGCTCGCTGCCCCGGAAGGGGAGCACGGACCCCCCTTCGCAAGCGATCCACGCGTCGTCGTGGTTTCGAGGTGATGATGATGCCATGGATACTCTATCGCGGACAGTCGGCACTGCTGCTGATGCTAGGCGTGGCGGGCATGGCGGCCTGTGGCGGCGGCGAAAGCACGACCGAACCGGCGCCGGCCACCCCGCCCGCGGCGACCACGCCGGCCGGCACACCGGCCGCGCTGATCCCGACGCCGGCCGATGACGCGCCGGCGGCGTCGGCTCCCGTTGCGGCGGCTCAGGCCAGCCCCGCGCCCGCCAACAGCCGCGAAGGCTGGCCGACCGAGGAAGAGGCCAAGGAGGCGATCTTCAGGGTCGAGCACGCCATCCATGCCTCGCAGACCAACAAGGACGTGTGGCACGTCGAGGACATGCGCCACGAGGTGCAGTCGGTGCGGTTCGCCGAGCGGACCACGCAGAAGCAGATGGATTACGGGGCGCAGGCGATCACGGTCTACCCGGCCAGAATCCACTACACGCGGATCACGACCTATCGCGACAAGCCGGAGACGCGCGAGGAACTGGGCGACAACGGCGTGTGGTTTCTGTACCAGGACAGCTTTGGCGACTGGACGGGGAAGTTCGGAACGGAATAGGGCCGGCTCGCGCGGGCGGGGACTTGGAGAAAGTCCGAAAGATGGCGGGGTGGTCGTGGCCGACCGTGCCGGCCGCCGGGGGGGCAAGTTGCGGACCGGGTGAACTTGACGAAGGGAGAGGCGCAAATTAGAATGCGGGGGTCGAACTGGGTGCCAGCCGATCCAAGGGATGGAATCAGCAAGTGGCGCGCCGCGTGGGCGTCGCGGGGTCCCCGGTTCGTCAGGCAAGTCCGCCTTACACCGAGAAGGATGGCAGCTCCGTCCGCAGCGGGCGGGCGTCGGCCGGCGCGCGCGGCGCGCCGGCGACCAACGGAGATGACTGCCCGGCGAGTGAACGGGGCGCCCCCGGATCCCCGCGGCCGGAGACTCGGCATCCCGTCCAGCAATTCCCCAATTGAGGTTTCACCCATGTCCGACAGTAAGACCGCCCGGCTCGAAATCGAGGGCAAGTCGTATGAGTTCCCGACGATCGAGGGGACGGAACAGGAGAAGGCGATCGACATCGCCAAGCTGCGCAGCTCGACCGGGTATATCACGTTCGACAGCGGCTACGGCAATACCGGCTCATGCCTGAGTTCGATCACGTTCATCGATGGTGAGAAAGGGATTCTGCGTTACCGCGGGATCCCGATCGAGCAACTGGCCGAAAATTCCACGTTCATCGAGACGGCGTATTTGATCATCAACGGTGAACTGCCCAAACGCAGCGAGCTGGCGCGGTTCAGCCAGGGCCTGACCGACAACGAGATGATCCACGAGGGGCTGAAGCACAATTTCGAGGGGTTTCCGCCGACGGCGCATCCGATGGCGATCCTCTCGTCGATGATCAATGCGATGAGTTGCTACCATCCGCAACTGCTGGAAATCGAATGCGACATGCATTTCGAAGCGGCCGTGACGCGACTGCTGAGCAAAGTGCGGACGATCGCCGCGTTCTCGTATAAGAAGTCGAAGGGCCATCCGTTCATCTACCCGCGGCCCGACCTGTCGTATTGCCAGAATCTGCTGCACATGATGTTTTCGATTCCGTACAAGGACTACGAGAATGATCCGGCAGTGGTGGATGCCTTGAATCTGCTGCTGCTGCTGCACGCCGATCACGAGCAGAACTGCTCGACGTCGACCGTGCGGATGGTCGGTTCGAGCGGGGCGAATCTGTTCGCCTCGGTGGCGGCCGGCGTGTGCGCGCTGTGGGGTCCGCTCCACGGCGGCGCCAACATGGCGGTGATCGAGATGCTGGACCAGATCATGGCATCGGGGATGTCGGTCAAGGAATACATCGCCAAGGTGAAGGACAAGCAGAGCCACATCCGGCTGATGGGATTCGGCCATCGGGTTTACAAGAACTTTGATCCGCGGGCGGCGATCATCAAGCGCGCCTGCGACCGGGTGCTGGACAAGCTGGGGATTTCGGATCCGGCGCTGGATGTGGCGAAGGAGCTGGAAGAGGCGGCGCTGCACGACAGCTATTTCGTCGAGCGCAAGCTGTATCCCAACGTCGATTTCTACAGCGGGATCATCATGCGGGCGATCGGGATTCCGCTCAACATGTTCACGGTGATGTTCGCTATCGGGCGGATGCCGGGCTGGATCGCCAACTGGCGCGAAGTGCACAAGGATCCGGAGAGCCGGATCTACCGGCCGCGGCAGATCTACACCGGACCGACGGAACGACCGTATGTCAAGATGGAGGACCGCGGCTGAGGGATTTTTGATCCAGCCGATCAGGTCGACAGCGCATGGATGAGGAAGAGGGCGGCCACCAGGCCGCCCTCTTTTCACAGGTGGGACGGGGCGCGAAGGAGGTTGGGGGGGAGGACGGAAGCCGGCGCTATACAACCCGATGCCAAGTTTCTAAGATGACAGCGAGGGCGGGTTTCATCTGTCACGAGGGTGCGAGGACCAGGAGTGACAGGAATTGCGGCGAAAGGGCGGTCGGGGGGAATCTCGACAGCCGAGGACGAAGACGAGGGACGATTTTGGAGTGACCGGGCGGATGCGGCATGCAGATTGAAGTGGATGTGCTGATTATCGGCGCGGGGATCGCGGGCGCGGCGGCGGCGTTGACGCTGGCCGACGCCGGGGCGGAGGTGCTCCTGCTGCACCGCAGTGCCGACCCGAATCAGACGAACACGCGCTGGGCGCAGGGCGGCATCATTTACACCAGCCCGAACGACAGCCCGGAGCTGCTGGCGCGCGATATTGAGCAGGCCGGGGCCGGCCTGACCAATCCGCCGGCGGCGCGGCTTCTGGCGGAGGAAGGCCCGCGACTGGTCAAGCAGTTCCTGATGGACCGGGCCGGCGTCCCGTTTGACCGGGGGCCGGAAGGGGAGCTGGACATCACCGAGGAAGGGGCGCACTCGGTCCCGCGGATAATCCACTGCCAGGATCGAACCGGCTGGGGGATTCAGCAGGCGCTGTACGAGACGATCGCGCGCGAGCCGCGCATCACGGTCAAGCGGGGCTGGACGGCGATCGACCTGCTGACGCTGTCGCACCACTCGCGCGAGCCGCTGGACCGTTACGAGCCGCACACGTGCGTGGGGGCCTACGTGCTGGACCGCGACGCGGGGCAGGTGGTGACGGTCCTGGCGCATGCGGTGGTGCTGGCGACAGGGGGTCTTGGTGGGCTGTTCCTGCACACGACCAACCCGCCGGGGGCGCGCGGCGACGGGATCGCGATGGCGTATCGCGCGGGGGCGCGGCTAACCAACCTGGAGTTCATTCAATTCCACCCGACGGCGCTCTACAAGCCGCCGGCGCCGCGATTTCTGATTTCGGAGTCGATGCGGGGCGAGGGAGCGCGGCTGATCACGCGCGACGGCGAGGAGTTCATGCGGCGATTTCACCCGCAGGGCTCGCTGGCGCCGCGCGACGTGGTGGCGCGCTCGATCCACGAGGTGCTGCTGGCCAGCGGCGAGCCGTGCGTCTACCTGGATTTGACCTACAAGGATTCGGAGTGGATCAAACGGCGGTTTCCAACGATCTACCATGAATGCCTGCGCCTGGGGATCGATATCACGCAGGAGCCGATCCCGGTCGTGCCGGCGGCGCACTACAGTTGCGGCGGCGTCCATACCGACCTGTGGGGGAGGACGACGATCAACCGGCTGTGGGCGGTGGGCGAGGTCGCGTGCACGGGGTTGCACGGGGCGAACCGGCTGGCGTCGACTTCGCTGCTGGAGGGGCTGGTGATGGGTCACCGCGCCGCCGAGGACATTGCGGCGGGGCTGGCCGAGAGGCGGCGCGCGCCGTGGCCGGTGATCGACGAATGGGTCGATGAGACGGAGCCGTCGGACCCGGCACTGATTTTGCAGGACTGGTTGACGATCAAGTATACGATGTGGAACTACGTCGGACTTGCTCGCACTCAGAAACGCCTCAAGCGCGCCTACTCGCTGCTGCGCGAACTGCAGCAGGAAGTCGAGGAGTTTTACGCGCGGACGCGGATCGACGATGACCTGATCGGCCTGCGCAACGGGGTGCAGGCGGCGCTGGCCGTGCTCTACGCGGCGATGCAGAACCATGTCAGCCGCGGCTGCCACTACCTGGACGACGCGCCGGAGTCGCGAAACCGCGGCGCCGCTCAGGCGATTACCCGATAGGAGCGACCGTTGTCGCGTTGGCTTGCACCGTCTCTGTGGCTGATCGTGGGGCTGATCTGCGCGGTGGCGTGGCCGCCGGAACCGGCGGCGCAGATCGGCCAGCTCGATGCGCGGCGCGACAATCTGCGCGCCACGCGCGGGGGCGTCGGCAGCCGCATTTCGCGCGACAGTCGGTTCGACCGATCGGATCGCCAGGACCGCCGCCCCAGCAGCAGCCGGCGGACGCGGAGGGGCGAGGACCCGAGCCGGGCGGGTCGCCGCGACCGGTCGCGCGATCGTGATCGCGACGGCGGGCGCGAAGCCCAGCGCGATGTGCAAGCCGCCGCCGGTCCGGCCGAGGGCCCGGCCCGCGCGCGCGGCGGTCAGGAACGGAGTGAAGTGGCGCGCCCGCCCCGCGGCGGCGGCCGGCGGGCGGCGGCGGGCGGCGGAACCGGGGCGCCGCTGCCCCAGCTTCAAATCAACCCCCACCTGCGCGACGACGCGCTCTACTTCACGCCGACGCGGGCCTACCCGCGGGTGGGCGACCGGTTCATTTCGACGATCAATTTCTTCAAGAACGACAAGGGGCCGGTCGAGGCGCTGGACCTCTGGATCAAGTATGATCCGCATCTGCTGGAACCGACCTGGGTGGACCTGAGCCCGGCCGGCGCGGGCGCGGAAGCGGGGCTCGAAGCGCGGGTCTGGCGCGAAGAGGGCCGGCTGCGGATTGCGGGACAACTGCCGGCGCCGCTGGTCGAACAGATCGAGGAGCTGGCGCGGGTCCACTGGCGGGCGCTGGGGCCGGCCGTGCAGACGCTGATCGAGTTCGAGGCGCCGGCGGGGGCGACGACGGCCGTCTATTCCGGCGGCCGGAATCTGGTGCAACCGTCCAACCTGGGCAATCTGTCGCGGCTGAGCATGGCGATTCGGATCGGCACGGAAGAGACGCCCGAGCCGGGCCTGCGCCTGATGCGCGAAGTGCGCGAGACGCTGGAGACGGCCAGCCTGCCGCGCGAGGAGAACCGCGTCCGGCTGGCGCTGGTCGCGCCGAAAACGCCGCTGGGTGAACCGGAGCTGGTCGCGACGGGCGAAATCGGGCTGCTGGATGTGGTGCTGCTCAATCCTGACAAGGAGCTGATCGACGAAGTGCGGTTCCGGCTGCGCTACGATCCGAACGCGGTCAAGCTGCTCGACGCCGATGAAGACAACTACATCACCCAGGGAATCAACATTTTCGACGGGGATTTTCACGAGGAATTCCCGTTCGATTTCCATGGCCGGAACGAAGTGGATCCGCATCTGGGAGCGATCACGTATCATGTGGGATCGCAAACGGCGCCGCTGGCGTACCCCAGCGGGACGATCGCGCGCATCGTGTACCGGATGGAGCGCGAGGCGGGGCAGGCCCTCTTCTGGTTCGAACGCGAGGAGCCCGAGACCGGGCGGTTGTTGACGGACGTTTCGCGCGCGGGGATCAGCCTGCTGGGGGCCGAGCCGGCGGTGGCGCGGGCGGCGCTGCACGGGACGGCGGTGACGGTGGAACCGCTGGTCGGCGCGCCGGCGCCGATGCCGTGACGGGCGTTCAGACTTTTTTTCTGCGATTGCGGACGAAATCGGTCAGCACGAATTTTCCCAGATTGTCGAGATCGGCATAGAACGCGCGGCCCTTGTTCGCCTCGGTGAGCCGTTCGACGAACTGCTTGAGGTAGGGGTCGGAGGTGATCATGAACGTGGTGATGATGATCCCCTTGCGGCGGCAGGCCTGGGCCTCCTCGACCGTCTTGTTCACGATCCGCGCGTCGAGTCCGAAGGAATTGATGTAAAGCTTCTTGCCGACGTAGATCGCGCTGGGTTTGCCGTCGGTGATCATCACGATCTGCTTGTTCGCGTGCTTCTTGCGGGCGAGGATCTTCTGCGCCAGCTCCAGCGCCGCCTTGGTGTTGGTGTGATACGGTCCCACCTGAACGTAGGGGAGTTTGCGCGGGTCGACCTCGAATGCCTCGTCGCCGAAGAGGATCACGTCGAGGGCGTCCTTCTTGTAGCGGGTCTGAATCAGTTCGGTGAGGGCGAGGGCGACCTTCTTGGCCGGCGTGATGCGGTCCTCGCCGTAGAGGATCATCGAATGCGAGATGTCGAGCGCGAGGACGGTGGCGCTGCTGGTGGCCTGTTCCAGCTCGTAGACCTGCAGGTCGTCCTCGCTCATATCGGGCGAGTCGGAGCCGGTGCGGCGCAGGGCGTTGGTCAGGCTGCCCAGGCAATCGATGTCCTGGACGCGGTCGCCGAAGCCGAAGGGGCGGGTCTCGGGGAGGCGGTCACCGCCGGCGCCGGCGAACGGGGTGACGTGGTCGCCGCCCATTGTATCCTGGCGCATGCGGGCGAAGAGTTCCTCGAAGGCGTCGGTGCGGATGGCCTTTTCGGCCTTGCGGGTGGGTTTGAAGCGTTCGCGGCTGGGCTCGCCAAGGCGGCCCTTGCCCGGCGAGCGCTCGCTCTGGATGTAGCCTTTGTCGGCGAGGAGTTCCTTGAACGATTCGAGGTCCATGCCTTCGGGCCAGAGGCCGTGGCGGTCGGCGAGATCCTGGAGCCAGTTGAGCGCCTCGTCGACATCGCCCCCCGAATGCATGAGTAATTCGAGGAAGAGTTTGGTCAGTTGCTCCTCGCGCTGCTCCTGAGCGAAGCGTTCATCGAACTGGGTGTAGCGGTAGCGCATGGTGGATCTTCAGAATTGAACCCGGCAAATGTCGGTCTGCCGGCGCGGTCCTATTGTACCGCTTCCAGCCGTCTCGAGATGGCACCGGCGCGAAGGCCGTTGTCCAATCGAGCTTCTTTGTCGTAACCGTTACCACGGTTTGGCCAAATTGAAGGCATCATGATTGGCCTCAGCTCTTATGTCTCGGCTCGAGCGAGCGAAGGAAGCCGTTGAAGCGGCTCCCATCATCCGCCCAACCTGACACCGGCCTGAAGGCCGGCGCTAATGAGACGCCGCGAAAGCGGCGAAAAAGGCTGCTGCGCAGGCTGCTCGGTTGGCGGACAGCTTCTTCCGGCGGCGGTGGTCCATGTCAGTGGCAATCATCGACCGTGCCCTAATCATCCGCCTTCATGGCGAAGAGTTCGTCGGCGTAGCGGGTGCCGGTGGTCAGGCGGAACTTGGTCAGCATGAAGTTCTGGGCCAGGCCCTCGAGGAGGAACTCCATGGCGGCGGCGAGTTCGCCCCCCTTCTGTCCCGGGAACTTGGCCTGCGCCGTTTTGCGCAGACCGGTGACGCGGCCGAGTTCCTTTTCAAATTCCGCCTGCGGCATCGTGTCGGCGAGCTCGAGCACGTTGCCCGCCTCGAACCACTGGAGGACTTCCAGGAACTCCGGGAACTCATATTTCGGATCGCGGCCATGGCGGTAGTTGGGGACGAACAGTTCGTTGAAGCGTTCGCGCACGGCGCGGCCAATCAGGTGCTCGGCGACTTTGGCAATGCCTTCCTGCTCGCCCTTGTAGACCAGCTCGACCTTGCCGGTGATGGCGGAGATCGACTGGTAGAGGTCGCAGATGCGGGCGTGGGCGCTGTCGTCGCCGGTGAGGAGCGCGCGGCGTTCCATGGCGCTGCGCACGGTTTCGAGCAGGGTGATCGGCATGCGGGCCGAGACGCCGCTGCCGCGGTCGACGTAATCGCTCTGGCGCGCCTCGATCGCCGTCTGCTCGATCAGGTGCAGGAACAGGTCGCCGATGTGCAGCTTGAGGTGGCCGTTGCGGTGCGACAGCGCCTCCTGGCGGATGATCGCGATGCCGTCCTCGAGCGTGGCGGGGTAATGCGTGATGATCTGCGCCTCGATGCGGTCCTTGAGCGGCGTGATGATGTTGCCGCGGTTGGTGTAGTCCTCCGGATTGGCGGTGAAGACCATGAAGATGTCGATTTCCATGCGGATCGGGAAGCCGCGGATCTGGAAATCGCGCTCCTCGAGGATATTGAGCAGACCGACCTGGATGCGCGGCTGGAGGTCGGGCAATTCGTTGATGGCGAAGATGCAGCGGTTGGAGCGCGGGACGATGCCGTAATGGATGACTTCCTCGTTGGAGAAGTCGAGCTTGCGCGACATCGCCTTGATCGGGTCGATGTCGCCGATCAGGTCGGCGATGGTCACATCGGGGGTGGCGAGTTTTTCCTGGTAGCGGTCGGCGCGCTCGAGCCAGGCGATCGGCAGATCGTCGCCGGCCTCGGCGACCAGCCGCCGCCCCGTCGGGGTCATCGGGCGCAGGGGATCCTCGGGGACGAGCGAGCCGTCGATGATCGGCACGGCATCGTCGAGGAAATCGGTGAGCGAGCGGATCAGGCGCGTCTTGGCCTGGCCGCGCTGGCCCAGCAGCAGGAAGTTGTGCTCGGCCAGCACGGCGTGGACGACCTGGGGGATGACGGTTTCGTCGTAGCCGATGATGCCGGGGAAGATCGGCCGCCGCTCGCGCAGGGCGACGATCATGTTGTGGCGGATTTCCTCGCGGATGCGGCGGGGCTGATAGCCCGAGGCCCGCAGTTCACCGAGGGTGCGAGGGAGTTTGCTCATGGGCTTGTTCACGACGGGACGGATTGGGTCGCGGACGTCCGGGGGAGGAGCAGCAGGCTGCGCCGCGTGCCTGTTCAGATTAACACACGCCCGCCGGCGCGGCAAGCAGGCGGGGGGAGTTGGGGCGGTTGTGGTTGTGGGAGAATGCTGTGGGATTGGGATCGGGTTCCTGCAATCGACGGATTTCGAGAGTCGAGCACGAGGGACGAGAGCCGGGAGCCGAATTCTGGGGTGGGCCTTTGGGGGCGATCACGAGGACGAGGACGAGGATGAGAGAGACGACAGACGAATTCTTGAGTGCGGTGGGGTTCAGGGGGCGAGGGATGGGGAGATGGGTGGGGCGGCGGTCATTCCCATCGCCGCCGGCAAGCGGTCGCCGGCCATATCGAGCAGCCAGTCGTGATCAGCGCGGGGAAGCTCAATCAGCTCGATCCAGTCGTGTTCGCGGGCCATTTGCCGACTCATCTCGACGGGCACAAGGGGATCGGCATCGCCATGGAGGATCGTGACGGCGGGGCGTTCGGGCCGCTCGGCGAGGGCCGCCAGCGCCGCGCGGTTGTCGAAGCGATGGCGGAGCAGACAGGCGAGCGGCCAGCCGACGGTGCGGCGCGCCATCGCGAGCATGTCGGAAAAGGGCGCGAGCAGGACGATGCGGCGGGCGCCGGTGTGGCGGGCGAGCTGGAGCGCGGCCGCCGCGCCCAGGGAATAACCCATCAGGTGCAGCCGGTCGTTCAGCGCGGCGCGGTCGAGGTTGAGGTCGCGGGCGAGCGCGTCGAGCGCCCCCTGGCTGGCTTCCAGGATCGTGCCGGGGGTGGGCTTGCCCGCGCTCGCTCCGTAGCCGGGAAAGTCGACGAGGAGGTAGGCCGCCCCGGCGTCGGGCAGCGGCTCGATCGTATCGAGCCAGTCCAGCGCCCGCGCCGCGTTGCCGTGGAACAGGACCCAGAGCCGGACCGGCGGCGCCGCGTGGGCGGCAGGAGCGCGCGGCGGCACGTAATACGCCTGCTGGCTGCCCTGGCTGGTCTCGAAGGGAAGGAATGTGATTGCCCCACGCATGCGGTCAAGCCAGGCGGAGTCATACCGGCTCGGGTAATAGATCATTCTGTTCTGCAGCAGAAAGATGCAGACTGAGAAGACGAGGGCGAATCCGATGAGAATGGCGAGCGGCATCCAGAGCATCCTGCGCGGAATCCCGGGGATTCGAGGTCGACGCGACATGGTATTCTTTCTAACCTTCGGGAGGGGTGGAGGCAAGCGAGTTCGCCGGGGTGCGCATCGAGATGGCCGGCGGAAGGATCGTGAGGGACCTGCCGATGGGCCCGCGCAGTGGGGACGCACAAGAAACCGCCCATCTGAATCAGTCTGTGGCCCCGAAGGGGCGACCGATGAATAGCCGTAGATGTCAACCTACGGATTCCGGATCCAACATTCATCCGGTCCCCGCAAGGGGGCCTACTCCTTTCGGCATAGGGAAACGAGACCAACAGATTCCCCACGTCAATAGTGGGTCGGTGGCCCGTCCGAAACGCCAAGTTCCGTAGGGACGGCTGAGAATCGATTACGAGGACGAGGACGAGGGACGAGGGACGAATTTTCCAGGTAGGGCGAGGGACGGGGTGGTGATTGAAGCGGACAACGTGTCGAAATCCTACGCAACCGCGGATGGCGCGGCCGGTCAGATCGTCCTGCGCGACGTTTCGTTGCGCGTGGCCGGCGGGGAGTTCCTGGCGCTGATGGGGTCATCGGGCAGCGGCAAGACGACGCTGCTCAACCTGATCGGCGGACTCGACACGCCCGACTCCGGCCGCATTCACGTGGGCAGCCAGGATCTGCAGCGCATGAGCGACAATGCGCGCAGTGCGTTCCGCCTGCGTCACATCGGGTTCGTCTTCCAGTTCTTCAACCTGCTGCCGTACCTGAGCGTGCGCGAAAACATC
>ERZ795049.5020-NODE-5020-length-12570-cov-13.985378_pt1 | contig 12570 bp, 21 predicted proteins | sample MGYA00375133_ERZ795049 | MGnify/ENA primary metagenome ERZ795049 (study PRJEB30178, sample SAMN05720147) | activated sludge metagenome | isolation source: anaerobic digester from wastewater treatment plant | place: Japan | collected 2015-04-20 ...
TGATTATCTGCAAGACAGTATCAACTTCGCCGGAGATCTCTGATTTTCCAATAGCCTTAAATGCGTTTCCCATCAGATACTCAACTTCACGTATTTCCTCAATAGCCTTTTCTATATGCTTCCACTCAATTACGAGCTTGCTTGATTCAGCTGCGGCACGGAGGATAGAAATCTTTATGATGTAAGTTGGTTTTCTTGAGTACCATCCACTAAATGATTTGTCCGGACAGACTCTATCCCCGCTTTCGTCTTCGTCAAAACGGTCATACCAAGCAATCCATTTCTTCATGCACTCAGCTGTCATTGTATAGTTCCCCGACAGTCGACTAATTCTATAGAGGTCTTTCTCAAGCATCTCCTTTATCTTCAATTCTTCTTCTGTCATCGCGGGAATTGCTACAGACTTTTTCTTTTTGTCAGCCCAGATAAACATAATTCGCGAGGTCAGACCACCGCCGACAGCTGAGGCAGGAAGTGAATTTGCAAGACTATCTGGCGTTGTTGCGGCAAGGAGATTCACCCACGGATTTATAATCTTGTTCGAGCCTGAGTGCTTCGTCCGCGACGACCAGTCATCGGGGCAGTCAAACAAGTCTGTCAGCGCCGTCAACATTCTTGTATTTTCTTTCTTCTGCCCAAGAAATGATTCAAATTCTTTTGAGATAATGTTTAGTGAGCTGTGCCTTAGTGTCGTTCCATCTACAAGAAGCTCATCCATACCTGAAGTTTCTATGTCATCTGTCATAGCTTCCTTTGTAGACGAGTCTGCACTCAAACGAATTTCAGGAATAGTATTCAAAAAATTTACTCCATACTTTATCGCCTGCGTCTTTCTCGCTACTCCTGGTTCTGCTACAAGCACGACATAGATATTCGGATAATAAATAAGTCTTCCAAGTTGAAGACTCACCTTTCTTCTTAAGGCTGATGCTATAACTGAATACCCAACCCACTTGTCGAACAACCTGGCTGGCTCGGTATTCTCCATCAACCTAAGATAAGATTCCAGCCAGTTGTTGTTCGAGTGATCTGACATTACGATTCCCCTTTATTACCTTGTGTCCTTTAAGAAGTTGTAGTTTGTTTAAGAGTTTTGTGAGCTGTCCGATAGTTTCATCAAGGCAGAAGTCAACGCTCCCATAGAGTGAATCAAGTGGAGAAAGGTCAACAAGAACAGGGATGATTATTACAAGATAAGTCCTGACAAGAACCTTTACTCCATCTCCGATGTTATGAAATACTTTAATTCTGTTAATCCTATCCTGCTGGATAGTGAATACTGTTGATGGTTCGAGTGTGAGTTGCTTGTAGATTTGTCTGATCAGCTTATCTCTACGCATAACTGATGAGACAGTAATTACTACATAGTTATTTTTCTCTTCCATAAAATTCACCTGCTCTTTTTTTATAGATGTCGTTTAGTATTTCTTTAGCATTCATGTTCAGCATCTTACCAAGAGTTATTCTTTTAGCTTCGTCTTCAGAGAAATACGTAGCACAGCTCAGTGGAGTAATAACTCCATCCTTGATATGAACAAGCCACGATGTTACTTTGAAAGCCATTTCAAAAACTTCTCTATCAATAACTCTCATCCACGTAGCTTCGTAAGCCGTAGTATTTCCCGCAAAGTCTGGAAGATTAACTTTAAGTGCAAGACCGAGGTCTCTAAGCATCATTACATCATTCATGTCTAAGCTTTTTTGTTTCCGTGTCTGTAAGGTCTAGTCAGGTTATACTCCATCTTTTTATTGACAGCTGCATTTATGTCAAGCCCAAGCTGATGCGAAGTATCTAACGCGCGAATAATGATGTCAGCAAGTTCTTCTTCCGCATAAGTCATGTCAAGGATTTTGTCTGTCATTTTGTAAAGCTGCCCATTCCGAAAAGCTTCGTGAAGTTCGCTTACCTCATCGTGGAGATTCGCGCAAGCTCTGTTCATATAAGCTTCATTGCTTTCCCTCTTGTCATAAAACCCTTTTTCATGAGCTGTTTCGTTTATTTTCTTTGCTAGTGAATTTAAGTTATACATCTTTCTCCCTCCAGTTAATTTCTACATCTTCACTTTCACCCCAAGAATCTCCGACCTTGAAATCAACATCTATCATAAACTCAAGGTTGTTACACTTCAAAGGAATCAGCATATTGCTTCGTAAGTACTTAATTAAATCCATTACATTCTCTTCTCTTGTCATAACATAAACTGCGTCGTGAAGTTGAAGCAAGATATTGATCTCAAAGGGAAGAGCTTTCTGTCCGTGGTAAATCTTGAGTAGAGCAAGATTCAGCAAGTCGCCTACAGTAGATTGAGGAATGTAGGAGTATGCGCTGCGGAAGAGACTGTCTCCCCACCTGTCAAGAAACCTATGCTTTCTACCAAGTAAATTAACCAGTGTCCTGCTTCGCTTGAGCTCCTCTTGAATTTGCTGATACCACATTCGGAGATTAGGATTTGCTTTATGGTAAAGTTCCATAAGCTTCTTTGCATCTCCCATTTTGATTCCAAGTCTGTTGGCGAGGACTAAGGGCCCCGCCGAATAGCTGGTCGCGTGTCTGATTGTTTTTCCCGCTGTCCTTTGTTCCGCCGTGACTTGACTAACATCAATCCCAAGCATATTCGCAATAGTCATCTTGTGAATGTCGTAGACTTTCTTCTCCGTCTTTGATAAACCGAAGGAATCATAAAACATCTTAATCAGCTTTTGATCTCCAGTAAGATGTGCAACGACCACCGCTTCAGCCTGAGAGTAATCAGCCTGAACGATTTTCCATCCAGGGTCAGCGCGATACATTTTTCTAGCTTCAGACGGAATATTCTGAAGATTGCCACTTCCGTAAGGTAAAATAATGGAAGCTGAACTTGACCATCTCCCAAAACTACGCTTTGTTTTCTTAGTATCCTCTTCATCATCACTTGAAGCCCCCGTAATATTATAGCTTGTATGAACTTTTCCTTCAGGAGAAAGCTCAATATCCAGAAATTGCCTGACCAGAAGGTCAGCCTTTTTGTACGCAATAATCAGATTGAAAATGGGGTTGTCTGGAACAAGACGAGAAAGCGCACGAAGAGCACTTGCGTCAACTGTCATCGTTCGAGGTTCGTCAACGGATTTTCTTCTCTTGTATTGAACTGGCAGACCGAGCTCAACATAAAGTAACTGACACATTTGCTTCGAAGAATTGAAGTTAATCTCTCTCCCAATCTGTTCGTCAAGCAAAGCTTTGAGCTTAGCTCTTTCCGCAATCCATTTCTCTGTCAACTCTTTTTGCTTCTCTCTGTCTACCTTTATTCCCTGAAGCTGAAGCATAAGGGAGACAGGAATAAGGCTCATCTCAAAAGCAAATTGTTCAACGCTTCCTTGACGTTTGATTTCTTCAAGAAGAACCTCTGCGATACCAAGTGTGTTTGCTGCGTCGGCTGGGTTGTATTCCTGTGTCTTTGAACTTCCCTTCCAAGGTTTTACATCAAGGCAAATACTACCGAGGAAGCCAAGGTCTCTAGGAAGTTCTGGCCAGCAGATGTGTGCGGCAATCAGTGTATCCATCCAAATATCTTCTACTAAGATGTGATTGTTGTGCCAGAGAACTCCAGTATCATAAGCTCCGTTCTGCATAACAATCTTTTTCTTTTCTACAAGCCTTGCAAAGGTTTGCCAGAGCATAAGCTCATCCTTTTCAGGTAGCGCCGGAGCTCTTCCTTTTAAGATGAAAATTGACATACCAAAGTTTGGGTCGTGACTGAGACCAAGCTCTTCAATATGACTTCCAGGCTGAATTGTTTCAACGTCAACTGAGAGTTTATCATACTCTGGGTGCTCAATCAGCATTTCCATGTACTCAATGAACTGACGAGCTGAGACGTTTGGATAAAGGAGCTGTTTAGACTCAGGCATAGCTGAAGATTCACTATGACGCAAAGCTTTACGCAGATCCAATACGGTTTGGAAGTATAATTTCCATTCATAGTTGACTGCCTGAGGATGGTATGTAGCTAGGACTTTTCTACCTGGAACAAGTGTGCAAGGTAAGACATACCCACGAAAATCAGAGATCTTCTTTTCTCCAGTCAGAGCCCACAAAGCAATTGATCCAAGAGCAATAATGATATTAGGCTTGTAAAGCTCAATTTCCTGCTTAAGCTCAGAAATCCACCCAATCAACTTTGCTTTAGGAATCGTGCACTTCTTGTCTTCAAAGAAGAAAGAAATCTTATTTGCAGGAGGTCTCTCTCTTGCTACGTTTGTGACAAGACACTGATAGCGAGCAATACCAGCTTGGCCAAGAAGATTATTGAGAGTTTGTCCGGCCAAACCCTGAAACGGTTTGCCACTCTCATCCTCGGCCTTCCCAGGAGCTTCACCAACTATCATAATTTTTGCGTCAGGTGGGCCTTCGGTTAAGACCTTCATTACTACCTCCCCTCTTTAAAAGCTTTTCCAGTTTTCCTCAGCCATTTACTTACTTGTCTGCGAGTGGGTTTAAGACCAGACTTTTCACAAGCACTAAGGAAATCCGGATGATTCTCCTTGAAATACTTCACCACTCTTCCTTCATCTTCCTTTCTCATTTTAATCCTCCCTTGAATTTAAAACAAGTCTTGTGTCAACATCATTAAAGTCAAAGTTCTGAATACTCGGAGGTACGACAGCTACATCGTTGGATGTTCTGTCAGGCTTCATAATTTTACATCCTTTAAGATCATCAATCTTTCTTCTCAACTCCTTGTTGTCGTCGTTTGAAAGAAATCGGACGACGCGGTTTTCAGCAGAAGCAATGTTTATTGCTTGTTGGATTGAAGTAACAGCTTCATAAACTGCATGGGTGACAGGATTTTCATCCTTGCCTTGAAGTCTAAGATCGTGCTCTGTAGCTTCACTGAGTGTATCCCAAGTCAATCCATCGTCTGTCATGAAGCGAAATTCTGGTTCGTTTAGTAGTCTAACTAAACGTCTTACAGGCTTTATCATTTCTTCTCCTCCTTCCATTCAATAATTCCCCAGACAGCTAAAGCTGTATAAATAGTGAATAAAATTCCTTGCGCAGGAATTCCTTTATAGAAGTCCACGGCTGCCCAGGAAGCGTTTGTAAAGAGCCAGATGTAAAAGCAAGCTCTCTTTCGTTTGATGTTTAGCACAACACCAATCAAAGCAAGAACAGTCAACAGTGCTGTGAAGATTGTAAACCAAGATAATGATGTCAAAATTTGACACATCTCCATTTCATACCTCCGTCTGTACTTTTGCCATACGAGCTGTCGCTGCGGCATATGACTCTGTAGCAAGCTCGCATCCAAGACAAAGAAGTTTCATTCTAAATCCTGCTTCGATAATTGCGCCAGATCCCATAAAAGGATCATAAAGGTAGCCGCCAGGGAGACAGACACGGGAGATTAGTTCTTTACAAAGATCAACAGGCTTTTCTGCTTGGTGGACTTTCTGCGTAGGAGATACTGGATTGCACTGAATCCAATCGGGTTTTCCATAAAGAACAAGCTTCGAGTCTGACTTTCTTGCAAAGAGAAGCATCTCATAGGCTGCGCTGAACCAAGCATCGGGGTTGTTGTTTTGCCCACTTCCGTTTTTAATCCAAACTACTGGTCGTTCGGAGCAAATCCATCCAGCTTCATTAAACATATTCTTAATTGACCAAAAGTGACTTGGCCCACAGAAAATCATAGCATGAGCATTGGGCTTACAGAAACGAACAGACTCCTTCGCAAGGGAAGCATAGAGAAGGAGAGCATTTTCTGCGCTGTCATCGTACTTGATTCCAGTAGTAGTAATGTCACCCCCTGTATGCCCACCCAAAGACATAGCCATTTTGTCAATGCTAATTCCGTATGGTGGGTCTGTAAACAGCAGATCAACACTTGCGTCTGGCATAGTCTTCATGTGCTGAAGAGCATCTCTGTTGACCAGCACAACTTTGTCAGACCTTTTGATTGTTTCTTCATACTTCGTCAGCGCGTCCATATTGTCTGCAATTCTTTGCATCCCGCGGGCAGCTGATTTGATTTCACTTTTTGTTTTACAAGCATGGAGCTCAGGAAATAACTTTACCATTTCAGCAAGCTGAATATCTTCCACTACAGATGTTCTGGATTTTCCCAAAATTTCTGCCGCGTCAGCCTGCGAGAATCCTCCCTCACGATTTGGAGCTTTCACTCCATGAATCTTTTGCTTTAACTCAACAAGCTCTGCGACCGCAAGAACTTCCTCACTTGGAGTAAGAGCTTTTCTCTGAATGTTTTCCTCCAATTCCATTTCTCGCATAGTGAGAGGATCAATTGTGTCTTTGTAGCAGACCTTTACTTTAAATCCTCCCATCATACAAGCTGCAAGTCTTCGACCACCAGCAATAAGCTCATTGTTTCTGTTAATCACGACGGGCTGGAGTTGACCGAAAGTCTTAATTGACTCAATCATTTTATTGATCTCGCCTAAGTCTTTTCTCTGCCTTCCAAGTTCCTTGTTAACCTTAATTTCAATTGGGTCAAGCTCGAATATTGATTTCTCATCTACAGTAGGCTGAAATTCACTCATGCTTTTTCTCCTTCTACCGGCGGGGCGTCAGCTGGTTCAATCGGCTTCTGCATTAATACAGGATGAAGCCTACGAAAAGCATTGATTATAGTTTCTGTGTAATGATTCTTGCACATGAAGTGAAGTGAGTAAGTATTACCACTTAAGTCCTCTCCAACCACGTTGAAGAACTGAACTTCTCTCTCCACGTTTCCTTTATAAATTCCTTTAGCTTGTAAGACAATCTGTTCTCCCATTACTCATCTCCTTCCTCAAAGGTCGAGTCGTTCAGCAAGGCTGTGTCGTTCATATCAGCTTCGTCAATTGAAGTCTTTAACTCTCGCATTGCAAGTATGTCTTTTTGCTTCAACCCAAGCAACTTCATTAAAAGCTTTTCTTCTTCTGAGAGAACAAGCTTCTTCAGCACCGTTCCTGCTGTTAACTTTCTTTTCTTGTTTGCTGGAGTTGTAGCAAGGTCGGCTGCGCGGCGAAGTCTGTATGCCGCGACATATTCGGCTTGCTCTTCTGGACTTGACTTTCCAAAGTTTTTGTAAAGCTGAGATAATAACATTTTTGAAGTCCTTTTTATCTTGGAGCTGAGTATGCTAAAGTGTTACCAACAGTACCCACAACAGTACCTTCCGAGACAGGAACTTGCTCAGGTCGAGTGCTGAAGTTATTCCTTATATACTTCGACTCTGTCCTTATTGGATCATTCCAGTACTCTTTCAAAGCATCTCCAACTTCAAGAAGTGTTTTAAATATAAGCTTCTGGCAACCAATAGTAGCAATAAATCCGTTGTTTACTACTTCGACACTAAAATTTCTGTATCGTTTGATCTCTAGTTTTTCTTTTTCTTTAGTGTTACAAAGACTATTCTTTTTCTTTCTCATTGTTCTGTCCTTTCTTTAAAAGGAGCAGGTATGGCCAGGTCGCTCAGTTACGTGATTAATCTCAACCGGATAACGGCTCGAAAGCCCCGATTTCTAGCAGGGACTAAACTTCACCCTACGCCCCACGCTACGTCTTAGTGACGACTGCCCTCACTGCATACCTGCTTCAGGTTAGCTTAATACATTGAGCTCTTTTTTGCTTTGTTGACGATGTTTCTGAATTTACCCATATACTCATCCACATCAACATCCAGATCAGCTTCAACACCAACCCAGGTCTGCTCATTCAGCGCTTGAGCAATCTTTGCAGGTGTGGACATATCAATTCCCATAGCGTTTTCAAAGTCCTTCAGCATATTGATCTTGCTCTGCCGCTTGTTGTTCCTGCCAGTCTTGGTCAGCTCATTCTCATCTCCTGGCTTGGGCAGCCAGTTCCTGAAGAACACATGAGCTCCGTCAATAGGAGTATCCCCGTCGTTCATCTGACCACCGTTGTCGTGCAAGCAGAAATCCCACACGATGCAGAACTGCGCGGGCTGAAAGGTTACCTTAGTCGCAACACCATGATAGGTTCCTTTCGGAATCAGAGGTTCGGGTTTATACTCATCTTCAACATTGAAGTCCAGTTTAGCTAACACGTCAGACGGATCAACATTCTCTTCACCATTTTCAAATTCTTCGTTTGTCATTTGTAGTTCTCCTTACTTTTTAATAGTTGTGGTTGTAGGCTTTTTCTTAGTTCCATTGAGGTATTGGATAATCTCGTTGTAGTCGTTAGTTATGGTGTCAGGTAAAAGCCTCTCTCTTCCGCTTGCTCTAGACCTTCCGTGATTACGTCCGATGGGAACTGTCTGAACAATCCAAATAGTTTCTCCTCCCTCCTTTCTAGTTGAATGGTAATAAACTTCGTCAAAGTATGCAGGTACATCCGCCGAAAGTTTACCAGTCAGACTTGGTTCAACTCCAATTACTGCGCCTTGCTCATCTTTAATTGTATCAAGGTGCGCGATGAAAACAAGATTACATTTGAGGTTAAGCATCTGCCGAAGCCTTCCCTCCATGAGGTTTTTGACCAGCTGGAAGTGAACATTCCAAAGTGGCCCGTTTGTAGGACTTCTTTTTGGGTCAAGCTGAAGAGCTTTCTCCATACAGAGATCTGTCATCGCGGAGAGGTTGTCAACAACGACAGTCTTATACTTTCCTTCCTCAACAAGCTTCTTAACACTGACGAAATCCTTCTCAAACTTAGACCAGCCAGCTGCGCTAACATCATAGCTCTCATAGTCAAAGTCCTTTCCTCTATAAGAGATTATCTCATTCCCGAAGTCAAAGATGAATCCAGGAGTGGGAAACGAAGAAGCGAATACGCTCTTTCCTGTTCCACTTTCCCCAACACTCATCACTTTCAAAAATTCAGAGTTCACACTAATATCCTTTGCGTTCGGCATCTTTCTCACCTTCCTTTTCTTTTTCTGGAAGCTCAATCACAATCTCGTCAGGAAGCACAGAACCTTTAGCAAGGTAAAAACCGCCGCTCAAGTTTGCTCCAAGCTTCCCAAACACATAGTGACTATACTTTGACAGTTCGCTTCCCTTTACATCTAGCTTTGCTGTTATTGTTATCTTGGACATTTTCTTTTCCTTTCAGGCTTTCAAGAACGCTAATAACGTACTGCTCGATGCGCTCAACCTTAGTCATTGAGCTCTGATAGACAGAGCAAATAGTCAAGATGTGCCAAAGCGCATCCTCCAAAGATTCTTTTCTAGTCTTCATCAAGTACACTCCAGAATTCTTCGTGGAAACCTTCAAGATTAAGTTCTTCAAACGCGCAGTGCTGCTGGCACAACCGAAGGTAAGGGCAAATACCATACTGATGGCAGTTGTCGAAGCTCTCCGGCCACAGATTTTCCCTTGTGGCGAAGTCAACTTCTCTTGCTGTGTCAATGAAGCTTAACTTCCAAGCATTGATATCTCCCTGTGTGTAGATCTGAGGGACGCGCCGGAAGTCGAACTTAACGTCACCGTACTCTCCAGTCTTTCTTGATTTATACGCTCCAATATACGCGAACGAAGCAAGACAACCATTGGGCTTGAAGTCAAGTACTCTTGCGCCAGCATAAGAGTACCCAATCAGTTGAGGACTTCTGTTTGCTTTAGCAATAACCTGATCCAAAATCCATCCAGTTGTTTTGAAGTCCCAAATCCACTTCATTGAATCCATCTCAACAGAAAGGTCGATGCGCCCTGTAAAGACAACAGGCGGAAGCTTTGAAAGCATCTTGTCTTCAACCTCATTCTCAGGCTCAATCGGACACTCGAACTTTGTTTCTGTCGCAAGGATTTTAAGATAGTTTCTGTCTTCTGCAAAGAAATCTAGATAAGCGTTGAACGCGCTTACTGCTGTGTTGAAGTTTTTGTAATCCTCATTGTAGGTTTTTGTTATACTTTCTTTCTTCCACTTTTCCACTCCAAGCTCAAGCCCAGCAGTAATAGACTGACTCATTTCATCCTGAGTCTTTGGCCAGCCATTCTCCTTAACCCAAGAATGAAAGCCTTCCATAATTCCATGCCAAGCAACTCCATAGCGGATTGCTGTCGAGCCGAAGTTAGATTGAATCCCTTTGACAGAAGAAAGAAAATACTTCTTCTTACACTGGCGAAATTGACTTCGCTTTGTGTTGTCAAGAATAATTGGATTAGTCATTTGACTTCCTTTCTTTCAGGTCATCTATCACTTGCTTAGCTTTCTTGAGTTCTTCCTCAGCCCTCCAAGCTCTTGAGCGATACTCGTCTCTGTCTTTTTCTATTTCTGCACTAAGAACTCTAAAAGTTTTCTGCTCTTCCTCTGTACCAGGAAAAACCACTTTCTCTTGTGGCGACAATATCAGAGTTATGTCAGCTTCTGGATCAACTACATACTTTTTAACTCCGTTAATAGTTTTTGAGTCAACAGAAAAAACGCTGCTTGGATGAATAGGAGAAGTTGTACTAATTAAGATTTTGTGAACGCTGTAGTTATTATCAATAATGTAAAGCATCTTCAAACCTCCTCAATTAATTGGTAGAGCCCAAGGTTTTAACTCCTCAGGCCCTACCAGTTGATGTTTCAGATGTGTCAAATTTTGACACGTTTCACTGACTAAAACTTCACACCCAGAGCTTCTAGGGTCTTCTTCAGCTCGGGATTTGCAGCCAGCACAGCCTTCTGCTGAGGAGCCATCGCGTTGAACTTGTCCACGATGTCTTTCTTGTTGATCTTCTCAGCCGCCGGAGCGCGCACAGTCCAGTCACCTTTTTCCAGGCCTTCTTTGATCTTCATGATTGAATCGACAGCCTCCTGGCCTTCCTTACCCGCAGCTGCGTCGCCGAGCTTCTGGCTCAAGCCGTAAGGCCCCAGATTCGCTTTGATGTTCTCCGGCAGTTTAGCAAAGTCCACCTTGATTACCGTGTTGGTAATCCCTTCTGTGATGGTCAGGACAGTCCCTTCAATCACCTTCGTCAGTTTCTTTCTTTTCTTTTCTTCAGCCATTTTACTTCTCCTTTGAATTTTGTTTGGTGGTTTAGTGTTTCTGAATCCACTCTTTTCCGCCTTCCTGCATACTTCTTGAAGCCTCCTTTCAGTTTAGTTTATCCAGAAAATTCCGTTTTCATCATAACAACAGCTGCACTCTAACACAAAATAACGCAGTTGTCAAGTAAAAAATGATAGAATTACAAATTATTTTTCAGCCAAAAAACTCACCAATCTCCTCATCAGTCAAGCCGTTAAGTGTTTCTTCGATTTCCTCTCTTGGCTTTCCATCTTTCAGCATGAGAGTAAGAATCCTTCTGCGCTCAGGATCAATGTTGATCTTAGAGAAAACACCGTTTGCATCTCGAAGAAAAGCTGTGTAAGGCGCGCGGTATTTTCGTTCCAGCACGACGTACTGCTTTCTTTCCTTGAGAGTTTTGTTGATAAAAATCTGGCTCGCGTGGACAGGTTCAATCTGAGAGAAAAGTTTTCTCTCTTCCTCAAATTCATTTGCAAGTGAAGTTTGTTCTTTCTTATCAGCCACGCGGACAAAGAGGGCTTGGCCTACGCTCAACTTCTTTGCTTCTTCGAACCAGACCTGAGCAATCTCACTACTCATGTTTTTTATCCTCCTTTAACTTCTTTACTTCCTTCCAAATTTCTTGTCTTGAAAGAATGGGATTGTAGAGCTTAATTATTAAGTCTACAAGTTCTTCCTTCTCCTTCTCCATCAAAACATCTCTACAGGCCCAACAAAGTCTAACCTCTGTTTCATACTCTTCATAGGAAAGTGTTTCTTCAAACTCTTCGTTGACTGGAATTTCAGCCTGCTTTACCCAAGTCCCTTCTCCAATCTTCATCATCTTAATCACTTGCGTCGTGACTGTTTCGCAGAGTTTACACTTTGTTATACCTTTAATAATTTTAAATTCTACTGGAATGTCTGCGCTCTTTTTAACCTTTATTAAACCAAGAGCTTCAAGTAGAGCTCTTTCCTCGTCAGAAATACCTGAATACATCTCACCATCCTTTCCTTTTTACTCCTATTGGAGGATGGAAGGAGAACTTGCGCAGGACTTTCTTCACATCTACATGATTCTCCCCATCCCACTTAATTGAATTTCCTAGAATATATAAGCAATTCTCTCGAAGTTCAAGCCCTGATGACTTGAGAGCTTTTTTCAAAAACTTTACTGCGTGCTTGAGTGTAGTTTTGTGGCTCTCGGTGTCAGCAAGCATTTGTCGAACTGCTTTATATACTTCTTCTTCTCGTTTAGTCATCCCAAATTTCCTTAAAAAGCCAGTAGTCGTAGAGGTAACAAAGTGCTCCGACTCCGATGGAAGCGAGTAGGAGTACGAAAACTATAAGGATTGTGTAGTCCCATCTAGCTAGAAAAGCATTCATCCACTTTGTGTAGGCTAGGTAGTAAGTTGGATTCATTTCTTCACCCCTTTATTCAAGTAGTCCATCACAAGATTTAGTTTCTCAATGACTTCGTTGAGCTTTGAGGCTACTACCTGATTTCTCCAGTCTTCGCCCCCCTCTCTACTTATAATTTCATCGCCTTGTTTTAGTATAAAGAACTGTCCTGTTAATGGCTCAATCTTCTCAAGGCCGGAGATTGATAGTGTTCCTGTAGTTTCT
>ERZ795049.5024-NODE-5024-length-12562-cov-15.801551_pt1 | contig 12562 bp, 7 predicted proteins | sample MGYA00375133_ERZ795049 | MGnify/ENA primary metagenome ERZ795049 (study PRJEB30178, sample SAMN05720147) | activated sludge metagenome | isolation source: anaerobic digester from wastewater treatment plant | place: Japan | collected 2015-04-20 ...
CTTAATAATCTGACAACCAGTCTCGCATATCGGCTGCTTCAAATCAAGACAGGGGTCGGGTTTCTGGGCCTCTTTCTCGCACAAAGGGTCGGGTTTGTTTAACGCAGAGGCGCGGGGACGCAGAGGTTATCTTGATGGTTGCGCCAGCCGCAGGTCGCGGGTCGAGCGTCGCAGGCCAACCTTTCTTGTTGCGACCACGCAGTGGTTCGCAACGACGAGTGTAAAAATTCATACTTCAGCGTTGGGCGTTCGATTGTTCGGTGTTCGGCGTTGCGAGAATAAAAGCGCGCCAACCCTGTCCTAGCGGGCACTCCGCGCTCTGGCCTTTTTGCTGCGCTCTGAGATAGTTCTCGACATCGGCGCGCGACGCCACCAGCGCCGGATCAATCCCGTGCACATCGCAAGCAATGCGAATGCGGGCCAGCAAACGATCGGACGATGCTTTGAGCGCGCGCTTTTCTTCTAACCGGAATCCTGTGTGTTGTGGGCACGCCTCATCAGGCAACGCTAGCCCACGCGCCACGGCCGCAAGCAGCGCATCCATCACACGGCGCGGCATGCGGTGTGGAAAGCCCGGCAACGCGGCCAGTGCCGTGCGGTCATTTGGTTGGGTTTCGGCGAGCGCCATCAATAGCGTGTCGGACAGGATATACTCACGCGGCCGGTCGCGTTGCCGCGCTTCCTCCTCGCGCCACGCCGCCGCCTCGCGTAACACTGCGAGTGACCGCGCATCAAGGTGCGACCCGCCCTTGACACGCTGATACATTGAGCGCGGATCGCGGTCACTATACAGCGCGGCGTTGTCTAGGCGCGCCAGCTCCTCGCTCATCCATGCGCGGGGTGTGTCTCCGGCGCAATGCGTCAACAGCGCTGTGCGCAACGGGATCAAATGGATCACATCTTCGGCCGCATACCGGATCTGGCTCTCGCTCAGTGGGCGACGTAACCAGTCAGAACGGGTCTCGGCTTTGGTCAATTCGACGCCCAATGCGTCGCGCAACAGTGCTTGCAAGGAACTGGTGGAACTGAAGCCGGCGAAGCCCGCCGCCACACGCGTGTCGAACACGGTTCGCGGTGCGGCGCCGGTCGCGCGGGCCAGAATCGTGAGATCCTGATGGGCATCATGTAGCAACTTGGTGACGTTCGGCGCAGCCAGTACCGGCCCCAGTGCGCGGAGGTCGCGCACTGCCACGGCATCGACCAGCCAGCAGCCGTCGGTCGTCGCGAGTTGTACCAGACCGAGCACCGGGTAATAGGTTCGCTCCCAGAAAAACTCTGTATCGACCGCCACCGCTTCCGCATCCAGTAGCCGTGCCACTAAGGTCGTAAGGTCGTCTGGTGTTGTGATTAATTTTTTCATCCGGTGATCTTGGCTAACGTCTCAATCGTGAAGCGGCCCGGCACCAGCGGAATGAAGCGGATGGTGCCGTCGTATGCGGCTACGATCCCGGTCTCGGGAATTGGTTTTCCGTGCGGCGGCGCGTAATCTGTCCCCGTGCAGTGGATTTCGGGCTTCAGCCACCACACATGCGGCGAACAAGGTGGGCAACATTCTTTTCATGGCCGTCCCTCCGTCCTGCAAATCACGACCACGATCAGCGTACCGCTTCACGCGGGAGACTGACAAGCGCAAAATGCGGCGTGGGCGCGTTTCGCTAACTTTTTCCTAACACTTCAGTGGACGGTTATGATACGCTGTACAGTTGTAACCTAGAGTTAAGGAGTGCGTGTGTTCAAAAAAGGCAGACAGACCAGTCGGGATCTGGTGACGCGGTATGAGGCGAAGTATATCATTCCGCGCTCACGTATCCCTGAAATCCGGGCGTTTATCCGCCCGTTCTGTCGACCCGATCCCCATGCCCACGGCAACCCGCCGGAGTACACAATCACCACGCTACAGTTGGATGATTCCCGCTATTCGCTTCACAACGCGAAGGAATTCGGGGCACTGAATCGGTTTAAGTTGCGTGTGCGAACCTACGGCGCGATCGGTTCGACGCCGGTCTTCGCGGAGGTCAAGTCGAAATTGGAAGACACGATCATCAAATTCCGTGCGGCGATTCCTTTTGAAGCGTGGAACAGAGAACTGATATTCGGGGTGTATCTGCCCGATTTTTTCCACAGTGAGCGGCAGGAGATCGATTTTTTGCAGTTCAAGCGTTTGGCGTGGGAGATCGGAGCCGAACCCAAGGCCCTTGTGCGTTATATCCGTGAATCTTACGTGGGGACGCTCGACAGCTATGCGCGGGTGACGTTCGACCACAGCCTGCAATACCAGATAACCGACTCTTGGACCGACTTCGGGCGCAGCGGCCTCTGGCGCGGCATGGATTCGACCGAGGCGCAGGGGTTCGGACTGCCCTACTCAGGCGTGGTGATGGAGGTGAAAACGCTCTCCCAAATGCCAGTTTGGGTGGTGGATTTGGTGGAACGGTTTGAACTGCGTAAGCGGGGGAACTGCAAGTATTCGACCGCCATCTGGCGCGAGGGGGTCTTTACGAAATACCCCGGAACAAATTCTGAAACTGAAGAAGCGTTGGTGAGCCTGTAAAGGAGCAGTGTAAACCGTGAACGTGCATGACTATCTGGCCCTGTTTTTCGGGACGCAAGAGCCGCTAAACCCGGCCCTTGTGGCGGGGGCGATTGTGCTGAGCTTCCTGCTGGCCATCCTCATCGCGACCGTGTACCAGGTCACCTTCCGCGGCTTCACCTACTCGCGCTCCTACATCCATACCATGGTGCTGGGCAGCATGGTGACCTGCATGTTGATCATGGCGGTCGGCAATAACATCGCGCGCGGCATGGGCATTCTGGGCACATTGGCGATTATCCGTTTCCGCACGCCGGTGCGCGACCCACGCGACGCCATGTTCCTCTTCGCTTGCCTCGGCGTCGGCATTGCTTGTGGTGCCGGCACGCCGATGGTCGCGGTGATCGGTACCGGTTTGATCTGCGCTGCAGCACTGCTGTTGCACTGGATACCGTTCGCCTCGCGCCGCGACTACGAAGGCCTGTTGCGTTTCATCATGCCCGTCGATGACGCAGAGACCGCGCAAACTGCGCAGGAGATTCTCAAACGTTACTGCTCCTCGTTTTATCTGCTTGGCATGCGCGATGCGGAGCAGGGCGATGCCATGGAATTTTCGTACCAGGTGCGGTTGCTGGATCCGGCCTATCAGCAAGATCTCGTCGCCGCCTTCAAAAAAGCGGGTGGCTTTTCGGACCCCGTGCTACTGCTGCAGCGTACGACGGTAGAACTGTAAGGACAGTGAATCAAGATGAAGACCTCATATAGACGACCCATGCGGCTGCCCTTCAGGCTGATTCTGAAACGCCTGATGCGGGTCTGCTTCATATTGCTCGTGATAGGTCTGATTCCCTTTTTCCTCTGGTTCCAGACGCAAGATCCTAAAGCGTACCGTTTCAACGGCGTGGTCGAGAGTGAGGCCGAAACCGTGGGTCCTGTCGAGACCGCGCGCATTCTGTCGATCGAGGTCCAGTCCGGACAATCTGTGAAGGCTGGCGACGTGCTGGTGCGCCTAGACCCCGCCGACCGCGCGATGGACTTGGCCATGAACGAGGCGCGCCTTAAGAACTACGAGCAGGATCTGTTACGCTATGAGCAGGACATCGTCCGGCAGCGGCAGGACTTGCAGGACTCCGAGCGCCGTTGCCGTCAAGCCGTACGCGAAGCGGAGACCGCCATTGAGACCGAACGGATGAACCGCACCCGTGACGCGGCCGAACTGGCCGGCCTGCAAGCCGAGATCAAACGCCTGCAGCCCTTGGTCGACCGGCGGCTGGTCAGCGAAACCGAGCTGTCGCGCCTACGCCCCGCTGCAGAGGCTCTCGCCACCACGGTCGCCGAATACACGCCCCTGCTCGCCACCTTGGAAAAACAGCACGCGCGCGCGATTGAGGACCTGAACGAGGTCAAGGCGCTGCTGGCCGAAACAGCAACGAAAGGCACCGATGCCGATCCGATCCTTACCACCATGCGCCAGGCTGTGGAGACCTGCCGCAAGGCCGCCACCAACGACCCCTCTGTGCTGCGTGCCTCGCGTTCCGGCGTGGTGTCGTGCGTCCTACGCCAGCCCGGCGACGTGGTGACGGGCGGCGAGCCCGTGGTGCGCGTGGCCGCATCAAGCGCGCTCTATATCACCGGAATGCTGACACAGCACCAACTCCAAGACCTGAAGGTCGGTGACACCCTGCACGTCGCACGCGCGGCAGCCGGTCAGCGTGAGACGCTCAAAGCACAGGTCGAGGTCATCGCACCTGAGGTGATGGACCTGCTGGACCCTTTCAATCCAGTACCGCGCTTTCCGCTACGCGGCCGGCGTGTACGTATGCGCGTTCTGGACGAGAACAACGGCCTGATTCCCGGTGAGACCGTGACTTTGGAGTCGGGGCATCGTGAGACCTGGCTGGAGGGGGTCAAGCGCATCTGTTTTTTTTCTGGAACCCCGCCAGCAACGCCATAAACGCGCGCTGAGCGGACATCAGGTTGAATAAGGCATGCGGCCATGCCGCGAGGGATCAAAAGGAACAACTTTCAACGTTCAAGTTGCAGGCACATCATGGTGATAAGGCGAGTATGGCACACCGCAAAACGTTGCGTAGCCGGAATAATCGTTCTGGCTGTTGCTGGTTGCTCTACAGTCGAAGACCAGACGCTCGCCGCGTCCAAGCCCGTAACCCAAACAGACACGGCATCCTCTGTTCCGGCGACACCACCAGCCGAGCCGCCAGCCGAGGGCTATGATTGGAATACTTTGGCCCGCATGGCGGCGGCTAACTGCAGCGAAGCCCGCGCCCTGCTGTTAGATGCGCAGGCGGAACGCAACAAGACGGCGGTGGACACCGGCTGGCGCAACCCTCAGCTCCGTCTGGGACACGGCTGGATCGACCAAGACAACGACACGCCGGGACGATCCGGCATGCGGACCTACCCCGACGAGGCGGGCTCGCCGCAACGGCCGTTTAGGAGCTACCGTGAATGGGATGACCGCTCGTTCACGGAGCGGTCCGTGGGGTTGCGCGTCTACACGGCCAACCCCTTTGTGAACCGTTGGCTGCGCAAGCGCGGTGAGGCCGCAGCGCGCGCGATTGAGAAAGAGTCAGAGGAGGAGGCCTACGCGATCTTCTGCGAAGTCAAGATGCTCTGTCTGGAGGCGGAGCTGTTGCGCGAGGAAGTCGATCTGCTGGAGCGGATGGCCGAGGTTCGTGCCAAGCTGCGCGATCTGCGCCGCGAGCAGTCCGAGGCGGGCGTGACCAGTCCGCTCGACCTGATCCGCGCCGAGACGAAGCTGGCGTCGCAACGCTCTGAGCTTTTCGGCAAGCGGATGGCGCGGCAGCAGCTCGTGCGGCGCATTGCCGTGCTCGCCGATGTGCCAGCCGAGGGGCTCCGTCTGCGGCCGCGCGCAACAGACCGGTTGCCGGCGCCCGCGCATCTGGACGCCGCCGCGCTCACTGATCTCGCCTTCATGCGGCGTCCTGACCTCGCACGGCTGGAGCAGGAGAAGGAGGCTGCAACGCATGCGTTGCGTGCCGCGCGCGCCGGACAGATTCCCTGGTTTGAGTATGTCGAGGGCTCGGTTGAAGACACACACGGCGACATCTATTCGCGCGAAGAACTCTTCACCGGACGTGACCACACAACACGTGACGAAACCGAGTGGCAGGTACGGGTCGCCATGACCCTGCCGGTCTTCAACTGGCTGGGCGACGAGATCCGCCTGACACGTACGCAACTGGCCGCCGCCGAAACACGCATGCGCGGACAATACGACTTGGTCCGGTTGGAAGTCAGCGGCGTCTTGGAGGACTACCGGGCGGCGCAAGCCGAATGGGCACGCCTGAACAGCGAAGGCGAGCGGCTGCGCACCGAGATGTATGCCCGCGTCGAGAGTCTGGCCCAAGAACCGACCATCAAGCGTGAAGAGGTGCTCGCCACACACGAGGAACTACTGGCCTTTCAGCGCACCTGTCTCAGAGCCGAACGCGAATGTCTGTTTATCGAGCAGTGCTTGGAGACCGTGAGCGGCGGAGCACTGCCGACAGAATAGGAGAAACACCATGAACAAACTAACCACAAACACCAGCCATCGTAACCGCCTTCCGGGCTTGATCGTCGTCATGCTCGCGATGTGCATGGGCGCCCACGGCGCGCTCGTTATCAACGAGGTCTGCTACGACAACTCGACAGTGCCCGATGATACCGGCGATACATCGTCGGACTGGATCGAACTGTACAACACGGGCCCGTCAGCGGTGAACATCCTGAACTACGGGCTGGGCGATGCCAACCCGTATGACGAGAACAAAGGGGTGCGGCTGCCCAACTACACCATTCCGCCCGGCGGATTCCTCGTGGTCTTTGCCAGCTCGGATCTGCCCGAGTACACGGTCTGGACCAACGCGTCGGACATCATCGCGATACCCGCCAACTCCGCCTGGCGCTACAACACACCGGCCAGCGCACCGCCCTCAACCTGGAAAGACAGCACTTTCGATGATACCGCATGGGCGAGCGGGATTGCGCCGCTGGGCTATAACGACGCAACCCTCAACATGGATTGCGCGACGATCCTGCCATACGGTTCCAACCCCGCAAACCGCTACCCGACCGCTTACTTCCGCAAGACCTTCAAGATCGTGAACCCGTCCGTCGTGACCGGCCTCGTCGTCCGCGCACGCATCAACGACGGCATGGTCCTCTATCTCAACGGAGTGGAGCAGAAGCGCATCTACATGCCGGACGGTGCGATCGCTTACTCAACGCTTGCCACGGTGAGTGTACCGCCGACATTCTGGACCAACATCCTGCTTTCAGCCTCTGGCCTTGTGGCCGGCGATAACGTGCTGGCCGTTGAGGCGCACCAAGCCGCAACAGACAGCGTCGACTTGATCATGGACATGACCGTCACCGCGCTCGTCGATGAACAGGTGCCGATCGTTCACGGCCAGTTCGGGCTCAAAAAGACCGGCGAGAACGTCCACCTCTTCGATGCCGGATCGACACGCATCCACAAGTTCGACTCGCCATCCTCAGAGCCTGGCGAGAACAAGACCTACGGACTCGCAGTTGATGGCGTGACCGGCGTTTGTAAAATCTACGACCGCCCGACTCCCGGTCTGCCCAACGCGACGTATGCGCAGAAATACTCGGTCGCGCTTTACTCCGAAACGCCGACTTTTTCGGTCGCGCCCGGTTTCTATGCTGCCAACCAGTCCGTCGTGCTAAGCACGCCCACGGCCGGCCACAAAATTTACTACACGCTGGACGGCAGTGATCCTTGGGACAGCAGCACGTATGTGTTCAGCGGCGCGGCGATCCTGATTGCCGCCGAGGCACCGGCCACCTCCGGCCTCGCGTGGCTACGCACCAACCCGATTGAGATCGACGGCCGTGTGCCCGGCACCGCCTGGCTGCCACCAATCGGCAGCATCCCCAAAGCAGTGGTGCTCCGTGCGATCGCCGTCGATAGTATGACTGGCACCACCTGTTCGCCTGAGACGCGCGGCACCTACTTCATCGGCCCCTCCTTCACCACTCGCACCCTGCCCACGGTGTCGCTCATCACCGACACGAACAATCTGTTCGGCTTCACCTCGGGCATCTACGTGCCGGGTAAGCACTACGCCGACTCACCGACAGGCTACGGCTCGAACAAGTGGGGCAAGCCCAACGCGAACTACCACCAGGACGCTGACGATCTGACCTGGGAGCGCCCGGTGCAGGTCGAGCTTTTCGAAACCGCGCAGAACACCGCTGCCTTCTCCCACACGATCGGCATGGCCATGCACGGCGGTGGTACGCGCGCCATCCCGCAAAAGACGCTCTATCTCATCTCCCGTCTCGGCACATACGGCACCAGCTACATCGACTATCCACTCTTCCCTGACGAGAGCGGCACGAGTTACAAACGCTTCCTGCTGCGCAACAGCGGCAACGACTGGTACGGCCCGATGTCCGGCGGCATCGCCACGATGCTCAAAGACGCGGTCTTCCATCGCACCGTCAAAAAACTGGACACCTCGGTCATGGCCTACCGCCCCGTCACCGCCTACATCAACGGCGAGTACTGGGGCATTCACAATCTGCGTGAGAGTTTCGATAAGCACTACCTCGCTACGCGCTACGGACTGGACCCCGACAACATGGACATCCTGATGCACGAAGAAGACGCGAAAGACAAGGTTAAAATCACACGCGTCGACGGCGATAAAAACAGTGACGAAGAGTATGAGGAGTTGATCGACTGGATCGATGAAAACCCGCTTTCGGAGAACATCAATTACGAGCGCGTGCAGACAGCCGCCGTGTTCACCAACGCACTCGACATTGTGATCACCGGCATCGATGTCACCAACCACGCTGACTACATCATCGCTGAAACGTTCTTCGCCAACACCGACTGGCCGATCAACAACTGCGACTTCTGGCGGGCACACACCAACCAGACCGACACTTGTGGCGCGTTCGGCGACACCCGCTGGCGCTGGATGCTCTACGACCTCGACGTCGCCGGCGAAAAGGGCGCGGACTTCAACATGTTCACTTACCTCTCTTCTAAAAAAATGACCGGCCGTCGCGAACCCGGATTCCTGATCAACCAACTCTGGGCAAACTGGAACTTCCGCAACTACTTCGTGATGCGCTACGCCAATCTGCTCAACACCACCTTCCGGTCCGAGCGCATGGCCGCGATCATCGCCGATGCCGCCGATACGATCGCTCCCGAGATTGAGCGCCACTTCCGGCGCTGGGGCCGCACCTTCACAGAGGCGCAGTGGCGCGCCGCCGTGACCAACGTGCTGATCGACTTCACCGCCACGCGCCATGCGGTCTCTTGGCAACATCTCGACAGCCACTTCGGCCTAGGTGGGACCGGCACCCTCACGGTGAACAACCACGACGCCACGGGTACCGGCGGACGCTTTATCGTCAACGGGATCGACATCACGACCGACACCGAGGGCGTCACCACGCGCGCCTCTTGGAGCGGTACCTTCTTCCGCAACCTGCCGGTCACCGTCGAGGCCGTACCCGACGACGGCTACGCTTTTGACGGCTGGGTCGGCACCGCCGTAGTGAATCCCGCCCCCAGCCTCTTCGTCGGCGATGCGCCGATCATCCTGACCGCGCGCTTCCGCCCGCTCGACGCGCCGGCCTACCAGCCGACCGGCTACGAGCAGTGGCAACTCGCCAACTACATGGAACAACAGATCTTGGGTTCCGGCGAAGCCGCCCCAGACGCGCCGTCAGGTTACGCCGACATGAGCAACCTCGCGTTGTACGCCTTCGGCATGAGCCGTTCCGACGGCTTGACCGACGAACAGCGGATCGCCCGCGCCCGCCTCTCCATCCACGCTCAGGACAGTGCGCTCTGGGTAGGCTACACCCGCCTCAACGACAACTTCAACGATGTACGCTACACCCTTAAAGTCACCCCTTCGCTCACCGCGCCTGTGACTTGGAGCGACGCCGTCACCGGCCTCGATCTCGACCCCGTGGCGCTGACCAACATCCTGGACACCTCGACCTGGTTCTACGAAGTGCGTTTGCCTCAGGTCACGCCAGAGCGGGCCAAACGTTTCTTCAAGCTGGAGGCAGAACTACAGTAAGACTATTATGGGACAGCCACGAGGTCGATCCAGAAGGAGCGTTTGATGCGCAGAGCCCTTAGCTCCGGGTTGGTTTCCGTCAGCAGATAGTATCCCATCCCGTCTGGCATTTCGTCAAAATCAGGGTGGCGCACTTGGGTCATCACGCCCGCGAACGGGGCGCCCACCGACTTGTGCACCAGCCTCCTGCCGCTGTCGTAATCGTAATATTGCTTGAACCTACCTTTGTAGATGCCAGTCATGGGCGAATAGCTCAGTGTCGCAAGCGCACTGTTGGCACCCGTGTAGACGTAGTTGCCGTCGCCATCCTTCACCGGCCTGACCCCTTCCTCAATCACAAGGCGCGTCCCTGTCGACGTCACCGGCACTCCGTACGGTAGTGCCTCATATTGCGGTAACACCGCGCCGCTGGACAGGTAATAGGCGACATCGTTAGTTTGCGCACACAACCAGTATTCGGCGACCGGCAACGCTGCACCTTTGCCAAAATATCCGCCGCACGGTACGAGCAGCGCCTCAAAACCATCCGGTCCGCTGCCGGGCTTGTCCCAACGCACGTACCAGTCTTTTGACCAGTCCGTATCCACAACACGCGAGTTCGGAGCGATCCAGAGCATGGCGCCGATTCCCCCCAGCCGCCTGTACAACGGCCGGAAAAACGGCACGCTCGCCATGTCGCCGTATTCACCGAACAGCAACAGCGTTGATGCCTGCGACACTTTGGTGCCTTCCGCCAACACGCCGGCGATCCTGACCCTTCCCCCAAGTCCGACGGTCATCGTCAGATATCCGCTGCCCTGCGGCTCTTCTTGCGCGGCCCCGCGCGACAGTATACCGTAGGGGAACAGTGAAACCGTGTAATACCCCCGCAATTGCGCCAGATCGGCCTGCGCGTAATTATCCGCACGATCGGCGAACACATGATAGGCGGCCTCAATGAATATTTCTTCGTTGCCCAGTGAACCACCCGACAGACGACCGAGTGCCGTAATCCAGTTGACCCAAAGCTCAAGAACCTCCCCGCCCGAACTCTGCATGCGGACATAGTAATCGCCGTCTTCCGTCACGCCCTGCCAGCCCGGTGCCTTAAACCTAAGCGAACGCCCTTGCAGTACAACCTTTGCCGAGATCCGTCCGCGTCTGGTCACATTCATCGAGAAGGTACCGCACACATCCGGCAAAGGGTCTCCGCCTCCAAACCTTTTGTCACGAAAAGCCACGCCGGGATAAGTGCCGATAGGCTCGCGGAGTTCCGGTTGTTGCGGTATCTCGTTTTCACCTGTGAGCCACCCCTTGATATCCTCATACGTGACATCGAAGCGCCCGAACGCATCGATCCCGCCGCCCGCCTCGCACGATGAACTCCCGCCCACAAGCTGTCCGATCAATCTCCCCGTCTCATCGAAGAGCGGCGCACCGCTACTGCCCGGCTCCGTCGCGCCGTCCGTAAAGTTCACAAACCAATAATACGGATCAATCTCGTCCAGCCTGCCGAAGCTGATCCGCTTGTAAGCACCGCCCGGATGATGGATGCAAGTGAGCGTTTCGGTGTACGACGGCTTATCCGTCGACCACCCGACATAGGTGGCACCATCCGGCGATGGCGAGCGCAGGCGCAGCAACGCAAAGTCATTGCCTTCCTCGTAAGTTTGCCCCGCGAGATAATCGGCGCCGCCCTCCGTGACCGTCACGGCGGCCAGCGGCGGAGGTGCGCCATTGCAAGTCGCCGTCTGGAAAAACCAGTAGAACTCGGCATCGTTAGCCTCGCTCTGGTTGGCGACGCAGTGCGTCCCCGTCAAAAAGAAGTCAATCCATGTGCTGTCATCCAGATCGTTCAGCAGGCATCCCGTGCAATAGAGGTAGTTCTCCGCATAAAAGACCCCGATACCCGCGACACCCCGGGAAGCAGTGCCCCACTCTGGATAGCAACTCACGTCGTTGTGGCAGTTTCCCTCCCTGAGCGTTACCATGCCGGGCGCCCGGTAGAAGTGGACCACCTTCCCAATCGAAAACGCAGCGCGCGCAGGGTCGACTCCCTGCGGCACCCAGCACTCTACCGTCACCGTCTGCGCAAAAAGCGCCCCGGACCAGAACGTCTTACGATCTCTCACATTGGCACTGCCGTATGGTCCCCGCATAACCATCGGATCCTCGGTGTCGAACACCCTAATCTCGCAGCCGTCCGGTAATTCAACATCCTCGAAATGGACGCGTATCCCCCGTGCACCGTCGGAACGGAGGGTCGTACACCACACACGCGAGCCATCCGCCAGCACCGACCATCCGCCGTGCGACGCCGGAGCCGCTGAGCCCCGCGCCATGATGCGGTCCGGCAGTTTGCGCACCACGCCGATCCGCAACGCTTTTTCACCTGCCGCGACGGCCTCGGCATCCTCCATCGCAAGCGTCTGCAGGTCCAGCGCCTCAAGCACCACTTGGGGCTCGCACTCCCACAGCCCGGCGGCAAAAGAGTGCGGGAGCGACGGCAAGGCCTTCGGTGCCATCGCCACCGGTCGCACAGCCGACGGCACGGTGACCCCGGATTCGTTTGCCCTGCTGTTCAGAACCACCAACAGTGCCACAAGCCCCGCAATCCCGTTTCTCATCCACCACCGCATTTTCATTTGTCCATCCTTTCCACGACGGCACTTCGCACGCCCGTCCCTCAATTTTCCGGCCTCGGAAACAAACAGGTTCACACAAGTCCAAGTATGCCACTGTACAGTAATAACGTCAATCCGCGCGACATATTGGATCTTCTAAGCCAGTCGGTCGGATCAGCCAGATCCGTCGGATTTCTTGGGGGCTTTGGAACAAGACAGAAAGCGGGATTGTCATGCTCTTCCAGGGCTGATACCATCCCGGTTTGTGAATTCCTTGTAAACGTCATGAGTAACGCCGTCCTCAGTTCCATCCTGCCCGTCTGCCTGCT
>ERZ795049.5031-NODE-5031-length-12531-cov-14.982206_pt1 | contig 12531 bp, 10 predicted proteins | sample MGYA00375133_ERZ795049 | MGnify/ENA primary metagenome ERZ795049 (study PRJEB30178, sample SAMN05720147) | activated sludge metagenome | isolation source: anaerobic digester from wastewater treatment plant | place: Japan | collected 2015-04-20 ...
TGTTTGATTCTTTACTATTTACTTGTTGCCAAATAAACACTTCCCGTTCAATAATTCCATTTATTTGCTACTTGGTTTTAAAGAGGTACTTTTGCAAAACCAGAAACGAATTGTATGCGCTATCTTTTGTTTACGCTGTTCCTTTTGTTAAGCATAAACAGCCGGGCACAAATTGACGAAGGTATAAACAGGCTGCTTCCTGCGCGACCTCCGCAGTCGATTCCTGCACGGATAGAAGGCGGAGACACTGTGTTGCTGGTGAATCTTAATCCCGTCTATGTTTATCCGGGCATGGTGTTCAAAAACAAACGTGAAGAGCGCTACTATTCGCGATTGGTACGCGATGTAAAACTGTGCCTCCCTCTGGCCCGGATAGTCTCGGGCACCCTTATCGAAACGGCCGAATACCTGGAAACACTCCCTGACGACAAAGCCCGCGAAAAACACCTGAGACAAATGCAGCGCGATCTGATCAAAGATTATGAACCCACATTACGCAAGATGAGCTATAGCCAGGGAAAAATCCTGCTAAAGCTCATCGTACGTGAATGCGATTCTTCGCCTTACGAAATAATCGCAGCCTATAGGGGTTATTTTGCGGCCAATTTCTGGCAGGGCGTAGCCAAACTGTTTACGGCAGACCTTAAAACGGACTACAATCCCACCGATAATCAGACCGACCGACTCATTGAGCGAATAATAATTATGGTTGAACAGGGAATGTTATAAACCGAAAGCCTTTTTTATCTGCTCCACGTAATCCAACTTTTCCCAGGTAAACAATTCCACTTCTATTTTTTTGTCTCCTTCATAGCGCGACGAAAAATGTTTGACCAGCTTCTGGGGTTCTCTGCCAAAGTGCCCGTAAGAAGCCGTTTCGGAATAGATAGGTTTACGCAGTTTCAAGCGTTGTTCTATGGCTTTGGGACGCATATCAAACGACTGGACCACCTTTTCTGCAATCTCTCCGTCACTGATTTTAACACGAGACTTACCGTAAGTATCGACAAAAATATTTACAGGATGTGCCACACCAATGGCGTACGATACCTGGATCAGAATTTCGTCTGCCACGCCGGCAGCCACCAGGTTCTTGGCAATATGCCTGGCAGCGTAGGCGGCCGAACGGTCCACCTTGGAGGGATCTTTACCTGAGAAAGCACCTCCCCCGTGGGCTCCTTTACCGCCGTAAGTATCCACAATTATTTTTCGGCCGGTCAAACCGCTGTCGCCGTGAGGGCCGCCTATCACAAACTTACCGGTGGGATTTACATGCAGAATAAGTTTATCGTCGAGTAAGGCTTTCAGGCCCGGATCGGCGTTAAAAACTGCGGGCAGCAGGTATTGCTGAATATCCTTGCGGATGACACTCAACATCTCCGCATCGGCTTGTTCCTGACTGAGTCCTTTGCCGGCCGGAATAAATTCGTCGTGCTGAGTGGAAACAACGATGGTATGAATCCGTTCGGGCTTTCCTTTGTCGTTGTATTCAATGGTAACCTGCGATTTGGAATCGGGACGCAGGTAAGTCATTACTTTCCCTTCGCGACGAATGTCTGCCAACTTTCTGAGCAGGCGATGCGAAAGCTCCAAGGGCAGGGGCATGTAATTGTCGGTATCCTTGCAGGCATAACCAAACATCATACCCTGGTCGCCGGCACCCTGGTTCATAGGATCGATTTTAGCGGCACCGTCAACGCCCCGGTTGATGTCTTCCGATTGTTCGTGTATGGAAGAAAACACCCCACAGGAATCCCCGTCGAATCTGTATTCGCTTTTGGTATAACCGATCTTTTTAATAACCTGCCTGGCCACTTCTTGCACATCAACATAAATGCTCGACTTCACTTCGCCTGCCAGCACAACCTGACCGGTGGTTACCAAAGTTTCACAAGCTGTTTTGGAATTTTCGTCGTAAGCCAGAAAGGCGTCAACCAAAGCATCCGAAATCTGATCGGCTACTTTGTCGGGGTGTCCTTCGGACACCGATTCTGAAGTAAATAAATATCCCATCGTTCTATCTGTTTTAATGCCCGCAAATACACTGAACCGGCAGGATCTGGGGCCGGTGACACTTAATAAAAGTCTTGGAAGTCAGGGGAGATTGCAGAAAAGAAGATGATTCTTTAGCATTTTTTCAAGTGGTTGCAAGCGTCCAAATCCTTCCACATAAGACCCCGCAAAAGTACGTCGGCTTTTTATGTCTTGCAAAAAAATCCCCACATTTTTGCTTCACAGTTTTCGTTTAAACCAAAAATAGCTATTTTTGAGCCTCGTTGACAGTACCCTGACTTAGGGCTGAATCTTTTTATCCCATATAATATGAAAAACGCTTTATTCGTTGTAAGCATCACTTTTTTATTGAGTTTTACACTGCGGCTTTCCGCCCAGGACAATCGTTTTAACCCGGAAGGGAGTTCCACTCCCTCCGTCCACGACCCGGTAGTGGCCAAACAGGGCAATACCTATTATTTGTTTTGTACCGGATTTGGCATCTCCGTCCTTTCTTCGACCGACATGATCAACTGGAAACGCGAGAAACCGGTTTTTTCGGAGCCTCCCGCTTGGGCTGTTGAAGCAGTGCCGGGTTACAGGGGACATACCTGGGCGCCCGATATTATTAAGCACCAAGGCAAGTATTATCTTTATTATTCGGTATCCACTTTCGGCAAAAACAATTCCTGCATAGGCGTTGCCACCAACAAGACGCTCGACCCCGGGTCGCCCGATTTCAAATGGGAAGATCAGGGCATGGTGTTGCGCTCCATTCCCAACCGCGATATGTGGAATGCCATAGATCCCAACATCATCATAGATGAAGACGGTACGGGCTGGATGAGCTTCGGCTCTTTCTGGGAAGGTATAAAGCTGGTCAAACTCGACAGCAGCCTCTGCGCCCTGGCAGAGCCTCAGGAATGGTATCCGCTTTCGCGCAGACCGCGCCTCATCAACGACCAGGATGTAGAACCCGGAGGAGGAGCCGTCGAAGCCCCTTTTATTTTCCGCAAAGGCAGTTTCTACTATCTCTTTGTTTCTTTTGATATGTGCTGCCGCGGAGCCCAAAGCACCTACAACGTAGTGGTGGGCCGTTCCCGAAAAGTGACCGGTCCTTACGTGGACAGAGAAGGCAACGTGATGACCAAAGGCGCAGGAACCTTAGTAGTCAAAGGCAACGAGCGTTTCCCCGGTGTCGGACATAATGCCGTAGCCAGCTTTGGGGGCAAAGATTACCTGTTCTTTCACGGCTACGACATGGAACGCAACGGCCGCTCTATCCTTCTGATACGCGAAATCAAATGGGATGATCAGGGCTGGCCTAGCGTTGTATTGTAAACGCTGCCTATTCTTCTCTGAGCATCAATCTCAACAACACTTTTTGCCCGTCGGAACTCGGCCTAATCAGGTAAATGCCTTCGGGCTGTCCGTTCAGATCGAGCTCAACCGGGTTTTGGTTTGTTGGCTTGACTTAATCGATTATCATAGGAATACTATCCGACTGAGAACTATACTACAATATTCACTATCTTCCCCGGAACAACAATAATCTTTTTGGGCGTTTTGCCTTCGAGCCACTTTTGACTGTTTTCGTGAGCCAGGGCCAATTGCTCCACTTCCTCTTTGCCGGCTTCGGACGAAACGTCCAGCATAAAACGGGTTTTCCCGTTGAAAGAAACGGCGTAAGTCACCTGATCTTCCACTAAGTAATCTTCGTTCAATTCAGGCCAGACGGCATCGCAAACAGAAGTCTGCTCCCCGAGCGCCTGCCAGATTTCTTCGCTGAAATGCGGGGCAAAGGGGGCCAAAAGGATGATCAAGGGTTTAATTATGTCTCTTTTGTTGCATTTCATTGCCGACAATTCATTGACACAGATCATAAAAGCGCTGACGGCCGTATTGAACGAAAAATGTTCAATGTCCCAATTCAGTTTCTTAATCAACTTATGAAGCGATTTCAGTTCCTGTTTGTCGGGAGCTGCATCGCTGAAACTGAACTCATCTTCCGAAACACAAAGATTCCATAGCTTTTTAAGGAAACGGTGCACGCCGTCAATCCCGTTGGTATCCCAGGGCTTGGATTGCTCCAGAGGACCCAGGAACATTTCGTACAACCTCAGGGTGTCGGCTCCGTATTTCTCGACGATCTGATCGGGATTGACCACGTTGTACATCGACTTGGACATTTTTTCGATGGCCCAGCCACAAATGTATTTGCCGTCTTCTAAAATAAACTCGGCATCTTCGTAGTCGGGACTCCAGTTGCGAAAACGCTCCAAATCAAGCACGTCGTTGTTTACAATGTTTATATCCACGTGGATGGCAGTGTATTCGTACTTGTCTTTGAGATTGTTGGAAACAAAAGTGTTGCTGTCTTTGATTCTGTACACAAAATTGGAGCGGCCTTGAATCATACCTTGGTTAACGAGCTTCTTGAAAGGTTCATCTTCACATACCACCCCCAGATCGTACAAAAATTTATTCCAGAAACGGCTGTACAGCAAGTGTCCGGTGGCGTGTTCCGTACCCCCGACGTATAGATCGACCTGTCTCCAGTAAGTATTGGCTTCTACCGAAACCAGGGCCTCTTCGTTATGCGGATCCATGTAACGCAAATAATAGGCCGACGAACCGGCAAAACCCGGCATGGTGTTCAATTCCAAAGGATAACCCTCTTCGGTTTTCCATCCTTTGGCGTGACCCAGCGGAGGTTCCCCTTTTTCGGTAGGCAGAAAATTATCCACTTCGGGCAATTCCAGAGGCAAAGAGCTCTCGTCCAACACTTGAGGTAAACCGTCTTTGTAATAGACCGGAAAAGGCTCTCCCCAATAACGCTGACGGCTGAATATGGCATCGCGGAGCCGGTAATTCACTTTGATCCGTCCCAGTTGGTTCTTAATAAGGTAGGCTTTTGTTTTTTCAATGGCTTCCGGCACACTCAATCCGTTTAAAAAGCCGGAATTCTTCATAATGCCTTCTTTGGCATCGAAACTTTCTTCCGAAATATCGCAACCCTCAATCAAGGGGATAATGGGCAGATCGAAGTGTTTTGCAAAAGCATAGTCCCGGCTGTCGTGTCCGGGAACAGCCATAATGGCTCCGGTGCCGTAGCCGGCCAGCACGTAATCGCTTATCCAAATGGGGATTTCGGCTCTCGACAACGGATTTATGGCGTAACTGCCGGTAAACACACCGCTTACCCGGCGGTCGGCTATGCGTTCCCGTTCGGTGCGTTTCTTCACTTTCTGAAGATAGGCGTCCACGCCAGCCTTATATTCGGGTTTTGTAAGGCTCGCCACTAATTCGCTTTCGGGAGCCAATACCATAAATGTTACTCCGAAAATAGTGTCGGCACGGGTGGTAAAAATGGGGATGGTCAGGTCTGAATCTTTGACCCCAAAGTTCATTTCGGCTCCTTCGGAACGACCTATCCAATTGCGCTGGGTTTCTTTGAGCGAATCGGTCCAGTCGATTTTTTCCAAACCTTGCAGCAAACGTTCGGCGTAGGCCGAAATGCGCAAGCACCATTGGCGCATCAGTTTTTGTTCCACCGGATACCCTCCTCGCAACGACAAGCCTTCGCTTACCTCGTCGTTGGCTAAAACCGTGCCTAAAGCCGGACACCAATTCACCATGCTGTCGCCCAGGTAGGCAATGCGGTAGTGCATCAGCAACTCTTGTTGCTTGAGGTTATCAAAGCTTTTCCACTGAGCAGCCGAAAATTCGGGCAATTCTTCACCTCCGTAAGCGGGGATGTCTTTATTGCCGTGCGACTCAAAGAGCTCAATCAATTCTTCAATAGGCCGCGCCCGATCCAGTTCTGTATTGTAGTAGCTTTTAAACATTTGAATAAAAGCCCATTGAGTCCACTTATAATACTTAGGCTCACAGGTTCTGACTTCGCGGCTCCAATCGAAACTGAAACCGATTTTATCGAGCTGCTCCCTGTAACGCTCAATGTTATTGGCTGTAGTAATGGCCGGATGCTGGCCGGTTTGAATGGCGTACTGTTCAGCGGGCAGGCCGTAAGCATCGTAACCCATAGGATGCAACACATTGTATCCCTGCAATCGCTTATATCTTGCCACTATGTCGGAAGCTATGTAGCCCAAGGGATGCCCCACGTGCAAACCCGCTCCCGAAGGATAAGGGAACATATCCAGCACATAGTATTTAGGTTTAGATCGATCTTCGTAGACTTTGTATGTTTGACGCTTAATCCACTCCTCCTGCCACTTCTTTTCGATGGCGCTGAAATTGTACTCCATTTTCGCTTTCTAAAAAACGCTGCAAAGGTACTAAAGATTTGATGAAAAAAAGATTACTTTTGCAGTCCAATTTCCTGCGATAAGTAGGTTATTTCGGATTTTTGAGCCACAAACAATGGTGTTGCTATGGTACGCAAATTTGATTTTTTGGTAATCGGCTCCGGCCTGGCCGGAATGAGCTTTGCTTTGAAGGTGGCCGACAAAGGGACAGTGGCCATTTGCTGCAAGTCGGCTTTGGAAGAAGCCAACACCTTTTATGCTCAGGGCGGTATCGCCTCCGTCACCAATCCGGCAACCGATAATTTTCAAAAACACATAAAAGACACCCTGATCTGCGGAGACGGACTATGCGATAAATCGGTGGTGGAAAAGGTGGTAAAGGAGGCTCCTGCCCAGATCGCCGAACTGATCCATTGGGGAGTTGCCTTTGACAAAGACCAGAGCGGACATTACGATCTTCATCGCGAAGGAGGCCATTCCGAAAACCGCATCCTTCACCACCAGGACGCTACCGGAGCCGAAATTCAACGCAGCCTGATCCGCCGCATCCAACAACATCCCAACATCCAGGTTTTCGACCATCATTTTGCCATCGAAATACTGACCCAACACCATTTGGGAGCCACCATAACCAGGCAATCCGAACATATCGAATGTTACGGAGCTTATGTGTTGAACCGGCGTACCAGAGCCATACATACTTTTTTGGCCAAAGTCACCATGATGGCCACCGGAGGCATTGGTAATATTTACCAAACCACCACCAATCCCGTGATTGCTACCGGCGACGGCATTGCCATGGTCTACCGGGCAAAAGGGCAGGTAAAAGATATGGAGTTTGTGCAGTTTCATCCTACTGCTCTTTATCATCCGGGCGAAAGACCCTCTTTTTTAATTACGGAAGCCATGCGGGGTTACGGCGCCGTATTGCGTACACGTGACGGAGAGGAATTTATGCAAAAATACGACGACAGAGCTTCACTGGCTCCCCGCGATATCGTTGCCCGCGCCATCGACACCGAAATGAAAATCCGGGGTACCGATTACGTTTATCTGGACGTTACCCATAAAGAGCCGGCTGAAACCAAAAAACATTTTCCCAATATCTACAAGAAGTGCCTGTCTATCGGCGTTGACATTACCAAAGAGTATATTCCGGTGGCTCCCGCTGCCCATTATTTATGCGGCGGCATCGAGGTCGACAAAAACGCCGAATCGAGCATAGACCGCCTGTATGCCTCGGGTGAATGCGCCAGAACAGGGCTGCACGGGGCAAACCGGCTGGCTTCCAATTCTCTGATAGAAGCCATCGTATACGCCGATTCGGCTGCCAAACACGCTCTGGGACGCCTGAAAGACATAGGCTTCGAAGAAAGAATTCCCCTGTGGAACGACGAAGGAACCCGGCTACCCGAAGAAATGATTCTGATTACCCAAAGCGCCAAAGAAGTGGGTCAGATTATGAGTTCCTATGTGGGCATTGTTCGCTCCAACCTCCGGTTGAAGAGGGCTTTGGACCGTCTGGAAATTCTCTATCAGGAAACCGAAAGGCTCTTTATACGTTCGGTTGTTTCCAAGGAAATTTGTGAACTCCGGAACATCATCAACACCGGTTATCTGGTAATCAAGCAGGCTCAGTTACGCAAAGAGAGCCGGGGCTTGCATTATACCATCGACTATCCGAACAAAAACGAACTGGGACATACTTATCCCCTAAACTCCTAAACCGCCATGTCCACCATGCTGTTTCAAGATATTATATTCGGTCCGGTCAAGAGCCGACGACTCGGTATTTCACTGGGTATAAACCTCTTACCCTTGAGCAAAAAGTTTTGCAGTTTCGACTGCCTGTATTGCGAATGCGGGCTGGGCGACATGAAAAACAGGGGTATTCTTCCGAAAACAGAACAAGTAATTGCCGCTCTCGACCTCAAACTTCAGGAATTGCTGGCCAAGGGAGTTGTTCCCGATGTCCTTACCTTTGCCGGTAACGGAGAACCCACCTTGCATCCGGACTTTCCGGCCATCGTCGATGCAGTTGTTGTGTTGCGGGATCGTATGGTTCCTCAGGCTAAAGTCAGCGTTTTGTCCAATTCAAGCCGGATAGACAAAGCAGAAATCAGGGCAGCCCTGTTAAAGGTGGACAACAATATTCTAAAGTTAGATTCCGCTTTGGAATCGACTGTACAATGGCTGAACCGGCCGGTTAAAAAGGCTTATTCCATTCAGCAACAAATTGAATATATGCAGCTCTTTGAAGGGAAGCTGATCGTTCAGACTCTCTTTCTGCGCGGAACCTTCCTGGGCAAAATCATAGACAACACCACCGAAGAAGAAATCACTGCCTGGATCGAAGCCCTGCGCAAAATCAAACCCCTTTCGGTGATGATCTACACCCTCGACAGAGAAACCCCGGTGCAAAGCCTCGAAAAAATTCCACTGAAAGAACTGGAAACGATCGCCCGCCGACTGCGGGATGCAACCGGTATTCCCTCTACAGTGGCCGGCTGAGCATGAAACAACAAAACGAATTCATTCCCGCTAAGTCCTGCGAAATCTGCCCGACTGCCGACGGCTCGCAAACCCTGTATTCAAACAGGGTGCAGGAACATTATCATTCCACTTTTGGCGCTCTGCAAGAATCACGCCATATCTTTATTCAGGCCGGCCTGCTCGAAGCATACCGCCGTAAAACCGCCGGAACAAATCCATCCCTGAAGGTTTTTGAGCTAGGCCTGGGAACCGGCCTCAACGCCTTGCTAACCATACTGGAAGCCGGGAAGCTGCAACTGAACTTGAGCTACGATTGCATAGAAGCCTACCCTCTATCTCCCGACCTGATCAAGGCTCTCAACTATCCGGCCCTGTTTTCGGAGCAAGATCAAAACAAGGCTGCTGCCGTTCTCGATTTCATTCATGCCGCGGAATGGAATGTTCGCCACACAGAACCGGCTTCACATACAACATTCACCAAGTTCCGTGGAGATTTTGCCTTGTTCGAACTGCCGCAGAGTTACGACCTGGTGTACTGGGATCCTTTTTCGCCCGAAAAACAAGCCGGAATGTGGACAGAAGAACTCTTTGCCTCCATGTATAAACACATGACAACAGGGGGCATTCTGGTCAGTTATTGCGCCAAAGGCGAAATCAGAAGAAGATTACAAAGAGCGGGCTTCGGCGTGGAAAGACTGCAAGGGCCTCCGGGAAAACGCGAGATCATCCGGGCCACCAAAGAATAATGTACCCCTGCTCAGAAAGCGGAAAAATACCGGAGAACTGCAAGCCAAGAGAACGATCAAAAGGAAAAGAAAAAAGACAAATAATTGCCCACGGCCGTCAAAAGAAAAACATATAAAGCCAAACGGCCAAACAAGTTCACTTCCGACCCGTAATAATGAGACAACATGACCGATGCGGGGCCTATGCTTAATAAAAAGAAATCGACTTTATAAGCCGGAAAAATAACCATGGAAACAACAAAGACCAACAAGGAGATCAGCAAAAAGGAAAAAGCCGAACGCACACCGATTTTTTCGGAATACACCTGCCGCAAGTAGTTGACAATAGCCAACATAACCAGCAAAAAAAGCATAGAGAAAAAAACAATGCCCATAGTAGGCAACTCGGCAGAAAACACCCAACCGTATTGTATACATGCCTCAAAAAAGGCCGGAATCAGCTCCAACCGATCGCTCAGAAACAAGACTCCGCCCAACAACCAAAACACAACCAATGCACCCATGAGCGACACCAGCCATCTTTTGAAGTTCATGGTATTGACTATATTGAAAGCCAGCCAAAACAAGGGAAGCAAAAAAATAAGCGGAGGAACAAACAAAGCCGCCAACACAATCAAAAAAGAAGCGTTGAAGACCTGATTATTACAATTTTCTTTGCGGTAACTCTCAAAAATACTGAAGTAAGCTAAACCTATGAACAGGGCGGCAAAAGAACCCGGAATCAGGCAATGCAAGGGTATGCTGGCTGCGGTAATAAAGCAATAAATAAAAAAAGTAAGCACGCCCAACGTGCGCAGCAATTCGTATCTGCGAACAATAAATTGAAACAGGATCGCATTGGCCGCCAACAAAAGGAATTGTATCAACACCGGCAACCACTCCCCGGGTATAAAACCGCGAACCGGCTTCCAAAACGGACTGATCACCTCATCAGAATACAGCACTTCAGTCCCGGGCGTAAGCAGCATGGTACTAAAGACCACCCCCAGCACACAAAGCAACAGACCGACGACCCAAAGGAGATTGGTACGCGAAAGATGCCGGATATAATTTCTTCTGCTCATGCTCAAAAACTAAAAACAAGCGGCCGGTTTGCTCTATAAATCGAAGCCTATATCCGAACGGAAATAAGAGTTTTCGAAATGGATCTTGCGGGCATTTTCGAAGGATAACGATAAGGCCTCCGCAATATTGTTGCCGTAAGAGCTGACGGCCAGCACCCTGCCTCCCGAGCTCAGTATCTTTCCGTCCTGAATTTTGGTACCGGCGTGGAACACAATGCTTTCTTTCACCCTGTCCAGTCCGGTTATTTCTTTACCTTTTTCGAAGTCTCCCGGATAGCCACCAGAAACCAGCATCACGGCAACCGCCGTACGCGGGTCGAATTCTATTTTTTTCTCATCGAGATTGCCCCGGGCCACCCCCTCCAGCAAATCAACCAAATCGGATTTAATCCTGAGTACGACGGTTTCGGCTTCTGGATCGCCCATACGAACGTTGTATTCAATCACATAAGGTTCTTCGTCTACCTTGATCAATCCGAAAAAGATAAAACCTTTATAATCGATGTTTTCCTTACGCAAACCCTCGATGGTAGGACGAATAATTCTTTCCTCCACTTTTTGCATAAAAAGCTTATCGGCAAAAGGTACAGGCGAAACAGAACCCATGCCTCCCGTATTCAGTCCGGTGTCGCCCTCGCCTATTCTCTTGTAATCTTTGGCTTCGGGCAAAATCTTGTATTGACGGCCATCGGTAAGAACAAAAACCGAACATTCTATGCCGCTCAAAAATTCTTCAATAAGCACCGTCTTGCTGGCCTCTCCAAACTTGCCATCGAGCATGGTTTTCAATTCTTTTTGAGCCTCTTCGAGATCCTGAATAATCAAAACACCCTTGCCGGCAGCCAAACCGTCGGCCTTGAGCACGTAGGGAGGCCGCAGCTTTTTCATAAAATCGAGCCCCTCCTGTACATTCTCTGCCGTCACACTCAAATAGCCTGCGGTAGGAATGTTGTGCCTTTTCATAAAGGCCTTGGAAAAATCTTTGCTGCCCTCCAGACGCGCCCCGCTTTTGGAAGGACCGATAACCGGAATACCGGCCGTTAGCGGATCGGAGGCGAAAAAATCGCTGATGCCTTTAACCAGAGGAATCTCCGGCCCAACCACCAGCATATCGATCTGTTCTTTGAGAGCAAAATCCCGGATGGCGGCAAAATCATCTACCGCAAGAGGCACATTGACTCCCACTTCGGAAGTACCGGCATTACCCGGCGCAATAAATAAACGCTCTACTTTTGGACTTTGAACAAGCTTCCAGGCCAGCGCGTGCTCGCGCCCTCCGGAACCCAACAACAATAGCTTCATCCTTTTCTGCTTATTCCACCACATTTACCAGCTCAGCTTTCGCCTTCCGCGGTGAAGCCGCCGTAACCGCATCAACATTCTTATCCATATGCCCTATCCTCAAGACGGTAACTGCCCTGTAGCCTTCGGGAATCTGAAAATCCTGTTTCCTGGCATTCACCCCGGCGATAGGTGCTGTGTATATGCGGGCGCCCAGGCCTAGGCCCAAAGCCGCGATAAACATACTTTCCGTTGCCAAAGCGCAATCGATATTCACACTCATACCTTGTTCGGCCGATTCGGGTCCGGAAATCAGGATGACCACATTGCCCGGAGTGGCATTGCGAATGATTTGCCCAACCAGATCCCCGTTTTTGATGACGGTAAATTTCCAGGGCTGGGCGTTTCTGGCGCTGGGAGCTTTTACCCCGCAATCGAGTATCAATTCGATATCCTTATCCGAAACCGGTTCCGAGGTATATGCCCTGGCCGAATAGCCATTCAGTATGGTATTAATCACTTCATTGGTTGCACTCTGTCCATACGCGCCAACGAGCAACAAGCTAAAAACTAAAAGGAAGGCCAATTTTTTCATAATGTTACTGTTTAAAAATACAGCTCAAAGATATTCATTTCTTCCAACTAATTTCAGTAGTCCGTCCGGAAAGTTCATTTTACCCTTCC
>ERZ795049.5032-NODE-5032-length-12527-cov-8.930564_pt1 | contig 12527 bp, 7 predicted proteins | sample MGYA00375133_ERZ795049 | MGnify/ENA primary metagenome ERZ795049 (study PRJEB30178, sample SAMN05720147) | activated sludge metagenome | isolation source: anaerobic digester from wastewater treatment plant | place: Japan | collected 2015-04-20 ...
CCAATGATATCTAATTTTAATAAAACTATTCTTTGTAGGATCATTAACTACTTCAACAGCATTATTCGTCCAATCCTCCATCCCAGTACCTGAATTCATCTCAAATAAATGATCCGAATCAACTGAACGTTCATGCATTTCATAAAAAAACTTTCCATCTCCTTCAATACCATTCGGTGTTGAAGTCATCAAAATCATATACGGATAACCATTCCTAGCAGCTTGTTCTCTAGCAGTTGACAACGTCGGCTGTGCAGCACCATATATTTCATGCATGTGGGGAATAAATGCCCCTTCATCAATATATAATACTGGAACACTCAACGAACGAGCTAAAGTATCAGGAGAGGATGTTGTAGATGGATAGAAAGTTTCAATTCTTGAACCATTCTGTAATTCCAGATATGATTTTATATCACTCTTGGATAAATTAGGAACCATCATCCAGCGAGGTAAATTTCGATTTATATATTTGATTTTCCTTAAATTTTCTTGTGCCGCATCTTTCTTGAAATTAAAAATAACAATTCTATTACTCGGAAAGAAATTAGCAGCCCAGGACAATATACCAGCGGCAATAGTTGATTTTCCGAGCTGGCGCGATGCAAGAAGAATTGCCATGTGATAAATAAAAACAGATCTGATTACTCTCCTTAATTTGGGATGGAGTAGATCATTATCATATTTTCGTTTACCACCAATCTCTTGAAAATATACGTAATTGAGAATATAATAGAGTGGATTTTGACGACATTTTATCCACTCATTAACATTGTAATCTGCAATATCAATTCCATTTTGTTCTTGAATCACATTTAGAGTCTGATAATCCTGCTTTAATAACATTTCATTAATAACAGAATTTGTAGATTGTTGTGTGACTCCTTGATTTGCTAACATTTTTGCCCCCAATTGTTGAATCCGGCAAGAGTCGAAGACTGTTTCTAGTCTAAGATCTTGCCGGATTCTTTTGTCACTCAATATAAACATTAATAGTCAAATTATCAACATCCCAATAAATCATACTAGGAACATATTTAACTATATCGAGCTTATTTTTCAAACCTTTCAAAATATCATTATCAGCTTTTATTTCAATCCCATTGTCCATCTCATTTGGTGTTGCAGAAGAATCAGTCACATAAACTTTCACTGATTTAATAAAATCTCTTCCACTATGAACAAACTCAACAATTAAACTATTGTAAAATACTACACTTGCACCGGTAAACCCTTTCTGCAAATAATCAGCAATAGCTAATTCTAAATTCTCTCTTTCAGTAGCTATATCAATATTATTTCTCTGAACATATCCTTTATCAACTTTAATATCTATTCTCATCTTCATAGGTTGGACTATGCTCGGAATAGTTACCCAAGCAGCTCCACTCCATCTGTAATAGATATTAACATCATTATCTAATACAAAATCATCAGTAGTTGGTGAATAAAAGGACCATGTTCCTCCACCAGCATTATATGTTGCTATCGCATTAGCATGTCCGGCAAATGCACTCCCACCAGTAGGTGTAGTACTAACCCGATATCTCGAACCATCTAATACAATAGCTGGTGGAGCATCCCTTGTTTGTGAAACCGGATCCAACCAAGTATAATCTGAATTTGAAAAAATCTGCCCACTTTGCAAAAAGATAGATTCAATAAAAGGTGATTCAGTAACAAATGTGTTTAAAAATCTACATTGAACATTATCTGTTATCATCCTATTCTCATTGAATTCTGCAGATGTGATAAAATTCTTAATCTTATCAAGATAATAATCTGGATCACCATCAAATGTATCATCATCCATAATTGGAATATTGATCACATATGAAGTATTCGCAACATTATATCTCATCAACTTTAATTGGTCAGAAATATCAACTAATTGATAAAATTTATCAGTTGTGCATGTAAATTTGGTAGTAGTCAATGGACCATTCAAAATAGCTGGAGTGGAATCATCACCAGTTAAACCAAGTGCCGCTAAACAAGTTGAACCAGTTGCAGCAATAAAAACATTGGCAACAGTTCCGCCAGAGGGTGGTGTAATCATAATATGATTATTCCCATCATCATCAGCCCATACTTCAGCAACTGTTGAATGTATAGCGGAATTAATATCAGCAACTAATGTGGCAGCAGTAGGTGTCCCAGTTGTTAAAGTCACTGTTGTAAATGGATCAGTATAACCAACAGAAGAATCATTAAACTTAATTAATAATGTTCTTGTTCCAGCACCAATTGTAAAATTTTCATAATTATGAGTTACTAAAGAATCAGATGTTCCTCCTTTTACTTCTATTTGAATTTCGCCCTCAAATATACCAAATGAATCTACATCTGCATATTCATACTCAAAATAATTATTCGATAATGGATAACATACCATTCTCTTATTTGTTATAGTTAAATCATCACCATAAATGGAGATTGTAAAAACTAAATCACTTATTGTTTGATATGATTTTAACTTAATATTTGTTTTGAAAGTAGATTCATCATATTCCAAATTTAAATACACCATCGGAATATCAAATCCTGTTCCAATAACACTTAACTCCTCCACAATATCAGCAAATTCAACGCGAGAAAGATCTCTCATAAGATACCCATCATAATAATTCATTCTCGTATTTCCTTTATAAATAAATGGGCTTATAAAATCTCTTGAATTTACCGTAAATTCTGGTCGATAGAAAATATCTTGAAGTTCATAAGTTGTTGGCTCAGTATCCAAGATTCCAGCGGTCCCATCATCTACATAAGAATATGTTACAGAAGGTGGAGTGGTAGCTGCAACTTCCCAATATTGATCGTGGAATGCTGGTGTTCTTCCATAGACCCTATATTTTGTCGCATATGGTACATGATCCCATGTGATCGTTATAGAATCCTCCCCAGGACCAACTACATCAGACACTTCGATGGATGGTGAAGAACGACCCCAATCATCCATAGCGATAACAATATAGCCATAAGTATCAGCAGGCAAAGTTCCAGAACCAGTAGTCCCAGCAACAGCTGATATGTTAAATGTCGGAAGTGTAGTTGCTTCCAAATACATAACCGTATCAGTATAGTTGGTTGTATAAATAATTGTCTGATTTCTATCTCTAAAAGATCTACACAGATGAAAAATATTATCAAATACATTAAATTTCTTAAACAAAAATTTAAAATCATCAAAATATGATTCAGCAATATTATAAAAATCTCGCTGACTAATCATATTATCTCGAGTTTGAATATAATTAATAATTTCATCTCTAAGATCTTCTCCGCTTAATGGATCTGATCCACTTTCAGAATAATCAAAATCAACAAGAGGTTGTTGCATAACTATTGGGTTAGGACTCAATGATATCAATTGTCCACCACTTGCCAGCACATAGTCAAAAGCTAAAACATCACCAACAATTGCCAGCTTTTGACTAGTTTTGTCAATAAGATTACCAGCTGTTCCTCTAGTAGATTTGATGATTAATCGAATAGAAGCATCTGAGATCCATTTTCCCCGAATACCTGAACCAAATTCAATAACATAATTCGTAGGCGTTATTTTACGAAGGAAAACAGTTGTATCATTGCTCTTTGCCAGATATTTTGTATATTCGACATCATATTCCTCTTCACTGCTTGAACCACTTTCAGTAACATAAACTTCAAGATCTGATAAATAATAACCAGAGTCAATCCCAAAATAATATGTCTGATACGAACCATAATTATATGGTTTTAAAGTAAAACTAATCTCTTTTTTCACATACTGAGATGTCGAATAAAGTGGAGCAGAAATTGTAGAAGATGGTGATGGTAAAGTACTTTTGGTCCCATCTGAAGTAACAATATCAACATAATAATAATAAGAACCATTATCTTCAATCTCTACAAATTTATAAATTGAGTCTATTAAAAATTGAAAATTATCAATTTTGAACAAACTACTAGTCGGTATATATACACCAGTCGAATTATCGTAGCCCACAATAACTTCTCTACGAACAACATCTGGTTGTCTGCGCGGAAGCCAATTGACCATATCAAATTCTATAGTCCCTGTTGCTATTGAAGCTGAAGCAAAAGATGGAATATAACCATATGTCGCAGCGTGTAAATATTGACTCTCCTCCGTCTGAGAAGTTCCAACAAAAGCTTCTTTGAAAAGATTATCATAATATGTTTTAAGATCAAAATGAGTATAACCAAGTAAATTAAGTAAATATCCTACAAAACCTACTTTACTAATTTGCAAATCATATACATTTAGATCTGTTTTAAGCTTCTCATAATAATAGTTTACAAACTCTTCAGGAGTTGTATAATTAAGCGATGGTAAAGTAGATGCCATGTTTTATCCTCGATATTATGTTCTGAATATTTTTGAAAAACCATTTGGTTGAGCAATACCACGAATAGAAGACCAAGTATTTTGAATTTTCGATGTCGCAGTTCCAACAATTCCACCAAGTTTAGCAGCGTTTCCCGTCAGATTCTTCATCATCCCACCAGTGGGTCCAATAATATTATTCAAAACTCCTCCCAAAAAACCTCCAAAAAGTGGACTTTCTGATTGTGATTGAAACTTGCTAACGATATCGTCCAATTCCGTAAATATCCACATCCCTGAAGATTCTTCCAGATGAAGTGCTTCTCTATATCCACTACAAGAATATGTAAAAGGAAGAGTTACAATTTCATTTGCTGTTCTCGAACCTAATAATTCTTTATTCGGCAAGCTCTGGGGAAAGATACCAACACACTTAGCAACAAATGTAACAGTTTTCATGTCTGGTCGATATTTTACGATATAACAAGCTGCCGCATAATCTATTGCGCCATAATTCACATCTTCCCCAAATTCATACAAATATTCTGCATCATAATACGCTGGATCTGGTTCAATGGTACCCTCTAAAATTTCTCGAATATATTCTACCCATATGTGATGAAACATATAAATGTCAAGATGACGGTTATCAATGAAAGTAATAGACATGTTATCAGTTTCTGAAACTTCAGAAGCAATAGGAATAGACCCACTTCGAGTTGTAACACTTTCTGTGCGGACTTGACTTTGTGGTGGAGTAAAATCAATAGCTGCAAACGTCATTATTTTACCAACAACATTCATATATCCATCTTTATCATATTGATTATACGATGAAGCATTATAAGATGCTTCATAACCAGACAAATGTGGTGGAATAAAAAATACAAGTGTATATCCATTGATATCTGGAACAAAATCACGATACAATTGTTGATAAAAAAATTTAAGTACCTCAGAATGTTGGTGTCCATCTCCAAATACAAGATCAAGATATGCTGTAAGAGTGGCTCCTTCATATCCAAAAAGATCTTCAGTCACTGATACTCCATGTTTAAATATTGAACTAGTAACAGTATCTAATATTCCCATATTTATTTTCTCCTTTTAATCGGCAAGATCTAGTTTAAGATCTTGCCGATTAAAACAAATATTAAGTAATCTCCACCAAATTTGAACAGTTATGTTTCCTCAAATTATAAATCAATCCATAAAGAATAACATTATAAATCTGCATTTGTTGAGCTTTTCCATAATTATTCAAATTGATTTGCAAAGCATCTTGCAAAAGCTTCCCAGACAATACGTCTAACACTTTTTGCAGTTTTCGAATCTCATCTGTATTTTTAGAAGATATGATATTCTTTTTTACAAGATTCATAAAATCTTTATTGCAGATATCATTTTTATCAACAACATTTGTTCTTGATAAAATAATAGATAAAGCATCATGAATCAAATCATAATTTTTATGATTGTGTAACGCTTTTAGAATTTGTTCAATAACTTTGGATGAAACTTTTGTAATTTTATTAACTTCTCCAACAAATGATTCTGGATAATTCACTTTTGAATTCATCGTAACATAATCAGCTGTAGAAGATATAATACTATCTCTATTGTGAATTGTAGAATATTGATCAAAATTAGGATCTTCTTCTGAGTCTCCCTTTAAAATAGTAGGAGTTGATTGATATAATCCATCTTCCTTAGCTTTCATATACAATGGCAGCAATCCACCTTGGGCTTTCTTCTCACCTGTTTTAGCATCAACAACTGGATTAAAAGCAAACATCTGATCAATTCTCGCCCAACATTGCATAAACAATTGTCTTAATCTGTAAACATCTTTTGCTATCTCTGGTCGATATTTACTTAATATGGTTGGAACAAAATAATCTTTAATCAAAAGCAATGGTGTATCATATTTAGCAACATTGTGCTTTTTATTCACCATATGATTAACAACATAATTCATTATTCGCTTATCGCAATATTTAATATAAGCATATTTACGACCATTCCACAATTTTTGTAATAATATAAAGAGAGCATTATTGATCAATTGTTCATCATTTTTTCGAATACCATAATACATTACAAGAAGCAATATATGATAGTATGGATCGTTATACATCATAGCATGGTTAGGATATTTCCAATCAGCCTGAAAAGAACGACCAACTGCTGACTGATCCAAATTTAACAAAGAATACAGACCCATCACAGCTGTACTTGGAATTGTAAACTTAAAACAATATCCTTCATCAGAATTCATAGCTTGTGTATAAGTACTTGAGAGCAGTCTACTCAGTTCACTGTGTAATTTGGTCAAAATTGTTGGATCAGCTTGAATATTTTTATCTAATCGATTATACATTTCTAAGACTTGTTTAGACACAATTCTCTCCTTCACATGTTAAATTTTAAACGACTGCACTAACTACCTTTGACAATGAATGAACCTTTTTCTCAAAAGAATCAACCAAATCAACCAAAGATTCCTGATCAAAAATCTTCCTATAATCATCAGATTCTGTTAAATACTTAATACGTGACCATACGGAGAATGGAAATGCAATCTTCTGTAAAAGACTTTCAACAATACTCACTTTAGTACTAAATGTGATTGCTTCTTCAGGATCAGTGCCCTCTGAAATTAAAGTTTTTGCTAATTCTCTAGTATTCTCAAGATACTTGTCCTTTCTTTCTTGTGCACTCAGAGAATAAAAACTCTTATCAAAATACTCATAAATAACATTTGAAAGTGTTTGCTTTTGTGTCTCGTTAGATTTCTCAAGAATTGTATAATCAAGTCCCCTGCCATAAATTTCTGGTTTCAGATTAACAAACTCATAAATTTGTCGAATATTTTTAAAATAGCTACCAAGAGCCGCATATATCTGATCTGACTCTTCAAGCTTCTGAAGTAATTGATCAAAATAAAGCATATCTACTTTGACTTTCCCTTCCCAAAGAAGAGAATCATAAGCTTCAAAAAATTCCGAACCAGCAGATGCTTTAGTAAGTCCTTCCTGAATAATTTCAAAATGATTTCTTTTCTTTTCTTTCGACTCCTGAATCTTTTGCAATGCTTTACGAGATTCCGTCATAGCATCAAAATTATATTTATCTAATAACCGCATTTAATAATTCCTCCCTTAATATTGTGAGATAATTGGTCTGTCTAATTTAGATTTGATAAAAGTTTCTATTGTTGTTAGCTTCGTCTTGTTTACATCAGTTTGATTCATCAAAAGATAATACATATCATTCTTTTTTGCATCGATCACTATCAAATTTGGAACATCCAATCTCTTAGCAATATATTTGATGATTCCTTTAACATAATTATCATTTACATCAAATAAGCCTCTAGTAGATACTTGTTCCTTCGTTAGTTTTTGATTTTTTTCTTTTGATATTTCTTGTCCAATTTGTCCACCGGCAAGAGTATGTTTCCAGCTCATTCCCATGGTAGCAGCATGCAACGCCATAATTATTTCCACTGGCAAAACTAGAGTATAATTTGGCCACGCCGTAACTTCATTGCTCGTCGTTTCAAGATCAACATCTGCAACAAGAATAAATTTACACAAAGATACTTGCAATTGAGACAATAACATAAAATAAAAAAACTCTGAAATTCCAGCTTTATATTTTTCAGCAGTGCGATTAGCAATTGATACAACATTCTCTCCAGTAATATCTGATAATCTACAATAATCTGCTGGATCTGAATCTCGTAATTCTTGTTGATATGCTTGAATAAATTGTTCAAGACTTTTTGAAATATCTTGTTGAATCTCTTTTAATCGTGACAGTATAATTGGTTTCTCTTGATTTGATACCAGATATTTCAATTCATTTTCAATTCTAGAAGAGAGAGATGAACTAGAATTAGAAATATCATCAAATACTGATATAAAACGCTTATATGTATCAAGATCAAAATCTGTTGAAGAAATACTATTATCGGCAAGATTATTTGCAAAATCTGTTAATAGTTCCCCACTATTAATACTACAAAGATCTTTTAGAATCTTAATCTTGTGTCTAGCTTCATCAGAACTACTACCTCGAATCCCTTTATCAATAGCTTCTAAAATCTCTGCTAAATCAGAATCTATTTTTGATAGAAGAGAATTATCAAGATTTGCTTTTCGTTGCTCAGAAAAATCAACATATGTTGGATTCACATTCAACAAATTAGTAACAGATCTCAAAAGAACTATTCCAATCGTAGAAACCATATGAGAAAAATTAGACATTGTAACATCTTGAATCTTCTTCATCTCATCTCGCAATTTTAATTGAGCAAGATCTGAAATTTTAGTATCTTCATTAGATGCGTTGATCCCAAATCGCCGTCTTGCAAAATCCGGTGACAAAACAAATTTCAGATAAAGCTTTGTTTGATCAAGATCTGACTGTTTCAAATACAGTGGTTGAAATATCTCCCTCTGCTGACGCAATTGTGGAGGACTCTCTATCCGTTTCTGTAAACTGGTTGCCCAATTCTTAGCAACTTTAGAAACCGTTGGAAGTGACTTTATTCCACCAACATACTTCAATCCAGTAAAAGCTTTTCCACGAAAATAATCAGATAAAGTTTGAGTTTCCTCTGGAGTCTTGGTTAAATTACTTAACAACTTCCAGTATTTTGCTTCATTCATTGATTTAAGTTCCCGAAAAATAACTTCAAGATCTTGCTCATTGTTCAACTTTCGATTCAATCCAATTGCAGCAATTAATACCCACAAGAGGGTCAAAGTATCAACTGGATAACAAGCCGTACCAACAATCACTGGAACTTCAATCATATTACCGAGCGTAATAAGTTCAATAAATGGTCGAAGCTTAGTAAATTTTGGATCGGTCTTTAATAGATGTTGAATTACTGCGGTTTTCTGAGTCAGCTTTTGTTGAATTGCAGCAGTATGTTCTGGACCAACAGGATAATTTGGCAAAACTGGTCCAGTTTGATACATCCCTTGTTGAGCTCCAAACATACGAACAATTGCTGATGTAGGATCAACAGCTTGTGCATTTTCATCCCAAAGAGGGCGTACCTGATTTGCTATTCCAATAACATTAAACGAATTCTGAACAAAAATATCTGATAAAAATGTAACTGAAATAAAATCTCTTAATAAATTATCAAGAGATTGAACCGCTGGAGACTTAACTTTATCAGCTATTAAAATTGGATAAATAAAGATCAACTTATGTTGCATGTTCATTATTTTTTTAGGATCTTTAATTCCAGCTGTTTGTTTTGAATATTGACCATAACCAGTTATATTCACATGATCACCTCACTTTTAACTATTAATATCTTTTAAAATTATATTCAATTCATTTGATAAAGTTGGATACATTTTCTTATAATCCTTCAATATCTGCTCATTAACTTCTTTTATTCGCTTAGAGCTAGCTGGATGTGAAGATGGTTGAAATATCGTACCAATAAAGTTCCAAATTTTCTCATACCATGTTTGTTGAGATTGCCTTTCTATTTGTTTATTGTGAAGTTTATAAAGAACTTTAATCATCTCATCTCCATAACCATATTTGGCAGCAAATTGATCTGCCTTATATTCACTCTTATGTTCAAGAAATGTCAAAGTTCTCACTACAATCATAATAATTAATGAAGAAATTATATAAGCTGGCAATGATATCAAGTTCAATAACCATAAAATTGGTGTTTTTAACATCATCCCGGCAATTCCAACACTTTTTTGAAATAGTGATAAGAGTATTCTTGGAAGATTGGCTGTATAAGTGAATACATGTCCAAGCTCATGAAGAAGAATGGCCGTAAGTTCTCTGGGAGAAAACATATCAATTAGTTCATCCCCAAACATTATATACATTTTCTTTATATATTTTGATGGTTCTTCTACAACATCAACATTTCTAATATTTTCTCCTGCTTCATAATCTTTGAGAATATTAATAAGATCTATTGAAAGTACTTGATTGTAAATTGGAATAACAGCTGCATTCATATAGTCTTTTTTAATTGATACATTGACATGTTTTGTATTTGTGAATTTTTTAATATTCTCAACAAGTGATTTTTTAGCGGCCAGATCTTTTTTGTCCTTCTTGATGAGAGCGAAATCCTGATCAATATCTTTCAGGATTTCGCTCCTAAATTTTGAAGCCTCGAATATGAGTTCTTCGAATTCCATAATTAACACCTATATTATTCGATTTTACACATTATTTAAAACTGCGAATTCTCCAAAATAGTGAATTGCGGCAACATTATAAGCTCGAGCAGCATCCTCTTTAATAGTAAAATTTCCTAAATGTTTCTTTTTATAATTAATTGTAATATAAGCTCTCCATTTTTTAGCATGGGTATCCCAACTAACACCAATATATCCACTTGAATTGTTAATATGTTTTTCTTTGTTTTGACTATTTTGAATTCGTGTACATATTCTTAAATTGTCATCCAAATTATTCAATGGATCTCTGTCTTTATGATCAATTTCTTCTCCGGTATTAACTTTTCTCCCAGACAGTTGAATAATAGATTGATGTGGTGATGTTTGTTGTTTTTGTCCATTTTCATCAAACCAATCAGCTACAACATATCCTTTTAATAAATGCCATTTCAAATTAGAATTTTTTATTGTATCATAGTAAATTGCTAAAAATTTTGATCTTGCGACTTCTGTACATTTTTTATCGAATAATATGACCCAACAAATATCGCTTATAATAATAAATTCATTAGGATCATATATTGTTCTTTGAGACACAATTCCATGTTTTTGAACTTGTTGATAGTGTTTCTTACAAAATGTTTTTGCATAATATTCATTATTACACCCAATAACAGAACATATCACAAATAACCTCTTTTTCTCATTAAATGTCTTTTCTAAACAGAAATTGGTAACCACGATGAATACATGTAAATCTATTAGATCCAAGAAGATAAGGAATAGCCAGTTCGGCTTTACCTTCAAATGTATCAATATTAAATGTGTCATCAAACATGATCATTCCATTTATAGATATTTTATCAATAGCAGCTAATAATAACTGTAGATGATATAATCCTGATTCATGCGATCCTTTCACCCAGTCGATTGTATCAAGATATAATAAGTCAATTGGTTTATTATAACTCTTCAAAAATTCTAACCCATCTTTACAAGTCAAAGCTACATTAATTGAATTATCTTTTTCAGTTCCAATATATTTTTTTAAAGCTATTTGTGCCATCTTCAAATTTGTATCAGAAATATCACACCCATGGTAAGATCCAGAAAAATTAGAAATATACCAAGCAAATACCGAAGTAGAATCTCCATCAATCAAATTTGATTCATACCTGGAAACTCCTATTTCTACTATTTTTGGATTATCTTTTTTATTCTTATATAACTCAGTCAATGCTTTCATAAAACTATCTTTTCTATTTCCACTCTGTGATAATATTATTGGTGCTTCGTCAAATGATAAAATCTTTCGTGGATCATCTTCCCACTCCACATAATGAGCTTGCGTCCATTTATTTCCAACTTTAAAATCTTTAATAAAAGTAATATGCTCTGATTTTGTTTTTGAATTTACAATTTCACTAAACCAATATTCAAGAATTAAATTATCACCAGGTTTATTTTTAACATATTCTTCCCATGACTGAACTCTAGGTATCACTAAATTGTACCAGTCCATGTCACAGGAAAACAGATCTGTCCGATAAGCTCCATCTTGATAATGAATAAACAATGCAACATGATCTTTAGATTTGCTTTCATTAAAATGTTTCATATAAAGATCAAAATCATAATCCAAATCACTTTCAGTATAATGTATACAATGGTATTTACCTTTAGCTGATAAAAAATCAATAGCATTCCTAATATTCATCAAACAAGCAACAGCATGATAATTAACAGATGAAATTCTCTCTTCTCGAATCCCATTTCTTATTCGCCAAAATGTTAATGCCCAATTAAGAGACAGTATATTTTCTTTTTCATAAATATAATAATCGGCAAGAGCTTGTATTTCAGCAGGAACCGGATAATGTGCCACTAAACAAATTGGATAATTCTTTTCTTTTAGAAAATTAATTTTCTCTTTTAATGCTTTTTCTTTAGCTTTTGTGTCAGCCCAAGAGCCAATCACAAATATTTCGTTGTTCAAGTTGTGCCTCCATTTT
>ERZ795049.5038-NODE-5038-length-12514-cov-6.929288_pt1 | contig 12514 bp, 10 predicted proteins | sample MGYA00375133_ERZ795049 | MGnify/ENA primary metagenome ERZ795049 (study PRJEB30178, sample SAMN05720147) | activated sludge metagenome | isolation source: anaerobic digester from wastewater treatment plant | place: Japan | collected 2015-04-20 ...
CCACGTCGGGGCTATAGTCGGTCGGTGAATAGGCCACCCAGCAGAGCGCCGGGTCGGGCAGCGGCACCGTGGGCGTCGCGCTCGGGGCCGGCGTCACGGTCGGCGGCACGGTCAAGGTCGCCGCCGGCGCCGGTGTGTCGCTCGGCGCCGCAGAGCAGCCCGCCACCGCGGCCAACAGCGCCAGCAGCAGCGCAGCCGGCAGCCAGGTATGCCACCATCGCGTCGACGACGATCCAAAACACCAGGAGACCGATCGGCATAGGCCACCTCCCATCTGCGAAGTGCATGCAGCCGGCCCGCGACGGTCTCTCATTACCCATCCTGCATCATGTTTATGCTCTCTGCAAGTGCCTTTCCAGCCGGCGCAGCATGGCGGCGCGCACGCTGCGTCACCGCCGGCCACCGCTGGCTTGGCGCTACTACGCCCGGCCGCGACCCCAGCAGTACTACAGCCGTACTTGGCGCTGCCGCTGCTGGCGGTCCGGGTAGCTGCCGGCCGGCACGCTCCGCATGAGCCCGGTCCTGGCCCGGAAGGGGTCGTTTTGGCGGGTTGGCCAGAGCCGTGGCTGCCCGCGGGCGCACAGAGAACTGTGCCTGTGGAGGTTGCGCTGCGCCCATGGAGCGGCCACGGCTCTGGCCAACCCGCCAAAACGACCCCCAAGAGGCTCCATTCCGGTCATGTGCGAAGCTTGGTGCCCGGATGACCTGCCTCCCCCGGGAATGGGAGATCGGGTCTGTCGGTCACCGGTTCCTCTATGATACGCACATCTCCCCCTTGACCCGTTCGCCGCTGCGTCATACAATATGCACATCTTCAACCCGGAGTACCTCTGTATCTTTGGCCGGTGATGCAACCCTGCGTTGGTCACTGCTCGTATCAGAGGATTGCAGCGATGAAGATGAGATTGGTGCTCGTCCTCCTCACCATCGTGCTCCTGCTCGCCGCCTGCCGGCCCACGGCGCTCACGGCCACCCCCATCCCCACGCGCCCCCCGGTCCCCACCGCCGCGCCGCCGCCTGTGCCCGCCGCCACCCCCGCCGGTCAACTGCACGTCATCCTCGACGACGACGGCAGCCCCGACGGCACGACCGCGCTCTTCTACTTCCTCAGCCACCCGCAGGCCTGGGTCGACGGCGTCGCCGTCACCTACGGCGAGGCCCACCCCGCGGCCTACATCCAGCACCTCGGCCGCGTCCTCGACGACCTGGGGATCCACGACATCGCCCTCGGCGCCGGGCAGGACGGTCTCCCTCCCGGCGGCACCGACTTTCCCGCGTGGCTGCGCGACGCCGCCGACAGCTACTGGGGGCTGCCGCTGCCCTACCCCGAGCGCACCTACCCCGCGCAGGACGCCGCCGCGCTCATCGTCGCCCTCGCCCACCGGGCGCCCGAGCCGGTCACCATCCTCGTCAGCGGCCCCTGCACTGACCTGGCCCGCGCCCTGCGCATGGACCCCGCCATCCGCGAGCACATCGCCGCCGTCTACCTCATGGGCGGCGCCGTCCACGTCGCCGGCAACCTCCGCGGCCTGCTTCCCAACGCCGAGAACACCGTCGCCGAGTGGAACATCGCCGCCGACCCGCGGGCCGCCCAGGAGGTCTTCCAGTCGGGCCTGCGCATCTGCCTCGTCCCCCTCGACGCCACCAACCAGGTCAGCATCAGCCGCGCCGACATCGAGGGCTGGCGCTCCGGCAGCCGCGCCGCCAACATGGCGGCCGATCTCGGCGGCATGCTCACGCGATCGGCGCAGGGCAGCGCCATCTGGGACCTCCTCACCGCCGCCATCATGGTCGAGCCCGACCTCTGCCCGCCCGAGCCGTTGCACCTCGAGGTCGTCACCGACCCCGGCGCCACGTCGGGGCAGACCATCGTCGTCGCCGGCGCCCAGCCCAATGTCGACGTCTGCCTGCACCCCGATGTCAACAGGATCAAGCAGACGCTGGCTGAAGTCTTCGCCGCCGGCCGGTGAGCGTGAGCAGCCGGAACGGAACCCGTAGGGAGGGCCAACCTCCTCTTATCGCCCACAAGATTGGAGAGCGCCATGCCCAAGTCACCCAAGATCGTGCTGATCGGCGCCGGCAGCGCCATCTTTGGCCTCGGCAACCTGGCCACCCTGATCCGCTCGCAGCGGCTGCAGGGCTCGGAGGTCTGGCTGGTGGATATCGACGAACCGGGCCTGGAGACGATGACCCGCCTGGCGGAGCGCATGACCGCCGAGTGGGGCACCGCGATGCGCATCCACGGCACGACCGATCGCTGCCAGGCCCTGCCCGGCGCCGATTTCGTGGTGGCCTCGGTGCAGGTGGGGCCGCGCGAGACGGTATGGCAGCAGGATTGGGAGATCCCCCTGCGCCATGGCGTGCGCCAACCCTACGCCGAGAACGGTGGGCCGGGCGCCTTTGCCCACACCGCCCGCAACCTGCCCCTCATGATCGCCATCGCCAGGGATATGGAGCGCCTCTGCCCCGAGGCCTGGTTCCTCAACTTTACCAACCCTGTGCTGCGGCTGACGTGGGCCATCCGCCGCTACAGCCGGATCAAGGTGGTGGGCCTCTGCCACCAGCTCGTGTGGGCCCACGCCATGGCCATGGCCGTCCTGGCCGACCGCTACGGCGTTGCCACCCCCGAGGGGTTCAACGTCCACACCGATGCCGCCAACGAGGCCAGCTTTCTGCCGGTGGCGCTGGCCGGCTACATGCATCTCGACGTCAAGGCGGCCGGGCTGAACCATTTCTCCTGGGCCTACGACATCCGCGACCGCCAGACCGGCGAGGACCTTTACCCCCTACTGCGCAAGCGCTGGCTGCACGGCTACCGCAGGGATTTTGAGCCCCTGACGCGCGAGCTCTTTGAGATCTTTGGCCTCTTGCCCACCCCCGGCGACAGCCACCTGTGCGAATACCTGCCGTGGGTGCACGACCCCATCGCCAGGCCGTGGGAAAAGTACGACCTCAAGCTGCAGAGTTGGGAGGGCAACCGCCGGCGGCGCGGCGAGCGCCGGCAGGCGGCGAGGGCCCTGGCGGCGGGCCAGGCCTCGCTCGAGCCGCTGCGCCGCGCCCACACCGAGGGCCTGCCCGAGATCATCGAGGGCGTGACCTTCAACGGCAACTTTTTCCATCACCAGGTGAACGTCCCCAACGATGGCTGCATCACCAACCTGCCGGCCGACGCCATCGTCGAGGTGCCCGGCGTCGTCTCGGGCTGGGGCATCCGCGGCCTCAACGTGCCGCCCTTGCCCGAGCCGATCGCTGAGCTCTGCCGCCGCGAGCTGGCCTACAGCTCCCTGGTGGTCGACGCCTGCTACCATGGCGACCGCGACCTGGCCCTGCAGGCGCTGCTCCTCGACCCCATGGTCAACGACATCGGCCGCGCCCGCGCCATCCTCAGTGATTTCCTGAGCGAGTTTGCCGAGTACCTGCCGCAGTTCCGCGGGTGACCGCAATGAGGAGGAATGGGATAAGGATCGGGCCGGCCCGATCCGCGCGGGCGAGATGCAGGGCCCTGCGGCACGTCTCTTGCGGGCCGCGGGCAAGGAGGGCACCATGGCGCAGGTAGTGGTCGAGACGACAGCCGGCCGCGTGCGCGGTACGTTGACCGGTGACGGCATTCACTCCTTCAAGGGCATCCCCTACGGCGCGCCAACCGGGGGCGCCAACCGCTTCAGGCCGCCGCTGCCGCCCGAGCCCTGGGCGGGCGTGTGCGACGCCCTGGAGTACGGCCCCATCTGCCCGCAGCCGGGCCCCGAGGTCTGGCACCTGACGCCGGAGATCATGTCGCTCTTCGCCCCCGATGGCGCGCCGCAGGTGCAGCCGATGGGCGAGGACTGTCTGGTGCTGAACGTGTGGACGCCGGGCCTGCAGGGCGGCAGCCGCCGGCCGGTGCTGTTCTGGTGCCACGGCGGCGGCTTTATCTCCGGCTCCGCCGCATCGCCCTGGACCGATGGCGCCGCCCTCAGTCGCCAGGGCGACGTGGTGGTCGTGTCGGTCAACCACCGTCTCGGCGCGCTGGGCTATCTCTTCCTCGAGGACCTGGCAGGCGAGGCCTATGCCGGCTCGGGCAACGCCGGCATGCTCGACCTGGTGCTCGCCCTGCAGTGGGTGCAGGCCAACATCGCGGCCTTTGGCGGCGACCCGGGCAACGTGACCATCTTTGGCGAATCGGGCGGCGGCATGAAGGTCAGCGTGCTGTTGGCCATGCCGGTGGCGCAGGGCCTCTTTCACAAGGCGATCATCCAGAGCGGGCCGGGCGTGCACATGCGCACCCGTGCGCAGGCCACCCGAAGCGCCCGCCACGTGCTGGGCCGGCTCGGCATCGCCCCCACGCGCCTGGCCGACCCGCAGCGCCTGCCGGCCGCTCGCCTCGTGGCGGCGCAGAGCGGGCGCGCGGGTTTCCTCTCGATGCTGGAGCCGGTGGTCGATGGCCACACCCTGCCACAGCACCCGTTCGACCCCGCCGCGCCCGCCATCTCGGCGCACATCCCCGTGCTCATCGGCACCAACAAGGACGAGGCGACCCTCTTCCTCGGCCAGGTGCCGCTGCTCGGCACCTTCAGCCGGCCCAACCCGCTCGCGGCGCCGGCGCTATGGGCGGTGGCACGCCTCATCGCCGGCGCGCCGGCCGGCCGCCTGCTGGCCGTCTATCGCCGCGGCGAGCCCGGCGCCCCGCCCAGCGTGCTCTTTGCGCGCCTCATGACCGACCTGATCATGCGCCGGGGCTCCGTCGAGCTGGCCGAGCACAAGGTGGCCCAGGGCGGCGCGCCGGTCTACATGTACCTCTTCGCCTGGCCGACGCCGGCCCTCGCCAGCCGCATGGGGGCGCACCACGCCATCGAGCTCCCCTTCGTCTTCGACAACCTAGCCCAGGCGCCCAGGCCGCAGCGCGACCTGCCCGCATGCGCGGCGCTGGCCGGGCGCATGAGCGCCGCCTGGCTCGCCTTTGCCCGCTGCGGCGACCCCGGCCACGCCGGGCTGCCCGCGTGGCCGCCCTACACGCTCGAAGAGCGGGCGACGATGATCTTTGACTGCGAGTGCCGGGTGGAGCGCGACCCCGGGCGCGCCGCACGGCTGGCGTGGGCGGGGGTGCGACTGCAGGGCATGTAGCCGGGGACACCGTAGAGGCGCTTGAAACGCCTAACAAGTCCAGCAGAGGCAGCTCCCGCGCCGCCGGGCATTGGACGCGAGCACACCCCTCGCAGGTAGTCTTGTCAGGCACTCCATAAGGAGGACACCCATGCCCCAGACCACGGCCTCAACCGCCGCTTCCAAACGCCGCGCTGACCTCGACTGGCTGCGCGTGCTCGCTGTCCTCTTGCTGGTGCCCTACCACGGGGCCCTGGTCTTCGACCTCGACCCCAACGCCGTCGTCTTTGTCAAGGACGCCGTGCACAGCCCGGCTCTGGTCCAAGCCGTCGGTTTCGTCCATATCTGGCACATGCCGCTGCTCTTCGCCATCGCCGGCGCGGCCAGCTGGTTCGCCCTCGCCTGGCGCAGCGGCGCGGCCTATCTCCGCGAGCGCGTGCAGCGCCTGCTGGTGCCTTTTGTCTTTGGCGTGCTCACGCTCGTCCCGCTGATGCTCAACGTGCACTGGCTGGGCCGGCCCGATGCGCCCTCGCTCGGCGAGCTGTACGCCCGTTTCTTCACCCTCAACCCCAACGACCTGAGCGGCCGCCAGGGCACGTTCGCCCCTGGCCACTTGTGGTTCATCAGCGATCTGCTCCTCTTCTCGCTCCTGGCGCTCCCCCTCTTCCTGGCCCTGCGCCGGCCCGCGGCGCAGCGGGTGCTGGGCACGATCGCCGCCTGTGCGATGGCCACCCCCAGCGCTTCCTCGATGGCCGGGCGCACCTCGCCCCAGATGTCATAGTCCGCATCGTCCAGCACGGCCTCGGGGATGGGCACGATGGCCGCCAGCTCCTCGGCATGGATGTTGACCCCGGCCCAGTTCAGCTCGGTCGTCTGCTTGAGGCCCGTGTCGCCGTTGACAAAGTACGCCGTCGCCAGCGCGCTCATCACCGGCATCGTCCGCGTCGCCCGGCTCATGTTCGGCAGCCGCCGCGCCATGGTCAGCAGCGGGTTGGTCGCCGCCAGACTCTTGATGATCTCGGCGCTCACCTCTGGCGGGATGAGAGCCGCAGCGTCGTTTCGCGAGATCACGTTGTTGAAAGGCATGGCTCATGCTCCTTACGTGTGGGCCGGGTTTCTTACCCGGCATCAGGTGCGTCCTGCGGCTGTTCTGATGAAATCGTTCATGCTCTTGCCGGCGGGCGGCGGGTTGCCCGTGCCCGCACCGGCGTTGCCCGCGGGTGCGGGTGAGCCCTTGCGGAACAGCTCCGGCGCTGCCTGCTTGATAGCCGCCCAGTCTGGATTGCCCCGCCGGTCGTACAACTGCTCGGCCTGCGCGACGAGGAAGGCTGCCCTCGGGTTGCTGCAGCCGATCTCCGGCTTGCCCGCTTCCTCGTAGAAGGCCGCTCGCCGTGAGGTCGTCTCGAGCTCGCTCTGCATCTCGCTGAGCAGCCTGCGCGCCTCTTCCGGCGTATCCTTGCCCAGGGCCTTGGTCAGGTCGGCCAGCCGCTGCGAGAGAGCATCCCGCTCGCCCCGCGTGGCCTGCACCGTGTTGCGCAGCCCCTGAATGTGGCCTCCGATGAGGGCCTTGATGTCGTCGGGCTGCTGCGCCAGCCAGGCATCGTACTGTAGGGGCGCGGTCCCCGCGCCCGTCCCGCCCTGCTGACCGGATTGCTGCCCGCCCTCGTCCTGCTGCTGATCGTTGCCGGCTCCGTTGTCGTTGGTATCTTTTGGCATCTCGCCATGCTCCTACCGGCTTCAGCCGGTCCATCGCGGCATCTCGCCGCCTGAGGCAGCGACGCTTCACCGCTGCCACATTCTGCGTACTGTGGGCATCTCGCCCACTTGCGTTCTGCCCCCTATCGCGCTACAATAGGGGTATGAGCACACCGGTATCACGCAATCGCCAAGACTACTCACCCGAAGTGCAAGCCCTGGTCACTGCCAGAGCACTCGTCTTCCTTGACGGCGATATTGATCGTTCCTGGGAAGAGTTCTTTGCCGAGCTTGAAAAGATACGCTCGGCCAGCGCGTCAGACCCCAAGACCCCTGTCAGTGCCGAGATCATTCTGCGCGCCACAAAGCCCCCTCAGTAGCCGGTGCCCCTGAGCAGGAGCTCAAAGTCGTAGCCCCCTTCCCAGCGCCCATTGAGATCGCCTAAGCCGATCGCTCGTAGCGCCTCTCGCATCAACAGTCTGCCGATGGCCTGCTGCGTATCATCCTTAACCCATAGCTCGGCAATCCTGTTTTCCCTGACACTGAGTCCGAGCTTGTACGCCTCCGCCAGACCGAATCGCTGCGCCAGACCAGCCGCCAGACGGTCATTCGCATCCGCTATACCCCTCAACAGCACATCTAGCTCCGCATCCGTAAGGGCGCGCCCAAGATCCCAGATTACCTTGCCCCCTGTTCCCTGCCGGTTGGGCAGCAGTACTGCCATGCCTTCCTGGCCGTACTCCTGGCCCCAGGCCCGGGCCATGGCGAGCACACTTCTTCGGCGGCCCTTGAGCTGCGCGCTGAACGAAGGTTCCGGGCTGCCCCATAGCCCAATCGTTCGCGTCAGATCGTCCTCCAGCTTGAAGCGCGGCAGGTACTGCTCTCGCACCACCACCTCATGCCTCGCCCAGCCATCTGGCGCCTCGCCTATGGCCCTGGCCTCGGCCACCGAGGCGGCTGTGCCCCGGAAGAAGGTAAAGCCCATCACCTTCCGCGACGGTCCGACCCCCAACTCTTCCAGGCTCTTGACGCCAACCCCGCCACCATCGAGTGGACGCAGCATCTCGCTGAGCGTGACCTTACCCTCACGCCACGCATCATAGCGCCCAGGTCCCATGATCGCCCGCTGCGTCTCGGCATCCTGGCCCTCAAGCCACTCACGGCCCGTCTGCCAGGTCACGTCCGGCATGCCATCCACCACCGGCACCATGGCACAGCGGCCGTTTGGGTGGTCGTCGAGCGCCGTGTCCAGCGTCGAGAACTGGCCGTCGAGCAAGAGGCAAGCGACACAGGTGCGGCTGTCGTGCGCCGCCAGCCGCCGATATCCCTTCACCACACCCGACGCTGCATACTCGGCCCGGCTGGCCTCGCGGTAAGCGCGCAACTGCTCCGTGCGCGCGATGCAGAGCACGCGATTCAGCCCGCTCGCCAGCCCATCGCGCATCTCGCGTGCCGTTTTGCGCGGGTTCCAGCCCAGCGCCGTGCCTCGCACCAGCGCTGTAGTCATGCCCTCGACTGCATCGGGCCAGGTACGGCTCAGCAGTTCGTGTAACGGCGCCCCCTCGCGCGTCATGGCCACCATGTTCTCGACCGCCTCGACCGGCAACCTGCTGAATGAGGCATGCACCCCCGAGGCCGCCAGCGCCGCATCGGCGTGCTGCACTCCCAGCGCCGCCAGCTCGGCCTGCTCGTCGGCGATGGCCCGCTCGGCATCTGCTATGTACTTGTTAATCTCGTGCCGCGTCTGCCTGAGCAGCGCCTGATAGCGTTCCTTCTCGAAGAGCCGCCACTGCGAACCTTCCAGCCCAGCAGCTTTCTCAGCTGCCAGTTCTTTCGCCAGCGCCTCGAGTTGCGCCTCCAGCGCCCGCTCCACGCCCCGCCAGGCCTTGGCCATGGCGCGCATCTCTTGTGCTTCGCGGGCCAGGAGCTGCGCCTTGAAGCGGCGCATGATCTGCACGACCAACGGCTCGGCCATCGCGGGCCTACGATTCTGGGCCCGCGCTACCCTGCCCCTGGTCAAAGAAACGCTGTTGCTCCATCAGCCCCACGGCCATCATCGTCTGCCTGGCCTTGGCCTCTTCCTGGGCGTCGGCGTCCATCTGTGCCAGCTCTTGCGGCGTCCAGCCCGCCTGCCGCAGTTGTGTGCGCAGCGGCATGCCGGCCGCTGCGTTGGCCTGGCGGGTGCGCGCCTCGCTCTCCGGCTGCGTGGTACGCGGGTCGTCATAGTTGACCTGGATGTCCTGCGGGCTGACCGCCATGCCCTGCAACTTGAGCATGAATGCCACCGCCCGCTGCCAGGTGGACGATAGCCGCTCGATGTACGTCTTGCACTTTTTGTTCAGCGGCGCCTCCATGGCGATGAGCGCCTCGCCCGAGGGGTCGCCGCCCTGCGAGTAGAAAAAGTGTTTCGGCAGCCGCTTGATCTTGGCCAGCGCCGAGGCCAGGCTGTCCATGGCGTTCAGATAGCTGGCCAAGTTCTGCTCGCTGAACTCGCCGATCTGCGTCGCCTGCCCTGCACCATCGCCTGCAGGCACGCTCCAAATCTCATTCGGCGCATTCCGTAACTGGCCCGATACATCGCTCTGCGAGATCACCCAGCGTTGCTTGAAGGCGCCGAACTCCGCCGCCACCATGAGGTCGGAAAAGAGCTTGTTGACCGCATTCTGAGTATCAATCACCGATGGCTCCAACTCACCCTTGATGAGCCGGCGCTCACGGCGGAAATGGAAGACCGGTATCTCGCCATACGGGTTGGGCGCGCTGTCAGGATCATCGGGCGCCAGCCCCTGCGCGCTCGTAGTGTTTTCCGCTTTGCCCCCCGACACATAGTACTCAAGCCGGTCCGCGTAGTAGAGAGTCAGGTGCAGTCGGCCATCAGTGCCTACCCACCACTTGGCCGCAAAGCTCATCCGCCTTGGGTTATCCGCATCGTAGAACGCGGCGCACTGCTGCGGGGGGTTGTGATACGCCTCCGGCTCGCCGGCCTCATTCGGCCAAATGATGAGGAATGCCTCGCCGATCACCGCCGTGGCGGTGTGGATGTCGGCCGCATCCAGGGCCAGCCCCTGGCGGGCCCACAGGTCCGCCAGAGCGGCGTTTCCCGGCGTCGGCACGTCCGGCCCATTGGCCTCATCAGCTTTCGCTTCGCTCAGCAGCGTAAAGCCGGTCAGGTTGAGGCGCTCCAAGATCGAGTCGACTACGACGCCACACCAGTTCTGGCGGAACTTGGCATCGACATTGCGGAATATCTCGCGCAGCCGCACCGCCGAATACACCAGCGGCTGGTCGCCGTCGTAGTAGGCCCAGAGCTCGTCGTATGCTGACCTTTTGGCCGCCAGTGCCTCGTAGGCACGCTCGAGATCGCTCGCCATGCTCACCCCTGGAAACTGCGGGCGGCCCACCGGGGGCGGCCCACATACATCACCGCATACCTCATCGCATCCATGCCGTGATCGTTGACCTTCAACGGCTCCTCTTTGGCTGGCTTGCCATCTTGAGCCTGCGCCCACACGTAGACGTCAATCTCCTGCTCGGTGCAGAGCGGCTTCTCAGCTTCGGCCAGTCCCGGGTCGACCTCAACCAAGCTGTCACGCAAAAAGTAGATCCTGGGTCGGCCGTCGCCCGCTTCTCTCAGCCTCTCGCTGACCGCCTGGAGGCCTTCCTTGACTGCCTTCTTGGCCGGCACCGTAGGCACGCCATGCCGCGCCAGCGTGGCCCGGTCCTCGGCGTCGTGGTCGGCGACTGTGGCCTCGATGCTCTCGCCAACACTCAGGGCCTTGATCTGCGCCGCGTGGTCCTCCACGAGACGCTTGGTCCTGTAGAGCTCGCGATAGCGGTACATGCGCCCGTCCGGGTCCACCGCCCACCACTGGCATACGAAGGCGTTCGTAAAGCCAAAGTCGATAGCCCGGAAGCGACGCCAGTCCTTCGGGATGTCGAAGCGGTCCACCAGGTGGATCTCCGCATCCCACCCATCGTAGATCACACCCTCGGCCTGCACCCAGCGGCCATCTCTCAGCCGAGCTCGCCGTGGCCCGGTAAGATTGTCGAGCCGGGCCATATAGCGCTGGCCCTCGATCGTCCACTCGCCCTTCGCCGCGTCCCACAGCCGGGGATTATCCGCGTGCCGGCTGTCGAGCATCTTGCAGCGGCCGGCGTCGCACCTGAGTTTCAGCCCATGGGTCGGGCGGTCGGGGTTCGTGTCGGCCATGAGCTGCTGATATGGCATCACCCCGTTGCGCAGGCGTGTACTCAGGCTCTCCCAATCGTTGGCAGAGAGCTCGATCGCCTCCTGGACATAGATCACATCGTATTCTGTCGACATGATCTTGGAGGCCTTGTCGAGCCCGCCAACAACCACCTCCGAACCGTTCGGATAGTGGTACGCCTGGCGATTGCGCCGCTGTGGCCCCTCGGCAATCGGGTTACCCGGGCCGAGCACCCACTGCTCGTATGTGACCAGCGCCGCCTCAGTCAGGCTCTCGCGCGTCTTTCTCACAACCAGGAAACGGGCGCCGGCGTGTCGCTGGGCCAGCTCGTGGATCTTCTCCAGACAAGCGCGGCTCTTGCCCGTGCCGGCCGGGCCACTCATTAGCACTTCTGGTAAAGTGCAGGCCATGAGCTCCGCAGCTTTACCCCGCGGCTCGTAACTATGCTGTTGGCTCTCCAGGAGCCCCATCCGCCGCCGCCGTTCCATCACGGCCCTGGCTTGCAGCTGCAAGCACGACGATGGGATCCTCTCCCTTGGCGATGCGCTCAAGTTGCTCATCGTTCAACTTGCTCAGGTCAACCTCTCGCACGTCGATGGTATCCCGGAACCGCCCCAAATCCTTGCCGATCAACTCGAGCGCCCGCACCGGGTCGTGCAGTTCGACGCTCAGCCCGTTCCTGGGCGAGTCGGCGAACTTGCGCACCAAGCGGCTGAACTGTGGGTCGGTCAGCTTATCAACGTCCAAGACGATCTGCCGGCAGAGATACTTGACGTGCTTCTCGCCCTTGTCGTCAACCTCTTCCCGCTCGGCCTTGATCTCGTGCGAGGGCAGTGGGTTCTCGAGCCAGACCTCGGCAACCTTGAAAAACTGCCCGAGGTCGCCGCGCGCGATCTCGGCCAGGCGCCCCATAGTCTCGTCGGTAGCCATCGCCTTCGTGGCCCACCATTGGGCAATGGCCTCTATGACCGCTGGCTTGTGCAGGTTCTCAGGGCCGCTGCAGCGCGGGGTTTTGTAGCCGGCAAGGCGAGCTGCCTCGGTGGCGTTGAAGCGCGCCTCTCCGAGGTAGAAGGTCAGCCAGATGAACTGCTTCCTGGTCAGCTTTGCCTTGCCCACGCATACCCCTTACCGCAGCACCAGTGCCGCCACCACCAGCCCCCACAGTAGCACCGCCGCCAGGAAGCACCAGATGCAGCCCTGCAGCGGGTTCCCCGCGTCGCCCTCCATGGGCACCTCCTGCACGTAGAAGCAACCCGCCCCACCCCACCGATCAGGCCACAATTACATGCGGGTTGTCCCTGGCCTCGCCGGCGCCGGAAAAACAAAAAGCCCGGCGGACCCTCACACAGAGAGTCTGCCGGGCGGTTACTCCCGGAGCCGTATGCTATTATGGGCATTCTACCACATTTCAAGAGTGCGAGTCAATAGGCTCCCACTCGGCCCCAGGGCCTTTCCAAAGTCGGCGTCAGGTCATGTGGCGAGGCTCTGGGCGGGCCTTGGCGAGTTACGGTAGTGTGCTGGAGCCTCGGGCT
>ERZ795049.5040-NODE-5040-length-12506-cov-22.363103_pt1 | contig 12506 bp, 10 predicted proteins | sample MGYA00375133_ERZ795049 | MGnify/ENA primary metagenome ERZ795049 (study PRJEB30178, sample SAMN05720147) | activated sludge metagenome | isolation source: anaerobic digester from wastewater treatment plant | place: Japan | collected 2015-04-20 ...
GGTTGATTATAAAATAATGGGTTTGTCGATGATGTCCCGGTGTTTAAGCGTTTGAAAGTAAAATCAACGGTGCCGCGATAATGACGATTCCAAATATAGTAAACCGATGTATCATAATAGCCCGTTCCCAACCAAACCTCGACATCGCACTGAATTTTAATCTCGCTTGTTGAAACGGATTTTATCTCTTTTCCGGTAATGTAAACTTTATTTAACGATAAACCAGCACTTGTACCGCTTTCCCATTTCGCCACAAAGTTAGCGGTATCACCTACATTTAAGGAGGCAAAGTCAGTCGGGTCGATGTTTAATTGAATTGTGCCACGACCACCCGCTTTGACTGATGATATATAGGCTTGGTCTATAAACCCCCCACCAGCGACATCGTTTACTTGGTAGGTTTGTTCTACTTTATTCACATTCCCAATTAAATCGCTTAATTCAAGCATTTTAGGAGTGATGATGATATCTGGACTTGTTGCGACTGCTTCGATTTGCAGTGTGTAATCTAAAATCTCTTTATTGTCCTTATTGACTTTATAAACGCCGCCGATAAGGTTCTTTTGGTCGTTTGGTTCGATGTTTTCATAAGGTAGTTTTAGCAACTTATCGTTATAAATGGTGTTGATTTTCGCTTTATTATACGCTTGTGGTAATGTTTCATACTCGGTTTCAGTATCTAAATGGCAAAAGTAAACGCCGATGTTTTCGATAAATCCCGTTTCAATGTCATCTACTAATAAATACCAATCTTGCTTTGAACCCACGACCGCTGGTTCTTTTTCCTTAATGAAAACCCCGCCCGAAACATTGTCGAACATTTGAATATTAAACGCCATTGAGTTTCCACTAACAAATCGGTTTACATCGCTTATATAAGCAGCATTATCTTTATAAAAGAAACCTTTATTGATTTGATTTGGTTTCTTAAAGTCATCTTTCGATGTTAGCCTTTCATTTGGGCGCAACCCGCTTAAAATCTCGAATTCCGGTCTTGTTGTGAAGTTCTTAAATGAAATCGCTTGTTCTTTTTCATTAATGTATTTCTCTTTATCTAACACTAAAAACATCTTTTTATTTTCAGCTCGTATCACGCTTTCGCCATAAGATAATAAATTGCTTGTCCGGTGTTTCGCAAAAACGCTCGTGAAGTAGTTTTTCATCACATAATCTTTCGAGCCGAAGTAATTCGCTTTCACTTCGTTATTCCCAACTGATATCTCGTTTTTGAAAATCACCACATCATCATCAAAAACTGACCCGATATCTTGCACTTGGGATAGATAAGTATATTTCCCGGCAAGTGCGACAATTTCGTTCCCTAAACGGTTTAATTTCTCTTTTTGAAAAATGCCATCGCTTTCGAGTATCGTTAAACTTGAACTCGGGTTATCGTTTATTGTAATATTGCCAAAATCGTTATCTTTCGAGTGAATTAAAGTTCCGTTATAAAACCCGTTATAATCGATTTCAAAGAATAGCCCTTTGAACTTTAATGCCCCTTCACTTGAATCATCGCTAAATGGACTGATGATATTTTCATGATAGTTTGTGGTGTTTTTCGGCGTGATGATTGCCCCTTTGTTAAAGGCATCTCGCACAATGTTAAAAGCATTTATGCCAAGCGGGGCGATGTGTAAGTCCATCACTCTTAATATGTTTTCAATATATGTTTTTTCCGTTGTTGACCACCACCCACTTGGATAGGTGTAACTCGTTCCCCATCCACTGATATATTTAGAACCGATATCATAGCCTAAAGTCGCCAACCGATATTGTGCTAACTCGGTTATCGTAATCGGGTTTACATTTTCAAAATCGTTCCAGTCTTTACTTAATAGGTTTCTTGCTTCGTTAGTCAATACCAAAGGAGTGATATCTTGCTTAATTAACATCATCGCATCTTCGCCTGTGTCACCAGCCGTTTTTTTAACGACAATCCGTTTGTAATAACACATTAAAATCTTATTAATCTTGTAAATCGGGTATCTCGTTTCTAACCGCATATTTTCTAATGTTAAAAGACCATCATCCGAATTGCGAAACCCCATCTTTTCAATGAACCGCACTGAATTATCTTGACTTAGTGCGTTGTTGTAATTCTTTTTTAAGTTTTGCGTATAACTCTCACTATCCATTGAGCGTTGAATATCGGTTATGTTATCTAAATTAAACGCTTTCCCTCTTGCCGATAAGTCTAACGCTTTAATCACATTGTTTTCGACCATCGGTGTCCTGTCTCTCGTAATCATTAAATAGGATAATAAATCACGCAAGTTTGGGTTATTTAGCGAGAAATCGGGAGCGTAAATATTATTAAAAACACTTTCAAGTTCTGGATCAAGTTTATATTTTGGTTGATAAGTCCAAGTATTAAACTCCCCCGCTATTCGCACTCGTGGGTTATATTGTTCTAAATATAAAACTAAATATTCCCATACCGATTTTTTCTTATTTTTCATAATCGGTTGCGTTAAAGAAATATTCGGTAATTGGATTACTTCCAGCCCTTTTGTTTCGCTCATTAAATTAATCACATACGAATATTGTTTAGTCGCTTTGTTATATATTTCATTCCAATTATCGATTAAATAGCGTTTTCTAATTGTCTTTAATAACGGGCTATTAGCGGTCTTTTCTACAAAGATGCCGTTAATAACATAATCTCCCGTAATTACTGCTGAACGATTAATAAATGTTATAAAAGTGTTATATGGCTCGGTTGTTTCAGTGACCTCATATCCATCAATGGTTTTCTTGATAAAATAGGTCTTTTCATTGATAATGATTTTATTATTTGCGTTTGATAAAACTTGATAGTTTTCAATTTCCGCCCCGATAGTGAATGAACTTTTTAATATCTTTCCCCGATATGTAAAAGTATTCGGAGTTTGATATTGATCTAGTGGATATAACGACATCTCGAGAATATACGCTCTTTGGTTATCTAAATCATATAATACTTGGTTGTTGTCTATTCTTAAAGAATACTTGCCATTTTCAAAGGTAATTTGAGCGTATAATTTATTGTCATAATTTGGGCTTTCTAATTGTAAAACAGCGTTATTTATCAAAGTCGCAGTGAATGTTGGATAAGTAAAAACACCGCCTATATTAAAGACAGACATAAACACTTTAAGATTACCATGTAGTTCATGCGTTGTTTCCAGCCCTAAAATACTGCGGATAATTTGATCCATCGTGGAATGACTTATATCGTAGAAACGAGTAAAAGTAGTAAAGCGTTTCCTTTCCACTTTTTCATAACCCGCACCCGTTTCTTTAATCTCGGTTTCCAAAACGACACCATCCTCGAAGTATTGTTCGTTAGTAAAACTAATTCTCGCTGCCCCGCTATCAACTTCGATAAGCACATCATCGTAAGGTTTCATTTTGATTTTAGGCGAGTTTTGAACCTTAATAATAGCACTGTCCAATGTTTCATTTAACTCATTAGTCATTACAAAATTAGTCGCGATGTTTTCTACCGGTTTGTTGTTAATCCATACCTTTGTCAATTTTGTGTCCCCCTGCTTCCATTACTCAATCCCGCTCTTGTTCGTTGATAGGCTGTTTGAATGTTTGTGGTGTTTAGCCCCATCATCGTTTGGTCTTGTCGCTTAAATATAGTAAAGGCTTCATTTGCCACCCAACCGACCGCAGCCACTGCTGCTCCTGGAACATTCCCGAGCATGAATCCACCAGCAACCGATGTCCCAAAACTTGCCACCTTATTAATCGCTGTTAAAGCGTTATCGACATTTCGTTGCATTAGGTAGTTTTCTTTCAATGTAAAGTGTTTATTCATATAGTATAATGCGGCGTTTTTCACCAACCCCTTAACTTGATTAAAGGCTTGATTAACCACTACACTTGAAACCAGTGTCCCCTCTTTAACCGTTTCTATCGTTTCGCTTGTGTCGGTCTTTTGCACCTTATCGATTATCTTTTGCGATTTGGTCGTTGCTTCCTTTGAGACTATTTCAATAACAATTTTTCGTGTTTCCATTATTTAGCCCTCGTGAATGTTAAACTGACTGCCGGTAAACTTGCTAACTCATTAGCGTTTTCATAATCGACTAATTGTAAATTAACATTTGAATAACTCACTTTCCGATAAGTAAATCGGCATTGATAAGTTCGGTCAATCGGCAAATCAGCGAATATCATATTTAAGATTTCATCGAATAAAAAATTATCCGTTTGATAAAGCACGATATTTACTGTTAATGTTCCTTGTAAAGCAGTGGCAAATGTATGAGCTGTTGGTAAATCTACGAAAGTATCTGGACTCACCTGAATCCCAAAGTTAATGCGACTACTAATTAAATCGAGAGCGACATATTTTTCGCCATCAAATATTGCAAATTCGGTCAGTGCGTTCATGTTCTCGCTAATTAAAAGTGTTCCCGACATCGTATAAAGTCCGCGATAGCCGTCGTAATACTCGTTAAAAGCTCCTACTAATTCGGGAGTTAAATAAAACTGCTTAATGGTAAAGTCTGCATTTTCTTTAGTGTTATAAGTTTCGGCATAAGCATATAATAACGCTTGTGTTTTCTCAATGTTATTATACTCGCTTAAAATACTTAATTGCACCGGCATTAATGTTTGCCCAGCGGTTATTGCGCTCTCAAAATAACTAATCACTACAATAATGCGATTTTTCTTTGGCTTTAATGTGTCGATATTTCGTTCATTGCTCACGATTAATTCGATATCATTATATAAATCATTCGTGTTCATTAATCGCCGAAAGTTTGCATATATAAGTTCATTGATTTTTTTAATCATTGGTTATTCTCCCTTTTATTCCATTGCTTTTCATCCAAGTAAATATGGCTAACTCGATCGCTCTTTCGACATAGTTTTTATGCGATCCGCTAAAGCCACCTTTTTTATTTACCGCTTCAGCATAAGACCCTTTCCCCGTATAAACAATCGCACCCTCTTCTTTGAATAGTTTAAGGTCATACATTTCAGCGGGTATCTCGACAGTTGCCGATTTTCCATCATAACTGACTTTAATGGTATCTCTTAAATTACCGCTTAAATAAATGGTTGAAAACTCCTCCACTAATTCACGATGGATTAATTTAGCAAGTTCAAGCATCGAAACCTCGTAAGGAGATGTAATACTTGTAAAATGGGCGTGTCATGTTTTCAGTAGTCATCGCCACCTTTTGAATGTTCGCCACTCGCCACCAACCGCCACGAATACGCATTTTAGCGTTGATTTTAAGGTCTTGTAAGTCATCTACACTCTCAATGGTAAAACCCGCCCCAGTGGTCATAAAAACGCCACTGATGATGTTCGCATCTTTGCCCGTTGCACTTGCTTCTTTAAAGCGAACACGCTTCACGATGGTTTCGTGTTCTAATCCCTCTTTAATGCCCCAGAGTTCGGCAATCTCGTTATAACTTCGTTTGCTTATCATAAAATCTCCACGAGTTTAGAGTTCGCACTAGAAAATATTAAAGATACATCAGCACAAGCATAAGTTTTAATCTTAACCCCGTTTAAGTAATAATGGACATTTGATTGCGGTGTCCCGTCAATATAGTGAATAGATAAGATTTTGCCAATACTATCGGTTAAGGTAATATTTTCTTGGTTATCTATATCTGAAATCGTCGTGGTTGCTTGTCCCGTTGCCGATACACCATTAAAAACGATTAAGTAGTTTTTAATAATATTAACATTCGCTAATGGGATATTTAGAAACTCATCACCATCTGTCCAAGTTGCCCCAAACCCGCTACCATTATCACCTTTATCACCCTTATCACCTTTTACACCTTTTACACCTGGTATTCCTTGTTGTCCAGCAGCCTTTACTCCCGTATCTAAACCGCCTATCCACCAGTTTCCATTATTACCGATTAAAGGTGTTAAGCCATCTTTTCCAGGTTCTCCCTTTTGTCCCATTCCACCAACAACGACTTGTTGTGCAGTTGCGACACCACCTTGATAGTAACCGCCACGCTTGACAATGCGAGTGTTTAAGAAACCACCGTTTTCTAAATGAAGCATCGCATTAGGTGCGACTGACAATTCGTTTATCGTTGAACGACCCGCGATAATTCCCCGTTCTTTATCATAGCCACTATCAACTGAAATGTCCCCCATGCGTAAAACATAATATGCTTGTTCGAGTAAAGCGTATTTGTATTGCTCTTTTTGGTTATTGGTTAATGTTTCCCAAAACTGCGTGACATTGTAGAAATAATTAGCGTTAATCCACGCTTCAAGTCGATTCTCAATTCGAGTGAGATATGCCGCTACTTTCCCACTTTCATTGTCGCCGTTTGGCAACTCGATTTGTAGGTCAATTCCAAAATACTGCTTAAATTCATCCGCTGTTATATATCTTGTTTTGAATTCCATAATAACTCCTTAATTGTCTATATACTTATTTTATCATAAAAAAAGGAGAGCAATAAATACTCTCCCCGTTTTTTACTAAATTGTTAGTAATTAAGCACCTTTGGGAATGCTTGTGTATTGAGCACTGACAGCGATGACTTTGCCATCTTTTACAAGACAGAAGTATCCTTTATCGCCAGAGAATGCGTTATACGCTGTTCCAACCGTAATCGCGACTGCGGATGAGTGATCAGTAATTGCATCACCAACGGCAAAGCCTGTATCACCCGCAATACCGTATAACGCTCCGGTTAAGCCGAGTGGTAAGGTAACGAAAGCAGTAACTTTCGTTTTGCCGCTTGTTCCAGCTTCTAATGCGACATTAAGTCTTGCGGCTTTACTCGCTGCGGCTGTAGTGCCAACATGAGCGTATACCGCACTTTGTAATTTCGCAGGAACGAATAAGTCGTGGTATAGCTCGAAGTTGATTTTATAACCGTTGAAATCTTGCACTTGTTCTGGGGTGAAAATGCGAACATCATCAACCTTAACAACTGGTAGAGCAACAGTTTTATCAACTAATAAGAAGTTAATAATCTTTGATGTCGCTTTCGGGAAGTATCCTTTTAATCCAACATTGACTTCAGTAAAGAAGCGGTTTGATGGAACTTCTTCAATAATCCGACCATCATATTTCGTAATCGCAAAGGTAACGCCCTCTGTGCGGCTACGATATTCATCTTGTGTAAGTTTCTTTTGTAATTCAGTCGTGTTGCGAACTAATGTCATAACGGCTGGACTGACAAAGAACACTTGATTTTCAGCGACCGATTCAGCTTCCGTAAGCCATTCAATAGCGGCGTTAAATTTGCCGATAATTTCATTCGCTGAGATAGCGGCTTCTACTCTGTTGCCAAGTAAGGTGTTTGTGAATCCCGCTAATTTTGAGAAACGAGTTGCGTCGATCTCTGGGATAACTTTAGTGCGAACGAATTCGGACACCGCATATCCAACTAATAAACCAGCGTTTTCCTCATCATCGGCTTTATCGATTTTTAATTGTGCGCCACGATGATAGGCAAGTTGGAATACTTCCCATTCTGCACCGACATCACTTGGGAGATAACCACGACCAGTGGAATCTCCAGCGTTGAATTCGGTATAACCAGCAGCAGCGGTGATATCAACATTCGCCGCCCGTTTGTAGTCTGATAAACCATCAAATGCGAGGTTTAATACTTTTACGATGTTTCCACCGGCAAAGTCGAGGTTGATTCGCTTTGCATCTGCTTCTAAAACTCTCGATTTACTTTCAGCCGCTAAGATTTGAACGACTGCATCACGAGTGTACTTTTGAATTAATGCGATTTTGTTTGCCATTTTGTTCTCCTTATACTCCTAATAGCTCAAAGGCTTCTTTTTTGTCTTTTTCCTCTTGAAGCTGTGCGACCGCCCAATCGTAATCCTCTTGGGTAATTTCGCCATCCGCAAGTTTTTGTTTTAAGACACTGATGAGTTCATCACCATCAAGCCCCTCGCCTATCAGAGCAATTAATAATTCTTTAATTTCCATTCTTTGCTCCTTATTTCCTGATACCGAATAATTCCAATGCTGCTTTTCGCTCGTCTTTCACTGGTGCTTGTTGGCGTTGTCCGCCAATCGTTTGCACTGACTTTTGAGCAAGCCACTCCGGATGTGTCTTTAATTCAGCTTTTAGATTTTCCGGTGTCAAGGTTAATTCTTTGCCCTTAAAATACGCTTTCACATCATCGTATCGCTTTACATCGATATTATGTTCAATGAATGTTAATTGTTCTTTGTAGAGCGTGTTTTCATTTTGTAGACTTTCAACGATGCTTTGCAGTTCATCCGCTTTTTTAACTTTCTCAATCAGTTCGGCAATCGCTTCATCATTCTCGACACCTAATTGTTGGTGGAGTCGGTTTTTTTGCCGGATAAGGCGATTTCTCACGATTTCGTTCAGCTCTTGTTCGGTGAATGTTTTTACATCGCTATCCTCGATTGTCGGTTCGAGTTCCGTTGTTTCCTCAACTTTTGTTTCGGTTATTACCTCTACTTCGGTTTCGGTTTCTTCTACTGGTGGCGTCTCCAGCAATTTACCGCCGTTTTCATCAATCATAGTCTAACCCTCCTATGTGGTACTTTCATTTTAACATATTTTTACTTATTGTTAAGCATTTTTAATACTTCTTCCCATTTTCTTATAAGTAATTTATCTTTATCAATCGCTTTTTGTAAAATATGCGTGTGTTTAATAGCCGACATTTGTTCATGCAATAATAACCTTTCACGATATTTACTTAACAACGCTTCTACCTCGTTTATCGTATAAGTCTTGCGTGTCATATCGTGCCTGATGGTTTGCCGCATTGACCGCCGCCCCTTTGCGTGAATCATCCGATTTTGTTTCAGTATGTTTGCCGCACTATTCCCTAACACCTCACTCACTCGTAAGTCCTTAAAGTAATGCCGACAATTTGGGCGGACTACAAGCCACACCGGTTCAAAGATAACCCATTGGTAAGTATCGACATTATGATTGCGGATATATTGTTCTATTTTTAATATCTCTTTATCATCCTTAACCACTTCCCGCCAATTAGCATCGATGTAAACTTTCCCTTGATAATCTTTGTGATCCACCGCACAGTCATTATGGCGACTGCATATATAAAATATTTTAGGATCATCCGATTGCTCACTGCGATTTCTTTCGGCAGTTTCAAGAAGCAAGTCCTCTTTTTGTTCCCCCTCATATTCTCTCGTGTATTCATAGACTTTTTTTGAAATCTTTTTCGATAGTTGTCTTTTGTTGATGGCTTGAAACGCTAAAATCGCCAACCACTCGCCTCTTTCTCGGTCTTGTTGCGGTTGCGCTAATTTTAATCTTTTTACTTCGTTAATGGTTTGTTTAGCCGCCATTACAGTAGGCGTGAATAAAAACCTATCATTAGCAGTTGTTTTCTTTAATCGAGCGTGTAAATCTTTTCGTTCGTTTACAATCGAATCATAAATCGTTAATATCGCTTTATTCTTTACTGACATCAAGCGGTTCGTTAAAGATTTCTTCCTCAACTGAATCGTCTGTAATTCCTGTTCCATCGAAATCCTCCGGTGTCAAATTATCCGCGTTCCGTATTTTATTAAGTCGCTCGACTTCCTCTTTTTGTTCCTCATCACTCATCATTTCGCCCCATAAAGTTTCCACATACTTTTCAGTCGATATTGCTCCACCAGAATACGCAGGAGATAAGTATTGAAGTTTGCTTTCAAAACTTGGAGTCGCAAAGTCGTTATAGATAACGCTAAAATCGGCTCTCTCATCGCTGATAGGTTGCCCGTTTTTATACATTAATAAATCTAAACAGACATCGACTACATCTTGGATAATCTTTCTTTGGGCGTTAATAATGTTATTACGAGTCATGAGCGTGATTTTCTCTTTTTCCCGTTGTGCTTCCGCATTGTCTTTTTTCGCCACATCTATCCCCATTGTCGCTGGGCTTAAAATACCCGTTAAAATTAAATCGAGTTTGTTTTTCACTTCGTAAGCATATTGCCCAAAGTTTAATTGCGGTTGGCTCGTTTGAATTGTATCCGAACCCATAACACCATCGCCACTTGGGATACTTGCTGGTTTCTTGATAAATTGTCGATTATACGCCACTGGTAGAATTGGCACTCCAAAAGAATTCTTTTCTAATACACTCACTGGATAATATTCAACCGGTGTCGATACTTTAACCGTTTGACTTGCTTGACTTAATGCTTGGTCGAGGTCATCGAATAAATCAATCTTACCCGTTAGAATTGAGCGCCCGTAATTAACATCGCTTGGATCGTGAAAGATCCTTGTCGGCACTCCGAGTATTTTCATATAACCCGGAATAAAGATGGTTTCAAGATTTGATAACTCTTTAATCGTGGATAGTTCGACCGGTATGATGTTGTTGTTTTCTTTTAGTTCAAAGAGGTTATACTCGACATATGACCCAGCTTCTACATTTTCAGTCTTTCGTTTAATCGACCGCGTTTCAAATAATACATATTTCTTGTTATTAACTTCATAGTAATCAAGGTAAATAATACCCTCTATCCGCCTGTTCTTGCCGATAAAACGGACATTCTCCGCTTCGTAGTATTCGATTAACGGATATTTATACGCTTCATCAATGTTTATTTTATACGCCCCCCACCCTTGAGCGAGTGTTAAAGGTAATTGTTCCTGATTAACCATGCGGATAAAGTCGTTATCTTCCAACATATCATAGATAGTATTCTCAAGTTCTTTATCATCGCTTGTGATTTGATGTTCGCCTACCACATTAACTAAAGTATTAATGATAGCATTTGGAATACCCGAGTGAACTTTTTTGACCATCGCTTCTTTGGTAGCTATCGACCAAAAGTAATTGCGATCGTTAAACCCCTTACGAGCGGATTCTCCTACCATGTAGTATTGTTCTATTTTATCGCCCTCGCCTAAATACCAGAGTTTGAATTCTTTTGCTTTTGAAATTCGCAAAATCTCCTCATCGCTGATATATTGAAAATTTATATCATTCGGATTCTTATGTATATGTTGAATTCCTAAAAATTCTTTAACTTTTTCACGTATGTAATCGATAATGAGCATTTGGTTTCCCCCGTTTTCGCATAATTAAATCAGTTCCTTACATTTATTATATACCAAAATGCAATAAACTATAATTTTATTGTTGCCCATAATTGTAGTTCGTTTACAAAACTTGCCCATCCGTACTCGCAACCATCTTGTGCGTGATCGTTTCCCGCTCTTACTTCACCCTTTTCCCCGCTTGTTGCAGTTTGGTGTTCTCGGATAAGATTTGGACATAGTGAAGACACTAAATAATCCCCGTAAGCCATAAGTGTTCGGATGAAGTAAACCCGCTTCTCGATTCCGTATTTTGTGCTTGGTTGAAAGATAAAATTAATCAATCCATTTTTATGAGCGAGTAGCTGCAGACCATCCTTAAACCCGATATCAGCCGATTCGACATAGACTAATACTTGCCCTTTCATTAAGTCAGGATGGTTATGATATTTCTGTTGCCACCGTTTTAATGTTTCAATAATCTCCGCCATAATTTCCGGTTCTGTTTTCTTAACCTTTGAATTCGAGTGGAAGTATTCATCGATAGCAATAATCTTTTTTCGATCCCAAGTCAGTCCAGACATAATCATCGTGGTCGCACTTTTCACTTGGTCTTTGTTTAGTTTTGCTGCACTTAACCCAGTGTCAATGCCGATCGCATAACGCCTAAATCTTGTTGCCATTACCTTTTGCGGTTCAGCAATACAGCTATCATTCCATTCCGGGTAGACTAACTCGCCGGTAACTCCCCACATGCCTAACGCCTCGACTTTATATATTTCAGGTGCTTTTTCTCTTAAGTTTTCCATCGCTATATCGTAAATGCCATCGCGGAATTCATTTATCTTGTAAGTGGATATGTGAAGATATAACCCTTTGCCATAGTCCCCGATAAAATCTTTATCATAATAATCAATGTAATCATTCGCTTCGAGTAGGTCGTAATCATCCTCTAACCGCCCTTTAAAGAAAACATCATATAGCCAGTGTTCTTTTCTCCAAGCGTTGAATAAAAATGTGATTTGATAGAAATAACCCTCTGGCAGTTTTCCCCGTAATGACCCATCTAACTTTCTAAACTCATCGTAGGACTTAATCTCGAACGCTTCTTCAAGGTAGACATCCGTAAAGTAGCCCGTTAACGCCCGAAGCCCTGTTAGTTTATCAGCGTTATCAAAACCCCTAAAGACAATCATTTGACCGGTCGGGATATAAGTAATGATTTTATCGACTGAGTTGATTTTGAAATAGCGAGATAACGAGATATCTGGATTTTGATAATCGGGTTGTCTAATTGCTCTGATGATTGTATTCCATGTAGTAATCTTGTGGCTCGTTTCGGTTTGCCGCACAATCATAACATTACGATATGGTTGAGTGACAATTTTATTAATAACCTCAAGCCCTAACATAACATAAGACTTCTTTGTGTTTCTCCCCCCTTTGAATAAACGATATCTTGCTTTACAATTAGTCCACCAACCATTGTTATATCCTTTACC